>Ga0081539_10002218_pt1 | contig 28319 bp, 22 predicted proteins | sample TabmetS4T2R2_FD_71023 | JGI IMG/M metagenome (GOLD analysis project Ga0081539, IMG submission 71023) | Tabebuia heterophylla rhizosphere microbial communities from the University of Puerto Rico - S4T2R2 | ecosystem: Host-associated > Plants > Roots > Rhizosphere ... | reverse complement strand
TAGTTATGGCCCCCGTAGAAGAGATTTAAATGACGGAAAATCATAACAACCTGGAAAAACTCCCGCCTGGGAACATGAATCTGGGACCGAAGAACCATCACACCGAATTGGTGAGCCAAGAGGGAGGTTCTTATACCTCGAACTTCGAGAAACAGACGAAGCTCGCCTTCCTGCGCGAGTGGCGGCGGATCATCTACCGTCACAAGTGGTTGATTCTTTCGATCGTTCTTGTCGCACTCCCGTTCGTTGTCGTCCAGGCTTATCGCGCTAAATCAATCTATCAGGCAACGACGACCATTGAGGTCAGGCGTGATGCCAACTCTTTATTGAAGACCAGTGATGTCTTTTACTTTGATAGCTACGACAATACCAAGGCCGAGGCTTTTATCATCAAGAGCCAGCCGGTGCTGAAGAAGGCGGTTGTCAATCTTCGTCTCGACCAGGATCCGCGATTTCTCGATGTCGTGAAGCAGCGATCTGCGCTGGAAGCGCTCCTGGCTCTCAGAGGTGGATCGAAAGCGAAACAGCAGCTTGCCGAGGAGGAATCGGATAAGGACGGATCGGATGAGAAGGGCGCCGATGGCGAGCCCGCGGTCGAGCCTAAACAAGAGAGAGTGGAATCCCGGCAAGAGCGCGAAAGACTGGCGCCCTATATTCGAGTGCTCAATGACAATCTGAAAGTGGACGGAGTACGTGATACCAGGCTCTTGAAGATCTCCTTTACACATACTGATCCGGGGATCGCCGCCTCTGTCGTTAACGGAGTGGCCGATAGCTTTATGACATACAACTTTCAGACCAAAACCGAGCGGTTTACCAACACCTCGAATTGGCTGGAAGAATCAACGCGCAAGCTCAAAGCTCAGGTCGAAGAGGCCGAGCAGAAACTGGCCAACTATAGCCGCGAGAACAATATCTTTTCTCTCGAAGGAAAAGAGAATTTGACCGCCGAAAAGCTCGTCCGCCTGCACGATCAAGCCATGCGCGCCGAGACCGACCGCATCCTCAAACAATCTCTCTATGAGGAAGTGAAGCAAGGGCGCGTTGAACAATTGCCTGAGGCATTCGCCGACCCGAAGACGGCGGAGTTGAAAAAAGCGCTGAGCGAGTTGGCAGTGATTGCTTCACAACTGAGCGTGAAGTTCGGGGCGAAGCATCCGAAGTTGATCGAGATCCAACAGCAGATGAAGACCCTGCAGGAACAGATCAGCTCGAATCGCGGGTCCTTGGAAGAGAAGCTCAAAGCGGATTACGAGCGCGCCGTCCGCGAGGAAGGATCGTTGAGGGCGGCTCTCGATCGCGCCAAGAGCGAAGCCGTCCATCAGAACCAGGCGTCAATTCAATACAGCGTCCTTCAACAGGACCTGTCCACTGCCAAGACGCTCTATACCGATTTTCTTAATAAGACCAGTCAGGCCAATATCCAACGCGCCGAACAGTTCAACAATGTCCGGTTGATTGAGACCGCCGAGCCACCCCGCGCGCCGATCGGGCCAAACCGTCTGCAGACGATTTTGATCGGCTTTTTTCTCAGTCTGGCGTTCGGAGTTGGCCTGGCCTATACGCTGGAACATCTCAATACCACGATCAGGAATGTCGAAGACGTCAGCCGCATCACGCAGCTGCCTACTTTGGCCGTGATTCCGACTTTGAGTCATCCGGCCAAACGAAATGGTCAACAGGCGCTGAAGAATGGAAACGCCGAAGAATCGAATGACCCTTCGCTCGATATCTCCGCCGTGCCGGACCTCGTCCATTCGGCCAAGGATTTCTCGGCGGCGGCCGAGGCGTATCGAATGCTCAGAACCTCGATTCTGCTTTCGACCGCCGGACGTCCGCCCAAGACCATCCTGGTGACCAGCGGTCAGCCCGGCGACGGCAAGACCACTACCGTCTTTAACATCGCCATGGCTTTCACACAATTGAACTCGCGAGTCGTGATTCTCGATTGTGATATGAGAAAGCCGCGAATTCATAAGATCGCGAAGCTTAAAAAGGATGATGGGCTCTCCACCCTCCTTTCAAGGGGCGGTGACCTGGATAAACTGATCAAGCTGACCCCGGTGCCCCACCTCGATGTCATTCCGTGCGGTCATATCCCGCCCAATCCGTCGGAGCTGATCAGTTCGAACAAGATGAAAGAGTTGCTCAATGTTCTGGGCGAACGCTACGACTATATCTTCATCGATTCGCCGCCGCTCATCACCGTCACAGACCCGGTCATCCTCTCGACCCTCGTCGATGGCGTGATCCTCGTGACCAAGAGCGGAAAGAGCAAGAGCGATCTGTTGCGCCGTGCCAGCCAGGACCTCTGCGGCGTGGGAGCCAAAATTCTCGGAGTCGTCCTCAACGACCTCGATATCAAGCGCGAGGGCTATGACTACTACTACTACTATCGTTATTACTCGGATTACACCGATCATGGCAAAGCCAACGGAGCTAACGCTTAAGGCTTAGCCAACCTGATTCGTTATTTTCGGTTGATTCAATCTCTCTTGAGATTCCGAACTGCCGGTTTGATACCGTACCAAGATGACAACCCAACAGCAGACAGCAGCCTATCATTCGACGCCGGTGGCCGAACATTTCGACCTCTGGATCGAAGCCGGGCGCACAGAAAAGAACTACTGGCGCGACCTCTGGCGATACCGCGAGCTCTTCTACTTTCTGGCATGGCGCGACATCCTGGTGCGGTACAAGCAGACCATCATTGGGATGGCCTGGGCGCTCATCCGCCCCTTCTTAACGATGCTGGTCTTTACCGTAGTCTTCAGCAAGGTGGCCAAACTTCCCGCACCGGGCGCCGTGCCCTATCCGCTGCTGGTCTTTGCCGCCATGCTGCCCTGGCAGTTCTTTTCGACCGCGCTCGGCGAATCGAGCAATAGCCTGATCGGCAACGCCAATCTGATCTCGAAGATCTATTTCCCGCGCCTGATCGTGCCTGCGGGCTCCGTCATCACCAGCTTCGTCGACTTTCTGATTACCTTGAGTCTGATGGCAGCTATGATGATCTGGTATGGATTTCTGCCGGATTGGCGATTGCTGACCCTGCCGCTCTTTGTCGCGCTGGCTTTCGGCGCGGCCTTTGGCGCGGGACTCTGGTTATGTGCGCTGAACGTCAGGTATCGCGATTTTCGTTATATCGTGCCGTTCATCGTCCAGTTCGGACTTTACGTCTCGCCGGTTGGCTTCAGCAGCTCGCTGGTGCCGGAAACCTGGCGCTTGCTCTACGACTGCAACCCGATGGTCGGAGTCATCGACGGTTTTCGCTGGGCGTTGTTGGGCGGCCAATCGCCGCTGACTGCTGCTCCATTACTCGTTTCAGTGCTTGTCACCTTGATATTATGTATCTCAGGGGTTTGGTACTTCCGGCGCACAGAGAAGACCTTTGCGGACGTCATTTGATCAATCGGCGCCGCGTTCGCATTGCGCTGGTCAGTTTGGGCTTGCTGGCGCTGATATTGGTGACTTGGTGGTGGCGCATCCCGTTACTGTCTGGAATCGCCCGGATCTGGATCGTTACTGATCCGCCGGGCCAGGCAGACGCCATCGTCGTGTTAGGCGGCGGACTCGATACCAGGCCGTTCGCCGCCGCACGGCTCTATCATGAAGGCTGGGCCAAACAGGTTCTGGTCCTGCAACCGCAATTCACGATTGCGGCCGAAAAGGGATTCGCCGGGTACGATGGGTCGGTTGCCGGTAGGATTCTTAGATCGGAACAGGTTCCGGCCGGCGCCATCATTCCGGTGGGACAGACTGTCACCAGTACTTACGATGAGGCCCGGGCCGTCGCTGCCTGGGTCAGGAAAAACGGGGCTCACCGGTTATTGATTCCAACCGACCTCTTCCATACGCGGCGTGCGGGCTGGATCTTTTACCAATTGTTAGATTCACAAGTCGTTGAGGTCCGCGTGATTCCGATCGATCCTCCGCGTTATACCACAGCCAATTGGTGGCAAACCGAAGAAGGCCTGATCAACTTTCAGAACGAAGTAATTAAATACATCTGGTACAGATGGCATTACCGAAACGTTAAGGAGAGAGCAGGCTAAAGGCGCGAAATATTGCAAAAGACGGGATTTCTACCAAGACCTTTTCACGTTTTTAGTTTTTTTCGCGCCTTTAGCGTTCTCTCTTCCGAGAACCTCAATGTCTGACATCGTCATTCGCGCCGAATCCCTCGGCAAAAAATATAAAATCCGCCATCAATCCGAGCGTCAACGCTATGTTGCCCTCCGCGATGTCTTAGCCGAAAAAATCCGAGCCCCCTGGCGATGGCTTAAATCACCCAGCATGAACGGTCAGGGACATCACGTCCGCCCGCCATCCACCGAGGATTTTTGGGCGCTGAAAGATGTCTCCTTCGAAATTAAACGCGGCGAAATCGTCGGCATCATTGGCCGCAACGGCGCGGGGAAAAGTACGCTTCTGAAGATCCTCGGCCGGATTACCGAGCCGACCGAAGGACGCGTGCGGATCAAGGGCCGTATCGCGAGCTTGCTCGAAGTCGGCACCGGTTTTCATCCTGAGCTGACCGGACGCGAGAATATTTTCCTCAATGGCGCCATCCTGGGCATGGGGAATCAAGAGATCAAACGGAAATTCGATGAGATCGTCGCGTTTGCCGATGTAGAGAAATTTCTTGACACACCCGTCAAGCGTTACAGCAGCGGGATGTATGTGCGGCTGGCCTTTGCTGTCGCCGCCCATCTGGAGTCGGAGATTTTAGTGGTAGATGAAGTGCTTGCCGTAGGTGATTTGGAGTTTCAAAAGAAGTGCTTGGGTAAAATGGGTGAGATTGCAAATCAAGAATCACGAACCGTGCTCTTCGTCAGCCATCAGATGGGAATGATCTCTAAGCTTTGTGATGTTGCTCTGATGTTGCGTGAAGGCCGGATAGTTGGTAACGGCCCAACAGCCGCAGTCGTTCAAAACTTTTTGGTCTCTGCGCAGGACAATAATGGCAATATATTGATCCGTACTGCACAGCCAAACGGAGCAGAGGGAATATGGATCGCTAAGGCCGGTACCTGCAATGAACTGTCGCAAACAACCGATGAGTTCGGGCATGAACAAAATGTCGTATTATCGATTCAATGTGCGCGAGAGAAACAAAGCGAGATAAATATTAAGCGCGTAATTATGACAGTGGCATTAGAGGATCGATGGAATAGACGCGTCTTTACCAGTGAACTCCCATTTGATAGGCTTGACCAACGAGTTATTAGCCAGGACTCAATCAGCCTCAAAATGACGATACGAATGCCAATACTGGTACCAGGCCATTACTCTTTCATCATCACACTGCATACCTATGAAGGAAAGATTTTCGATCGTCTGACGAAGGCCTGCGAATTTGCGGTGCGCGATACAGGCTCTTCTTTATCGAAATATGAGGGAGTCGATCACGGTTGCATTTTTGCTCCGACGGATTGGGAGTTCTGCTCCGACGGTTATGAAATGGACATATTACTCCAAAGCCAGAGCGCATAGAGGATGATAAGGATAATGATGATGCGTCGAATCTTAAACGCCGTGACGGAGATTGCGCTCCGCAAATTGGCCGAATTGGGGTTTCGCATATGGGAGCATACCGGCAGCAAACCGGCGCGCAGGGCCTATTTGCGATTTATGGGGATCAATCACGGCCGAGTTTTCTCAACCGGGTTAGGATTCTATGTCTGTTGCCGCGGTAACCTTGCGCTTGGTGATCGCTGTTGGATCGATAGCTTTTGCCGGATTTGGAACTATCAATCGATCGAAATCGGAGACGATTTCCTCGCTGCCGGAGGATTGACCCTTAACACGGGCAGTCACAATCCAATAAACCTCGAATCAAGTGGTGGGCCGATTAAGATCGGTAATCGCGTCTGGTGTGGCTTGAATGTCACCATTCTCCCCGGAGTCACAGTCGGGGATGATGTCGTGATAGCCGCTTGTAGTCTGGTGAATAAAGATATTGCCTCGAATACCATTGTTGCTGGTGTCCCGGCTCATCCTATTAGCGAGTTGGAACGATCAGAGACTGATCGGCAAAAAGTCAGCGCTCTCCTGTCATGATGATGCACTCTTACCTTAAGTCGCACTTACCTGCGCCACTATGGAAACGGTTGGGGCAGATCAAAAAATGCTCAAACCTTGCCTGGGAAGATATCCGTGTAAACCTGCTTGGCCAATTGTGGCCAATGAGTCCGACTGCCATCAGTCTGATGGCAAATGACATTTGCAATTCCCGCTGCCAGATGTGCCTGATTTGGCAGCAGAAAAAGGATAAAGAGATCACTCCGGCAGAGTTGAAGCAGATTCTTGATGAGCCACTCTTCCGCAATGTAATTGATATAGGTGTGACAGGAGGCGAACCGACATTACGTTCTGATCTGCCCGAGTTATTTCGTGTGATCGCCCAAAAGCGGCCGCGCATCAGCTCGGCATCGATAATAACCAACGCTATTCGGGAAGAGCAAGTAGTTGAGCGAGTGTTGGTCTGCGCACGGATTTGTCGTGAGCATAATATCTACTTCAGCGTCTCAGTCTCTCTGGACGGAGTAAGTAATATCCATGATGAGCTGCGCGGACGAGATGGAAATTTCGCGACCGCTGTAGCATGTATCGACGCGTTCCGTGATGCGCAGGTGCCCGTGTTCTTCGGTGCCACGATTACCAAGACCAACGTTTATCATGTTGACGAGCTGCACGAGTGGGGGCTGGAACGGAATATTTACGGCCGATTCCGCATCGCCGAATTTATTCAACGTTTATATAACGACCCGCAAAAGGCATTTATCCGTAACTTCGACGAACGTGAGCGATATCATCTAGGACTGTTTTTCCTTCGACTTCAGCGGTATGAGCCGAGTTCGACCGTCAGGAAAACCTACTGCAATATCATCGAAATGTTGACCGATGGAGAGCGTCGCCGGGGCGGCTGTACCTATCAGGTTAATACGGTCGTACTCAGCTCACGCGGGGAATTGATCTACTGTTCGCCCAAGTCGCCCAATCTCGGCACCATTCTCCAAACGGGTTCTGCTGCCAAGGTCTATTTTTCTAACCTCGGTAAGCGAGCGGAGATTAAAAAGACTCATTGTAATGACTGCATCCACTACGACCGCCTGCCGGTAACTTTCCGGGAACAAGTCGGCTTCTATCTTGAAAACCGCCGGATCTCCCGCGTCTATGATTTACCACGACTGATGCGAAAGACACGCAGTTTGTCACCGGCACGAATATTCAAGAGAGTCGATAAGATTCGTGGGGGACGAGTGCTTATCGTCGGCTGGTACGGTACCGAGACTGCAGGAGACAAGGCGATTCTCTGGAGTATTGTGCAACGATTACGAGCGCGAGATGTCCCGCCCAGGGCCATTACAGTGAGCAGCTACCATCCATGGATAACATGCCGCACATTCCGCGAGATGGGATTGGAACAAATCCAGACCGTCGAACTTTATTCGCGAGAGTTTGAAAAGATATGCGATGAAGCAGACGAAGTGATTGTTGGCGGTGGGCCATTGATGGAGCTAGAGGGATTGAATCATATCCTCTTCGCTTTTGACAAAGTATATCGGCGGGGAGGCATCAACCGTATTGAAGGCTGTGGTATCGGACCATTGCACTCGGATTTCTATCGCGATGTGGTCGCTCGATTGCTCAAGCTCAGTAATCATATCACCTTGCGTGATAAAGAGTCTGCCGATTGGAGTAAGTGCCACGCCGGCCGTGAGCCAAATGCCGTCACGCCTGATCCAGCGGTGGATTTTCTCGATGCTGTGCGCCGTGACGCGTTCCAACAGCCGTTTCCGTTATCAGATGAGGTCGTGCCGACCGAGATGCGAGAGATTTCATGCTATTTCCGCGAATGGCCGCTCGTTTTCAGCGGTTCGGTTCCCGAAAAAGATTTTGCCGAGGCGTTGAACCGCTTTGAAACGGAGTTGGCTGGATTGGTTGCGGCGGTTATGCGCGAGCTCAATGCGCCGTTACGATTACTGCCGATGCATAGCTCAGTGGCTGGCGGAGATGATCGTATCTTCAATCGCCGCTTTGCCGCTGCCGTGCGTGCTCAATTGGATTTACCGCTTGCTGTTTTGCCTGTGCGACAACCTTTCACGCCGCTGGAATTGGCGCGTTCGATGCAAAACTCCCAGTTCTGTTTTTGTATGCGATTCCATTCAGTCGTGTTTGCCGAGACGCTCGGACGACCATATCTCGCTGTGGATTACACGCGCAACGGAAAGGTCGCCAACTTTCTTCGCGGGGTGAAGAAGACCGAGCGCATGTTCACCATTGACGAAATATTGAGCGGTGAATGGCGACAGACGCTGCCGCGACGATTAGATGCCGCTGGCTTGAGTGCTTTTGCAAAGCAACTTCGTTTTCCCAGCTCTATGCTTGGTGTGAACATCAGCGGTGCGAGTAAGTAGCGGAATTGGGGGGGGGCCTATGCGAGTCATTCAGCTTACGACGGCTCTCGGCGGCGGGGGAGCGACTAATGCGAGCTATCGTCTTTACCGTGAATTGCTGGCGCGCGGCGTCACCTCATGCCTCTGGACGGCCGCAGCCGACGAAACGGATGAAAATATAGAAATACTCCCAGCACCGGGCAGGATTGAAAGACTGACCCAGCGCATTACTCAATATCTCGGCCTCTATTATGTCGATATCAGATCTTCTTTCAGCCTCGCTACCCATCCGTGGATGGATGAGCAGAGCGTTCTGCATTTGCATAACTTGCACGGGGGGCATTTCAACTATCTTGCGTTGCCGACGCTGACGGCTCGCCGTCCGGCAGTATGGACTCTCCATGATATGTGGGCACTGACTGGGCATTGCGTCCATAGCCTTGACTGCGAACGCTGGCAAATAGGCTGCGGGCACTGTCCTTACCTGGATACGCACCAGCCTGTAAATCGCGATCTGACGCGTGTGGAATGGCGATTTAAGGCGAGCTCATATCGGCGAAGCAAATTGGTGTTGGTCTCTCCAAGCCGGTGGCTGGCCGATAAAGTGCGTACCAGTATGCTCGGACATTTTCCAATTCATCACATTCCCAATGGGATCGACACTGAGTGTTTTCGGCCGCTGGGAAAAATTTTCAGCAGACAATCACTGGAGTTGCCAACCGATCGACCAATCTTACTTTGGTGTGCGAACCGATTGACTGATCAATTCAAGGGCGGCGATTTGATCGATGACATTTTGCAAGAATTGCCCGCAGAGCTTCGGAGACAGCTTTTGCTGGTGACATTTGGTGTGGGCACCGAATCTTTATCGCGCAAGTTAAGTGTCGAAACGCGGGCTTTCGGCTTTGTTGAAAGCGATCGGCTAAAGGCGCTGCTCTATTCCAGTGCCGACCTGTTGATATTCCCTTCGCGGGCCGAGAACCTACCGTTTGTTGTCATGGAAAGCCTCGCATGTGGCCTGCCGGTGGTAGCCTTTCGCATCGGCGGTGTGCCGGAGATGGTAGTAGAAGGGACGACCGGCCATTTAGTCCCGCCATTCGACGTCCGATTATTCGCGCAAGCGGTCGGGCAACTCATGTCTTCACTTGAGGAATGTGAACGGATGGGCCGTGAAGGCCGCGCATTGGTTGAACGCGAGTTCACCACTGCGCGAATGGCGGATCGCTATCTTGAACTTTATTTATCCATCCTGGATGAGGGCCGCTCCGGAACGCTGGGGCTGTCTCGCTGAATCAATTCGCTGTATTCAACATGGTAATTTGTCCGATTTGCCAATGTCAGAACTTCGTCACTCTGCTTGAACCGCAGGACGCAACATCCGGTTCAAAGATAATTCGGTGTATAGATTGCTCGCTCACGATGGTCTATCCAATTCCAGGACCGGAGATACTGAAGGGATTTTACGATGGGTTATACGCCGAAAAGGCGAGGGAATTTAACGAATTCCAGATGAATCTCGCGCGGGGTTCGCTTCGAGGATATGCTCAGGTGTTAAAAGAGCTTGGCGTTTGGAGCCCGGGGCTGACTTTTCTGGATCTCGGCGGTGGGCTGGGATATTACAGTCGGGCAGCTCAAGAACTTGGATTGGACGTGACTTTGATCGACTATGATCCGATTTCGGTCCAATTCGCCTGTGAGCAGCATCATCTCGCTCATACTCATCTTGGTGATGGAGACACATTCCTTCAGGCACACCCGGAGAGAAAATTTGACATCGTCTTTATGCGTCATGTTATCGAGCATGCTCCGGATCCAGCACATTTCCTGACAACTGCAGCCGATCTGCTCAAACCCGAAGGTATTCTTATCCTGGAAACAGATAATAATCGCGGCGTAGAAATGTTTCTTAAGCCTAGTACCTGTTCGTGGTATGTCAATCTCTATAAGGGAAACTATAAGAATGTCAGCTTGCTTGATCTCTTTCGCAAGCGTCCTTTGGCAGTCAACCCTCCGGGGCATCTCTTCGGCTTTCGAATTGAGAATCTCAACCATTTATTGCGCTCTCATCAGTTCGTTCCGATGCGAGCCTTCACCTATTGCTTGGGAGATCAGGTGTACTGGCCCAATCTACCAGACTCGTCAATTCGCAGTGTTGTGGGGGCGTTTTGTCGGCTGCATCTTAAGGGATTCTTGACAGAATTGACTGACTGGTCGCTCATCCCAGTGCGCCGAATGATGACTCGGCTAGAAATGGCTTCCGGAATCTGTATTTACGCGAGAAAAATCCAACAGTGAGTTTAATCGCGATAATCCAGACAAATTACTTGCTAACACATTGTAGATGCTTTGAATAGTTACTAGCTGTTTGTTCAAGGTAGCGGGTTCTAAATATAAACAAGCTATAGTTATTCACCAATGAGGAAATTATGCGAATTCTAATTACAGGAGGAATGGGAACGGTCGGCGCGGGACTGGTTAAAGAACTGCGCTCGCGAAAACATCACGTGGTATCGTGCGATCTCTCCCATCAACCGGACGAAATTGGTTTCAGTCTAGGGACGGATGTCGATGTCCCACTTTATGCGCGTTGTGACGTCGGAGAGTTTCGACAGATTGAGCGGGTATTTGAACGGGTGGGGCCATTTGATTATGTCTACCATTGCGCGGCAGAATTTGGCCGCTGGAATGGGGAGGATTTTTATGAAACGCTCTGGCGCACTAATGCCGTAGGGACGAAAAATATCATTCGATTACAAGAAAGACTTGGGTTTCGCTTGATCCATTTCTCTTCATCTGAAGTTTACGGCGATTGGCCGGAAGTCATGGTAGAGACGGTCATGGACGAGTATGAGATCAAGCAGATGAACGATTACGCAATGACCAAGTGGGTCAACGAAATGCAGATCCGCAATTCTGCCATCCAGCACAATACTGAGAGTGTGGTTGTAAGGTTGTTCAATACTTACGGACCGGGCGAGTATTACAGCCCTTACCGATCAGTCAACTGCCGATTCTTATACTGTGCCTTGCACGGGCTGCCCTGGACGGTCTTTCGGGGGCATTCGAGGACGTCTACTTATCTGGCCGATACTGTGCGAACTTTAGCGAACATCGTCGATAACTTTAAGCCGGGCGAGACCTACAATGTGGGCGGCAACACGATGCATAGCATCGAAGAGTTGTCAGATGTGATATTGAAGGTCACAGGGGCTAATCCTAAGTTAGTACAGTATCGTGAGTCGGAAGTATTGACGACCAAGAAGAAATTTGTGGATACCTCGAAATCCATTCGCGATCTCGTCCACAAGAACAGTTACAGCCTGGAAGACGGAATGCGCCTCACGGCCGATTGGATGCGTCACGTCTACAACCTCGATTAACAGTCTCCTCGAATAATCAGAAGACTCGTATGTGGCCAATGAAGATTCTCAACGTGGTGGGCGCACGTCCAAATTTCATGAAGATGGCCCCGATCATCAGGGCTTTGAATCAGCGCCGAGGAGAGATTCAGCAAGTGCTCGTGCACACTGGCCAGCATTATGACGAGGCAATGTCAGGTTCTTTCTTTCATGATCTGGACATGCCAGTGCCCGATGTTTTCCTGGACGCGCGCGATGGCACCCATGCCCAGCAAACGGCGCGCGTTATGCTGGCCTTTGAAGGAGTGTTGGTAAAGGAACAACCGGATTGGATAGTGGTGGTGGGTGATGTTAATTCGACATTGGCCTGCGCGCTGGTTGCAAGCAAGCTATGTTTACGCGTGGCACACGTGGAAGCTGGATTACGCAGCTTCGATCGGGCGATGCCGGAAGAGATCAATCGGCTCTTGACGGATCGAATATCTGATCTGCTACTCACTCCGAGTGAAGATGCCGACGAAAATCTGCTCCGCGAAGGTATCGATCCGCATCGCATTGTGCGCGTGGGCAACGTTATGATCGATACGCTCTACCAGCAACTGCGGCGTGCCGAAGCTTCGCAAATTCTAGCTAGACAAGAATTGCGCGCGGGTAGCTTTGCTGTCCTCACATTGCATCGACCGGCCAACGTCGATAATCCATCCGCATTGCGGCAAATCTTCGCGGCTCTAAAGATGCTGGCGCCGGAACTGCCCATTATCTTTCCCGTCCATCCACGGACCAGAGCGCGAATGGACGAGTTCGATGTTATGCCACCGCCGGGAGTGCGGATGATTGAGCCGTTGGGCTATCTGGATTTCTTACGCCTCTGGAGCAGTGCGCTGATGGTCTTGACCGATTCCGGCGGTTTGCAAGAAGAGACGACAGCGCTTGGTGTTCCATGCTTGACGTTGCGCGAAAATACTGAACGCCCAATCACCATTGAGCAAGGCACCAATCGGCTAGTAGGCAGCGATCCCGCCCGGATCACAGCCGCCGTCAGAGCGGTGCTGGACAATGGCCAGGCACGCATCGCGCGGATTCCGGAGCTGTGGGATGGTCACACTGCTGAACGCATTGTGACCACACTGCTTAATTTCAATAACGGCGCTTATAGAATAGATTGCAAATCAGCCGGCTGAATCAATTGGGTGTAGCTCTTTTAGAACGACGATAATCTCCTGAAAAATCAGGAATTTTGCCAAATTGGCCAAGGCGGGAGCGGGTCCTGCGTGGTAGATATAAGTTGCGAAGCAAATATCCCACGCAGAAAAGGACCCGCACGATGACAGCAAACGCTGCCGATCTCCGGCCGACACCAGCAGATGCCTACTTGTCGGCACAAGAGCAATTCGATTCTATCATCACAAACCTGCAATCCGCACAGGCTCAACGGATGACTCATAGCCAACTGGAACAACTGCTCGAAATCGAAGGCCGCGAACTGTTGCGGCGAATGCTCCAAGCACATCTCGACGAACGCGGCCCCGGCAGAGTCTGCGAACCGGTGATCGATGCGGTTGGAAAAACTCACACTCATCAACGCCTTCAGCGACGTTCAATTCAGACGATCTTCGGTCAAGTCGAAATTAGTCGTCAGGGCTACGCCGGACGTGGTCTGGAGAGCTTGCATCCGCTCGACGCCGAGTTGAATCTGCCGCCGGAGAATTACTCGCACAGCTTGCAACGGCAGCTGGCTGAAGCCACCGCCAAAGAATCGTACGATGAGACAATTCAGACCGTGAGTCAGCGAACTGGTGTCAGTGTTCCGAAGCGTCAAGCGGAAGAATCAGCACGGCGGGCGGCTGCTGACTTCACACTCTTCTATCAGAAGCAACGTGTGGCCACTGCGCGAGAAGCCAAAAAGACCGGTCAGATTCTGGTCATCACCACTGACGGTAAGGGCATTCCGATGCGCCAGAACGATCTGCGTGAGGCTACTCGCCAGGCGGCTCAATCCCGTCAACCGCGCCTCACAACGCGCCGCAGTAAAGGCGAGAAGACCAAGACCAAACGAATCGGCACCGTGGCGAGTGTCTCTACGATCGCACCGTTTGTCCGGACGCCGGAACAGATCGTGCGAGAGTTCAACCCGGTGGAGGTTCCCTTACCACCCAGGCCGCGCCCCGAAGATAAACGGGTGTGGGCCAGCATTAAGGAGCCGCCGGAGAGAATAATCGAGCAGGCTTTTGAAGAAGCTCTGCGGCGTGATCCCAAACGGACTAAACAATGGATCGCCTTAGTGGACGGTAACTCAACGCAGTTGGGGTTGCTATCTGTCGCCGCCGAAGATTACGCGGTCGACCTCGTGGTCATTCTCGACATCATTCATGTCCTGGAATACTTATGGGACGCGGCCTGGGCCTTTCATACCGAAGGCGATCGGCGAGCCGAAGCCTGGGTGCAGGAGCGTTTGATCGGGATTCTGCGTGGGCACAGCTCTCGGGTTGCTGCCGGCCTCACACGCAGCGCGACCCTACGTGGCCTGTCCGCCAAGCATCGCGAGCCAATCGATCGATGTGCTCACTACCTCCTCAAGTATCGTGACTTTCTGCGGTACGACCAGTATCTGGCCGCCGGCTATCCGATCGCCACGGGAGTGATCGAGGGTGCTTGCCGCTATCTTGTCAAAGATCGCATGGAGATCACCGGAGCACGCTGGAGTCTCGCAGGCGCAGAGGCTGTCTTACAGTTACGCTCACTGCGAGCAAGCAATGACTTCGATGAATATTGGGAGTTCCACCTTCAGCAAGAGTACCGGCGAAACCATGCCGGGCGTTATGCTGACGGAAAAGTGCCATTGATCCCGAAATCGAATGGCAAGACTACACCTTCTACACTGAAACTGGTGAAATGACCGAAATTCGTCGTTCTAAAAGAGCTACACCCGAATCAATTCATACAGGGATATGCGCTCTCTTCCAAACTTGCTTTATCTAGCAGACGTGCCCGTCGAGGCTTCATATCATGGCTCGGCTCTCATGTACCGATTGCTGCAGGATTATCCGAAGGAAAGACTACGAATTATAGAAGCAGGAGCGCATGAATCCGTACCGGAGCGCCGTTTGCAGGGGGTAGCATATCAGCGAGTTCCCCTCCGTAACGCGCGTTTGCTCAATACGAGATTGAACAAGTTGGTTTCATCAGGGTTATCACTTCAGGCCGCCGTCGAGAGAGGGCGTTTATCTGTTCTAACTTGTCATTTCAAGAGCGAGGCCGTCTTGTCCGTCGCGTATGGATATTCCTGGTTGACCGCTGCTGCATATGCTCGCCGTCATCGGCTTCCGTTTCATTTGATCGTCCATGATGACTGTCCACGGGTGCTGACCGGCTTGGCCTTGGTTCGTAGGTGGATAGATCGGCGATTTGGACAATGTTACAAGCAGGCTGTCTCACGCTTGTGCGTATCTCCTTTTATGGTTGAGGAATATGAACGACGATATGGAGTCGAAGGAAAAGTACTCTATCCGTCACGTGCGGCGGATGCTGTGAGCTTTCAGTCCCCACCGGAACGGCTTAGCGAATCGTTGCAATCTCTGACTTGTGTTTTTGCTGGCACTATCAACTCACCAGGTTATATTCGCGCATTGCAGCTACTTTCCGAAGCCCTCATGGAAGTTCACGGGCGGCTTCTGATATATGGCCCACTGGGGCCGGAGCAAGCGGCAGGCATTGGACTGAACAAGGAAAATGTTGAGGTCCGAGGGTCGCTATCTTCGAATGAGCTGATAGGCCGATTACGAGACGAAGCCGACGTGCTGTTTGTACCGATGTCTTTTAATTTGGAAGACCGCGCCAATATGGAGCTCGGGTTTCCGAGCAAACTGACCGATTACACCGCCTTGGGCTTGCCGCTATTAATCTATGGTCCTCCTTATTGTTCGGCTGTTCGATGGGCCAAAGATAATCCCCGCGTGGCTGAAGTCGTAGATATGGAAGGGGGCGAGATGTTGGCTGCGGCTCTTCATCGATTGGCTGACGAACCGGGACATCGCTGCCTTTTGGCTTCCAGAGGGATACAAGCAGGAGAGAAGTTTTTCTCTCACGAGAGTTCATTGACGACGTTTTACGACGCCTTACTAACTAATTCGCAAAGATGATGATAATCGCAAAATTCGCGCGACGCTGGAGATGGTGGAAGTTGAGGCATGCTGGTGCTGAGGTAGCCTATGACATTCAGACTAGTGGGCCCTTCTTCAGTGGCAATGCACACGGATTAAGATGCGGGCGCGAAGCCTTCATCTCAGATGGCGCGAAGATTATTGTCGGAAATGGCTCGGGCAAAACGGGCAAACTAACTATTGGCGACAGACTTTTCATGAATCATTACGCTATATTAGATTGCCATTTTGAAATTACCATGGGCGACAATATCTTAATTGGTCCGCATGCCTATGTTGGAGACTTCGATCACGACGTGAGCCTTGAGAATGGATCTCAAATGGGTCGAGGACTCGTCGGTGCGCCGGTACGAATCGGAAACTATGTCTGGATCGGCGCGCATGCTGCCGTACTCAAAGGAGTGACAGTCGGTGATGGCGCCGTCATCGCAGTGGGTGCTGTCGTAACACGCGATGTCCCTGCGATGGCGATCGTTGGAGGAATTCCCGCCCGCGTAATAAAGTTCCGCGAAGCCAGAAAAGCGAGTTAGAGGAGTAACTCTGTGCCACTCTTCTCCATCATTCTTTGAGGTTATTATTGTGGATGATGGGCAAAAGACGGCAGTCTCGAGATTATTAAGCGGTTTGATGGCCGAATTCGCTGGGAATCAAGCAAGCATCGCGGCGGTAATCCCACACGCCACCGCTTGTTAGATCTCGCTCGCGGTGAATGGGTGCAATATCTGGATGCTGAATCTTTAGCGGGGGCACTGAGATCAGTATTACACAAAATTTTGAGAGACAATAAAGCCAATCTGCCGCATCGCTGGATAGTTGGGCGAATCTTCAGTCGCCGATAAATGCACCATTTACAAGATTGAACCAGGAACTTTACTGACTGTGAATTTGTTACGATTTCTAAGAAAATGCTTGACCGATAAGTCCGCTGCGATCCGGAGCTTGAAATTGGTGCTCAGGAGTGTTCACGGTAGAGTTTTTTGGTCGTTGCTTCCTAACGCTCCTCTTGAAATCAGGTTATCGACCGGCACCAGGTTGTTATTGGAAAAGGAGCACAGCTTTACCCATTGTTTCTGGCCGGACGTTGACCATTTTGAACCCGATGTTCGCGCAGCGTTGCGATACTTCCTTAAACCAGGAGATACCTTTGTTGATTGTGGCGCCAATATTGGCTATTGGTCGGTATTTGCGGCCGGTATTGTTGGCGAAAAAGGCGCTGTTGTCTCGATAGAAGCCAATCCCGACACATTTAAACTACTGCAGCGTAACCTTGGAATAAATCAGTTTGGTGAGGCTTTGAACTGCGCAGTTACATCAAAGCCAGGACAATTCAATCTTTTCGTGCCGAGAGAGGGCGGCGATGTATATTCAAGTTTGAAGATAGGCGGACTTGTCCGAGAGGCTGGTACAGAAAGCTATCAAGTAGAAGGGCGCACCCTAGATGACATTGTGACCGCGCTGTCAATCAAAAAGATTAAGCTAGTAAAAATCGACGTTGAGGGCGCAGAAATGGATGTGCTGAGAGCCTCAGGCAAGATATTAAACGACATTCGCCCTATCTTAATCGTAGAATACGGAATGAATACCTGGCCAATATTCAATTCATCCGCACAAGACCTTCAAAAATTTATTGCTGAAAAGAAATATAGATGCTGGCTTTATAATATTGAAGGTCAGAATCTTAGAGAGCCAAAACAAAGCGATTGGGATTCGCCATATACGAATTTGGTTCTGGTACCTCAAGAACTTGCCCTGTAATTCTTATGCGTATCTTTTGTGCTGTTCGCCACTCGAACGATCCAAGATTTTTCTATGGTGGATTGTGGAGCACCAACTTCTATCCGGCGTTACGCGAATTAGGGCACGAAATTATTGAGTCGCAAACCGACTTACTGCCGACAAGTTGCTTTATGGGAATAGCCGATGGATTCACTCGCGAAGAGCGAGAAGTCCAGGCGCGGACGACAGAGGCGATATTGAATGAAGTGCAGGCGGCTTTACGACATGGTCCAGTCGATCTGTTTTTGAGCTATTTCTATAACTCTCACTTCGATCCTGATGGGTTCAATGTATTGCGAAAGCTGGACATTCCTTCAGTCAATTTCTACTGTAACAGCATGTATCAGTTTGCGCAGGTAGCAGCCATTGCGGCCAGTGCTGACTATTCTTGGCACGCAGAACGTGACGCGCGTACTCGCTACACTGCAATTGGAGCTAATCCAATATGGGTCCAAATGGGCGCTGATCCGAATATCTACCGACCTGTCAATCATGCAAGGCGTCAGCCGAAGGCATGTTTCGTCGGACAGCGTTACGCCGATAGAGACCGCCTGGCAGCGTCATTGATTCGCGCAAACGTGCCGCTGGATCTATATGGCAGCGGTTGGGGAAAGGAAGAAACAGTACAAGCCCTAGATCCACAAGCACCGACATATCTCGGGCGTAGTTACTGTGAGCCCGGCTCAATTAACAGTCACTTACGAGCAGCGGCGGCCGTGATGCGGACAGAAAGAGGGCTGAGAGGTTTGATGCGATTGCAACGACAATATCGCTACAGATCTGAGACACGCCGACTCTCACCAGTATTGGCCGCATCGGCTAAAGGTCGGGCACACAACCTGCCGGAAGTCTTCGCCGCCTACGAAACGATTCTCAATTTTAGCAATGTATGGGCTGATGGGAGGCCAGGATCACGCCTCATCCCGCACGTAAGGCTCCGTGACTTTGAGGCGCCAATGTGTAGATCTTGCTACTTGACGGGTCATACTGATGAGATCGGAGAGTTTTACGAACTTGGCACCGAGATAAGCACATACCAGGACATCACTGAGTTGGTGGACAAAACACGCTTCTACATAGCTCATCCGGACGCAGCGGAGAGGTTGCGCGAAGCCGGCTACAAGCGCGCACTACGGGATCATACCTGGCGACGCAGATTTGAAGAGCTATTCCGGAAAATAAAGCCGTCAACAAACTGAACTTTTCGCCATAACCCAGCTACTTTATTGCCAATTATGCCGTTATTTTCTGTCATTATCCCAACGTATAACCGGCTAAGTTTGTTATCGCAGACGATAAAAACAGTCCTTTCCCAGATCATGCCTGACTATGAGGTTATCGTGGTTGACGACGGATCGTCTGACGGGACGTTGGAATACTTGCAGTCTCTTGGTAATAAAGTCCAAGTACTGAACCAGGCCAATCGCGGGCCTGGTTCAGCGCGCAACCTCGGTATTGAAAAGGCACGTGGTAAATATATTGCTTTTCTAGATAGTGATGATTTGTGGTTTCCATGGACCCTGGAAGTTTATTCATCGGTAGTTGAAAGCGCTAATTTCCCATCATTTATTGCGGGGAGACCATTTATTTTTAGGAAGGAAGCTGAGATTGAAAATGTCTTGAACGGATCGGTTAGTTTTGATCCGTTCGCTGATTATTTTGCATCGGGTGAAAAATGGCGATGGTGGAGCGTTTCCTCTTTTGTAATCAAAACGAGCATCTTGAAAAACTGTGGTGGATTTGTTGAAAAGAACATGAATGGCGAGGATGGCGATTTAGCGCTCAAGCTGGGTGACGCGCCCGGTTTCATTCAAATAACGTCGCCGTACACTTTCGCTTACCGTGATCATCCGGCCAATGTCATGAAGGATCTCTCGAAGACGGTCAGGGGGGTTTGGCATAAAGTCAATACAGAGTGGTCAGGCGGATACCCCGGCGGCTCCGGTCGCGCCCGAGAGCGATGGCGCATCCTTACCAGGCATGTCCGACCGGTGACGCTCGATTGCTTATGTTCCTCTTTGAACGGAGAGGCTTGGAAACTTTACAGCAGAACTTTTCGATGGCATTGGGCTTTGGGACGATGGAGATATCTAGCTGGATTCCCTATCAAGGCAATCTTTAAAAAATAAATCTTCTCCTCCAATCTTTACTGCTTAACTGAGTGAGCGCAAATCTGTGATATCACATTGCACTTGCAAGAAAGTTCTTAATGAATCCTCTTCATCTTGGCCCTCGCATCGGTTCCGGATTCGCATCGCGCTTGCGCAATCTATGGTTTCGTGCGCTGGGAGTGCACATAACCGGCTATGTTTGGATGAGGTGCGTTTCTATTCCTCGTCAATGGGGAGATATCACACTAGAGCAGGGAGTCGCGCTTGATGATGGGGTCGTGATCTTGAGCAGTGGGACTGAGAAGCCGAACAAGCTTATTATCCGCCATGGGACATATATCAATCGCTATACGATGGTAGATGTCCACGAGCGAATAGAAATTGGTCGAGACTGTATGATCGGCCCTCATTGTTATATTACCGATGGTAACCATGGTATATCGCCGGACCGGACCATCAAGAGCCAAGCAATGACAAGCAATCCAGTCATCATTGAAGATGAGGTCTGGATAGGTGCGGGAGTTACTGTTTTACCAGGTGTCCGCCTGGGGCGAGGCTCAGTAATCGGTGCAGGTGCGGTTGTCACCAAAGACGTTCCGGCACACGCCATTCACGCCGGAGTGCCTGCAGTAAAAATTGGACACCGGATGATAGTGAATGTTCAACGGGCAGAGGTTGTTTAATCAATGGGCTCCACCCTCAACATGAATGGCTATCTCGAGGACGCCGCACCCTATTGGGGGCAGGGCGATTCGCAATCTTGCCCGGGGTTATCTGAGAAAACCAATTTGATGCCGGTCGAGCCACTTGCCACTGTCGTTATCACAACAAAAAATCGGAGGGAGGAATTACGAGAAGCCATACAGTCCGCGCTTGCCCAAACCGTTCCAGTGGAAATATTGGTAGTAGATGACGGATCGACCGACTGCACTGCCGAAATGCTTCAGAATGAGTTTCCGTCGGTTCGCGTTGAGCGCTCACAAACGTCACATGGGTATATCGTTCAACGTAATCGCGCGATACGATTGGCTACAGGCAATATTATTTTCTCCATCGACGACGACGCAATATTTACCTCGCCTCATATTGTCGCTCAGACGCTTGCTGAGTTTTCCGACCCGCGTGTGGGCGCAGTAGCAATTCCGTATACTGAACCGCGTAAATCCTCAACTGTATTTCAGAAGGCTCCTTCTGATAAGAATATTTATATCACAGATGATTACATTGGAACTTCGCATGCTCTGCGTAAAGATTTGTTTCTACAGATAGGTGGGTACCGAGAATTTCTGTTTCATCAGGGTGAGGAGAAAGATCTCTGTATCAGGATGTTGGAAGCAGGGTATGTGGTTCGTCTCGGTGGAGCTGATCTCATCCATCATATGGAATCCCCCAAACGCGATTATAGGAGAATGGACTATTATGGATGCCGGAATGCAATTCTTTTTGCCTGGTTAAACGTGCCGTGGCTGGTTTTGCCGATCCATCTGGCGGCCACTACTCTAAAATGCCTCCTCTGGTCACTTGAGCCATGCCGGCTTTGGGTACGCTTAAAAGGACTGATTGCTGGCTATCGATCATTTTTTGAATTTACTCGAAAACCTGTTTCCTTGACGACTTACCGCAAGTTTCGAAGATTGGCTCGCTTGCCCCAGCTACTTGATCAAGGCGTGGAGTAGTCTATCTTACTTGCATTTGAATAATCATGATTGAAACTAACAGAAGAATTAAGGTGCTGGATGCACTGCGGGGCGTTGCTTCTCTTGCGGTCTGCTGGACTCACTTCACAAACGGAAACCCTTCATTTCTCGCTGACGGGATAATTAAATCATCAGGCGCTTATCTGTGGATGGGCGTTGACATCTTTTTCGTCGTTTCAGGCTTTATAATTCCTTTCGCACTACATCGGTCAGAGTATAAGCTGGCACATTATTTTGTTTTTATCGTTAAAAGATTGCTTCGGCTGGACCCTCCTTATCTGGTTGCTATCATAATATGCATTTCACTCGGATTTCTCTCATCCGCAACCCCAGGTTTTAATGGAGAACAATTCCAGGTGTCTATACCGCAATTTTTATTGCACTTCTGCTATGTTAATGTTTTCTTCGGTTATAAGTGGTTTAACCCGGTATTTTGGACGCTGGCGATTGAGTTTCAATACTATCTTATACTTGGACTTCTTTTTCCGCTCATTTGCAGTAAGAGGAATTTGATAAGAATAAGCACCTGGCTAGTACTTAGTTTACTACCTTTCTTATTGCCGTCTCCATCATTCGTCTTTCATTATCTATTCTTTTTCTTGATTGGAATCTCGACTTTTCAATATTGGGTTGGTCTTATTGATATAAAGGCCTATGCGCTTCTGCTCATTCTGTTTAGTGTCGGAAACGGTTATGTTCTAGGGGGGACACTAGCTATAACCGGTATTGCGACAGCTTGCGTCATTGCATTCGTTGATGTTCCAGAATACGCTCCTTTTAAGTTCTTAGGAAAGATTTCCTACTCACTTTACCTAATGCATGTACCTATCGGCAGTAGAGTAATCAATCTGAGCCTCAGGTTTGTGCATAATACAGGCGGTAAGATCGCCGTACTAGCTGTGGCCGTTGGGCTATCTATTGCCGCCGCTTACATGCTTTGCAGATTGGTAGAAGGGCCTTCTCAGCGATGGTCATCATCCGTTAAGTATAATCGGAAGATGCGCCTTGAAGCCACTTCGGATAGCAATGGGGCTCCAATAGCTGATACGATGCAAGTCCTTGCAAATGAGCGCCCGACAGCTTGATATCAACCAATGCCAATGAATTTATGGGCAATGATGAAAATTGCCGGAAGCGAAACCCTATTAGCCATTAGATGATCTCTGTTTAAGTCGTTACATGAGTGGAACGCAATGGATCTGTTGCCAGCTTGGAGCGAGAGAACACTATGCCGTACCGCGTGTTCTTCACGTAGCGAACTCGCTATGCAACTTCATTACCGATGCTTGGGTGCCGCCAGGAAATCTATTCGGATTAACCACCCGCATGCGCGATCGTTTTCATCCAGAACTTGCAACAGCACCGGTTCAAACCTGGAACTTTGCGACGACAGCCTTTGAGCTTCAAGCACAGGCCCGCCGGCTCCACGGTTGGCAGCTGATTCTCTTGCGCAACCGCTGGTTTCAACAGAAAGCACTGGATGCTATCGGTCGAATCACTGCCTCGCTCGATTATGATTCTAAAGATGCGCCAGCTCTTTTTACTTATAGCTATGCGGCTCACGATATACTGCGATTCGGCAAACAGCAAGGATGGACAACTGTTCTTGGACAGATCGATCCTGGGCTATCAGAAGAGCGGATAGTCGCTCGCATTACCGAGACGAGCCAGTTGCAGCACTGTGATTGGCAACCGGCCCCAGCCGAATATTGGGACAACTGGCGGAAAGAATGTGAACTGGCAGACCGAATTGTGGTGAACTCTACATGGTCTCGTGATGCGCTTTTAGAGGAAGGTATAACTGCCGAAAAGATTCGGATTATTCCACTGGCGTTTAAAGGCACAACGAGGAAGGTCGGATTCAATCGTGAGTACCCGTCTGTTTTTTCGCACGGGCGCCCGATGCGTGTGTTATTTTTAGGACAAATTAACTTACGTAAAGGAGCCGAACCATTACTGGAGGCGGTGAAATTGCTGAGCGGCGAACCCATTGAATTCTGGTTTGTCGGTCCGATCCAGATTCCTGTTTCGGCGCAGTTGAAGCGAGAGAGACAAGCACGCTGGCTCGGTTCTGTCTCACGCAGCGAAACTGCCGGATACTATCGGCAGGCGGATCTGTTCATCTTTCCTACTTTTTCTGATGGATTTGGTCTAACGCAGTTAGAGGCTCAAGCTTGGAGATTGCCGATAGTTGCATCGAAATTCTGTGGGGATGTCGTACGAAATGGCAAAAACGGCATCTTACTTCCTGAAGTATCGGGCGAGGCCATAGCCAAGGTATTGCTCGATTTGGCGCACAATCCTGACCGGCTTCGTGAAATGGCTGCGCAATCCGGAGTGGACGAGAAATTTAGTTTGAGCTCTCTAGCTAGCTCGCTTTTGAATTTGTAAGAATATGAGACCAATTGCTTCTATTAGGCCGCAAGTATTTGAAACAGCGGCCACCCAGATCGCTAGAATCAATTTCCCCTTATTGGGAATTGTCATGACTGCTCTGAGCACATATTTAGCGATCGCCATTATCCCTTATGATCCAGAACCCAAAGGGGCATTATTCAATGCCGCACTAGTTATGGCGATCGGCCTGGCAGCCGCTCCGTTGGCCGCTGCAATACGCGATCCCAAGTCGATTTTAAGCGGTGAAAACTTATTAGCGTTAGGACCAATTTACTGGTTACTTCTCGACCTGCTGCAAGGCGTGTATCTAATGCCAGGAATCGAACCGGAGCAGGTCAGTAAAGCGTTCATCTGTATCGGTCTATTTGTCATAGGTGTCTGGTTAGCTGCCTATGGCCGCCAATGGGGAGTTCCCGTATCTATTGTTAGATCCATCTCACAAGACTTTTCCGCCAACACTTACTTTGTCTTATGTATAGTTGCATTTCTTTTGGGAATGCTGAATTTCCTCATCTCAACCGGCTTCGATCTACCCGAGATGTTTCATTACGTAGGTCAGTCACGTTGGGCGGCGCCATGGGGACGTGGACAACTCGGCGGATGGGATGCATTTCTCGACCACCTGCAATACTTCGGATATCTTCTACCCGCGCTGACAGTGATTATCGCGAACCGAGTCGGATGGGTCGACAGTCGAACAATACTCTCTGCCGGAATGGGTATCGTGATGACGGTCTTTCTGGCACAGAGCGGCAGCCGGCGTATTATCGGCGTAATCTTCGGCCTGGCGTTTGTCCTTTGGCTGTTGAGCCAGAGGCGGCTGCGCTCTGGGCATATGATCATTATGGCGACGGGGGTAGCAACAGTCCTCTTAATCCTGCAAGTGATGCTGGAATATCGGAATGTCGGAATCGGATCATTAATTGGGGACGAGCAGAGTGAGTCGCTTTTCCAGAGGAATTATATTCATGTGGACGATAATTTTTATCGTCTCTGTCAGGTAATTCAATTCATCCCGGAGTCCTATCCATTCGTTTATCATAAATACTTGGTTTGGGTGCTGATCCGACCAATTCCACGTGTATTCTGGGCTGACAAGCCAATTGATCCCGGGTTTGATTTACCGACTGCATTGGGTGTTGAAGGGGTTTCTTATTCCTGCTCGGTTCTTGGAGAGCTGTATATGTCGGCCGGTTTAATCGGCATTCTACTTGGTGGTTGGTTCTATGGCAGGATAGCCGGCCTAGCGAGTCAATTATTGACTCGAAATGCTACCTCTGGAATTCTCCTGGTTTATAGCACCATTATGCTCGCGCTATTCTCAGGTATGCGTTCAATGCTCGAGCTGATATTGATTAGCTATGTGATACTGGCCTGGATCGTCCTAACACGAACGTTTAACTACTTTAAGAGACGGGGAGCTGTCCGGAATCCGGAATTCTCACAGTGAGTATGAGAAAGGGCTTCCTATTGTAAGGAGTCTTGCTGTGACTATGCACATTGTTGTAGTTACTCATTTCGTTTCTCCTTATCAGGCTGAATTATTCAATGCCGTCACAGCTTTTGGTGGGATCGATTTGGAAGTAGTCTATCTTCATCAACTGTTTCATTCCCGCCATTGGAAGGTGAATGATTTACTTCACAAATCCATTTGCCTTGATAATGAAGCAGGTTATTTCAATGATGCCAAGTCGAGCGTCCTGCGGGCCGATTTGGCCGTCTTTAACTATTATGCCGAGCGCCCGGCGAATGAACTCCTCAAGATGCGCGCGATGAAAGGAAAGCCCTGGTGTTTTTGGGGAGAGCGCCCTGGATTCCACAAACCGGAATGGATCGGCAGATTGCGTCGCCGTTGGAAACTCTCGTGGCTTCATGCCACACCAGCGCCAATCTGGGGCATTGGCAGATTCGCCGTTGAGCGTTATCAAACAGAATTTGGTCGGTATCGTGCTTACTCGAATTTACCATACTTCTCCGATCTCGGGCGCTATCAAAATCTCGCGATGCCGGAGCATGAGGAAAGAGAGCGAATGTTCCTGTTTTCAGGTTCGCTTATTCACCGTAAAGGCGTGGATCTGCTGGCGCGTGCTTTTGTCCGTCTCGCTCACGAGGTGCCGCAAGTGCGGCTCAGGTTTGTCGGTGACGGCGATTTGCGTGATTTGCTGGAACGAACGTTACAACCGGTGCAAGAGCGCGTGGAGTTTCTCGGCTTCAAGGATTGGCCCGAATTGCCGGCTTGCTATGCCGGAGCCGACGTGCTTTGTGTGCCGTCGCGATACGATGGGTGGGGGCTCGTTGTGCCCGAGGGGCTCGCCGCTGGACTCCCGGTCATTGGAACCAATCAGATGGGCGCTGCGATTGAGTTCATCGAGACCGGTCGTAATGGTTGGTTGATTGATGCAGGTGATGAGAACGCCATCTTCGCCGCGATTCGCGAAGCCTCCTTACTTCCGTCGACAAAACTCGCCGAGCTTTCACACCGTGCGCGCAAAACCGTAAGCAAACATAGTCTTCGAAACGGCGCAGAACGCTTCATCTGCGCGGCGTATGATGCTTATACAAACTGGGGAACTCCGAGATAAAGCTATGTGTGGCATTGCCGGCATTTTCTGTACTGGCCCTGAAACATTCGACCCCGAAAGGCACTTGCGCTCGATGCAGCGAGCCCTTCGCCATCGCGGTCCAAACGATGAAGGAATATTTCTAACTCCCGACCGCGAATTATGCCTGCTTCATACACGACTTTCGATTATTGATCTGTCGCCGGCCGGGCATCAACCAATGTCGATTCATGGCGGCCGGTTTTGGATTGTCTTTAACGGTGAAATCTACAATTTTCGCGAACTCCGTCAGGATCTGGAACGGGAAGGAGAGAGTTTTTCCTCGCACTCGGATACCGAAATTATTTTGAGGCTTTATGTCCGATATGGGGCCAATTGTTTGCAATATCTGCGTGGAATGTTCGCCTTTGCACTGTGGGACTCACAAGAACGTAAACTATTCATTGCTCGCGACCGGTTAGGCATCAAGCCACTGTACTTTTATATGGGCGGGGGAAAGCTGATCTTCGCTTCCGAGGTCCGGGCGATCCTCGCCAGTGAACTGGTCCCGCGACAGGTTGATCCGGCTGCACTCAACGAATATCTGGCATATCAGTCAATTCCATCTCCCAGAACTTTGATCAAGGGCGTCAAGGCGCTGCCCCCGGGGACATGGATGAAGATAGATACGTATGGTGCCATTGAAGAACACAAGTATTGGGATTTGTTGGGAGACACTTCGATTGAGCCAAGGGGTGCGAGCAAACCGGCCATATTGCGCCGAGTAAGAGCATTGTTACGAGAATCAACGGAGCTTCACCTGATCAGCGATGTCCCGCTGGGAGTTTTCTTATCGGGTGGAATAGATTCCAGCGCGGTCGTGGCACTGATCAGCGAGCTTGGATACACACCGCGGACATTCTCAGTGATATTCGCCGAAAGCAATTATGACGAATCTGTTTACGCCCGCCAGGTTGCTACTCGGTTTCAGACAGAGCATACGGAGATACGTTTGACCGAAAGTATGATGCTGGATCAGTTGCCGGATACGCTTGCGGCGATGGATCAGCCGACGGGTGATGGCATCAATACCTATGTTGTCGCACAGGCGGTGAAGAATGCTGGGATTACAGTGGCATTATCTGGGCTGGGCGGGGATGAATTTTTCGTCGGATATCCCTCTTTCTTGCGCCTCGAAAAGGCAATGAAGTACCTCCGGCCATTAAGGTACTTGCCGAACTCGGCACGTCATGCGGCGGCACAATTTGTTGAACTGGCCGGCGGCAAGTCCATTCAGGCCGCCAAGGCCGCGGCTATCATCGGCGGCGATGGATCTCTGGCGGCAATGTATCCTGTGGCTCGGCAGGTCCTCTCGCCATCCCAACGGCGTACATTGTTGGCCGGACAATGGAAGCAGTTCAATGAAGAGTCGCGAGATCCATATGTGGATTTGTTGCAAGTGGCTTTTAACCGTACTCCTGAGGCCGAGCTGTTTGCCAGGATTTCTTACGCCGAGGGACGCACATACATGCATGATGTATTGCTGCGGGATACCGATCAAATGAGCATGGCGCATGCGCTGGAAGTGCGAGTGCCGCTGCTCGATCACAAGCTGGTCGAATACTTAATGGGAGTACCTGATGCATATAAACGGCCAAACGGAACTCCGAAGCCACTGCTCGTTGCCAGTCTTGGAGACCTTCTGCCTCACGAAGTGATTCACCGGCCAAAGCAGGGCTTCACGCTGCCATTCGCCAAATGGATGCAGGGAGATCTCCGCCGGTTTTGTGAAGATCAATTGGGACCGGAGCGGGTGAAAAGTCGGGGAATCTTCGATGCCAGTGAAATAACCAGAATGTGGAAGTCCTTCATCGATGGTT
>Ga0081539_10002217_pt1 | contig 28343 bp, 29 predicted proteins | sample TabmetS4T2R2_FD_71023 | JGI IMG/M metagenome (GOLD analysis project Ga0081539, IMG submission 71023) | Tabebuia heterophylla rhizosphere microbial communities from the University of Puerto Rico - S4T2R2 | ecosystem: Host-associated > Plants > Roots > Rhizosphere ... | reverse complement strand
GTTCAATGGACCTAACGATGTGACGATCGATTCCAAGGGACGGCTGTACTTCACCGATCCCGCTCCGGATGCCGTGTCGCAGACTCCGGCAAAGCCAAAGAACGCTACCGGTATTCCGGCTGTATACAGAGTTGACCCGGATTTAAAGCTTACTCAGATACTCAGCGGACCTAATACGGAATGGCCGAATGGGATTGTGATCTCCCCGGACGACAAGACACTCTACCTTGTGGAGGCTCATAAGACCGAAGGCGGGACGAGGGCGATTCGCGCTTATGATCTGTCGCCCGAAGGGATGGTGTCGAACGTGCGTGTTCATTACAACTTCTATCCCGGGCGGAGCGCAGACGGTATGGCAATTGACACGCAGGGCAATATTTACGCCGCCGCGGGGCTGCATCGGCGGAGAGGAACCCACGAGACGCTCGATACGAAATGCGGTGTCTACGTGATCTCTCCGCAAGGGAGACTGCTACGCTTCGTGCCGATTCCCGAGGACTTGATCACAAATACGGCGTTCGGCGGTCCCGACAATAAGATACTGTTCGTGACCGCCGGAAAGACCTTGTTTCAGATCTCGAATGAGATTGCGGGACTGAACCGGTAGCTGCGGTTATTTGTTGCGGAGCGACTCGGATTCGACGCGGATCTGCCTTTCTTTCTCCTGCAGTTCGGGTGTGAACGCCTCACCCAAGTCTGCAGGCTCGTAGAAGGGGCGGATCTCGATATCCGAATCGCCAGGCATCGGATTCGGACAACGCTTGACCCACTCGATCGCCTCCTGCAAAGACTTCACTTGCCAGATCCAGTAACCGGCAACGAGTTCCTTGGTTTCGGCGAATGGGCCGTCAATCACAGTCCGGTTGGCGCCGCTGAAGTGTACGCGAGCCCCTTTGGAGCTGGGCTGCAACCCGTCTCCCGCTAACATGATGCCGGCTTTGACGAGTTGTTCATTGTACTGCAGCATGTCTGAAAGGAGCTTTTCGGTAGGCAGTATCCCGGCTTCTGAGTCCTTTGTGGCTTTGACAATTACCATGACTTTCATTGTTGTTGTCTCCTTGAGTTAGTGTGGCCTTATCTCCGGCCTTCACTTCTACGTCGAATGGGCGGCGCCAAGATCGACACACTTCTGCGAAATTTTCTTAACTGCTCTCGCTTACTGACATAGACCGGTGATAACCGGAACTGTTAGGAGGAGACCACCATGAAGAAAACACAAATATTGATGCATGCTGCTCTCACGGTTTTTTGTTCTTTGCACGCTCCGGCGCAGGACGCGCACGCGCACATGCCGCAAAGTCAGGAGAAGTCGGCTGAACGACTTAGCCAAGAAAACGATCTCGTCAGGATCGTTCGAGAATCGACCGAACGATTCAAAGATGTGAAAGTCGCGGAGGCCGCAGGTTATAAGCTTCAATTCGGCTCAGTCAGCGGCGATGATGGAGGAGCGATGGGGCACTACGTTAATGGCGATTTGGTGAATCGTGATGAGTTGGATGCTACTCGTCCGCAGATCGTGATCTATGAAGCCGCTCCCGATGGAGGCCGGCGGCTGATTGGCGCGGATTATCTGCTGATCGCCGATGCTTGGAATGCAAACCATTCCGGTCCGCCGGAGCTTATGGGTCAGTTTTTCCATTTGTTCACGGGCCCCAACCGCTTCGGGCTTCCGGCCTTTTACACACTGCACGTTTGGGCGTGGAAAGAGAATCCGAAAGGCGCGTTCGTGAACTGGCACTCCAAGGTTTCGTGCGATTCGTTCAATGGCGCGAAGCCTTGAGTGGAAAGGTTGTGGACAGGCGAGGTGTGTTGGTTCAGCGTGAAGATGAGACGGGAGGTCTCGCCAAAGGGAAGATTCCGCCCTGCGGGCGGGGATTTTCAAGGCATGAGGATCTTTCGATCCGATGTTGAGGCAAGGGACGGCGTAGGTTTGCCACGCCGCCCAAGTTCATCGTTTCGATGAGTCCGTCAGGCTATCCCTCAGCATGGTTGCGTCCCCGCAGTGCCCGCTTCTGTTTTGCCTGAGATCTGATTATCGAGTTAAGCGGCGTCCGGTTGCAATTCAGAAATCAACCTAGTTCGTTGGGCATATTGGCGGTTCAGTCGAGCTTGCGCAAGCTTACGATCTCGTTCGCTGTGAATCTCGGCGCGCCGGCCTTCTAACATGGCTCTTGGTGTCACGTAGCCAAGAGAACTGTGCAACCGTTGTTCGTTGTAAACCTCAACATATTGCGCGATCAGCCGCTCGGCGTCTGCAAGCGACAGTGGAACACCTGGTCGGATGCATTCGCTTTTAATGGATTGATTCCAGCGCTCCATTTTCCCGTTCGATTGCGGGTAGTACGGCGCCGTGCGAACATGCGTCATCCCCGAAATTCGGATGAATTCCTTGAAATCCTTGGCGATGAATTGGGGCCCGTTGTCGGAGATGACTCGCGGCCGGGCCTCCGGGAACCGTTCCCTGGCTCGCTGCAGTAAGATTTCCACATCCGGCTCACGCATGGATTCCCGAAGTGTCCAGTCGACGATGTAACGGCTGGCGCCATCCAGCACCGCACACAAGTAGTAGAACGTCCCATGGACATTGATGTGTGCGATGTCAATGTGCCAATGCTCATGTGGGGCCAGTGGCTGCTCAAACCCGGTCCCTTTCTTGCTTGCCGTGTGCGCCCAGCGCCGCAGACGGCCCGCCTGGCGCAATACCCGGAAGACACTGGACGGGCTGACGGCCACTATATCGGCGTCCATCATCATGTAAGTTAAGCGTCGGTAGCCTTCCAGCGGGTATTGCTCCTGAAAATCCAGGATCGCCTGCTTTTCCCACTCGGCCAACCAGAAATCGCGGGGAACCCAGGCGTTGTGCTGGTTGGTCTGCCCGTAGCGTTGGCGCCAGTCGTAATACTTGCCTGCGCTCAGATCCAACCACTGCAACAACCGGTCGATGGCCAAGCCGGTCTTGTCCGCCCAGATACGAATGAAATCAATCACTGCATCGCGGACATCCGGCTCTACCCAGCGACCGTTCAGAGTTCCCCAAACTCTTTTTTTGCCTCGTCGGAGAAATCTGTGGGTCACCGATACGCTCCAATGGGCGCCGGAAGATCGGCTCGCGCAGCCCGCGAACCCGGTGTGGGATAGCACAGCTTCAGCTTTTTCCTGTTCGTAGCCAGTTGCCTTCCGAACCAGTTTGCCCTCTCCGGTAAACGCTACGCCGTTACAGTGGATCAATCAGGCATCGGCCATTTTTCATCGTCGTTATTCGACCAACTGACGTGGAAGGCTCCAGGTTTTGGTTGGCGCAGGCCAGGATCGGCAAACGGAAAGCTAACTCATCGTTCCTTGCCGCTTTGGCCGCTACAGGCGAAGCGCGTGGATCAACGCCGCAAGCGCAGCAGGCTGTTGCCGTCGGCTCGGGTAGTAGAGGAAGAATCCGGGAAACGGTTGACACCAATCCTCCAGAACGCGGATGAGCTCCCCGCTTTCGAGTTGCGACTCGACGCGCTCATCAGACACGAAGGCCAGGCCGATACCATCGAGCGCGGCCCGCACCAACAACTCCACGTCGTCGACGGCCAGCGGCCCGTTCACTGCCACGGATATGGACTTCTTGCCCTTGTCGAACTCCCACCTGTACAGGCCGGCGGACCCATGTTTGAAGTTGATGCACCGATGCTTGAGCAGATCGTGCGGGTTTCCGCACCGCATCGTTGTGTTCTTCCACGCTTGAGAACTCCGTCTTATTGGACATATTGGGTATCCGTTGGGCCGAAGCCTGAGATCTCGTCGAAGCGCTCGCGATGAACGGAGATCGCTATTTGCCGAACTGTTCGTTGGATTCCAGATATCGATAAGCCTCGGCAGCATCCTCCAGTAGGCGGAGGGGCAGGCACGAACTCGTCATCGCGCTCCTCCCGCGGCAGCATAGACCTTACCTACGTCGAACATGTTGTGCACCGCGACGAACTTCCCGGTCTCCTTGTCGATCGTGAAGATCGAGGTCGCCGGCAGCGCAAGTTTGGTCGCGCCCGCAGCGGTGTCGATGGTGAAGGTTGGCAGCGCGGTCGAGACGACGGTAATGCTCGCCGCGGATTGCCCCTGTGGCATTTCCCGAGGGACCACCTCGCCCATCAGCGCGCGCGTCCAGACTTCGATCCTCGTGTGTTTGACCGTCACCGCCTGAAAGAACCGCGCGCAGAAATCGCGAATGGCCGCGTGCCCGACGATCGGCGGGTCGGCATTGAAGGCGAGACTCGTCGACGGCGCAGACGAGTACAGGCGAGCGAGCCTGTCGGGGTCGCGCGAATCGACGCCGTCGTAGTAGGCCTGAACGATGCGGATGATCTCAGCTTCGGACAGGGTCGGATCGGAGGAGTGCTGATTCATGTTCGTACTACGCTCCCATGAGACCGCGGAGGACTGACTCGAGCGCCTTTGCGTCGCTGTCCCGGCGCGCCAGTCCGATCACTGGCTGTCCGCTGATGGTAGCTAGCTGTAGCAGCTTGCAATCATAGACGTGCGTGCTTGCAATAACGCACTTGCCACCACTCGCGCCGCCTCGCTGATGCCCATCACGCAGGCGGCGCGAACGCATTGCAGAGAGGTGGCGCGGCAACAGTCGATCAAGTAGGCTATTTGTCGGCGTTCGGGTTGTCAATGAGGAAGAGCCACCGGCCATCGGGCTGCCGCTGTGCCACTTCCGATGTCTTGCTGCTCAGCACGACCTGTTGCCCATCCGGCGCGACGCCGTTGAGCTGTGATTGCGCCTGCATCATGGCGATGTCGCCAGCCTGCACCGCGTAGACGGTTGTCACCGTCAGGTGACCCTTGATCGCCAAGGCCGGCTTCAGCGCCTCTCGGATCGCCACGTGACCGGTCACGATCTGCCCGGGTTCGGACATCAGCCGCGCGTCGGGCACATACAAGGCCAGCAGAGCTTCGAGGTCGCCCGAATTGAACGCTTCCTCGAACTGTAGATGGAGGTCTTCTGGTTTGAATTCAGTCATGCCGGTTTCCTTCAATGGGTTGCTGTGTCGCTGTCGCTGGCTCCAGGTCGAGGCAGCTTGCTATAGCCGTTCAATGGCGCCATCCACGATGGCGTGCCATTGGCCAGGTGTCGTCATCTCGACGGGCGTCGGCCCCTGGCAGGCGCTGGCCAGCACCACGTCGGGGTTGAGTTCGCGCAGCACGCGCAGACTTGCTCTGAGATCGGTTTTGCGCCCTCCATTGAGTGGCCATATCAGCGTCCCCCAGGACTGGCCCTTGGGGAAGAGCGAATCACCGGTGAAGAGATAAGTCTTGCCGTGCGGTGAGCGGTAGAGGAAGCACGTGCTGCCCGAGGTGTGTCCCGGCGTCGGGATGACCTCGATGTCGCCCAGCTGCGTCTCGTGTGCATCGAAGGTCAGGTCGACCGTGCTGTAGGACTGGATGGCCTTGACCTCCAGCTTGTGGCAGCACAGGGCCGAGCCGAATGTCCGCTTGATCGTTGCCAGCGCCGCCCCCGCCTCGTCGCGATGGCTCAGGTATTGGCGCACGATCCCGCCCAGTTGCTTGATGGGCTGCAGTTCTTCCTCCAGGCTGGTGCTGTAGAACAGCACGTTGCCGCCGGGCCGCGTCAGCAGGTAGGCGTGCGAGTCAACCCCGTGGAACGGATGTTCCGTCCGGGTCTGCCAGAGGTCAGAAAATATTTGCTTCATCGGTTAAAATTCTCCATTCAGTCGTCGGAAGTCAGAATCGTCGCCCCACGTCGCGGCGTGGCCTGTGCAGCGGACAGCGCTTCGATCGCTTGCGCGAGTGCGAACTCACGGTAATCGTTGAAGTTCCCCGGCGCTCGGCGCGTCATCTCGAACAAATCTGCCACGTCGGATGCACGTTGCTCGGCCGATGTGCTGGTCAGCCAGGCAGGCGCCGCCACGCCCCTCAGGCCATATTGATGAATGATGATGGGAGTCGTCTGGATCGCGGGTGGGCGGGAATCCAGACTGCCGTATATCAGCAGTGTTCCGCCATCTGCCAGCAGACTGAGCAGCTTGGACGTCATTTCGCCGCTGATGGGATCCATGGCCACCGACGGGGCCTGGCCAAAAGCCTGCGTCACCGCCTCGGCCCAATTGTCATGCTGAGTGCTGACCACGGGCACGTCCTTCGTCCCGTTCTTCAGGATTAGCGCGCCGGAGTCGCTCCTCACAAGGGCGACGACCTTCTTTAATCCTCGCATCTGCGCCAGCGCAATCAGGTTGCGACCGACGCTGGAGCCAGCTGCCGTCACGAGGATCGGCGAGTGGATGCCGGCACGGCTGTCGGCGGCAAGCGCCGCACGCATAAGCATGATTGCGGTGATGCCGTTGATGCTGAGCTGGCAGGCGGCCGTGTCGCTCACGTCATCGGGGATCGGAATAAGCGACTGTGCCGGTGCGGTCATATGTTCCGCCCAGGTGCCATGCGCGTGGAAAATGATGACGCGCTTGCCGGGAGCGAGGCCGGTCGAGGGATCCACATCGGCGCCGACCTGCTCGACGATACCCACACCATCGCTGCCCGGAACGGACCCGCCAGGTGCGATCGGCATGGGAATGATCCCACGAACCATCATACCGTCGATAGGATGGATCATCCGCTTGACGACGCGCACCGTGGCTTCGTTTGGGCCGGGAGTTGCGGGCGCAGAAATCTCCTCATAGCTCAGCACTTCACTCGGCTCGCCATATTGGCGGTACACTATTGCTTTCATCATACGTCCTTTCGATCCTAGGAGGTCACGATAGTTGCGCCGTGTCTGGGGCCGGCTTGAGCAAATGCGACCGCTTCCGCCGCCTCCGTTAAAGGGAACTCGCGATAGCCGTCGAAGATCTTTGGCATTCGTCTCGCGACCTCGAGAATCAGCTGGAAGTTCGCGAGGCGTTCGCTGGGGGAGGTCCGCACCGCCCAGCCAAAACTGGACGTCCCACGGATGGTCAACTCGTTTGACGTCATGCGCACGGACGATATCTGCGAGGGGCGGGGATCGAGTCCGCCGTAGACGACCAACGTACCGCCGTGGGCGAGAAGATCGAGCAACGCCGGCATCATCTCTCCGCCGATCGGATCAATCGCCACGTGCGGGGCAACACTCGAAGAGGAGCGTACGGCCGCGGGCCAATCAGGACGATCAGTCGCGATGATGCGCACATCCTTGAATAGACTCGCGAGCGCCTTGGCGTCGCTCTCACGGCGCGCCAGTCCAATCACTGGCCGCCCGCTGATGGTAGCTAGCCCGATCAGAGTGCGCGCCACACTCGAATTGGCCGCCGAGACAAGCAAGGGCGCGGCGCCCGGCGTGTAACCGACGGACTGCTCAGCGGTGCGAAAGAGCATGAGGGCGGTGGTGCCGTTGTTGACGGTCTGACAGGCGATTTCATCGGGAATATCAGCGGGCGTCGGCATGAGCGACGTGGCGGGCACTGTGACGCGTTCGGCCCAGCTTCCATTCATTCGCATGATGATCACGCGCGCCCCGGGGGAGATGCCCGTCGAGGGGTCGACCTTCGCGCCGACGCGCTCGACCACGCCAACACCGTCGATGCCAGGGATCCCATTTTGCGCGAAAGTATTCAGGGGCAGGAGGCCGCTAGCAGCCTGATAGTCTACCGCCCGCACTACTCGCTTGCGGACGCGTACGATCGCCTCGCCCTCGGCCGGAGGCGACGGGTCGGCGACGTCCCGCACAATCAATCCGTCGCCAATGTTGCCCTTAGCGTTGATGAACACCGTCTTCATTTGGAGGTGCTCCTAGGGACGAGAACGATCTTGCCGTGCGTCCGGCGCTTATCGAGTTCCCGGAAAGCCTCGCGCACGTCGTCGAGCGGGTAGCGGGCCGCGATGGGGATCTCGACTTTGCCTTCGGCAACGAGCGCGGCGAGCTTGCCGAGATTCTCCGCGCTCGCGGCCGCCTGCGTACCCAGCGCCTTGGTCCGGTACTTCTGCGCCGCCGCAAAGTCGATGATCGTGTTGATGCATTCCGGCGGAATGCCGAGCTCAATGGCCATGTCGACGTAGCCGTTGCCGAAGGTATCCACCCAAGCGTCGACGCGGCCCGAAGGAGCGGCGTCACCGATGCGCTGTTTCGTTCCGTCGCCGTACTCGACAGGGATCGCTCCGCGTTTGGTCAGCCAGTCATGCTTCCCTGGCGACGCGAGGGCGATCACGGTCGCGCCGCGCAGCCGAAGGAGTTGGACAGCGATGGAGCCGACGCCGCCGGTCGCTCCCGACACGACCACCACGTCACCACTCCTCGGCTCGATGGCGGCTACGGAGGCCCAAGCGGCCATACCGGCCATGTAGAGCGCGCCCGCGACATCCCACGGCAGTTGCGGCGGCTTGCGCACGACCTGACTCGACGGTGCTGCCACGTGAGTGGCGAGGCTCGAACGGTCGGTGCACCACCCGAGCACCTCGTCGCCGGGCTTGAAGTCCTTCACTTGATCGCCAACGGCAGTCACCACGCCGGCGAAGTCGGCTCCTTGACCTGACGGGAAGCTGGTCGGATACATTTGTTCCAACACTCCGCTGCGAATCAACGAGTCGAGGGGATTGATGCCCGCAGCGCGAACCTCGACGAGCACTCCGTCGGGTCCGGGGCGAGGCATGGGCACCTCGACGACCTTGAGAACGTTGACGTCGCCGTACTGATCGAACTGCACTGCTCTCGCCATGGGAAGAGGGGCGATAGGCTCGTTCGTCGGGCCCACGCGCTTTATCACCTCGTTGAACGCAACGACGAACTTGTATTCGTCAGGTCCCGTGTGCTCACGGTACTGTTGCGCTACTTTCACGATGATCTCATTCGCATCACTGCCGAGGATCGGCAACAGTTCGTCCACGAAATCGTCGACCGTCATCGCGCGCGGATCGTCCGGATTTCCACCACCGAGCCTCGTGCCGACGTATGGCGGGTTGATCTCCTGCACCTTCACGGACGTACCCCTCAGTTGAAATCGCTGGGACATCGCATAAGAATGAAGGGCGGCCTTCGTGGCGGAATAGACGGCAAAAATGGCAATCGGTATGAACCCGAGTGTAGACGAGGTGTAGGTGATTGCGGCCTCAGGCCTCGACTTCAGATGCTCAACGAGCGCCGCCGTCAACCGGATGGATCCGAGCAGGTTGGTGTTGATCTGATCAGAGACTTTGCCATCATCGAGAGGGCCCGCAACATCGTCCCTATGCATGACGCCAGCGTTGTTCATCAGGACGTTCAACTCGGGGTATTGCGAGATCAAACCCTTCGCGACGCGCTGGATCTCCCCGGCGTCTCGTATATCGAGCTTGACCGCGGCCATGCCGGGATTCTCGGCCACCACTACATTCAGCTCACCCAAATCAAGGCCTGCGATGATGACCTTATTGCCACGAGCATGGAGCGCCCGGGCCAAACCGCGACCGATGCCAGTGCCACCGCCCGTGATCAGAATTGTGTTGCCTGTAAGTCTCATAAGAAACCCCCTGTCGTTACGCGTTGGCCGGCGTCACACTCGCCGCCTGTTCAGCCCTTGAAGGAGGCATAACCCTCTTCGGCGTCGAACAAGTCTTGAGCGGTTTTCATAATGCACTCAAGTTTCCTGTCGGGTTTAGCCTCCAATTCACCTTATCTGGACTGCGCGGAGTTCGCTTTCCCGATCCTGCCGAATCTTTGCCTAATCCTGCCCGATAAGCACTTTTTATGTATCCAACGGCTACCCATGGTGTTATGCTGACTGAAAGACGTGGGACAAGATGGCGAAACCAAAACCAGAAGCGCAAGATCCGAAACCGACAGCGACCGAGCTCAGGAAAATCCTGGCCCGCCGGATAGCCGCGCAGGCGCAGTCGCGGGGCGAGCATCCAACGGCTATACCCGGCCTCGTGCTCTTCCGGCAGACTGCGCCGAGCCCCTGCTACCGGGCCACCTTCGAACCGAGCCTTGGCGTGTTTGTCCAGGGACGGAAGCTGATCAGTCTGAACGGGAAGGAATACCTTTGCGACGGCTCATCGTTTCTGCTTACGTCCGTCGATGTTCCGGTACAAAACCAAATCGTCGAGGCATCAGAAGACGTTCCGCTCCTCTCGATGCTCTTGCGTCTCGACATGCAGGTGGTCGGTGAAGTGCTAAGCTGGGAAGACCTTCCGGAACCGGGTCGTCCCGCGCACGGTCATGCGCTGGCGATTGGTGAAACGACGGCGGGCATGCTCGGTGCATGCGTCAGGTTGATTGAGACGCTTGACACGCCCGAGGACATCCCGTTCCTCGCGCCATTAATCCAGCGCGAAATCATTTACCGCGTACTCAGAACGCGGCAAGGTGAACGGCTCCGCGCAATCGCCACACGAGGTGATCTGAGCCACAAAACCGCACGGGCGATCTCATGGCTGAAAACGAACTACACCAAACCGCTCCGTATGGAGGAACTGGCTGGCATTGCACACATGGCCGTCTCCACGCTCCATCACCAGTTCCGGGCATTGACGGCGATGAGTCCGTTGCAATTCCAGAAGCAACTACGGCTGCAGTCGGCGCGGCAGCGAATGCTGATGCATGGCATCGACGCAACCAGCGCCGCCTATGAAGTGGGATACGAGAGTGTGAGCCAATTTAGCAGGGAGTACAGCCGGTATTTCGGACAGCCGCCGGCCCGAGACGTGAAAGCCTTGCGAGACGCCATGGTCGCTACGAGCAGTGCCATGTAAGCGGCGTTAAGCGTTATGGAGCCTGCAACATTGAGCAGCCGAAGTGTTTCACGGTTGCTAGGGCATGTGGACAATCAATTTTCAGGATTCCCAAGCATATACGGGTCCAGCCGAGATACGTGTTTATGGGGCATGCCCCATAAACACGTTAATGCCTCGTCCAGGGTAATGCCTCGTCTGAAAATCCCCATCCCCTCAAGTCGTCACCTTCCATCATCTTGATTCGGTCCACACCATTGAACTGCGCGGCATTATCCGGGAATGCTTCTCCAGTCAATTCAATTCCAATTTCAAGGAGAAGCTTATGACTTTGCAAAATGTATTTGTTCGAGCGAGTGTGGTCGCTCATCTCGAATCCGGCCCTCTGGGGGCTTATTTATCAGATCTGGCGGCAGCGTTGAACCAGCAGCGCTATGCCGTCCATACAATTCAGAAGTACTTGCACGCCGCCGATGCTTTCGGTCGTTGGCTCATCAAAAAAGAGGTCCCGCTCAATGCCGTCGATGAACACGTCGTTCAGCAATATATAGCCGGTTTGGGTCGGCGCGCGACTCGGCATCGCCCCAACCTACTCCCTCATCTCGCCATGGGGTTGCACCATCTGCTTCAATCTCTCCGGCGCCAGGGCGTGATTAAACCACGCCGCGAATTGGCGCCGCTCACACCTGCTGACTGTTTTCTCGCCGAGTATCGGCATTATTTGGAACAGACTCTTGGTTCGGCTCCCGCCACAGTGAGACAACATCTGCTGTTCGCCGGACGACTGATCAACTTTGCCTTCAAAGCAGCGGCGATCGATTGGCAATCGTTGAATGGCGAGACCGTCGCTCAATTTACTCTCCAACAAACCGAGCGTCGCTCCGGTTTCGGCAGGAAAGCCCCTGGCTATTCGGTGCGTGTGCTGCTGCGCTACCTCGTCGGGCGGGGCGAGATCCGATCAGGACTGGAAGCCGCAGCGCCCAAGACGCGGGAATGGAAACACGCATCTTTACCGGAGCATTTGTCGGCAACAGAAATCGCCCAAGTCCTGGCGACCTGCAATGATCGAACTGATATCGGGAGACGCAACTATGCAATCCTGCTGCTCCTCTCGCGACTGGGCCTTCGGGCGTGCGAGGCCATTCGGTTGCGGGTCGACGACATTGATTGGGTTGCCGGAGCCGTCACCATTCGCGCCAACAAGACACATCGTGAACGCCGGCTGCCGCTGCTACAGGAGGTCGGGCAGGCATTGATTGACTACCTCCGTCACGGTCGCCCGAAGAACTCCCCTCACCGTGAAATCTTCCTGGCCCACACTGCGCCGTTCCCGTCACTCAAGGACTCTTCTGTCGTGGGCAAGATTGTCCACCGTCAAATGCAGCGAGCCGAGATTACGCGGCCATCCTCCGGTGCTCATTTATTCCGTCATACGGTCGCAACTCAGATGGTCCGACGGGGAGCGAGTTTTAAGGACGTGGCCGACGTGCTTGGCCATCAATCCCTGCAAACCACCACGCTCTATGCCAAGCTCGATCTCGCAACTTTGGCACAGGTTGCTCTGCCATGGCCCGGAGGTGAACAATGAATCAGACGGAACTCCAACAATGCCTCGACTCATATCTGGCGATCAAAGAGGCCCTGGGCTTCAAGATTCAACCGACCCGGATTCTGCTCCGCGACTTTCTGCGTTTCGTGGAAAGCCGTGGAATCTCCGAACCTCTCCGTGCGCAGGTCGCGGTCGATTGGGCCTGCGATGCGTCGTCTACTCGTGGAGCCAGCGGCCAGGTCCAGCGCCTCAGTCTGGTCCGAGGGTTTCTTTCATATCTGCGCTCAATCGAGCCTGAGACGGAGGTTCCGGATCACAAGTTGTTGGCCGGAGCCCGGCGCCCAACTCCTTACCTTTTTACTTTGGCGCAAATCGTCCAACTGTTGGATGAAGCCTCGCGAATGAAACCCGCGAGTTCATTACGACCGCATCTCTGGCAGGCTTTAATCGGGCTTTTAGCCAGCACCGGATTGCGCGTTGGCGAGGCCATTCGGTTAAAGGTCGACGATCTGAAGTTGGAAGCGGATACTCCATATCTGCTGGTCTCAGAGACGAAATATCGTAAATCGCGTTTGGTCCCGCTGCATCCGGCCTCCGCCATCCAGCTTCGCTGCTACGCTGAGAAACGCCAGGAACTCGGTTACGATGCACTCTCGGATCATTTCTTCGTCTCTGAAAGGGGAAATCCGTTGGGCCAAGAGACACTCTGGCTCATTTTCAATAGAATGACGCGACGGCTGGGGATGCACCCAACAGATGGGAGACGACGTCCATCCCTTCATTCCTTACGTCATAGCTTTGCCGTCGAACGGCTGCGCGAATGGTATCATGCCGGTCTCGACGTGCAGAGTATGATTCCGCATCTCTCAGTCTATCTTGGCCATGTCAGGCCGCAGGACAGTTACTGGTATCTGACCGCTACTCCAGAATTATTGAGCGTTGCCGGCGAAAGATTTCAGCGGTATGCCGAGATGGGAGGTGAGCAATGACGACAACCCACAACCCGCTCATCGCCTCATTGATTCAATCCTTCTTCACCCAGCATCTCCAACTTCACAAACGAGTAAGCCCAGAGACGGTTGCTGGTTACCGGGACACCTTCCGGCTGTTGCTCCAATTTGTCAAACAGCGAACCGGCCGTGAACCGGCGGCGCTTCGGATTACGGATTTGGACGCGCCGACCATCCTCTCGTTTCTTGAGAACCTGGAACAGCAACGCCATAACTGCGTGGGCTCGCGTAACGTCAGACTGGCCGCCATTCGTACCTTCTTCCGCTGGGTGGCGCTGCGTGAGCCGGAATACATCGATCTCGCGACACGGGTTCTGGCGATTCCGACCAAGCGCACGGAGAAGAGAATCGTACAGGCAGTGACGAGAGAAGAGATGGAGGCGCTGCTCAAAGCGCATGATCTGTCGACCTGGCAGGGCCGTCGTGACCACGCTCTGCTGCTGACTCTTTACAATAGTGGTGCGCGCATCTCCGAAATCACCGGTCTGCAGCGCAATCAGGTAAAGTTCGGAGGGAGCACCTTTCTGCATCTGCACGGCAAAGGCCGTAAGGAGCGCACGGTGCCACTGTGGCCGAAGACCGCCCGGACCCTGCAGGCGTGGTTCCGGGAGTTGGAGGATCATCCGCAGGCGTTCGTCTTTCCGAGTATTCGTGGGGCACGGCTGTCACGCGATGGAGCCAATCACCTCTTGCAGCGTGCCGTGATACGGGCATCTGTGGGATGCCCAAGTTTGTGTGAACGGCGCATTTCTCCGCACACGGTCCGGCACGCCACGGCCATGCACTTGCTTCAGTCGGGGGTGGACATTTCGGTGATCGCGCTCTGGTTAGGACACGAGAGCATCGAGACAACCCACATCTATCTTGAGGCGGATTTGAAGACGAAGGAACGTGCATTGGAAAAACTTGCGCCGGCCGGATTGACTGTGCGGCGTTATCAGGCCGAGGATGAGGTATTGGCCTTTCTGGCTGCGCTGTGATAGATGTGCTGTCGGTAAGCTGGCTTACCGACAGCACATCCTACTCTACCGCTGCGATGTTGGAATCGGAGGTGACAGTGAAAGTTTTAGCTCTTGACCTGGAAGGAACCTTAATCTCAAATGCCGTAAGCCAAATCGCCCGGCCAGGGCTTTTTGACTTTCTGGAAGCCTGCCGGAAGATTTTTCCTAGAATCGTGATCTTTACTTCCGTCAACGAAGAGCGATTCCGAAGCATAGCTAAGCTTCTTACCACAGAGGGTTACGCTCCAAACTGGTTTGCTGACATCGAGTACATCACCTGGAGTGGGGAAACGAAAAATCTCATCTTTGTCGATGGCGCATCGCCAGAGGAAATCCTATTAGTTGACGACTATGAGAAATACGTTCATCCGGGACAAGAGAATCAATGGATAAAAGTTCCCGATTTTGACTATCCGTACTCAGATGATGACGTGGGCCTGGGAGAGGTTTTGCAACTTCTGCGCCTTAGGATTGTTTCTTGATGGTCTCCTATTTAACGCTAGCTTTCGATGCACCTGCACGACAATGGGTACCGGCGCACCGAAAGCTCACCAAAGGACACGTTAGAGCGTCAGAGCGGAAGCGGCTCTCCGATAATGCCGCGAGAGATATAGCAAAAGCCACATTCATGGCTCATTTGCTGATTGTACCCGACATTATCCTGGACGCGGCATTAACGTGTTTATGGGGCATGCCCCATAAACACGTATCTCGGCCATATCCAGCGGGTCGTATCGAATGATCACCTGCTCACCCACATATGCGGCCATCGTCAGATCCAGATAACGAAAGCCCTGGAAATGAATTCCGTCCTGGCGGACCTTGCGGCTTTTGGGCACGGTCAACAACAACAGGTCGAGTTGCTCCAGGCTCGCCGGAAACCGGGGGAGAAAGCCGCCCGCGGCCCATCGAGCTTGCGGGGACAGACCAGTTTCACTGTGGGGGCGCTGGTGATACTCATCCAGGATGAATTTCCGGAGTTGGGTTTCGCAGGCCGACAGTGTCAATAACGTTTTTTCATCGGGAGTTCCCGCCGGCGTATATCCCGGCAGGCCGCAAAGCAGCATCTGGTTGATGGTGCGGAAGAATCGCTCAATGCGGCCCCGGCCTCGCGGCATTCCGGCCTCCGAAAAGACGAGGGCCACCTTCAGATCGGCGCCGACCTGCTCCAGATGCCGTGAGGTGAAATCACTCCCGTGGTCGGTATAAAACGTCGCCGGGACGCCGCAGATCTGCCATTGCGGCAGCGGCTTGTTCCAGATCGCCTGCCGCAACACTAGGGCCGTTTGGATTGCGGAGGGCTCATAAAGACTCAGCCGGAATCCGGCGACCGCCCGGCTGTAATCATCCATAATGACCGAGAGCCAGGGACGCGCCGGCGGACCGATGTCCTACTTCACCCACAGATCCAATAGTGTGTGATCCGCCTGCCAGATTTCGTTCGAGGCCGATGCTTCGCGCCGATGGAGCAGATCGAAGGCGAGCCGGTAGGCTTTGCTGCCTTCATGGGCCAGCGTGAGAAGGGCCGGATCGAGCTGCTTTACGATCCGATAGACAGAATGATAAGCGGGAACCTTCCAGCCTTGCCGGCGCGCTACATCGCAGGCTTGCCGGTGAACGAAGGCCACGGTGGGCAGAGGCTTCCGTAGAGCCAAACCTTCGATCAGCTGTTTTAATTCTGCCGGCAGTTCGTGCTGCGAACCGCAATCACTCCGCGCGCGACGGGCCAACCCCGCCAAACCGAAGTCTCGATACTGTGCGGCCCACCTCTGCACGGTCCGCAGAGGAATGGCGTGATGTCGAGCTACCTCTGCCGGCAGCGCGCTGCCTTCTACACATGGTCGGATGATGCCGTAGCGTTTCATTGCCTCTGTGCGCTCCGCCTCCGAGAGAGCAGACAAAGGTCTCAGCTCTTGATGTTGATCGCCCATTGAAGACTCCAGTAGACAAAAAGAATTACTCATTTTTGTCCTGATGCGAGTGCAAAATATTACGCCTGGAGGCCCAGAGCTTTTCATTACTTGCGACGGCTGATCTCGCGGCTCTCAGAAACCGCCGTATTTACTAGAGGTTGAGAAGGCCGACAGATTTTTTGATGGCTTAAATTCCGTCGTTGGCCACTTCCCTGCTTTCAAGATGATATATCTGATAATTGCGTTTTTCGGAATTAACTTTCGAAATAATTCGGGTTGCCGGTGTCACTTTATGTGCAAACCGACGAGAATACGATCAACTATGACAAGAAGAGAGAAAAGTGATGGAGTGTGAGACAGATTAGTAGAATAATCGGCGGCGATGTGGACGGCATGACTCAATACTTCACAGAGGCGAATACTTGGTTTGGAGGCTTTTACGAGCTCGCTCTCGAATTGGGGAGCCGCTCGGACGAGCGACTGCTTGCGGCGCTTGCCGCAATTTGGTCCGATCCTGACCTTGACGGGATATATCTCAGCAGAGATCTCGAGCCGAGTCGGCAACAACGCCTGGCCGTCACGGCCGAGTTGTCGCAGGTCGGTCATCTCCATGGATTGGCACGATTGCCTAACGGCGCGACCATCGCGTGCGGGACATGCATTATCCGCGAGGAGGACGGCCCAGACTGGCTCGACTTCTATTTGCCGATGGGCGCGCTTGGAACAGTCTATCCTGTTGGCGGGTATCCATCCGAGCCTGACCTCGCGGCCAGCCGCCACTGGCGCGAGGCGCTTGACCCTTGGCTGGCTACGATTGGAATCCGAGTATCTGACCGGGTGGCGTATCGACTTGGGCTCATCGGCTTCGAGGTTTCCGGCGACATGTATGCTGAAGACATTTTGGAGACCGGTGTTCCGGCAGACCACTACCCAGGGTTGTTATGGCCGACGGGAGAGACAATCACATACTATCCAAGTACCGAATGATCGATAACGCGCTCCCCATTCGTCTGTGCCAAATAGCGCGCAAAAAACTGTGCCATTTAAAGTGCAAAGTTACATTACGAGGAAGGCCAGAGTCTATCATCCCGGGCGACCGGCCCCCTTTTTGTCACAGAACCTTATTCTTTCATCCCATTAATTATGGCAAAAACCTCGGTTGTGATGGAATCAGTTTTTAAATCATTCGCAATTCTCGCAAGAATTGCTTGGAGATTGTTCTGTTTTAACAATTGGTTATATGCCATAAATGTATGCTCGGTCATCCATCCTTGTTGTCGGCATCGCGGCAAGGATTTCTGTAAATAAGAAATTTTCTCCGGCATTGGAGATTGTTTCAAGTTATCCACAGGACCTATAGTATAACCAGTAGGCAAAATCTCATAACGAGGTAACAATGCCTCCAGTTCTGCAGGCATGTCTTCACCGACTCCTTTCATAACAAAACTGCCACCACCAGCGCGACACAATACTATCCCCGGTGGAGATGATGAAGAAAGCTTTAACTTTATACTTTGGCCCGGCTGGACTTTTGGATGTGGTGGCGATGAGGTGAAAAACATTTTCCAATTCCCCTCCTTGAATTCCGGAATGCCAGACCACATGTTGTCTATACGAACGTCATCAACCACGGCGGATTTCTTTGGTGAAACATCCGCGCTAAAATTCTGCACCATAAACCCATTTAGGAAATCTCCACTGGATTCAAGGTTACGAACTATGTATTCATATTCATAGATTCCTGTTGACGACATCGTAGTTGTGGCGTCAACCACGATGTCAACACAATCGCGACGCTGATAAATAATAGTTTTCTCTTTACCATCGTATCCAATCCATTTCAGATAATATTTGAGAGCCTTAGCATCAAATAGCTCAATTCTCGGTCTGGGATCGTAGTATGTTTCCTTACTTGTTTGAGGATCAATTTTCAGCAGCCGTTTTTCCCACGAGGCTGGTGATTTTAATTCATACTTCTTTTTTTCCAATGGCAGGCGCTGTAGTTGTCGAAATGGCGGGCTTGTCAAGCCCGCCATCGTAACAATAAATAGTAGGTAAAGGACGTTTTTCATAGTCAATACCTCAAGTGGTAATGGTTGCCTGATGCTATTTCATCATGAACATCGGAAACACCATATATAAAACATATTTCCATAAATCGGGTTCTCCTAGCAGGAGGAAGATTGCCGACAGGAACATCGCAATTAGTTCCCAGCCTATGCTCATTATGGGCGACGCCCGGTCCCCAAGCAGCCGGAGTATTATTATTTAAAAATGCTTCGAATTTGCCACCCTTTATAATGCTCATGTCATTGTAAACGAGTTTATCCGCATTAGGAATATTTCCTACACCATAATACTCAGTAGCGTATTCATCGGCTATCTGCGGCAAACTATTAAGCATAGTTTGATTTCCATAGTGATACTCAGGATGGTAAGGATCATTTTGGCGTATAGTATAATTGGTACCAGCTCCTAAAAGGCTCAATCCTGGCACACCCACCCGCATTATTTCCCCCTTGGTTCTATTAATGTTTGATACGCTAGCATTTACAGCCACTTCTCCTCCAAATATCGATGATGTATACATTGTACTAAATGCGCCATTCGGCCCGGTTACTCCTTGATTAGCAGCCAAATTCCCGAGAGGACGTGTGCCACTGTGGTTAATATGTCCTCCTGAACTTACGATCTCACCTATAAACAGATTTACAGTTCTGTTTGCAATAACCGGGTTTGTCTGAACTGTTACAGTAGCTGTAGTTGAAACATTAGGTGCCCCAGTCCCAGTCGGATAGAGATCATTCCGATTAAATGATATTGTAAAATCGAAAACCTGTACAGGCCAGGGCCCTGTCGTTGCATTTATCTCAAATGGATGGCACTCATTGCCTTCGCCGCCATTGCCGCTCCACAATAAAGCATTCCATCCCGTAGATATATTAGTATTTCCAGGAGACATCCCAATTAAACGATTTCTAAAAACGCCGGGATCATAATCAACTCTACAGGTTCCAGGGACGCTCTCATTCCATATATGATCGTCTGGGAATGTAATTATGACATCAGTTGCCTCACCGTGGCAATCAACATCTACTTCTACAGCGCTTAGGTGCGTTGCATTATCAACTTCCAGGATATTATTATCGATCCGAAGCTCAGCTCTCCAAAATGAAGGAGGGCAACAATCTCCGCAACTGAAGCTATTACTCGTCAGATCTAGTTTACTAAATATTTCACTTCTCCCGATTAGTGATGCCCTTGATTCTTCTCCCCAAAGTCCCCAGTAAAACTGCCCTTTCGAGACGGATGAAGGAAGTATGTTGCCATGGGCATCCGGTACCTGTTGATCTCGTATTTCCCTGAAATCAAAGATTGCTGTTTCTCCGGGTGCCAATCTCCTGGGGTTAATTACATACTTTCCATTCTTGTGATAAATAACTGCCATGAATTGAGCGGATAGTTTACTAACGTTTGTGACCGAAGCGACGCTGTTGTAGTCTCCATCAATTCTCCACGGATAATTGCCTACGGATTTATTCGGAGTGCCGGAATCTCGAAGCGGGATGTCACGTGATAAATGAGTGGTCTGATCTATACTATTGAATGCGCCGACCAAGCTCCCAGGCCCCCCCGTATTGTCAATACGCAGGCTCACTGCTTCGATATCCGACCCCGCTTCAAGGTAATCTCTTAAGGGTGTGAGATCAACTTCAGTGGCTTGATATGGAGCTAACGACACTGGAGGAAGTTCAATAGTACCGCTCGAATCACCGGACAAGGGCATAAATATCGGGTTCGCAGTAATTGGCCCATCCGACGTATTCTTGAGAGTCAGATGTGGAGTCACGTTCTTAAGCCTCACATTGGTCGCAAACAAGTTTGGCTGGTCAACACTCGCAGGGTCATAGAACCGAATCCCGCTGATGATCTGGTTGGTGTCAGTAAGAACATACCCTGCTGCTCGGAGGCTACTTACGGGGCCATTAACGTCGACACGGACTGAGTGTGCTGCACCATGTCCACGCTTTCTGCTGTGGTAGTATATTACCTCCGTTGCATGTGGATTTAGCTGCACGTTTTGCGACTCTCCTGTTGTATAAGCGAGCGTTGCGGAAATTGCGCTATCCGACGAATTTCCAAGTGCAATTGCTGCTGTTGCATTACCTGGCATCCACCAAACTGCTTCCTGAATCGTTGATTTGTACTCCTTATCGCTAGAGAAGACAACATCAGCACTACTGGCTTTCTCTCTGTCAAAAAGAGCGAGTTGTGCCGCAATCTCCATGAACGGACCTTCATAGCTTAATATTATACCGCCAAGCTTATGTTGTCCTCTGAGATGCAGTGGTGTCAATCTCCTTAAATTGACTCGCTGAACTTCATGCGGAGCAAGTGTTATGACCTGATCGTTGATAGCCTCCCCTTCAGTGCTATAAAAAGTGAGATTAACATCGTTATTTTTAACTCCTCTATTACTAAGCACTAATTCTCCCTTGATTGACTCGTGAACTCCAACAAGAGGAGCATAAAACATTTGTTTTTGTGATGAACAACAACGGACTACATCTTGCTTACGAGCAACGGTCTTTTGTGTGGGCGCAATGAATACATAGCCTACTAGTGGCGCTAAAATACAACTGACTAATAAACAACGGATGGCATATGAGTGACGGGAACTTTTCATAACTCCTCCTCATTGATAATGTGACAGTAAAAGTTGTCCCATGAATAACCGTAACATGCTAAAGCGATGGCGCGGCTATTTATGAGATAGCTTCTATTCTAACTAACCACGGGATCCGACAAGGGAAAGCACCTCCCATACACTGATGTTTGCTTTAAATCTGGTTTCAGCACTTTCCCGGCAGAGCTGGCGAATGCCAGTGGTAGATTGGTCAATATATCGTGCAATCCATTGCGCGGCATACAGGCTTCAGCTCTATTCAGTCATGCTATTTGTTCATACAATCGCTTAAAGAATTGACATCGATTCGGCCTCTATCTATTACAAGTCGTCCCGTAACGGGAATTCCTGAAGAATTCCGTCCGTTAAGAAGAGAAACTTCCTCACCTAGATACTTAGTGCCTTATTGAGTCTGAATCTTGGTATTTTGTGACAAAATTTTCCAGAAATTCTTCAAGCCGCATTTGATCTCTGACTTCTCTGCCCTCTAGTCCGTAAATTTCTGAAGCTTCTTCATCAGTACATTCCTCATTTTGTAGACAGATGCTCTCTTAATATTCATTTTCGTCGCAATTTCTGCTGGCCTAGTCCCTTGAAGCCAAAGGCAGAATAGCTCTCGCTCACGACCAGTAAGATTGTTAATGGCTATAAACAATCGTTTCATTTTATCCTCAAAAATAAGCCTATCCTCCTGATCCGGTTGCGCAGTGAGAGAATCCGGAGGTATATCTTCTAAGCTTATGAACCTTCTTTGCTTTCGAAAATATTTGGTAATATAGCGTTTAGCAATCACATACAACCATGTCTGCTTTGAAGACTCACAGTTGAACGAGCGCAAGGTTTTGCAATCGTTCTTCATCAACAACAGAATAATTTGCTGGCCGAGACCATTGAGTTCTGTTGTGTCAGGATGATAACCCAGATTGTGACAAGCTTTTCGGACTACGATTGGAACGTGCAAAACAATATCTTCAAGTTTTACTTTTGTGCTCCCGTTCGCCTGGCGTTTAGAATCTGCATATATTTTAGACATACCGTCACCTTTGGTGTAAGTTGCCCAGATCAAGTGCCGCATTAACTCTTTCGATTTTGGTTGAGACAATAGGGGCAGCCTAAGAGCCAGCAAACAGGCAAAGAGCTAGCAGTTCTCATCTCCTATAGATCAGGGTAACAAAGGCATACGAAACTTTGGAGATTTCCCACCGCTTCAAAGAGCAAACAAGTACTGGGAACTAATGATCTGAAAGCTAAATCACAGAGAATTTGAATGTGATCCGGTCCTTTTTCTGTCCATATCTATTTGTTCATTCTGCACATCTTATTACTCTAGATATGGACTGAACTGGACTCCTATGAAAATGATGGTTAAGTCCTTCATTTCATCGCTGGTGGTGAATCGAGATTCATGAAGGCTCTTTCCGTTTCGGATCCTTGAAAAAGTAACGGCAGGCTGTGTAAGTTTAGGAAGAACTTTCTGCCAAGAGAGGTCTTCCAGATGCCGACACTGCCTGCCGAATTGTTGCCATTGATTGTGGTCTTTGCGCCGCCGTTCTCCAATCTTGTTTGGAAACATGCTCGACTCTTGCTGATTGGATCGGTTCTTGCCCTTGGCAAACGCACGGTCACTGCCTGCCCGCAGGTGATAGGCAAGAGCCAAGTCGGTAATCATTTGATCAAACGATGATGGTCGTACTATCGAATCTAGTCAGTGTGAACCCGTCGAAGTGCTCGTTATAGCAGGCCTTCATATCAGCCAAGACCCCTATAGCAATGGCTTCCCCCAGCTTTAATGATTCAATTGCATCGGAGCGCCAGTGAACTCCTCCGAAGTTGCGACCAAAAGCCACATTGGAGGCTAGTTTATTCAATTCGCCACCGACTGTCAGATCAGAACCCTGGTAGGGCACTAAAGACAGCCCATCCGGAGTCGGCACGACCGGAGCAGGGATTACCCAGTCTTCGTCAAACCAGGCTTTGAGCACTGTCACGCAGGCACCCGCTACCGTTGCGTGTCCTGCGCCGTAAGCCGGATGTGTTGGACATCCTTCAACAAATGCCATTGGCAGCAAGTACGTCCCATACTTGCGATTGACCTCCTGGACTGCGCTTGAATTGAGAATGTCTTGATGAATCGGGTACTGGGCGGCGTTTGTTAGATGATTATGAATGCGGCCAGCGAACTCTTCTGGACGCAATCGACGATGGACGTACCATTTCTGGTACCAGACTGCTCTCAGTGCATTGGTCGCAACCGCGCACACCATCGATTGAATGTGTGGTGGACCAAACGTGCCGAACCCGGACTGATTTTTGCTCTCAATGTATGGATTGTTCCTATCGAATGGCGCCCCCATTCCAAGCAAGAGAAGCGCGGCATTGAAATATGCCTGAAAGAGCACGTCGATATGGACCCATTCACCCAAATCACGACCATTGCGGATGTATCGAGGTGCAGGATCATAATGATTGGGCAAGTTTTTATTTCCTCGAGAGTTCTGGGCGAAGAGCCAATCACTATAGGTGGTCAGGTAATCATCGTCCGAAATCGGAGTTCGCATCTTCTGGCTGATGGTTTGGACACCATAAGGAACATCTTTCCATAAGAACTGTGAGATGTAGGGGCCGGCCAGATTTCCCGACGCGTTGCCTCTGAACAATGTGGCTGGGGTGACTGAACCGTTGAAGGCCCTTTCGGCCGGAGTTATTGCAACCAACTGAGATGATTGTTCCTGATTGGCTTCGCCGGCGAACTGATCTTTTGAACTATTTTCGCTCCATTGTGGCTGACTTCTCGACGATGACGACTGATCATTTGAGAGTGTAGAATTGGAATTGATGCATAGCCGTGGCCCGCGGAAATCGCGAAACTTGTTCAAATCCTCGGCTGCAGAGTTAGTTAATGGATGCGTATCATAGTCGAGAAAGAAGACATCGCGCGCCAGCGCCATCCAATAATTCTCCGCAATCTCTCCAGCGATCTCCGCGCTGGCAAACGCTGGTGCCGGTGGCTGATAAACATGAGCCGGATCCGGTCCTTCCAAGGCAAAAGCAAGTCCACCCTGCGGATTAGTGAACTTGACGTCACCACCCATCTGGATGCGCTCAAAATCAGCAGGAATGCCAGAATTTATCGCCTGGAGCAGGCTCTCATAGGCTCCGCGATCAACTTCGCCAAGTTGGTTGTGTGGCAATCCCTTAGAGAAATTGCCGATTCTATTCTGATAACGCTGCTCGTCTCCATTGTTCGGGTGACTGGGTTGTGGCAAGTTCTGTTGAAAACGTGCGGCCTGAACACGCAATCGATAAGCTTTATCTGGCCGAGCTGAGTTGGCGCCAATCGTCAAATCCTGAGTTACTTCGGTAGCCTCTGCCACTCCAATCATAGTAGGCAGACCAATAGCCCCCGTGACAATTGTTGCGACTGTTACACTGCCGACATTACCTAAAAATCTACGGCGGCTTGATGAAGAAGGCTTTGTATCCTTATGCTTATGTTTCATATGCTATCCCTTTCGTTGAGACGGTATGATTGATCTATTGCAGTATGAATACGGTGTGAGTTGTTGGTTAACACATGTGAGGGAACTGGCATTGAAAGGCGCTCGAAACCTACCGCAGTTGGCAAGTGCTTCGTGCCGTGTATTTTGAGGTTAGGTTTGTCGTGCTCGTTAAGTGGGATGCCTATTGAGCGGGATATCTTCTTACTCGAACAAATGTCCTTGGGATTATTCCGGTATTTGAAGGGCAGAGAGTCCCTTCGATGAAGAGCATCATAGCGAGTTCGGAGCGCCTGGCTGGCGTGCCAGTGGCTAGGAGAGGGTCTGGCCTTCGCGACGTGAGTAGTTTCTGCCTCAACTAGAGAGAATATACCGGAATGGGCCGCTGAAATATCGGGTGCTACTATTTTAGCTGCAATACTTAAGAAATAGTGCCTGTTGGCATATTCACCGGAACAAAAAAATAGGTCAGGGCGGGCCATAAAATCGCACCTCTACTTGCCCCTGACCGCTTTTGAAGTTAGGATACTGCTGAACTGGCAATGCATCCGAAGCTGCCAAACGCGGTCAAGGTTGTGTTGTTATTGAGACCCTGCCATCACCGCAACGTGGTGGCAGGGTCAACTTATTTTTTCATCTAAGAGACTGTCTGCACTCCTATTACCAGAAGTAACAGATTATAATGAATGTTTCACTTGCGACACCACAAATAATGCTTGTGGTACCTGAAAAGAACGCTTGATAGAACTAAACTTGCCATTTCAACGACATCACATCGACCGATAGGTCGTTGAATTCTGGCCATCAATAAAACAGTATTGAATACATGATTTTTGAAGCACGCTTTATCTCAAGTAAGGCTATATTGTTCAGCTCATTATTGTTATGATCATGTACCGGTATTCTCTCGGCTATGACTTGAGCGGAATATCCCTACCCTTATGGTCATGATCAATGTAATCCCACGATCGGGGCTAAGTAAATGAACTACCAAATGCAGAAAAGCAGAGGTTGCTGCGCCGAATGACTAAAACTACGCACCTAACAACCGGATTCGATCATTATTGATGAAAGAGCTAGGCAGAGGTGAGTCATGGGGGGCGACTGTAATCTTGCTGACCTGCCGAGTTATTACTGATTACCTTAGTTATAGTTTTTGGAGTCATGAAGATAGCATAAAAAATTTTCTTTTCAAGCAAAATCTTGGTTAGGCGATAAATTTATCTTGACCTCACGCAGGATCAATGCCTGTGGTTGGTTTTCGATCAGTACCTGATCGGCCGATGTAGTACGAGCGCTAAATCGAAGAGATTTACTTTCATTGCTTTCATGTTACGTAGATGTATCGTTTGTAACACATCCAGAATGATGTTCTGTCAGCCTTCTTGCTGATTTCCTCCAAGCTCCCATCGCCTTCATTCTGTCTATGCAATTTGAAGAACATGCGTATAGATATAGAAGAGCCCGTAGGAGTACGACGAGACCTCAGGCAGTTAATAGAGACGCACTCTCGTGGGAATCGGTATGAAACAGGCAAACTATTCGCATAACAGCCAATTCGCATATGCGAAGCCTTACACATCTCCCAACAGCAATGTTGCTCTAGCCCCCCTTAAGAACCGCTCTGATGGCCGAAGCCTTCCATAGATAGACGGAATTGGTGGGCAGATGTCCAATATGCTTATCAATGGCCAGCGAAAACTTCCCGAGAAATTATCGACTGCTCTAAACCATAAATCTTGGAGCGGGCTTCCCTTCTCTGCTTTTCGACCGCTGGCGATGTGCATTTCGTTCCAGAGAGAGGGCAATAATAAAGTGAAATCTTGTTGCCGAGCCGTAGGGAACTTCTCGCAAGATCAGCTGAATCGTCCGGCGCTACGCTATGCTGGAAGAGTGTCAGATGGCTTGTGATGCATCTTCTGAAATGTAGGGATCGAGTTGTTATTAATACAGATTACCAAGAATAGCCTCGGTCATAGCTTTGTTCCCTAGTTTGTTCGATCTCTCTGCCTCGTATCTGTTCGATCACTTCCCTTCTCTCTTCCATTGTCTTCATCGCATCGAGCGCGATCTCTTTGTCGTTCCGCCGGTCGAGCGCGTAAGGCAGGTCCTCTTTCGAATTCGTGTAGATGTGCATATCGTGAATGGCCCGGCTGTTGGCCACGTAAGCTGTACGCTCATTGAGCAGCACCGCCGATGGTTGTTTTCCTGACAAATTGAAAGGATGTTGGTAGCCCGCACATCTAATTGTCGAAGAATCATCGCGAGTACCCATAGCCGCCCCTGTCTCTGCTCTGTTCCTGGCCTCGCTCAATCTGGTGGGCCTGCACCCGCTCCTGCTCGATTTGCTCGGCGCGAATTTTGACCGGGTCGTATTCGATCTCTTTTACTCGGCTGCTGTCGGGCGGATCGCCCTGTCCAAGCCCATTGACTCTCTCGTCAAAGCTCTGGCTCGTTTTGTCTATGCCGTGCCTGTGCGCCGTATACGTTCCCGGCAAGTCGCGAACAGTAAACACGCTCAGATTGTGCTCGCCCGGCCCGCCATACTGCCAGAGGTTTTCCACCCGCCCCCCTTGCTCAATCAGCCTTTCGATGATCTGAAAGTTACCGTTCGAGCCGCTCACGGATCGCGCAAGCTCCCAGGTCAGCAAATTTGGTTGCACCTTCCTCAACGCCTCTCGCGCCGCGTTCATCGAATGAAGCACGTACTCTTCATGATTCTGCGAATACTCATATGCTCTCATCGTCCGGTGCAGGGATTGAAGCGTCTCTGTCAGCGTGCCTTTGATCTCGGCATCCAAGGGTAATGATGGAATGCCGCCTAGTTTCTCCGCGATCGGCTGACCGTACCGGACCCATGCGCTGATCTCTTTCGCCCTTTCTTCGCTGTGGGCATGAGGGTTGCGCCGCATCTCAACGCTTACGCCTGCAATCCGTTCGAGGGCCTTTACGACATCGTTTATCTTGCTTCGATCCTCCGCCAGGATCGACTGCCGGTAATGTTCTATCGCCGGCGTTCTTTCCGCCTGGGCGGTCTCTTCTCTGCTCTCTCGATTCGTCGCCGGCGCGATCTCGATTCCGCGCTCTCGCTTCTCCTGGGCGAGCGCCTTTTGCCTTGATCGGTTCATCATCTCGGCCATCGTCTCAAGAGTTTTCCCTACATCTTCAGTCGCCGCGTAGATGTGCGCCTCGGCCCGGTGCCGGCTCATCTGCACATAGGAAAGCTCTTTATCCTGCATCGATCCACCGATCAGAAGAAAAGTTTTCTCTCGCGTGTCGCCTTGCTCGGCGTGTGTGGTGAATGCGTAGCCTAATTGCATCTGCTCGTATCTCCGGAGCGGAATCATCCGGAGATCGCCCCCGTCCATCCGGGCGATGAGCGTTTCACTCTTCGTGTCGATCTCCTTGACGGTCGCCTTCTCTCCGTTGAGAACACCGAGCCGCTGATCATTCTTGCGGAATAGAATGCGGTCCCCGGCGTAGAAATCGTATCCGTTCGCTTTGACTGATTCAGCTCCCAGCTCGCCGCGCTCGATCCTGGCCTGTTGTCCACGCTGGTTCATTTCGGCTACCTCCGCCCGGGTTGACGCCATCATTACCTTGTCTCTGTAATCGGCCGGATCTTTGAACCAGTCCTCCACCAACTGCTTGATGGCGTCAGCCCTCTTCTCCGTGATTGTCAGCAATCCCCGCTCTTGATATTTCGCCAGTCCATCCATCGCCCGCCCGCTTGCGAAGTCGTGGACCGCTTCGCGCTGCCATTCTTCCCTCTGCCGGTGAATCTCTTCCAGCCGGACTTTTCCCAGCAAGTGGCCGAACACTTTGAACGGTGCGCCGTGCTCGATCGGTTGGAGCTGCTCCGCATCCCCAACCATCGCGAGTTTCGCGCCCGCCTTCCCCGCCTCCTCCACCAGGCGGGCCATCTGGAGCGTTCCTACCATGCCGGCTTCATCAACGACTAAGACGGTTCTGTGATTCAGCCGCAGCCCCTCGTGCTGCTGCGGGTTGT
>Ga0081539_10002216_pt1 | contig 28349 bp, 26 predicted proteins | sample TabmetS4T2R2_FD_71023 | JGI IMG/M metagenome (GOLD analysis project Ga0081539, IMG submission 71023) | Tabebuia heterophylla rhizosphere microbial communities from the University of Puerto Rico - S4T2R2 | ecosystem: Host-associated > Plants > Roots > Rhizosphere ... | reverse complement strand
GGCACAGCTTCGATCTCGCCAAGCAGGGGTACGCCGACCTGACCGGTGGCCGCGTCCGGCACGAGGGCGACAGCGCCTCGATGATCGCCGATCGCGCCGCGTTCCTGGCCGCCGGGCACTACGACTTCATCGCCGAGGCGCTCACCGGGTACGCCACGGACGGCCTGGTCGTCGACGCCGGGACCGGGACGGGCGCGTACCTGGCTCACGTCCTCGAGGCGGCACCGGGTGCGATCGGGCTCGGCCTGGATGTGTCCAAGGCGGCGCTGCGGCGGGCGGCGCGGGCCCATCCCCGGGCCGCCGCGGTCCGCGCGGACCTGTGGAACGTCCTGCCGGTCGCGGACGCGGCCGCCGAGCTGATCCTGAACGTCTTCGCCCCGCGCAACGGCGCGGAATTCCACCGGATCCTGCGGCCCGGCGGCCGGCTGGTGGTGGTCACTCCCGCGCCGGAGCACCTGCGCGAGCTGGTGGCGGCGCACGGACTGATCCGGGTGGACCCGGGAAAGGCGGGACGGGTCGGCGCGGCGCTCGGTACCGGCTTCACGGCGGAGTCCCGCCGGACGCTCTGCCGCGAGCTGGAGCTGAGCCGGCGTGAGGTGCGCACGCTGATCGGCATGACGCCCAGCGCCCGGCACGTCGCGGCGGCGGACGTGCCGGCGGGCTCGCACCGGGTCACCGCCAAGGTGGACGTGGCGGTGTACCGGCCGGCGTGACGCTCAGGTCAGACTGAGAGGTCCACTTCCTCCCACTCCGCCGGTTTGGCATGGTACGGCCCGCGTAGCACGACCGCCCACTCCAGCGCCCACCGGCGCTGCCCGATAGCGTTCGCGTCGACCTCTCCCGGCTGCGGGAGGCCGGCCTGTTCGGCCTCCTGGAACGCCCAGTCGAGGCAGTAGTACAGGTCCAGCAGCACGGCGGCCTCGATCGGGTCGCGCGGCGACATCAGCGACCGCGACCGCCAACTCTCGTAGCTCTCCCCGCCCGGCAGGTCCGGCATCTGCGTCATCAGGCGGTCCTCCGGCGGCTCGGTCGGATCCAGATGACTGCTCAGGCCGAGCAGCCACGCCAGGGCGAACACCGCGTCGTGGTGCAGCACGAACGAGCGGTGGTCCCCCTTCGCCCCGATCACGAACTGCCATTCCGGCGGGGTGACCATCTCCACGAGACGCGCGCTCAGCAGCCAGCTCATCGCCACCTCGGTGGGCATGCCGAAGCAACGCGCCACGACCACGTGCAGCACCGCGGCCCGCGCCTCGATCTCGGCGGTCGGCCGCAGCTCGATGGTGTCACCCGGCTCCCACACCAGCGGGAACCCGGGCGGCGGCAGGGGCAGCGCGAGCCGCTCGAGTTCGTCGAGACTGGCCTCGCGCACCGCACGCGGATCCGGGACGGCCTTCGTCATGGTGGCTCAGGTTATGCGGTCCAGCACGAGCCCGGCGCGGGCGGGCGCGGCCTCACCGATGGTGACGGCCGCTGCCGCCAGGTCGCGCGCGGCGGGAATGCGGCCCTCCTCGTCCGTACGCAGTTCCAGCAGCACGTCGCCGGCCGTCACCCGGTCCCCTGGCTTGACCCTGAGCAGAACGCCGGCGCCGAAGCTCACCGGGTCCTCCTTGCGCGCGCGGCCGGCGCCCAGACGCCAGGCGGCCACCCCGATCCCGTACGCGTCGACCGCGGTCACCACCCCGTCCGCCGTGGCGCGCAGCGCCTCCGTCTCGCGGGCCACCGGCAGCGGGGCGTCCGGATCGCCGCCCTGGGCCCGGATCATCGCCCGCCAGGTGTCCATCGCCGCGCCGGACTCGAGCACCTTCGCCGGGTCGGCGTCGACGCCCGCGGCGGCGACCATCTCCCGAGCCAGCGCCAGGGTGAGCTCGACTACGTCGGCCGGACCGCCTCCGGCCAGCACGTCGAGGGACTCGGCCACCTCGACCGCGTTGCCGACGGCCAGACCGAGCGGGATATCCATGTCGGTGAGCAGAGCGACGGTGGTGACCCCGCTGTCCCGGCCGAGCCGCACCATCGTCGTGGCCAGCTCCCGCGCCGCGGCCAGGTCCTTCATGAACGCGCCCGAGCCGACCTTCACGTCCAGGACCAGGGCACCGGTGCCCTCGGCGATCTTCTTGCTCATGATCGAGCTGGCGATCAGCGGGACGGCCTCGACCGTGCCGGTGACGTCGCGCAGCGCGTACAGCTTGCGGTCGGCCGGCGCGAGGCCCTCACCGGCCGCGCAGATGACCGCGCCCACGTCCTGCAACTGCCGCTTGAACTCGTCGTTGCTCACCGTGGCCCGCCAGCCCGGAATCGACTCGAGTTTGTCCAGGGTGCCGCCGGTGTGGCCGAGCCCCCGCCCGGACAGCTGCGGCACGGCCGCGCCGCAGGCGGCGACGAGCGGGGTGAGCGGCAGGGTGATCTTGTCACCGACGCCGCCGGTGGAATGCTTGTCGGCGGTGGGCCGGGTCACCGAGGAGAGGTCCAGCCGCTCGCCGCTGGCGATCATCGCGGCGGTCCAGCGGGCGATCTCGCGCGGCGTCATGCCGCGCAGCAGGATCGCCATGGCGAGCGCGGACATCTGCTCGTCCGCGACGACGCCGCGGGTGTACGCGTCCACCACCCAGTCGATCTGGGCGTCGGAGAGTTCGTGCCCGTCGCGCTTGGCCCGGATGACGTCGACCGCCGCGAATTCGCCCATCTTGTCCTCCCGCTCTCAGTCCCGCCGCCACCGTTGCGGAATACCCTCCGGTGGTTCCCCCTCGCCCGCCCAGGTCAGGCCGCCGTCGGCAGCCACCACGACGATCCGGGGCGTCCGGACGTGTCCCCAGGCAACCGCCTCTGCCGCGGTCGGGAAGTTCGGTCCCTCCTCGAGGACGCCCTTGGCGGCGTCGCCCTCCCCCGGGCTACCCCCGGACCGCTCCCAATACCCCGTCCAGACGGTCTTTCCGCCGGATAGGTCCGGGTGCACGAACACCGTGCCGCGGCCCCGCCATTTGGCCAGGGCGGTGGGCACCTCGTGCCCGGCGGCGGGACCGTTCACCTTCTCCAGATCCTCCGGCCCGAACGCGTGCGGCAGCAGGTCGGCCACCGCCAGCGGCCGGGGTAGCGCATCGACCAGGCAGCCCGGGCCGCCGTGCTCGTACAGCAACTGACGGCAGCGGCCGCACGGCATCAGCGGGCTGCCGTTGGCGTCCACGCAGGAGATCGCCACGAGCCGTCCCCCGCCGGTCGCGTGCAGCGAGCTGACCAGGCCGCACTCCGCGCACAACGCCAAGCCGTACGACGCGTTCTCCACGTTGCAGCCGACGACCACGCGGCCGTCGTCCACCAGTCCGGCCACTCCGACCGGGAAGTCGGAGTAGGGCGCGTACGCGTGCCGCATGGCTTCGATGGCGGCGGCTCGCAGGCTCACCCAGTCGATCTCCATGCCGCCGATTCTGCCTGACGGCGCTCCGCGACGGCCGGGCGGAGCCGCCTTGGGCAGCTCAGCTCTTGACGTACGGCACACCGTCCGCCGCCGGGGCCCGCACCCGGCCGACCAGGCCGGCCACCGCGATGATGGTCGCGAGATACGGCAACATGTTGAGGAACTGGTTGGGCACCGGGCTGCCGACCGCGCTCAGGTAGTTCGCCAGCTTCTGCGCGAAGCCGAAGAACAACGCCGCGCCGAGCGCGCCGAACGGCGTCCAGCGACCGAAGATCAGCGCGGCCAGCGCGATGAATCCGGCGCCCGCGGTCATGTTCTTGTTGAAGCTGTTGGTCGACACCAGCGTGAAGTAGGCACCCCCCGCCCCGGCGATCACGCCGCCCAGCAGGACGTTGAGGTAGCGCAGCCCGCGCACCCGCACACCCACCGTGTCGGCCGCCGTCGGATGCTCGCCGACCGCCCGGGTACGCAGGCCCCACCGGGTCCGAGTGAGCCCGAAGTGGACGACGAAGACCAGGATCAGCGCCAGCCAGACCAGCATGTTGGTGTCGAAGAGCACCGGCCCGACGACCGGGATGTCGGCGAGCCCGGGGATCCGCCACCGGGGCAGGTGCGGCGGCTGGTTGAACTTCAGCGCGTCGGGCTGCATCAGCCGCTCGTAGAGGAAGCCGGTGACGCCGAGCGCGAACAGGTTCAACACGATGCCGACCACGACCTGGTCGACCAGGAAGCGGATGGCCAGCACGGCCAGCATGGCGGCGATGAGCACGCCGCCGACCATCGCGCTGACCAGGCCGGCCCAGACGCTGGTGGCCATCGTCCCCACCAGGGCCGCGCCGAACGCGCCCATGAGGAACTGACCCTCGATCGCCACGTTGACCACGCCGGACCGCTCGCCGAGCACACCGGCCAGCGCCCCGAGGATGAGCGGCAGCGCGAGTTCGAGCGAGCCGCCCGCGGTGTCCACGAGCGGCAGGAACTTCCCGGCAACCTGCCAGCACAGGAAGGAGAACACGAACGTCACGATGCCCAGCGCGAGCAGCGCGGTCTGCCGGCGCCGGACGATTCCGGCCAGCAGCACCCCGCCGGCCAGCACCGTGACGACGCCGAACAGGATCGCGCCGAACTGGCCGCCGATCGACAGCGCGGCCCCCTCGGCGTCTTCGCTGAGCGTGAAGCGGGCGGTCTTCGCGTCGGCGAGCGAGCCGAACACCAAGGTGGCGATCAGGCCGATGATCACCAGACCGGCGCCGAGCCGGCGGCCCCGGTTCCAGAAGCGGTCCGGAGCGCTCACCTCGGTGAGGTCCTCCACGGTCGCGGTCGACACGGGTCACCAGCCCTTCGCCATCGAGGCGCCGAGCCGTGCGGCACGGGCGGCGCGGAGCTGGAAGATCGCCTTCACCAGGGCCGGCGCGGCGATGAAGATGACGATGAGTGCCTGCAGCACGGTGACGAGCTCGAGCGAGATGCCGACGTCGGCCTGCATGAGGTTGCCGCCGGCGCGCAGCGCGCCGTAGAGGATCGCGGCGAACAGTGTGCCCCACGGCCGGTTGCGGCCGAGCAGCGCGACCAGCAGGCCGTCGAAGCCGATGTTGCCGGCCACCTGGGTGGTCAGCTTGTCCGCGGTGCCCAGCACCTGGGTCGCGCCACCGAGGCCGGCGAGCGCGCCGGCGATGACCATGAGCAGGGTGTACGTCTTGGCGACGCTCATCCCGGCGGTCTTCGCCGCCGGCGGATTGACGCCGACCGCGCGCAGCTCGAAGCCGAACGACGAGCGATTGATCAGCCAGGCGACACCCGCCGTCACCAGCACGGCGAAGACGATGCCGAGATGCACCCGCAGCGGGGCGGGCAGCGCGGGCAGCTGGGCGGACGCGTCGATGGTCCGGCTGATCGCGTCGCTGCGGTTCGGGTCCTGCACGCCGTCCTGCAGGATCAGCCAGCTCAGGAACAAGGTGGCCGTGTAGTTCAGCATGATCGTGGTGATCACCTCGTGCGCTCCGGTGCGGGCCTTGAGCAGGCCGGGGAGGAATCCCCAGAGCGCACCGCCGAGCGCACCGCAGAGCAGGGCCACGAGGAGGTTCAGCCCGGCCGGCAGGCCGAACGCGAACCCGGCCACCGCCGAGGTGATGCACCCGATCACCGCCTGACCCTGCCCGCCGATGTTGAACAGGCCGCCGCGGAACGCGATCGCCACGGACAGGCCGGTGAACACCAGCGGCGCCGCATAGGTGAGTGTCTCGGAGATCGGGGTGAACGCCGCCCGCCACGTGCCGGTCCCGTTGATCCAGGCCTGGAACGCGGACGGGTCGAAGATCGCGCCCCGGAACAGGTCGGCGTACGCCGCACTGATCAGATCCCAGCTCGCGGTGAGCGCGTCGCTGGGCCGGGCGGTGAAGTAGGAGAACGTCGAAAGCACGTCGGGGTCGGAGACGACGATCAGCACCGCGCCGATGATCAGCGCCAGCAGGATCGAGAGGACGGTGACCGTCACGGTGTTCGCCGACCACAGGTTGTGCAGGAAGAGGCCGACGAACGAGTCCCTGCGCTCGTCTTCTTCCTTCTTGGCCGGCGGCGGCGCCTCGACATCGGTGGTCACGTCGTCCCCTCCTCCGTCGCCGGCGGTTCCTCGGTCCCGGTGACGCCGGCCATGAGCAGGCCGATCTCCTCGCGAGGCAGGTCGGGCGAGACGGTCGCCAGGATCCGGCCGCGGTACATGACGGCGAGCCGGTCGGCCAGGGCGACGACTTCGTCGAGTTCGCTGGAGACCACGAGTACGGCGGTGCCGTTGTCCCGCTCGTGGATGATCTGGTTGTGGATGAACTCGATCGAGCCGACGTCCACCCCGCGGGTGGGCTGCGACGCGATCATCAGGCGCAGCGGCCGGGACATCTCCCGGGCCACGACGACCTTCTGCTGGTTGCCGCCGGAGAGTGTGGAGACCGCCGACTCGGGCGACGACGTACGGATGTCGAACTGGCTCACCCGGTCGCGCGCGGAGTCGGCGATCGCCTTGGGGTTGAGCTTGAAGGAGTTGCCGAACGGCGGCCGGTCGTACATGTCGAGCACGAGGTTCTCCGCCACGGAGAAATCCCGGACGACGCCGTCCACGCTCCGGTCCTCCGGGATGTAGCCGACGCCGGAGCGCAGGATCCGCTTGGTGCCCTGCCCGCGCAGATCCTGGTCGTCGATCTCGAGCGTGCCGGCCCGGATGGCACGCAGGCCCACCACGGCCTCGACCAGCTCGGTCTGGCCGTTGCCCTGCACGCCGGCGATGCCGAGCACCTCGCCCGCCCGGACCACCAGGTCGACGCCGTCGACCGCCCGCACTCCCCGGTCGTCGTCGACCACCAGGCCGCGGATCTTGAGCACTTCCCGGCCCGGCTCGGCCGGTCCCTTGCTGACCTCGAGGCTGACGTCGCGGCCGACCATCAGCGCGGCGAGCTCGTCCTCGGAGGTGTCCGGGGCGGCGGTCCCGACGGTGCGGCCGCGCCGGATCACGGTGATCCGGTCGGCGATCGCCTTGACCTCCTTGAGCTTGTGCGTGATGAAGACGATGGACTTGCCGGACTCGGCCAGCGACCGCATGACGGCCAGCAGCTCGTCGGTCTCCTGTGGGGTGAGCACCGCGGTCGGCTCGTCGAGGATGAGCAGGTCGACGTCGCGGGTGAGGGCCTTGACGATCTCGACCCGCTGCTGCGCACCGACCGGCAGGTCCTCGACGAGCGCGTCCGGGTCGACCGGCAGCCCGTACTTCTTCGACGTCTCCACCACGTCGCGGCGGATCCGCCGCCGGTCCAGGATGCCCAGCGGTCCGCCGCGCACCTCCTCGGCGCCGAGCGTGATGTTCTCCGCCACGGAGAAGACCGGCACGAGCATGAAATGCTGGTGAACCATGCCGATGCCGGCCGCGATCGCGTCCCGCGGGCTGCGGAAGGTCTTGGCGACGCCGTCCAGGACGATCTCGCCCTCGTCCGGCTGCAGCAGGCCGTAGAGCTGGTTCATCAGGGTGGACTTGCCGGCCCCGTTCTCGCCGAGCAGCGCGTGGACCTCGCCGGGCTCGACCGTGATGTCGATGTGATCGTTGGCCACCAGGTCGCCGAAGCGCTTGGTGATGCCGCGCAGTTCGAGTCTCAGCGGGATCTCCTGACCCTTCGGGTTGAACCCCTCCGGAGTGCGGCGGGGCCGCCTCGGTGCCTCGGCGGAACGGGCGGATAACCGGAACCGCCGCGCGACCGCGAGTCATTCTCGCGGCCGGCGGCGGCCGAGATGTTACCTACTACGACGTCACTTCGGTGCGCTGGCCGACTCGACCTTGACCTTGCCCGAGATGATGTCCGCCTTGAGGGCCTCGACCTCGGACTTCAGCCCGGCGTCGACCTTGCTGTCGAACTTGTTGTACGGCGCCAGCGAGACACCGTCGTTCTCCAGCGTGCCCAGGTAGCCCGGGGTCGCGGTGAGCGGCTGGTTCGTGGCGCCGGCCACGACGGCCTTCTGCACCGCGTCGGTGATGTTCTTGACCACCGTGGTGAGGAAGACGTCGCAGTCCTGCGCGGCGCTCTTGCAGCCGTCCTGGTCGACCCAGATGACCGAGACCTTGCCGCCGGACGCCTTCGCGACGCCAGCCGAACCGAGGCCGGTGCCGCCGGCGACCGGCATGATCACGTCGGCACCCTGCGCGACGAACGTGTCGGTGATCGCCTTGCCCTTGGCCTGGTCGACGAAGCTCTCCGCGAACGTGCCGTTCTGCTTGGCCTTGTCCCAGCCGAGCACCTGGACCTTCTTGCCCTTGACCTGGTTGTAGTGCGCGACACCGTCGGCGAAGCCGTCCATGAAGATGGTGACCGGCGGGATCTTCAGGCCGCCGTACGTGGCCACCTTGCCGCTCTTCGAGTAGCCCGCCGCGAGGTAGCCGGCGAGGAACGCGGCCTGGTGGGTGGCGAACTGCATCGGGTAGACGTTGTTGGCGCCCTCGATCGCGCTGTCCACGATGCCGAACTGCTGGCTGGTGTTCTCGCTCGCGACCTTCTTGGTGGCGTCGCCCATCAGTCCGCCGACCGCGAGGATGAAGTTGCACTTCTGAGTCGCGAAGCTGCGCAGGTTCGGTTCGTAATCGGCCTCGGCGGTGGACGCCACGTACTTCGGGTCGACGTTCGCCGCCTCGGTCTTCGCCGCCTGCATGCCCGCCCACGCCGACGCGTTGAACGACTTGTCGTCGATGCCACCGGTGTCGGTCACCATGCAGGCCTTGTATGCCGCCGCGGTGCTGGCACCGCTGGCACCGCCGCCACTGGGAGTCTGTTCCGGGGCCTCACCGCACGCAGCGGCAGCGAGCGCCAGCCCACCTGCCGCGAGAATCGCAACGATTCGGTTCCCACGTACTGGGCGCAAGACGCCCTCCTTCCATGCACACCGACGCGCGTCGGCGAGTCTTCAGGTCGGGAGCGTAGCCGCAGGCCAGAACCTTGGCGGGGTTTCGGCACGGACTGTTGGCGCACCGTTATCTGCGCGCGCCGGCGGGTGCGGCCGCCGATTCTTCGGCACGGGAACCGCGGCTCCCGGCCCGCCAGGCCCGCAGGCCCAACCCGCCGACGGTCGTCCCGATCGCCAGCGAAGCCACGATTGCCTCCACTATGGCAGGGAGGGGATACGGCGCAGCGCGCCGGCGGCAGGGCCGGCGCGCTGCTTTCCCGCGGATCAATGAGCCGGCACCAGGTCCGGCCGGTTTCCGGTCGCCTCCGTCGCCGGTGCGGTCCGCGTCGCGAGACCCCGCCGGCCGAGCAGGACGAGCAGCAGGCCGCCGAGGACGTACGCGGCCAGGACCGTGATCGCGGCCGAGGCGCCGCGTCCGTCGAAGTACGCCGCCGAGCGCAGCAGCGTCCCACCGGCGCCGATCGGCAGCGCCTGCCCGACCGCGCCCCACGGCTGCGGCAGCAGTTGCGGTGCGGCGCTGATGCCGGAGAGCGCGTTGCCGACCAGGAACAGCGCGATGGCTCCGAGCGCCAGCCCTGCCCGGTCGAACACCGCGCCGAGCCCGGTCATGGCGCCCGCCACGGCGAGCGTGAACAGGCCGAGCGCGCCGGCCACCGTCAGGTAGTCACCGGGCAGTATGCCCAGCCAGTACTGCAGCACGGCGGCCGAAGCCAGACCGGCGAGCACGGCGAAGGTGACGAGCGCGAACAGCCGGGCGAAGCGCCCGCGGACCAGCAAGAAGATCAGTACCCCGGCGAGCAGGCTGGTGATGGCCAGCGGCAGGAAGCCGGCGCCGAACCCGGCCCCGCGGGCGTCGTCGGCGTCGAGCGGCACCACGTCGCGCACCGGCACGGCCGGGCCCAGCCCCGCGGCGGCCTGGGTGAGCAGCGCGGACACGACCGGGCTCGCCGCCGACGCGATATGCACCTCCGGGCCGGCGGCGGTGACGAGGATCGCCCCGTACACCTCGCGGTCCTTGATCGCGGCGTCCGCCGCCGCCGCGTCGGCGACCGCGGTGATCGCGAAGGCGCCGGGATGGGTGGCCGACAGCTGAGCCGACAGCTGCGGCGGGCCGGCCACGGCGATCGGCAGGTCGCGCGGCGCCAGGTTCGCGGCCGGGCCGGCGAAGAGAGGAATCAGGAGGGCCTGGGCGGCGACCACCACGATCGCGATGAAGACACCGAGGCCGAGAGTGCTGCGGCGCATGACCGCCTCCCTAAAACGAATGCTCATTCTTTTGCGAGCACAGCATGCACCCGCGGTCATGATCCAATCAAGAACGAGCGTTCGTTTTATACTGTCGCCCGTGCCACGTGTCTCCGAGGACCATCTCATCGCCCGCCGCGAGCAGATCCTCGCCGCCGCTCGCACCTGCTTCCTGAGCAAGGGACTGCACAACACCTCGATGCAGGACCTGATCCAGGAGGCGGGGCTCTCGGTCGGCGCGGTCTACCGCTATTTCAAGTCGAAGAACGAGATCATCAGCGCCATCGCCGGCACCGTCGCCGGCGGCATCCAGCAGCACATCGACGCGGTTGCCGACGAGCGGTTGCCGCTGGTCGAGTCGCTCGACCTGGTGCTCGACGGGATCGAGAGGCAGCTTGAGCCGGACGGCTCGTTCTCTATCGCCCTCCAGGTGTGGGGCGAGGCGACGCTCGACCCGACGATCAGCGAGATCGTCCGGGACCGGTACACCGGGGTGCGCCGCAGCGTGCGCCGGCTGGTGGAGCACGCCACCGAGAACGGCGAGCTGCCTGCGGGCGCCGACATCGACGCCACGACCGCGGCGGTGTTCGCTCTGTTGCCGGGCTACGCCCTGCAGCGGGTCCTGATCGGCGTCCCGGACAAGCCGACCTACATGACCGGCGTGCGCGCCCTGCTCGGACGTTAGGCGGTCAGGCGGGCGGCGATCCGGCCCCAGCCCGCGCGCACCTCCGCCTCGGTGGGTGCGGGCCCCGGCCGCACCCGCCTGGTCTCGGGGTCGTCCTCGTCGGCGCCGTCCTCGTCGAGCGCCGCCTCGGCGGCCGAGCGGGCCAGCTCGATCTCCTCCCGGATCGCCTCGGCGTCGGCCCGCGGCAGCAACGGCTCGACGACCGCCATCAGGTCCTCGTCGGCGACGACCGCCTGCGCGAGGGCGAGCGCGTGGGCGCGTTCGTACGGCCCGCAGACCACCGGTTCCCACTCCTCCTCGTCACCCAGCGATCCGATGGTGATGACCCAGGGGAGTTCGGCCACCGGCGATCCGGTCGGCAGGTCCAACGTCACGAGAGTGCCCACAGGCACATCATTCCGGCTCGCGGTGCCGAATCCAGGTGTTTTGTCCCACTGGAGCACTTTTATCGTCTGCCGACAGGTCGATCACGCGCCCGTGCTGGCTGGTCGCCGCCCACGCCGCGCCGAAGAGCAGCAGCTGGCTGAAGACGTACAGGTAGACCAGCACGCCCACGGCCGAGCCGACCAGGCCGTACGCCGGGTTGCGCTGCACCAGCCCGACGAACGACTTGCCCACCGTGTTGAGCAGCGTGATACCGATGCCCACCTGCAGCACCGGCGGGGCCAGGCGCCGCGCGGTCATCCGCAGCCGCGGCACCGCGCCGAGCAGCGCGGCCGCGAGAAGCATGTTGACGGCCACGGTGAGCCCGACGCTGATGATCGATTGGAGAAAGCCCTCGGCCAGCCACGCGATCAGCTTCTCCAGGCCGTAGACGGCGAGCTGGGAGAGGCCGAGCAGGGCCAGGATGCCGAGCAGCACCAGCAGGTCGAGCAGCTGGCGGACGACGACGTAGCCGGGCTGCTCACGGAGCCGCCAGATGAGCCGCTGCGAGGAGCGGATCGTCTCGACCCAGGCGATGCCGGTGAACGTCAGGCCGATGATGCCGACGATGCCGACCGTCTTGCCGCTGTCGAGGATCGCCTGTACGTCGAGGAACGGCAGATTCTGCCGGAGGAAGTCGCGAACGACGTCGAACAGCTCGGAGTTGTTCGTCAGCAGGATCCCGAAGATCGAATAGCCGATCAGCAGGAGCGCGAAGACCGCGAAGAACCCGTAGTAGGCGATCGCCGCGGCAAGCCGGCCGCCCTGGACGTCCCAGAACCGCAGCACCGCGCGGCTGAGGTGGTCGAACTGCCGGGAGCGGAAGCGCAGCCGCATGATCCGCGACTCCACGGCCTCGTACGCCCGGTCGATCCGATTCACCGGCCGACCGTAACCGACCGGCGGCTCCGTGCGGCTCGCCGCGCGCCAGCGGCTCGCGTTTCAGGCGCTCAGCGGGAAGTCGCGCCGGGGCCGCCAGGGCCCCTCGCCGCCGTGCGAGAAGAGGGTGAACGAGGTGACCGCGAACTTCGCCGAGAAATCGGCGAGGTCGTCGAAGACCGCGTCGAGGGCATCGGGCGGAACGTCCTGCGCCACGGTGACGTGCGGGTGGTACGGGAAGCGGCAGTCCCGGTCGACGTCGTCGGCCGCCGCGATGGCGGCGGCGAGCAGTTCGCACTCGCTGATGCCGGCCGCCAGTGTCACGAAGACCACCTCGGTGACCGGCCGGAAGGTTCCGGTCCCGCGCAGCTGGATGGTGAACGGCCGCTGCGCCGCGGCGACGGCCTCGAGGTGCTTCTCCACGGCGGGCAGCGCGTCGGTGGCCACCTCGGTCGGACCGAGCAGCGTGACGTGCGCCGGGGTGTAGGCGGCCTGCGGGTCCCCGGCGGCGGCCCGCCGGCGGGTCAGTTGCCGCCCCCAGGGCTCGGGAATGTCGATCGCGACGCCGATCCGCGTCGTCGGGACCACAGCTGTCACCGCGGGTCAGGCTCCACGGGCCGGGCTGAGGAACCCCACATTCTGGTACGCCGCGGCCAGCGTCACCGCGGAGACGGCACGAGCCTTCTCCGCCCCGATGGCCAGCACCTTGTCGAGGTAGCCGGGGTCCTCCAGGTAGCCGTGGGTGCGCTCCTGGATCGGCCGGACGAACTCCACGACGATCTCGGCGAGGTCCTTCTTGAGGTCGCCGTAGCCCTTGCCTTCGTACTGCTCGAGCAGCTCGTCGATCGTGCGGGTGGTCAGCGCGGCGTAGATGGTCAGCAGGTTGCTGACGCCGGGCTTGTTCTCCTCGTCGTAGAGGATCTCCCGGCCGGCGTCGGTGACCGCGGACTTGATCTTCTTGGCCGAGCGCGCGGGGTCCTCGAGCAGCTCGATGATGCCGTTCGGCGAGGACGCCGACTTGGACATCTTCGCGGTCGGGTCCTGCAGGTCCGTGATCTTGGCAGTGTCACGCACGATGTACGGCGACGGCACGGTGAACGTGCGGCCGAACCGGGTGTTGAACCGCTGCGCCAGGTCGCGGGTGAGCTCCAGGTGCTGCCGCTGGTCCTCGCCGACCGGCACCTGGTCGGCCTGGTACAGCAGGATGTCGGCGGCCTGCAGGACGGGGTAGGTGAACAGCCCCACGGTGGTGCTGTCGGCCGCCCGGGCGGACTTGTCCTTGAACTGCACCATCCGGCCGGCCTCGCCGAAGCCCGTGATGCAGCTCAGCACCCAGGCCAGCTGGGCGTGCTCCGGCACGTGCGACTGGACGAACAGGGTGCACCGCTCCGGGTCGAGGCCGAGCGCGAGCAGCTGCGCCGCCGACAAGCGGGTGCGGCTGCGCAGCGCGGCCGGCTCGTGCCCCATGGTGATCGCGTGCAGGTCGACGACACAGTAGAAGGCGTCATGGGTCTCCTGCATCGCCACCCAGTTGCGTACCGCGCCGAGGTAGTTGCCGAGGTGGAACGAGTCGGCGGTCGGCTGGATGCCGGAGAGCACACGCGGGCGGCGGGCGGCGTCGGACATGAGCGCCATTGTGTCAGTCTCGGTACGTCCGGTGTGAACAGCCCGCGCCGCGAGTGTCTGATGTTTGAAACTGTTGACTTGTGAGCGATTTTGACCGAACCTGGAATTCACCTGTCCAGCGAAAGGGTTTCGCCGTGAAGCTGCTCGTCACCGGGGGCGCCGGCTACGTCGGCAGCGTCACCAGCCGGCTCCTGCTCGACGCCGGCCACGAGGTCGTCGTCCTCGACAACCTCGTCACCGGCTTCCGCGAGGCGGTCGCGCCGGACGCGACTTTCGTCCGGGCGGACATCCGCGACGCCGACCAGGTGCTCACCCGGGAGGCCGGATTCGACGCGGTGCTGCACTTCGCCGGGTTGATCGCGGCCGGCGAGTCGATGCTGAAGCCGGAGCTGTACTGGCACGACAACGTGGTGAAGTCACTCGCCCTGCTGGACGCGGTGCGCGCCGCCCGGGTCCCGCGCTTCATCTTCTCCTCCACCGCCGCCGTCTACGGCAACCCCGTCGAGCTGCCGATCACCGAATCGGCCGTCAAGGCGCCCACGAACACGTACGGCGCGACCAAGCTCGCCTTCGACCACGCGCTCACCTCGGAGGCGTTCGCGCACCACCTGGCCGCCGTGTCGCTGCGCTACTTCAATGTCGCGGGAGCCTACATCCGCGACGGTCACGAGATCGGCGAGCGGCACGATCCGGAGACCCACCTCATCCCGATCGCCCTGCGGGTGGCCGCCGGCAAGCGCGACAAGCTGCAGCTCTTCGGCGACGACTACCCGACCGCGGACGGCACCTGCGTGCGTGACTACATCCACGTCGAAGACCTGGCGCGGGCCCACCTGCTGGCGCTGGACGCGACCGCCGCGGGCGAACACAAGATCTACAACCTGGGCAACGGCAACGGCTTCTCCAACCGGCAGGTCGTCGAGGCGGCCCGCGAGGTCACCGGCACGGAGCTGCCGGTCGAGATCGCGCCGCGCCGCGAAGGGGACCCCGCCACCCTCGTCGCCTCGTCGGCGCGCGCCCGCGCGGAGCTGGGCTGGGTGCCGGAGAAGAACACGCTGCCGGCGATGATCGGCGACGCTTGGACGTTCTACCAGGCTCACGTGGCCTGAGCGACGAAAATGACCGCCGCCAGCGACGTCACCGCCGCCACCGACGCCTTCCGCGCGCAGTACGGAACAGATCCGGCCGGCCTCTGGGCCGCACCGGGCCGGGTCAACCTGATCGGCGAGCACACCGACTACAACGACGGCTTCGTGCTGCCGTTCGCGCTGCCCCAGCGGACGGTGGCGGCGGCCGCCCCCGCTCCGGCGGGCGAGTGGACAGTCTGCTCCACGTTCGCCGACGGGACGATCACGTTCGGCCACACCAAGCCGGGCGAGGTCACCGGCTGGGCCGGGTACGTCGCGGGCGTCGTCTGGGCGCTGCGGGAGGCGGGGTACGAGGTGCCCGGCGCCCGGATCGCGCTCGCCTCGGAGGTGCCGGTCGGCTCCGGCGTCTCGTCCTCGGCCGCGCTCGAGTCGGCGGTGCTCACCGCGCTGGTCGACCTCGGCGGGCTGGACCTGCCGGTGGAGCGCAGGCCGGCGCTGGCCCAGCGGGCCGAGAACGTCTACGTCGGCGCCCCGACCGGGATCATGGACCAGTCCGCCTCGATCCGCTGCCAGGAGGGCAAGGCGCTGTTCCTCGACTGCCGCTCGCTCGAGGTGGAGCAGATCCCCTTCGACCTCGCCGCGGCCGGCCTGGCCATCTTGGTGATCAACAGCAACGCGCCGCACCGGCACGTCGACGGCGAGTACGGTGCCCGGCGCAAGTCGTGCGAGGACGCGGCCCGGGTCCTCGGCGTCGCCGCGTTGCGCGACGTGCCGGCCGGCGGGCTCGACGCGGCGCTGGCCCGGCTGGACGACGACGTGACGCGCCGCCGGGTGCGGCACGTCGTCACCGAGGACCAGCGCGTGCTGGACACCGTGGAGCTGTTGCGGGCGGGCCGGGTCCGCGACGTCGGTCCGCTGCTCACCGCCTCGCACGCCTCGATGCGCGACGACTTCGAGATCACGGTGCCGCAGATCGACGTGGCGGTGGAGGCGGCGCTGGCCGCCGGGGCGTACGGCGCCCGGATGACCGGCGGCGGGTTCGGCGGCTGCGTGCTCGCCCTGGTCGACGCCGCGCGTGCGGACGAGACGGCGGCCGCGGTCGAGCGGGCGTACGCCGAAGCGGGGTTCACCGCCCCGTCCGCCTGGACCGCCACCGCCGGCCCCGGAGCGACCAGGCTTTAGCCGGGCCGGCCCCGGGTAAGCAGCACGGTATGACGACCGAGTCTTCGCAGCCGCAGGAAACAGAGCCGGACACCGGCGAGACCACCCCTCGCGACCACGACGAGCCCAACGAGTTCGCGTTCTCGGGCGACGCCACCGCGCCCCAGCCCGAGCGGGACGGTCCCTCCTCCGGCGAGGGGCTCGGCGAGAGCGTCGCGGTACCGGCCGGCGACCTGACCGGCGCGGTCTCGGCGGCGATCGAGGACGCCACCACCGAGGACGAGCCGGCCGAACGCTAGCCCGGCATCGCCTGGGGGTCCGCGGTCGGCCCGCGGACCACCGGGCGGCCGTCCACCCAGTCGACCCGGTCGAGCCAGAGTTGCCGGCCGGGCAGCACGCTGCCCACCGCGTCCGCCGGCCACGCGTGGTAGAGCAGCCAGGTCTGGCCGCCCGGCAGGGTGACCAGGAAGGCGTGCCCGGGTCCGGCCGCGGGGCCGGACGAGCGCAGAATCGGGTTCTCCGGCGCCTTGCGGCACGGCCCGAGCGGGCCGTCGCAGGTCGCGTAGCCCAGGGCGTACGCGGCGGAGTCGAATGCGTTCGCCGAGTAGAACAGGTACCAGCGCCCGTCGTGCTGGACCATCTGCGGCGCCTCGACGACGTGCGCCTCCCAATCCGCGTCGTTGCGCAGCAGGCGCACCGGCTCCCCGTCCAGGCGGCGGCCGTCGGCGGTCAGCCGCGCGCCGTACAGGTAGGTGGGCCGGCCGATCGCGTTTCCGTCGTTCTTCCAGAACAGCCACCGGCCGCCGGCGGGCTCCTCCGCGGAAGGACTCGGGTTCGCCGCGCCGTCCGCCGGTGACAGCGCGGGACTGGCGTCGATCGAGCCGCCCTCCGCCGCCTGGCAGACGAGCGGCTCGCCGGACTCGTCGGTGAACGGGCCGCCGGGCTCCGGGGCGGCGGCGACGCCGACGCACTGCCGCCCGGTCCGTGCGGACCGGGCGGTGTAGTACAGCAGGTAGCCGCCGTCCGGGCCGCCGATCACCTCGGGCGCCCAGGTGTTGCCGGGCTCGGCCCACCGGCCGAGCCGCGGCAACGCGTCCCCGGCCGCCGTCCAGTGGACGAGGTCGGGCGAGGTGAGCACCGGCACGTTCCCGCCCGGGCCGTTGGTGCCGTACGCGTACCAGGTGTCGCCGGCGCGCAGCGCGCCCGGATCCGGGAAGTTGTCCGCGTACACGGGGTTGGTGAAGGTCACCACGGTGTCACCTCGTTCCTCCCCGCCGCCGCACCCGGCCAGCAGCAACGCCACGACCAGCCCGGCGTCCCGTGCGATGCGGCGAAGCCGCTCCGCACGTTTCACCACCGGTAGACGCGGAAGTAGTCGAAGACCGCGGTGACCGGCGGCTGGGCACCGCCGTGTGCGACCAGGCCGATCCGCGGCGTGGTGTTCGCGGGCAGGGTCCACACCCCGCCCCAGGTCCAGTGCCGCCCGTCCCGGCTGACGCCGGCCCGGTACTCGTGCTCGCCGTTCGCCGGATCGACCCGATGGGCCAGGCGCAGCCAGGTCACCTCGAGACCCGGCGTCCCGGCGATGTTCCCGCCGAAGGACAGGCGACCGGCGTACGGCATCTCCTTGCCGAACTCGACCTGGCGGGTGTTCCAAATCGCCACCACGTCGAGCCGCGCGAACAGGTCGTCACTCGCGTACGCGATCAGCCCGGCCTGCTGGTAGTTGCGCACCGTGTCGGTGCCGAGCGGCAGCCTCAGCTTGGTCTCCGCGATCCACGCTCCGGCCGGCGCTCTGCGCAGCAGCACGCTCGCGTCGTTGCCGGTGCCCACCAGGTCGGCACCCTGTACCGGCCAGTGCAGCTTGCCGCGGCGCACGGTGACCGCCGGGTCGGGCCGCACGAAGGTCCACGCCCGGCCGAGCCCGGCGGCGTCGAACGGGTCCGAGTAGGCCGGCAGCAACCCGTGCGGCGCCGGCGTGGGCAGCGGCTGGACCGCGCCGTCGGAAGCCCAGGCGCCGCCGTTCACGGTCGGCCAACCGTCGATCCAGTCCAGCCGGTCGATCAGCATCGGCCGCTCGTTGATCCCGAACGGCTCGTCCAGGTACGGATCGTCGCGGTCGATCGCGTGGTAGACCAGCCAGTCCTGGCCCTGGTCGTCGGTGACCAGTCCGTTGTGGCCGGTGCCGACCCAGCGGTTGCCGTTGGGCGCGATCACCGGGGTGCCGCCGGGCACGGAGGAGTCGAGCCGTAGGCCGGCCCGGTCGACGAACGGGCCGAGCGGGCTGCGCGACCGCCCCACCGATACCGAGTAGCCGGTGGTCGGGCCGGCGCAGCAGTTCGCCGAGGAGGCGAACAGGTAATACCAGCCGTCCCGGCGGACGACGTACGCGCCCTCGAACTTGTTGTCGATGGCGACCCGGGTCGCCGGGCCGGTGATCCGCAGCCCGTCGGCGGTGAGCTCGCTGACCCAGATGCCGCCGAAGTAGCTGCCGTAGTAGAGGTAGCGGCGACCTTCCGGCGTGGTCAGCGGCGCCGGGTCGAAGGTCCACCACCAGCCGCCGCCGGGGGCGGCACGCGGCGGCACGGCCGGCTCGGCCGCGAAGGTCCACGGGCCGGTCGGGCTCGGCGCGGTGGCGACGCCGATCGCCGACCCGCCGTCCGGGACGGTCTCGGTGACCGTCATGTACATCACCCAGCGACCGCCGCTCTTGCGGACGTCGGGCGCCCAGAGCGCGGCGGTCGGCCGCGCGTAGGCCGGAAGCTGGGTCGCGCCGAACGCGTCACCGACGTACGTCCAGTGCACCAGATCGGTGGAGCGCGCCGTCGGGATCCGGTGGATGGTCCGCTCGCCCTCGCGCAACGGATCGCTGGTGCCGTACGCGTACCAGACGCCGTCGTCGCCGCGGGTGACCATCGGATCGGCGAACGTGTCGGCGAAGCTCGCCGACACCGGATTGGTGTAGGGGGGCAGCGCGCCGTGCGCGGCGGCGGGGGTGAGACCGAGCAGGGTGAGCGCCGCGACGAGCGCGGCTGTCAACCGTCGCATGGTGATCAGCCTTTCAGGCCGGAGCGGGAGACACCTTCGATGACGTAGCGCTGCGCGATCATGAACAGCAGCAGCGCCGGGACGCTGGCGATCGCCGCACCGGCCATGACGACCGGATAGTTGATCGTGTATGCGCCCTGCAGAATGCCCAGACCCGGGGGAAGGGTGAAGCTCTCCGGGCTGAACAGCACGTAGATCGGCCAGATGAAGTCGTTCCAGTTGGTCAGGAAGCTGATCACCGCGAGGGTGGCCAGCGCCGGCTTCGACAGCGGCAGGATCACCCGGGTGAAGACCTGCCAGGAGTTGGCACCCTCGATGACCGCGGCCTCCTCCAGTTCCCGCGGCAGGCTCTCGAAGAACTGGCGCAGGAAGAAGACTCCGAACGCGCTGGCGGCGCCGGGGACGATCAGCGCCCAGAGGGTGTCCAGCCAGCCCAGCCGGTCGACGATGAGGAAGTTCGGGATGATCAGGATGAAGATCGGCACGAACAGGGTCGCGACGATCATGCCGAACAGCAGGTTCTTGCCGCGGAACTCCATCCGGGCCAGGGCATAGGCGGCCATCGACGCCACCACCAGGATCAGCGCCGCCTGACCGGTCGCGGCGAGCAGGCTGTTGAGGAACCAGCGCAGCACCGGGGTCTGCGAGCCGCTCTCGAAGAGCGTGCCGAAGGCACCGGTGGTGGGCTCCTGCGGCAGGACGGTGGGCGGAACCCGGGTCGCCTCGCCCGGCGTCTTGAACGCGGTGAGCATCATCCACACCAGCGGCGCGATGAAGATCAGGCTCAGTCCGATGAGGATGGTGTACCAGGCGATTCCTCGTGTCCGACTCATGAGGTCAGTCCTTGGTCCGGAAGAGACGGAAGGTGATCATGCTGATGATCAGCAGGACGAGGGTCAGCAGATAGCTCATCGCCGCCGCGCTGCCCATCTTGAAGTCGCGCAGACCGGTCTGGGCGATGTACATGATCGCCGTACGGGTCTCGACACCCGGTGCGCCCTGGGTGATCAGGTACGCCTGGCCGAACATGTTGCTCGACGCCAGGATGGTGTTGATCACCACGAACAGCAGCACCGGCCGCAGCCCGGGCAGCGTCACGTGCCGGAACTCCGCCCATTTGCCGCCACCGTCGATGCGGGCCGCCTCGTACAGTTCCCGGGGGATGTCCTGCAGGCCGGCCAGATAGATCACCGCGTTGAACCCCAGCGTCCACCAGACGGTGACGCCGACCAGCGAGATCCACGCCCACGGAAGATCGGTCGTCCACGGCGTGTCGGCGGGCAGGCCGATCGCGCCGAGCAGCGCGTTCACCGCGCCGAGGTTGGGATCCAGCACGAACCGCCACAGCACGCCGATGACCGCGACGCCCAGGACGTACGGCGCGAAGTACACCGCCCGGAAGAACGTACGACCCGGGAAGCTCCGGTTGAGCAGCAGCGCGATGACCAGCGGCACCGCGATCAGCAGCGGCACGCTCAGCACTGTGAAGATCCCCGTGGCCTGCATCGACTGCCAGAAGAAGTCGAAGACCGCGGAGTTCGCGTCGAACAACGCCTGGTAGTTGTCGAGCCCGACGAACGGCTTGCCCGGCAGCAGGTAGTCCCAGTCGTGCAGGCTGATCCACAGCCCGTACACCGCGGGCACCAGCACGAACGTGACGAACAGCAGGAAGTACGGCACCAGGAACAGGTACGGGGTGGTCCTGGCGCTCCGTTTCACGCCCGTGCGGCGAGCACGACCCGGGCCGGTCGCCGCGGCGGCCGGCCGGGGGTCCTCCAGAGCGTGCACGCTCTGCTCCACCATGATCAGCCGCCGTACTTCTTGCGGTTCTGCTCGAGGATCTGATTGGCCTTGGCGGTCGCGTCCGACAGCGCCTTGCCCGGCTCCTTGCGCAGCAGGACCGCTTCGTTGACCGCGGTGACGACGGTGTTCATCGCGTCCCCGATGCCCGGCACCGACGGCGGGTAGTGCACGTAGTCGATCTGCTGGGCCAGCGCCGACTGCTCCGGCAGGGCCTTGAACTCGGCGCTCTCCCGGACGTCCTTGCGAGCCGGCACCTGGCCGCCCTTGGCCCACTCCAGGGACTTCTGGCTGATCCAGTTCATGAAGACCTTGCCGGCGGTCAGCTTGTTGTCGTCCTTCTGCCGCTGCTTGAACTGCACGAACTGGTGGGAGCCGGCCCACACCGCCTGCTGCGTGCCGATCTGCGGCACGGCCGCCGCTCCCCACTTGAGGTTCTTGTCCTCCCTGAGGGTGTTGATGGTCCAGATGCCGTTCCAGTTCAGAGCGTTCTTGCCGTTGCGCAACGCGACGACGTCGGCGTCCTGAGCCACGTTCTTCGGGCTGTACCCCTTCTTGACCAGGTCGACGTACCAGGTCAGCGCCTGGACGCCCGGGTCCTCGCCGAACTTCGCGGTCTTGGCGCCCTCGTCGAACAGGTCGCCGCCGAACTGCCACAGCAACGACTGGAACCACATGCTGCCGGTGAAGTTGAACGGCGTGGCCCAGCTGCCCTGGATCCCGGCGGACTTGAGCTTGTCCAGCGCCGACATGTACTCGTCGTTGTTGGTCGGCGGCTTCTCCGGATCCAGACCGGCCTTCTCCATGGCCGACTTGTTGTAGAACAGGCCGAGCGGATGCACGTCGAGCGGGATGCCGTACCGCTGGTTGTTGTAGGTGCCGGCCTGCCACACCGGCGGGGAGAACTGCGCCTCGTCGAGGTTGAGCGACTTGGCCAGGTCGTCCAGCGGCAGGATGACGCCGCGCGCGGCGTTGGTGGCGAGGCTGTCGACGTGCATGATGCCCAGGTCGGGCCCGTTGCCGGTGGAGACGGCCGCGGGAACCTTCTGGTAGTAGTCGGCCCACTGGTACACGTTCATCGTGACCTTGATGTTCTGGTGCTCGGTGTTGAACTGATCCACCAGCTTCTTCATGAACGCGCCGTCGCCGCCGGTGAACCCGTTCCAGAAAGCCAGCGCGACGTTCGGCCCGGTGTAGGCGGTCGCGGCCGGCGCGGCGTTCTGGCCGCCGCCGGTGACCTTCTCGTTGGGTCCGCTGTCGCCGCAGGCGCCGAGCAGCGTGGCCGCGCCGCCGGCGGCACCGATGCCGAGCAGGCCGCGGCGGGATATGTGCAGGTTCACTGTGACTCCTCGGGAGAGAGGCTCAAGGCATGCCAGGAGACGGGGGGAAGGAGGATCTCGCCGGCGGACGGGTCCGGCGTACGGGTGGTCGGTTCGGCGTCCGCACCGGTCGCCATCAGGTGCCGGCGGGCGCGGTGGCGCGGGAAGGCGCGCAGGTCGAGGGCGAGCGGGACCGGTTCGGTGCCGCGGTTGACCGCGAACACGGTGAGATCGCCGGACTCCTCGTCGTAGGTGGCGACGGCGTCCACGGCCGGCACGTCGCCGTACCGCCCGGTCGGCATCGACGGTGAGGTGAGGGCGGGGCGCAGCACGGTGCCCCGGGCCAGCCGGGCGGTGTGCGCGAACGGGTGGAAGATCGTCTGACGCCAGGCCCGACCGCCCGCCTGCGTCCGGATCGGGGCGATGACGTTGACGAGCTGGGCCTGGCAGCCCACGGTGAGCCGGTCGGCGTGCCGCAACATGCTGATCAGGAGATTGCCGACGACCATCGCGTCGGTGCCGGTGTAGTCGTCCTCGATCAGCGCCGGCAGGTCCTCGATGCCGCGGTCCTCCGGCTCGGTGAACCGGGACACGTACCAGACGTTCCATTCGTCCAGCGCCAGGTTGATCCGCTTGCGGCGGCGCAGCTTCGCGCGGACGTGGTCGGCGGTCGCCACCACCGCCTCGATGAAGCCGTCGAGGTCCACCGCGGACGCCCGGAAGCTCGCCTCGTCCTGCCCGTCGGGGTCGTAGTAGGTGTGCAGCGAGAGGTAGTCGACCTGGTCGTACGCGTGCTCCAGGACGGTCGCCTCCCAGGACGCGAAGGTGGCCATGCCGGAGTTCGAACTGCCGCACGCGACCAGCTCGATGCCCGGGTCGACCCGCCGCATGGCGTGCCCGGCCCGCGCGGCGAGCCGCCCGTACTCGTCGGCGGTGAGACTGCCGATCTGCCACGGGCCGTCCATCTCGTTGCCGAGACACCAGAGCCGGACGCCGTGCGGCCGGGGCACACCGTGCTTGCGGCGCAGGTCGGCGGCCGTGGTGCCGTCCGGCAGGTTGCAGTACTCCACCAGTTCGGCGGCCTCGGCCACGCCCCGGGTGCCGAGGTTGACCGCCATCATCGGCTCGACGGCGGCCAGGCCCGCCCAGCGCATGAACTCGTTGAGCCCGAAGGCGTTGCTCTCGACCGCCCGCCAGGCCAGGTCGAGCCGGCGCGGCCGATCGCCGCGGGGACCCACCCCGTCCTCCCACCGGTAGCCCGAGACGAAGTTGCCGCCCGGATAGCGGACGGTGCTGACGCCGAGCTCGCGTACCAGCTCGAGCACGTCGGTGCGGAAACCGTCAGCGTCGGCGGCCGGATGTCCCGGCTCGAAGATGCCGGTGTAGACGCATCGGCCCATGTGTTCCACGAACGAGCCGAACAGCCGGCGGTCGACCGGAGCGACGGCGAAGGCGGGATCGAGAGTGAGCTGCGCCACTGCCATGACCATGTTTTACAACGTTGCATTCATCGTTGTAAAGAGTTGGAAATCGATTGGTTATGTGCGCGTTACATGGGAATGCAGAAGGGTTCGGGCTAGCCCGCCGTGCTCTCCCGGACCACCAGCCGATGATCCACCCGCAGCTCCCGCGGTGCGCCCACCGCCGCCGAGCCGTCGCCGAGCCGCTCGGCCAGCAGGTCCACGGCGAGCTGGGCGATCCGGGCCGTGTCCGGCGCGATCGTGCTCAGCGTCGGCGTACTGAACCGGCCGTCCTCGATGTCGTCGAAGCCGATCACCGCAACCTCGCCGGGCACCGCGACCCCGCGTTCCAGCAGGGTCCGCATCGCGCCGAGGGCGAGCAGGTCGTTGAAGCAGAAGACGGCGTCCGGCGGTTCGCCCCGGTCGAGCAGCCGGGCCATCGCGGCGGCGCCGTCGGCCCGGTGGAAGTTCTCCACCGGGGCCTCGAGCGCCGGATCCGCGGCCAGTCCCGCCTCGGCCAGCGCCACCCGGTAGCCGGCGAGGCGCTGCTGCGCGGTCACCGCCGAGGCGCGGTCCTGGGTGCCGATGGCGGCGATCCGCCGCCGGCCCAGCACGCACAGGTGCCGGGCGGCGTCGACCGCCGCCGCCGTGTTGTCGATCGCGACGTGGTCGGCGGGTCCGTGCCAGATCCGCTCACCGAGAAGCACCATCGGGATGTCGGTGCGCTGTGCCAGATCCTCGCCGGCCAGGGCGAGCGGGCTGAAGATCAGGCCGTCGATGGCGTGCCGTCGCAGACCGGCCACGAGGTTGCGTTCCCGCTCGGCGTGCCCGTCGGTCTGATCGATCAGGACGGTCCAGGAGCGCAGCTCGGCGGCCTGCACGATGAGCCCGGCGATCTCGGCGAAGTACGGCGACTGGAGCTCCGGGAGGGCGAGCGCGATCACCCCGGAGCGGCCGCCGCGTAACTGACGGGCGGCCACGTTCGGCACGTAACCCAGTGCCTCGATGGCCGCCTGCACGCGAGCTCGGGTATCCGGGGCGACGTGGACGTACCCGTTCACGACGTTGGAGACGGTTTTGATCGACACACCGGCTCGCGCGGCGACATCCTTCAGGCCGGGCGGCACGGAAGTGAATATACAACGTTGCAGTACTTAAGTCCGATCACCCGGGGGAGCTAAGCGACCGGCACCGGATCTTCCGCCGCGATTACGGTGACGGCATGTCCGTGAGCGCAGCGTGTCTGCCCACCCGGGATGGCTCCGTCCGCGTCGAGGGCGACCTCGACGCCGCCGTGGCGTTGATCACGGTAACCGGCGCCTGGGACCGCACGCTGGGCCAACAGGTCCGAACCGCAGTGGACGAATGCCTGGCCGACCATCCGGAGGCGGTGATCCTGGACCTCTCGGCGCTGCGCGACTCGCATACCGTCAGCGCGGCCACCTGGGTGAGCGCCCAGCACCGCGCGGCGCGGATGGACCCGCCGGTGCAGCTGGCCCTCTGCATCCCGGCCGAGCTGCCGCTGGCGGACAAGATGCAGCACCTCGGTACCCGGCGGTTCCTGCCGGTGTACGCCCGGGTCCGGCAGGCCCGGGCCGCGATCACGAGCCGCCTGCCGTCGGCCGAACGCGTCAAGCTCACCCTGCCGCCCGAGCCGGAGTCCCCGAGCCTCGCGCGGAATCTGGCCGGCGACGCCTGCCTCGCCTGGGGCCTGCCCGACCTGCTGTATCCGAGCCGGCTGCTGATGTCCGAGCTGGTCACCAACGCCGTCGAGCACGCCGGCACCGAGATCACCGTCGCGGTGACCGGGCGGGCTGCGGGCCTCCACCTGATCGTCTCCGACGGGGTGGCGACCCCGCCGCGGCTGATCAAGCCGGCCCGGCCGCGGCGCGATCAGCCGCTCGACGAGCGGGGCAACGGGCTACAGGTCGTGAACGCCACCGCCACCGCGTGGGGCTGGCTGCCGACGCGTACCGGAAAGGTGGTCTGGGCGACGCTGCGACCACCCCGCCCGGCCGCGCACGCCGGGCGGAGCGCGAGCGGAGCGGCTACCGCGCCTCGATGATCATGCCGGCGCCGACCGTACGGTTGGTGCCCTCGTCGATCAGGATGAACCCGCCCGTGGTGCGGTTCCGGCGGTACTCGTCGGCGAGCATCGGTACGGTCGTCCGCAGCCGGATCCGGCCGATCTCGTTCAGCCGCAGCTCGCTCGCCTCCTCGTCGCGGTGCAGGGTGTTCACGTCGAGCCGGTACTGCAGGCCGCGCACCACCGTCCGGGCGCTGCGGGTGGTGTGCTTGATGGCGTACTTGCCGCCGACCCGCAGCGGGGCGCTCTCGTCCATCCAGCAGACCATCGCCTCGATGTCCTGCGCGACGGCCGGGGCGTTGTGCGGCCGGCAGATCAGGTCGCCGCGGGAGATGTCGATCTCGTCGGTGAGCCGCACGGTCACCGACATCGGCGGGAACGCCTCGTCGACCGGGCCGTCCGCGGTGTCGATGCCGGCGATCGTGCTGGTCAGCCCGGACGGCAGCACCATCACCTCGTCGCCGGGCTTGAGCACGCCCGAGGCGACCTGCCCGGCGTAGCCGCGGTAGTCGGTGACCGTGGTGGACTGCGGGCGGATCACGTACTGCACCGGGAACCGGACGTCGACCAGATTGCGGTCGCTGGCGATGTGCACGTGCTCCAGGTGGTGCAGCAGCGACGGGCCCTCGTACCACGGGCTGTTCTCCGACCGGGAGGCGATGTTGTCGCCGTTCAGCGCGGAGACCGGGATGATCGTCAGGTCGGTGATCTCGAGCTTCGCCGCGAACGAGGTGAACTCGTCGGCGATCCGGTCGTAGACCGCCTTGTCCCAGCCGACCAGGTCCATCTTGTTGACGCAGAGCACCAGATGCGGCACCCGCAGCAGGCTCGTCAGGAACGCGTGCCGGCGGGACTGCTCGACCAGGCCCTTGCGCGCGTCCACCAGGATCAGCGCCAGGTCGGCGGTGGAGGCGCCGGTGACCATGTTCCGGGTGTACTGGATGTGGCCCGGGGTGTCGGCGATGATGAACTTGCGCCGCGGCGTGGCGAAGTAACGGTACGCCACGTCGATGGTGATGCCCTGCTCCCGCTCGGCACGCAGGCCGTCGGTGAGCAGCGCCAGGTTCGTGTACTCGTCGCCGCGGGCGGCGCTGACCGCCTCGACCGCCTCCAACTGGTCGGCGAACAGCGACTTGGTGTCGTAGAGCAACCGCCCGATGAGGGTCGACTTGCCGTCGTCGACGCTGCCCGCGGTGGCGAACCGCAGCAGGTCCATGCCGCGTGCGGCGGGCGCGTTCGGCTCGAGAACGGCCTGGCTCATCAGAAGTAACCCTCTCGCTTGCGGTCTTCCATCGCGGCCTCGCTGACCTTGTCGTCGCCCCGGGTGGCACCGCGCTCGGTGATCCGGGTAGCGGCGACCTCCTCGATGACCTTCTCCACCGTGTCGGCGTCGGAGAGCACCGCGGCGGTCTGCGACGCGTCGCCTACCGTGCGGTAGCGCACCCGGCGCACCGTGGCGGTCTCGCCGTCGCGGAGCCGGAAGAACTCGTTGACCCCGTAGAACATGCCGTCCCGCTCGACCACCTCGCGGTCGTGCGCGTAATAGATGCTCGGCAGCGGGATCTTCTCCCGGGCGATGTAGTGCCACACGTCCAGCTCGGTCCAGTTGGAGAGCGGAAAAACCCGGATCGACTCGCCCACGTGGTGCCGGCCGTTGTACAGCGCCCACAGCTCGGGCCGCTGGTTCTTCGGATCCCACTGGCCGAACTCGTCGCGGAAGCTGAACATGCGCTCCTTGGCGCGGGCCTTCTCCTCGTCCCGCCGGGCACCGCCGAAGAGGGCGTCGAAGCGGTACTTCTCCACCGCGTTGAGCAGCACCGGGGTCTGGATCCGGTTGCGCGTGCCGTCCGGGAGCTCACGGACCAGGCCGGTGTCGATGGCCTCCTGCACGCTGGCCACCACCAGGTTGAGCCCGAGCGAGGCCACCCGGTTGTTCCGGTACTCCAGCACCTCGGGAAAGTTGTGACCGGTGTCGACGTGCATCACCGGGAACGGGATGCGGGCCGGAGCGAACGCCTTCTCGGCCAGCCGCAGCATGACGATCGAGTCCTTGCCGCCGGAGAAGAGCAGCACCGGGCGCTCGAACTCGGCCATCACCTCGCGCATCACGAACACGCTCTCGGCCTCGAGAGCGTCGAGGTGCGAGACGCGGTATGGCTTTGCCTGGCTCATCGGTGGTTCCAGACCTTTCCAGGGACTTCGGTTACCTCAGGGGAACCGTCATTGTGACGGGAGGTGACGCTGCAGCGCCGCAAGTAACCGAGGAGCGAGATCCTTACGGCACACCACCAGGTCCGGCAACTTGGGGTCGGCCTCGTTGTATTTCAGCGCAGAACCGTCGATTCGGCTAGCGTGCAGGCCCGTGGCCAGCGCCACAGCCACCGGGGCGGCGGAATCCCACTCGTACTGGCCGCCCGCGTGCACGTACGCGTCGGCCTCGCCGCTGATCACCGCGGCGATCTTCACCCCGGCCGAGCCCATCGGCACGAGCTCCGCGCCGACCTCCTCGGCCAGCGCGGTGACGAAGGCCGGCGGCCGGGTGCGGCTGGCGGCGATCCGGATCGGGCCGCCGGTCGCGGTGTCCAGCGGCAGCGGCGGGTACGCCGGCGGGTGGTCGGTGGCGATCGTCCGGTGCTGGGCCGGCATGGCGACCGCGCCGGCGGCCAGGCAGGCCGGCCTGG
>Ga0081539_10002215_pt1 | contig 28349 bp, 29 predicted proteins | sample TabmetS4T2R2_FD_71023 | JGI IMG/M metagenome (GOLD analysis project Ga0081539, IMG submission 71023) | Tabebuia heterophylla rhizosphere microbial communities from the University of Puerto Rico - S4T2R2 | ecosystem: Host-associated > Plants > Roots > Rhizosphere ... | reverse complement strand
GTCCCTCGCTCCGTCTCAGGCTCAGCCTTTGGGGTCTACGGGTTCACGGTCGACGACGGGCGGCTGTTCGAGCAGCCGCCCGTTCGCGTACTCTGCCAAAATTTCCAGACACAAGGGGTCATGAGCTTCAACATGGTTGCTCATGACCCCTTCCGGCCCTTTGGGCCACCTCCCCATCGAAGACGATATCGAAGACGATGGGGAGGAAGCGATTCGGCGCTAGAGATACTTGGCCACCGTTTCCTTCAGGCGAGCGGCGCCGCGCTCGAGCCCCTGCCTCTCCTCGTCGGACATCTCGGGCTCCAGGACCTCGATGACTCCCTGGCGGCCGACGATGCTCGGCAGCGACACCGTGGTGCCGAAGCGCGGATTGTAGGAGCCGACCGGAATCACCGCACGTTCGTCACCCAGGATCACCTCGGCGATGCGCGCGCAGACCATGCCGATGCCGTACTGGCTGGCGCCGATGCCCTCGATGATGGTGATGTTGGCAAAGCGCACGTCCTGCTCGACGGCCTTGGCGAAGGTGTCGAACTCGATCGTGCGGCGCGCCGCCAGCTCACGCACCGGCATGCTGCCGACCCGGGCGGACGACCACAGGAACACGCTCGACGTGCCGTGCTCGCCCACGACGTTGGCCTCGACGCTGTCCGGCGCGACGCCCAGCCGCTCGCCGATGTGCAGGCGAAAGCGCAGGCTGTCGAGGAAGGTGCCGGCATCGACGATGCGATCGTGGCCGGCGAGCTGGCGCGCCACGTCGGCCAGCGGCTCGGGCGGATCGGTGGCGACCACGATCACCGCGCCGGGGGCTGCCTTGACGAGCTTGGGCACGATGTCCCGGAAGATCGCCACGTTGGCGTCGAGCAGGCGCAGGCGGCCGGCCGGATCGTTGCGGTGGGTGGCGCCGCCGGCTTTTTCGTTGATGCCGGCGGTGATGACGGCAAGGCCGGCGTCAGCCAGGTCGGCATAGTCGCCGTCGCGAATCGAGACCAGGGGCGACAGCGCTGCGCCGTAGTGCATGTCGGTCGCCACCCCCTTGGCGCGGGCGCGGTTGCGGTCGACCAGCACGATCTCGCGCACCCGGGCGCGCGAGGCGGCCGCCATGGCGATCGCCGAACCGACCGAGCCGACGCCAATGATGCCCATTTTCATGATCTTGCCCTCCGCGCCAAGCATGTAACGGGGCCTGTTGATCTGCAACAAAGCTGTCCCGGCCTGGAGTATATTAAGTGTCCGACGGGGCCCCCGGAGACCTTTGATGCATCGTCGTACACTGCTCGCCGCAACTGCCGGCCTTGCCGCTGGCCTGACCGCAGGCTCTTCGGCGCGAAGCATCGCCCAGACGGCCGGCCGCAAGACGATCCGCCTCGCCAAGCGCGTCATCGAGGTCAACGGCAAGCCCGCGACGCGCTATGGCGCCTTCCAGCCTTCCGGAGCGTGGGGCATCACGCTGAGCGAGGGCGAGACCTTCGACGTGCGGCTGGAGAACGGCCTCGACGTGCTGTCGGGCCTGCACTGGCATGGGCTGAACCCGCCCTGGCGGCAGGATGGCGTGCCCTACGTCTCCGGCCCGCCGGTCGCGCCCGGCAAGTTCGCCGACTACAGCTTCCCGGCCCAGCCCGCGGGCACGCGCTGGATGCATTCGCACTTCGGCCTGCAGGAGCAGAACCTGCTGGCCGCACCGCTGATCGTGCGCGAGCAGAGCGCCATCAAGAGCGGCCTGCAGGAAGTCGTGATCCTGCTCGAGGACTTCTCGTGGACCAGGCCCAGCCTGATCTTCGAGGAGCTGCGCAAGCCCAAGCCGATGGCGGCCATGGGTAACATGTCGGGCGGCATGTCGAACATGTCGCGCGGCGGCATGAACATGCCCGGGATGAACATGCCATCCGGCGGCGGCATGGACTTGAACGACGTGACCTACGACGCTTTCCTCGCCAACGACCGTACGCTGGCCGACCCGCAGGTCTTCGATGTCGAGAAAGGCGCGGAGGTGCGGCTGCGCATCATCAATGCCGCGGCTTCGACCAACTTCATGATCGAGCTCGGCAATGTCGAAGGCACGGTGTTGACCGTCGACGGCAATCCGGTGGTGCCGCTGAAGGTCCGGCAGTTCCCGCTCGCTATCGCCCAGCGGGTCGACATCGTGATCCGTATGCCGGCCGACGGCGCCGCCCTGCCGATCCTGGCGCGCGGTGAAGGTCTGCCCAAGCAGACCGGCGTGGTGCTGCGTCCGCGCGGTGCCCCGGTCGCTAGGATCGCCGAGACGGCGGAGATGGCCGCACCCGCGCTCGGCCTGATGGACGAGATGAAGCTGCGCGCGGCCAAGCCGCTCGCATCACGGCCGATCGATCGCTCCGTGCCGGTCGATCTCACGGGCAACATGTCGGGCTACGTCTGGGGCATGGCAGTGCACGGCATGGAAGGCGTGCCGGTCACCGTGGAAAAAGGCGAACGGGTCGAACTGGTGATGCGCAACACAACCATGATGGCCCATCCCATGCACATGCACGGCCCTTCGTTCCAGGTCACGGAGATCAACGGCCAGCCCTTCGCGGGTGCGGTGCGCGACGTCGTCCTGGTGCCGCCGCGCACGACGGTGAAGGTCGTGTTCGATGCCGACAATCCCGGCCTCTGGGCCTTCCATTGCCACAACCTCTATCACATGGCAGCGGGCATGTTCGCGACAGTGGTCTATCGCGGGTTCAATTGATGGGAGCGCGGGCCTCCAGGCCCACTCATTGCCGGGAGCGCGGCACTCCAGTGCCGCCCATGCGGTGTTGAACCCAGAACATGACGCGCCACTGGAGTGGCGCGCTCCCGGCAAAGACGAAGAGCAAGACTACCTCCACAACTCCATCAGCGGCCCCGACTTGCCGCACACCGGGTCCATCTCCGGCAGGGGCACGTTGGCCACGTTGGTGACCGCTTTGCGATGCTCGATCTCGCCCGGCCGCTTCTGGTCGAGCGAGCCGTTCAAGGGATAGGCGCCGACGACCAGAAGGTCGCCGCTCGCCTCGATGCGCTGATGACCGGTGCCCGCCGGCAGGACGACGACATCGCCGGCCGCTACGCTGAGCCGGCGGCCCTTCGCCCCACCGAACTCCACGGTCGCACGGCCGCGGGCGATGCCCAGCACTTCGTGAGTCCCCGTATGAAAGTGCAGGAAGGGATAGATGCCGTTGCGCCAGCCATCACCCCAGCCATGCGCGGCAAATGCGCGCTCGAACGGCACGGCGGGATCGTTCTCGCGCTCCGGCGCAAAGGCTGCACGATAAACGAGCAGCGGCAGGCGCGGATTGTTGGGCGTTTCGCCATCATCTTCGAAGCGAAAGGTTTGCACCTCGGTCATCGGTCGCTCCTTCCTCACATATCAATTCCGCAACCGCCCGGCCGGACCGGCGTTGGGGCTAGAAGTGTCCTCCCAAGGAAGACCGATGGTCCACCGTCGATTCATCCTGGCCGGCGGTCTGGCAGCCCTTTCGACCGGCTTGGTTCGCGCCCAGACCCCGGCGCCCGAACAGGCATCGGCGCCTGCCGTCAAGCGACCGAGCTTCCGCCTCGAGGAGGCCGCCCATTTCGAGCATCAGGCGACCGGCGTCGCGGTGTCGGCGGAAGGTCGTGTTTTCGTCACCTTTCCTCGCTGGACGGAGGACAGCCCGATCTCGGTCGCCGAGGTCGCCCGCGACGGGACACTGAAGCCGTATCCCGACGAGGCCTGGAACTCGTGGCGCAATGCCGGCGGTCCAGCGCCCTCGCCGCGTGACCACTTTGTGTGCGTGCAGTCGGTGGTGGCCGACAATCGCGGCAATCTCTGGGTGCTCGATCCCGCCTCGCCGGGAATCGACAAGGTCATTCCCGGCGGACCCAAGCTCGTGCGTATCGAGCTCGCGACCAACAAGGTCGCCCAGGTCATTCATTTCGGCGAGGACGTGGCGTTGCAGGGCAGCTACCTGAACGATGTCCGGTTTCATCCCAATGGCACCTCGGCCTTCATCACCGACTCCGGCGCGCGCGGCGCCATCGTCGTCGTCGATCTCGAATCGGGCAACGCGCATGCCCGCCTCGACGGTCATCCCAGCACGCAGCCCGAGAAGGGTGTCGAGGTCGCGGTAAAAGGCGAGAAGCTCAAACGGCCGGACGGCCGGCCGTTCCAGGTCGCGGCCGATGGCATCGCGCTATCGATGGATGGCGCGACGCTCTATTGGCAGGCGCTCACCGGTCGCACGCTCTACCGCGTCGATACCGCCGCTCTGATGTCGGACAATCCGGAGGATGCCGCGCGCAAGATCGAGAAGGTCGGCGTCACTCACGTCGCCGACGGCCTGCTGATGAGCCGTGACAACATCCTCTATCTCACCGCGCCCGAAGACAACGAGGTCCGGATGTGGACCGGCGAGCGGTCGGAGACGGTGGCATCCGATGCAAGACTCAGCTGGCCCGACAGCCTGGCGGAAGGGCCGGACGGTTCGATCTACGTCACTGCTTCGCACTTGCATGAGATGCCGTGGTTCAGACAGGGCGCCGCGAACGTCCTGCCCACCCATTTGTTCCGCCTCGTGCGCACGTAGAAATCACAGCTCTTTGGGGAACATTCGACCGGCAACGATGGTTGTATGACCATGCGCTACCAGATCCAGCTTGCCACTTCGGTTGACGTCGCCTTCCTCGCCGCCGTGATGGACGACGACCACGAGCAGTGGAGCGGCGGCAACGAGGCCGTGCCGATCGACCGCCTGCTGCAGACCTGCGCCTGCAGCACCCAGGTCTGGGCCGCGCGCGACAGCAAGGGCACGCCGACGGCGTTGTGGGGCGTTACTCCGGTTTCCGACGATCCCGAGGTCGGCCATCTCTGGATGCTGGCATGCGAAGCCTTTGACAATGATCCTGCCGAGCTCGGATCGTTGTCGCGACTGGTGTTTGGCGAGATGCTGGGCCAGTTCCCGCGGCTCGAGAACTACGTCGACTCGCGCAAGGTCCGCGCGATCGAGCTGCTGCGCTCGATCGGCTTTGCCGTCGAGCCAGCGATTCCCCGGCCCGCTGTCGACGCGGATTTCCATCGTGTCTGGATCGATTCCGATCGTCTCATGAGCGGCAGCAAAGCCTGCAGCTTGCCGAACTGACTTCCTCTTTTCATTTGCGAGCGGATCGCATGTCTGGGTAACGTGGGCCTCCGGTAGAGGGAGGTTGTATGGCCCAGGATCGTCGTTCCGCTCGCGCACTGGCGGCATTGTTGCCTGCGGGCGCCTTCGGCCTCTCAGTCAGCCTCGCCTCGGCCGATGCGGCGGCGACGGCGTCGCCCGATGTCGGTGCGCAGCCCAAGAAGCCCGGCGAGGTCGCCGAGCGTCTGCAATCGATCCGGCTGTCGGTTTCCGATGCGCTGCAACAATACGCCAAGGACGGCGAGCCGTTCGTGGCGGTCGATCCCGAGAAGCAGCTCGCCTGGTGGGGGAACGGTTGGCACAACGGCGGTTGGGGCTGGCACAATGGCGGCTGGGGCAATGGTTGGCACAATGGCGGCTGGGGCAACGGCTGGCACAACGGCGGCTGGGGCAATGGTTGGCACAACGGCGGCTGGGGCAACGGCTGGCACAACTGGTAGCCACTGATGACCGGCGAGCCCCGCAACGCTCAGCCATTGGGCGCTCCGCCGATGCCTGACCGGGTCACACGGCCCGAGATCGGCATGGTGGTGTTGCAGCCGACGGCCTTCTGCAACATCAATTGCAGCTACTGTTACCTGCCCGATCGCAGCAACAAGCACGTGATGGCGCAGACGACGGTGACGCGACTGTTCAGCGAGGTCTTCGCCTCGGGATGGTGCAGCCCCGAGATCATCGTGCTGTGGCACGCTGGCGAGCCGATGGCCGCGCCCATCTCCTTCTACCGCGAGGCTTTCGCCACCATCGAGCGGCTGCGTCCCTCGTCGGTGAGCGTCAAGCACTCCTTCCAGACCAACGGCACACTGGTGAACGATGACTGGTGCCGGCTCTTCCTGGAATGGAACGTCGGCATCGGCGTCAGCATCGACGGGCCGCGCGAGATCCACGACCGCAACCGCAAGACGCGCAGCGGCAAGGGCACCTTCGACAAGACGGTGGCGGGCATGCGCTGCCTGCAGAAGAACGGCGTGCCGTTCCATGTGCTGTCGGTGCTGTCGAATGACAGCCTGGCCGATCCCGACGGCATGCTCGCCTTCTACGTCAGCGAGAACATCGACAAGGTCTGCTTCAATGTCGAGGAATCGGAAGGCACCTATGTCTCCGAGCTGTTCGACACGCCGCGCGCCGAGCTGCGCACGCGCTTTGCCGCCTTCCTGCGACGCTTCTGGCACCGGGCGCGCGCGGGCGGCAAGGTGAAGTTCGTGCGCGAGATCGACCAGACGGTGCCGCGCATGTTCCGCCCCGAGGGCATGCCGACGCGCAACATCCAGTGCGAGCCTCTCGCCATGCTGAACGTCGACAGCCGCGGCAACGTCTCGAGCTTCTCGCCCGAGCTTCTCGGCATGAAGAACAAGGACTATGGCGACTTCCTGCTGGGCAACATCACCGTCAACGCCCTGGCCGAGATCTACACGGCATGCCTTGGCTCGGCGCTCTATCGTGACATCCACGCCGGCACGCGCGCCTGCGAGACCGCATGCGACTACTATTCGGTCTGCGGCGGCGGTTCGCCGGTCAACAAGCTGTTCGAGAACGGATCGTTCACCGGCACCACGACATCGTTCTGCACGCTCACCCAAATGGTGCCGACCGACCTGATCCTCGAGGCCTACGACCGCCTCGAGCAAACCTGGATCGACAACGATCCGGCCCCCATCGTCCCCGCCAATTCCCAAGCGACGGCCGAGGCGGCCGCGCTGTCACCGAGGATGCCATGACCCAATCGAAACTCTTCGCGCTCGCTTCCCTGATCGCCGCTGGCTTGATCGGTTCGGCCTCGGCCCAGCAGCAGCCGCCGGCGGCCGGTGCGCCGCCGCCGCAAGGCCAGCAGGGCCAGCAGCAGGGCTATTCCGGCCCCGGGCCCGGCCAGCCGTCGGGCACGGTGGGCGGGCCGCCCGCGCCAGTGGTCTTCGTGACCAGCGTCGAGGTGCTGCGCTCCGACCGTAATGGCGGCCTCGATGTCGTGCGCGTGCGCGGCCTCGTGACGGGGCAGAGTTGGAGCCAGCCGCACCTGATCCCGATCACCCAGGGCCAGCCGCGCGACGGCATGCTCGATCTCATCTTCCAGGCGAGCGCGCCGGCGGGCGCCGCCGGCCTTGGCCCGTTCATGCCGGTCGAGGCCATCCTGCCGGTCGAGAGCGGCCATCCCTACAAGGGGGTGCGCGTGCGCGGCGGCAACAACGCCGTCTCGGTCAAGACCGTCCCGGGCTATGCCGAGGTGCCGGCGCCGAAGGAGGACTGCGCCAAGTGCATCGGCAAGTTCTTCGTCGCCAAGGGCGCCAATCCGCCGGTCGGCGCCACCGCCGACAACACGGTTCGCGAGGCCGACCTTCCCTATACGCTGCGCATCATCAAGCCGACCGACGGCATTCCGAGCTACACGCTCGAGCCCAACCGGCTGACGCTGCTCTTGTCGGAGGACGGCCGCATCGTCGATGGCGCCTGGGACTGATCAGGGTCGATTCAGGAAAGCAGCGGCAGGGCGTGACGCAACCCCTTGTTCGATAGCTGCAGCAGCCCGTCGAAGGGCTGGCCGAGTTCGAGGATGAGGTAGATCGCTGTCGAGGCGGTGAAGGCGCAGACCAGCAGCACGATCACCAGGGTCGGATTGGCCTTGGACGACATGCTGAAGCTCGCGAAGATGAAGCACAGCCACAGCACCAGCACGGTGATGAACGGCCGCGACAGGGAATCGGGCGGCTGCGACAGCAGGGTGAGCCGGGTCTGCTCGATATCGCTGCTGACAGCCAGCGCCCGCGACTTGATCGCGATCTGCACCGGCGTCGTCGGTTCGAGCTGGCGCAACTTGTAGAGCACGGTCTCCTCCTGCGTCACCGGCCGCAGGACTTCGCCGGTCATCGGGGCATCCTCGCGCCAGATCGCGGACACCATCGATTCGGTGTCGCTGCGCAGGGCGCGGCGCAAGGCAAGGCTTTCGTTACCGCCGTACTCCTTCAGGAGCTGGTCGAGCTCGACGACGCCGGCCGTCAGACGCGCGACGTTGCTGTTGGTCGCCTCATAGGTGCTGCGGGTCGAGGCAAAGAGCAGCGCCACCACCACGGCCGCCATGGTGCCGATCAGCGCCGTCGCCAGCCGGATCACGTCCTTGGAATCGCCGCTGAGATGGGACTCGGGCAGCCTGTAACGCAGGAAGAGTCCACCCGCGATGCAGATCAGGATCAGCGCGAATGACGCCACGGAGATGATGACGGCCAACTTGGTGCCCCCTCTGGTCGAAAAAGCACCATAGACTAGCCGCCGCGCGATGCCGGCCGAACAACAATCCTACGATAGTGTCTCCGCTGATTCCCCTCACGAAGAAGCCGCCGACAGCACTCTTGCCGGACCGCGGGCCTCCAGGCCCGCTCATGATTCATGAGCGCGCAAGGAGGTCGCGTCAGACGCGACCCAGTGCACGGCCGGAAAATGAAGAGCATGAGCGGGCCTGGAGGCCCGCGGTCCGGCAAGACTAGAGACCGGCCGAAGCGACCTTGTTCTCGCGTGTGCGCTCCTCGAGCGAGCGCGCGATCTGCTTCTTGAAGCGATCCATGTCGAGGCCGCGCAGCTGCATGGCCTTGAGCTCGGGATGATTGATCGGATTGACGGGCTTGCCGTCGTCCAGAACCTCGAAGTGCAGGTGCGCGCCGGTGGAGCGGCCGGTGCTGCCGACGAAGCCTATCAGCTCGCCGCGCACGACCGATTCGCCGGGTTCGATGCCGGGCGCGAAGGCCATCAGATGGCCGTAGACCGTGGCGAGCTTGTTGCCGTGCTCGATGCGGATCCAGTTGCCGTAGCGGCCGTTGGGCGCCGCGCCGACCACCACGCCGTCAGCGGCGGCATAGACCGGCGTGCCAGCCGGAGCGACCAGGTCCATGCCTTCATGCATGAACAGGGCGGCGCGGGGGGCGGCGTGGGCCTTCGGAGCCGCCCGATCGAAGCCGGCATAAGGCGCAAGACCGAACGAGGCGCCGAGAGGCGTCGCCATGTTGACCCCGCCGCCATTGCCGCTCGTCCCGCCGGTCGGCAGGCCCGGCGGCAACGGCTTGCTGCGCATCGGACCGCCCATCGGCGCGGACCTGCCGGTCGCGGCAAGCGGCGGCGGCTGATCGAAAGGATCGGCACGCAAGCCGAAGCCCGATGAGACGGAGATGATGTCGAGCGGCATGCGCAGCGACGGCGGCGTCGCCGAGAGGCCGTTGGTGAACCACAGGCGCTCGACCCTCTCGCGCGTGCGGAAGCGGTGGATGGCGACGGGACCGCGCGACGCCAGCGTAAGCTCGGCCCACAGGACGCGGCCGACGCCGATCGGCGCGCCTTCTGCCGTGAAAGCCTGTTCGTAGCGCACGTACAGGCGATCGCCGGGCTTGATGTCGCGCTGCAGGTTCACCGTCGCGCTGAAGGCGCGCAGGGCCTCGAGCATGGTGGCGGGCGGGACGCCGAGATCGTCCAGGGCCTGGTCAAGCGATGCCTTGATGACGACGCTCGATGCAATCTCGCGGGTGAAGGGCTGGTGGGCGAGAAAACGCGCCTCCTCGTCGGCCGCGCCGAGAAGCTGCTCTTCGGCCACGCGCGCCTCGCCGGCCGGCGCATCTTCGGCGGCTGAACAGGGCGACATGGGAGGGAGGCAAAGCGAAGCGGCGAACGCCGCGGCAAGCGAGGCCTTCTTCATGGGTTGCCTGTGTGCGACGAAATCACTCCGAGCGCCAGTGTTCTTTTGACCGGTGTTCTATTGAGGAGAGCGGGACTGCGTGACTGTGGCACATCTAGGGAACAGGCTTGAAGGCCCTTGCGCGCCGTTCGGCCTCGGAAATTTGCGCAGGGCTCATGCGCTTGGCGAGGGTGACCAAGTCTGCGCGGGCCTGGACCAGCCGGTCCTGGTTCTTGTCAGTATAACCTTTGATAGCAAGCGTCAGCCATTTGTACGCCTCGACGTCGTCCGGCGGCGGGATGCCCTCGCCGAAGCCCAGCATGAAACCGATGTCGTTCTGCGCCCGGGCGTAGCCCTGGTTCGCCGCCATCAGATAGAGCCTGGCCGCTTCCTTGTGATCGCGCGGCACGCCCTCGCCGCTCCAGTACATGGCGCCCAAGAGCGTGCGCGCTTCGGCGTTGCCCTTGCCGGCCCATGTCTTCCAGATCCGAACGGCCGTCGCCATGTCCTTGCGCTCGTAGGCGCCGGCGGCCTGCTTCATGTCGGCTTCGAGGGTTTGGGCGGCAAGTGGAGACGATGCGAGGAGGAGCGCCGCCAGGGCCGAGACGATCGATTTCATCGGTTCATGATATCGCCCGGCCGCATCGCGAGCGCAACCGGCGGCGATGCCCGGCGTTGCCAGCACATCCACAGAGGAAATCGTCATGGCCGACACCGTCCAGGACTCACGGGTCACCGACCAGGATCTGCCCGCCCATCTACAGACCTTCCACAGCTTCAACAAGCTGGTGCTGTTCGCCATCCTGCACATCGCCCTGGTGCTGGGCTGCCTCGCGCTCGCCTTCCTCGGTCATGTGCCATTGCTGGCGACGCTGATCGGCGTCGGCGGCACGGTGGCCTTGCTGGCGGTCTTCGCCATCACCTAGTGGGCGTCAGTCCAGTGTCACCTTGTAGCGGCTGATCGCGAGCGTCGACACGACCACCAGGATCGCGACCAGGGCAAGCAGCTCGGCGGAAATGCTGCCGAAGCCGGCGCCTTTCAGCATCAGACCGCGCACGATGCGCATGAAGTGCGTCGCCGGCAGCACCTCGCCGATCCATTGCGCCCACACCGGCATCCCGCGGAACGGGAACATGAATCCCGACAGCAGGATCGAGGGCAGCAGGAGGAACACCGAGGCCTGCATGGCCTGCAGCTGATTCTGCGTCACCGTCGAGATGGTGAAACCCAGCGCCAGGTTGGCGGTGATGAACAGCGCCGTCCCCAGGCAGAACAGCGTGAAACTGCCCTGCACGCCGACGCCGAACAGCAGCCATGATACGAGCAGGATCACCGTCACCTGGACCGCGCCGATGGCGATATAGGGCGTGATCTTGCCGACCATGACTTCCAGCGGCCGCACCGGCATGGCCAGAAGGTTCTCCATGGTGCCGCGTTCGCGCTCGCGGGTGACGGCGAGCGCCGTCATCATCACCATGGTCTGGGTCAGGATCACGGCGAGAAGGCCCGGCACCACGTTCAGGTTCGACTTGCCCTCGGGGTTGTAGCGGCGCTGCAGCACGACATCGATGGAATCGGCGGCGTTGCGCAGTCCGATGAGCGGGCCGACCAGGTCGCGCGCCAGCGCCTGCTCGATGGCGGGCTTGGCGGCGGCCAGCGGGTTGGCCGCGGCCATCGGATCGGTGGCGTCGGCGTCAATCAGCACCTGGGCGCGCTCGCCGCGCACCAGCCGGCGCGTGAAGTCGGAGGGGATGGTGACGACGAACTGCACCTGGCCGCTCTCCAGCAGCTCGTTGGCCTCGGCCTCGCTCCGGGGCTGGTGGGTGAAGCGCATGTAGCCGGTGTTGGCCAGCGCCGACAGGATGGTGCGCGTGATCTGGCTCTGGTCCACCGCGACCACCGCCGTCGGCAGGCGATGCGGATCGGTGTCGATGGCGTAGCCGAACAGCAGGAGCTGCATGATCGGCACGCCGAACATCATGGCGAAGGTCAGCCGGTCGCGGCCGAGCTGGCGCACTTCCTTGGTGATGATGGCGCCGAGCCGACGGAGGAAACCGTGAGGGGACATGGTCATCTCTTGCCGGACCGCGGGCCTCCAGGCCCGCTCATGATCATGAGGCGGGCGAGACGCCCGCGGTCCGAACTATGACTATGAGCGGGCCTGGAGGCCCGCGGTCCGGCAAGATCAGGCATCGAGCGCATTGTCGCGTGCCTTTCCCATGAGATGGATGAAGATGTCTTCCAGCGTGGGCTCGGCCTCCTCCCACTTGATCGCGGGATCGGCGCGCCAGGGCTCTATGGCCTTGAGCAGCGCCTCGCGGTCGGGACCGCAGACATGGAGCGCGGTGCCGAAGGCCGCCGCGGCAGTGACGCCCGGCGCGTCGCGCAGTTTTGCCGCGAGCCGGTCGGCACCGGCGCCCGATGCGACGAAGGCGATCAGGCCCGACGCCTTGATGATCTCTTCCGCCGTGCCGCGCGCCATCAGCTCGCCATAGGCGATGTAGGCGATCTCGTGACAGCGCTCGGCCTCGTCCATGTAGTGCGTCGACACCAGGACCGTGATGCCCTGCGCGGCATAGGCATGGATCTCGTCCCAGAAGGCGCGCCGCGCCTTGGGATCGACGCCGGCCGTCGGCTCATCGAGCAGGAGCAGCCTGGGTTCGTGCAGCACGCAGGCCGCCAGCGCCAACCGCTGCTTCCAGCCGCCCGACAGCGCACCGGCGAGCTGGTTCTGCCGCGTCGTCAATTCCAGCCGTTCCAGCGACGCATCCACCCGCTGCTTCAGCCGGTCGAGTCCGTAGACGCGGCCGACGAACTCGAGGTTCTCGCGGATGGTGAGATCCTCGTAGAGACCGAAGCGCTGGGTCATGTAGCCGGTCTGCCGCTTGATCGCCTCGCGCTCGCGCACCAGGTCGTAGCCCAGGCACGTGCCGCCTCCCCCGTCCGGCGTGAGCAGGCCGCAGATCATGCGCAGGGTCGTGGTCTTGCCCGAGCCGTTGGGGCCGAGGAAGCCGCAGATGCGGCCCTGCTCGACGGCAAGGTTGACGTGGTCGACGACGGTGCGTGGACCGTAGCGCTTCACCAGGTCATGGACATCGATCGCCAAGTTCGTGGCAGCGCTCATGACCCGCCCTCCGCAAAAGGCGCGACGCTGACCGGCAGGCCGGGCGCCAGCGCGATGTTGTCGGGCACGTTCTCGGGGCGCGCCTCGATCAGGAACACCAGCTTGGCGCGGGCGCTCTGCGAGTAGATCACGGGCGGCGTGAACTCCGCGCGCGGCGAGACGTAGATGATGGTGGCCTTGAGGTCCGGCGGGCAGGCGTCGCAGGTAAAACTCACCTTGCGGCCCATCCGCGCCCTCGCGACATCCTCCTCGGGCACGAAGAAGCGCAGCTTTACGCGCGAGGCCGGCAGCAGCGACACCACGGGCGTGCCTGCCGGCACCCATTCGCCGACATTGAAGAAGGTGTTCTCAACCAGCGCATCATCGGGCGCCACCGGCATGAGGTCGGCGAGCCGCTTCCTCGCCTGGGCGAGATTGGCCTCGTTCTGGACGATCAGTGCCGCAGCCGCCGCGATCTCGGCCTGCCGCGCGGCAAGGTCGCCGACGCGCTCCTGCGCCGCCAGCGAGGCGAGGCGCGCGCGCAACTGGTTGACCTGCGATTCGGCCTGGTCGTACGCCTGGCGCGTCGTGAAGCCCTTCGGCAGCAGCTCGGTCTGGCGCTTGAGCTCGGTCTCGGCCATCGCGAGACTCGCCTCGGTTTCGCGGCGCTGGGCGCGGATCACGTCCTGCTCTTCCGGCCGCTTGCCGGTCAGCATGTTCTCGTGCCGCGCCTTGGCCTCGGCCAAAGCCGCTTCGGCGCGCGCCACTTCCGACTTCGCCACCGTCGGATCGATGACGAACAACCGGTCGCCCTTCTTGACGTGGCCGCCGCGATCGACCGGCCGCTCGAGGAGCTGGCCCGCCACCGGCGGCGCGATCAGGCTGGTCTCGCCTTCGACATAGCCGAGATAGCGGCCGTCATCGGCCTCGATGCCGAGCAGGCCGAACAGCGGCGGCTGCCAGTAGCCGCGGGTCACCAGGCCGCCAGCGATCAGCACGACCAGGGCAATGAACAGGACGCGTTTGGGCGGGGCTTTCATGACGCACCGGCTTTCTCCTGGCCGCCCGGCTCGGGCCGCAACGCGTGCAACATCAGATCGGCGTGGTGTCGTGCGAGTGCCCTGACGTCGAGCTTCTCCGCGCCGATCGGCTCGAACACCGTGCGCCACAGGCCAGCGAGCAGCATCGCGCCCATGATCGAGCGCACCGTCATGCCGGGATCGACGCGGCGGAACTCGCCCTGGGCGATGCCGCGCGCGACCAGGCCTTCGAGCAGCGGAATGCCGCGGCCGATCACTTCCTTCAGGTAGAAGCGCCCGATCTCGGGGAAGGCACGCGATTCGGCGATCACCAGCTTGGCGACCGCCGCCATCGGCGTCTCCTCGATGCGGCTTGCCATGAATTCGAGGATGCGCGGCAGCAACGGCGCCACCGGCCCGCGATGGGCGCTCACCATCGCCGCCACCGTGCCGAGATTGACGGCGACCGCCTGGCGCACGACGCCCTGGAACAGCGCGGTCTTGTCCTCGAAGTAGAGGTAGATCGCAGCCTTCGACAGGCCGGCGCGTTCGGCGACATCGTCCAGGCGCGTCGCGGCAAAGCCCTTTTCGACGAACAGCGCCAGCGCCGCGTCGAGGATCTCTCCCGGGCGCTGGGTCGGGGCACGGCGCTGCTTGACGGCCTTCATGCAACTAACTTACTGGTCAGTTAGTTGTATTTCAAGCCGTCAAATGGGGCGTTTTCTGGGGCGGCGGCGGTGCCTCCGCCGCCCCAGCCCCGCCCGTCAGCCCGGCATCTTGTCGATGAAGCCCACGATCGAGGCGAACTTGCCGTCAGAGGACAGCGTGGCGAAGTCGACGCCCTCGACCACGGATGGGCCTGCCGCCGGCCCCAGCGACCAGGCGAAGCGCACGGCGTTGTTGTGGCTGTCGACCTTGGAGATGCGCTTCAGCACGAAGCCCGGGAACTTGGCCTGCACGCCCGCCAGCATGGCGTCGAGGCCGGCATGGCCGTCGCTCACCATCACCGGATCGCGATAGCTGGCGTTTGCAGCGCAGGACGCGGCCAATGCGGATTTGCGCCGGCCGGGATCGGTCTCGTTCCAGCTCGCGATGTAGCTTTCGACGACGGATTCGATGTTGGACATGATGGTCTCCTTCAAAGCGTTGCGACACCCGAAGATGAGCGCGAATGCGACAGGCTGGCGATTTCGTCCGAGGTAATCACCGGCCATAATGCCGGCATGCCTCTGGATCGCCGTTCCCTCCTGGCGGTAGCAATCGCTGCATCCGCCCTCCTCCCGCCTGTGGCCGCGCCGCGTGCTCAATCCGACGACAAGCTCGAGAAGGTCGAGATCCTGCTCGACTGGAAGGCATTGCCGACCTACGCGGGCTTCTACCTTGCGCGCCAGATGGGTGCCTTCGAGCGCCGCGGCCTGGAGGTGAAGTTTGCCGAAACTCAAGGGGCGCTGAGCTCCGCGGCGATGATCGGCGAGGGCAAGCAATACTGGATCGGCGCCTCGAGCGGCATCGCCACGGCGATCGGCCGCTCCAACGGCCAGCCCATCAAGAGCCTCGCCGTCTACTATCAGAAGACGCCGACCGTGATCTTCACGCGAACCGAGGACCGCATCGCCCATTCGCGCGATCTCTACGGCAAGACGCTGGGCCTGGTGCCGGGCAGCATCACCAACGAGGAGCTGCGCGCCCTCGTGGCGGCGAACAAGCTCGACCGCAGCAGGATCAAGGAAACCACCGTCGAGTGGAACGCCTACGCCCTGGTCGAGAAGAAAGTCGATGCCCTGATGGACTACGACGAGATGGCGCCGTCCGAACTCATAGCCGAAGGTCGCCGCATCACCATGATTCGCCTCAGCGACTTCGGCGTGCGCGCCTACAGCCTGAACCTGATCGTGAACGACGCCGCTTGGGCCGAGCCCGCCAAACGCGCCATCGCCGAGAAGATCGTCGAGGCGGTGCAGGAAGGCTACAACATGGTGAAGGAACGGCCGGCCGACGCTGCCAGCCACTTCTCCAACCTCTTCCCAAGGCTGGCGCCGCGCTTCGTCGACCGCAGCATGGTGACGGTCGCCCAGCAGCTTTCCGGCCCGCCGACCGGCATCCAGACGCGCGCCGGCTGGGAGGCGACGATCAAGACCCTGGAAACGCTCAACCTGCTGGCCAAGCCGATCACGGTCGACGAGGTCGCGATCTTCAATTAGCGCGCGGGCGCGACCTCCGACCAGCGGGCGAGCGCCAGGGCGGCGCCGACGATGGCGACGATGCGCAGGACAATGTGAACAGCGAGGACGGGGCGCAGATCGTCGACGCCTGTCCAGGCGATGGCGTTGAAGACGATGCTCACGACCTCATAGGCGATCAGCACCCAAAGCGCCGGTCTCGACCGACTGATGCAGCCCCAGACGACAATGGTACCGACGATCAGGGTCTCGATGCCAACCTCGACCAGGGTCCCGGCGCTGCCGCCGATGGCCAGCGTCATGATCATGCCGACGAAGAACCAGAGCCCGTGGCCACCGGCGAAAGCCAGCGGCAGGACCAGGCGACGATGCAGGCCGAACCTGGTGAAAGCCCACCAGCAGGCGGCCACGGACAGCGCCGGAATCAGGATGTTCAGGCCAAGATAGCGCACGGCAACGAGGCCGATGACGGCGCTCACGACAGCGGCCACGATTTGGAAGGGTTTTCCGCTCATGGCCTCATCCTACCCGGCCGCCCGCGCATGCAAACGACCCGCCTCGCGGCTGCCGCCGAAGCGGTTGGCGACGGCGACGACGACGGTGGTGATGGCCACCATGGTGAGGCTCAGCACGGCAATGGCGCCGACGTCGCCGCTTTCCTTGAGGTCGAAGATCAGAACCGACAATACCTTGGTCTCCGATGTGAACAGGATCACGGCGGCCGACAGCTCGCGGATCACCGCGACGAAGACGAAGCACCAGGTCGCGATCACCGCCGAGCGCAGCAATGGCGCGGTGATGTCGGCCAAGGTGCGCAGCCGCGAGGCGCCCAGCATGCGGCCGGCCTCCTCCAGCTCGGGATGCACGGCATGGAAGGCCGAGGAGAGCTGCTGGTAGGCCGCCGGCAGCTCGATGGTGATGAAGGCGATCAGCAGGATCCACAGCGTGCCGTAGAGCGTCAGCGGCGGGCGTGTGTAGGCGAGGAACAGGCCGACACCCAGCACGATGCCGGGAATGGCAAGCGGCGCGGTGGCAAGGAAGGCGAGCACGCGGTGTCCGGTGACCGCGCGGCGCGCGACGATGTAGGCGATCAGCAGCGCCAGCACCGCCCCCAAGGTCGCCGACAGCGTGGCAAGCAGGAAGGTGTTCTTGAGCGCGGGCAAGGTAGAGCTGAGCTCGAGGAAGGTGAAGCGCACGTTGTGCAGCGTGATGGTGTCGAGCGTGACCAGGCGCGAGGCGACTCGGGAGAAGGCTGAGTTGAACAACGCCGCGTAGGGCAGGAACAGCGGCATGGCGAGGACCAGCAGCGCCAACGCCGCCGCCGGAAGCCGCCACCCGCCCAGCCGCACCAGGCGCGGCTCGCCGTACTTGCCGCCCAGCACGGCATAGCCGCGCCGGCCAAGGGCCAGCGCCTGGCCGCGAAGCAACAGGATGGTCAGCAGCAGCAACGGCAGCGAGGCGGCGGCGGCGAGCTCAGGCTTGGGCGGGAACTGGAACAGGCTCCAGATGCGGGTGGTGAGCGTGTGGAAGCCCGCCGGGATGGCAAGGATGGCGGGTGAGCCGAACAGGTTCAGCGCCTGCAGGAAGGCGACCAGGGCGCCCGCCAGCAAGGTCGGCAGGGCGAGCGGCACCGTGATGCGCCGCGCCGTCTGCCAGGTCCTCGCGCCCAGCATGGACGAGGCGTCCTCGAGCTCGCCCGGCATGCGGTCGAGCGCGTTGGCCACCAGGATGAAGACATAGGGAAAGGTGTAGCAGGCGATGACGAAGATCAGGCCGGTGAGGCTGTAGATGTCGAACAGAGCTTCGTCGGAAGGCATGCCGGCGAGGCTGCGCCAGAGCTGGTTCAGCAGGCCCGAGTTGGGCGCCGCCAGCATCTCCCACGCGATGGCGCCGACGAAGGGTGGCGTGACCAGGCTCGCCATGACCAGCGTGCGCACGACACGGCGTAGCGGCATGTCGGTGCGCGCCACCAGCCAGCCGAGCGGCGCCGCCACGATGCAGCAGATCGCGCTCACCGAGACGGCGATGATCAGGGTGGTGATCAGCGGATCGACGAAGCTCGGATCGGTGAACAGGGTGACGAAGTTGCCGAGCGTCGCCGCGCCCTGCTTGTCCGACAGGCTGTAGGCGATCAGCCAGCCCATCGGCAGGACGATCATCACCGCCAGCAGCGCGGTGACGGCGACCAGGATCGGCCGCGACAGGTCGGGCATCGTAAAGGTCCCTCGCTGCGCTCGGGATGACAGCGCGACCGTCATCGACGCACCGCTGTCATCCCGAGGCCGGAGGCCGAGGGACCTTTGCTCATACCTTGAAGATCCTGGCGTACTTCGTCTTGATCTCGTCGGCCATCTTTTCGACCTCGGCCGGATCCTCGCGCAATGTCTTGATCGAACTGAGCGGCGGGCGGCCGGCCTTAGCCTTGACCTTGAGGTTGGCCGGATATTGGCCGCTCAGATTGACCAGGAATTCCTGTCCCTCGCCCGACATGATCCAGGCGAACAGCAGCCGCGCCGCGCCGGGATTGGGCGCCGCCTTGAACACCGCCATCGGATTGCTGATCAAGGGCGTGCCCTCGACCGGATAGACGACCTCGATCGGCACGCCGCGCTCGCGGGCCATCCAGAACAGGTAGTCGCTGCCGTCGACGGCGATGGCGCGTTCGCCGGCCTCGAGCTTCTTGGGGGGCTCGGTGGCCGACTGGACCTGCATCACCTTCTGCTTGGCGAGCTTCTCGAAGTAGCCCCAGCCCAGTTCGCGCGCGATCTGGTGGGTGGCGGTCATGATGGTGCCGGAATAGCCGGGATGGCCCTTCACCAGCTTGCCGGCGTATTTCGGATTGAGCAGATCGTTGAAGCCCTTGGGCGCATCCTCGGGCTTCACCAGGCCGATATGGAAGGCCATCGCCGACAGGTGCGTGCGCTGGTTGACGAAGGTGCCGTCGGGATCGCGCATCTCGGGGGCGACGTTCTCGGCGATGTCGACCGTCACATAAGGCTGCAGCCAGCCCTCACGCTTCCAGGTGATGAAGTGCGCGGCATCCGAGCTGTTCACCACGTCGCAGCGCTTGATGTTGCTCGCGGTCTCCTGGGCCAACCGGTTGAACAGGCGCTCGGCGCCGGTGCGCTCGACGGCGACCTTGATGCCGGGGAATTTGGCCTCGAAGGCCTTGGCCATCGGCTCGGCGACGGAGAGGTCCATTGCCGTGTAGTACGAGACCTTGCCCTCCTTCTTGGCGGCCTCGATCAGGGCCGGCGTGATCGTCTCCGCCGGCGGCGCGGCCGACACGACCTTCGCGCCAAGGGGCAGAAGAGCGGCAGCTCCAAGCAGCGTGCGACGGCCGATCATTCCGACTCCGTCATCTCGACCGGAGCGCGAAGCGCGGAGCGGAGAGATCTCGTCTGACGAAGACGAGGTCCCTCGACTACGCTTCGCTCCGCTCGGGATGACGGGCTTGGTCATTGTCACACCTTAAAGAGCTTCAAATAGCGGGCCTTGATGTCGTCGGCCTGATCGGCGACGGCGGCTGCGTCCTCGCGCAGGGTTTTTATGTCCGACAGCTTCTTGCGCTCGGGCCGATCCTTGACCAGCGGATGCACCGAGCGCAAGGCGCCGATCTCGACATTGAGCTGCTGCGCCTCGGCCGTCATCGACCAAGCGTAGAACAAACGCGCCGCGCTGGGATTGGCTGCCCGCGCCATGACGGCCGACGGTCCGGTGACCAGGGGAGTCCCCTCGACGGCATAGACCTCCTCGATCGGCTCGCCGCGCGACTGCAGCAGGTTCACCATGTACTCGGTGCCGTCGGCCATCACCGCGCGCTCGCCGGCCGAAACCTTCTTCGGCGGATCGGCGGCCGACTGGACCTGCATGACCTTCTGCTTGGCGAGCTTCTCGAAGTAGGACCAGCCGAGATCGCGGCTGAGCTGCTGCGTCGCCGTCATGATGGTGCCGCTGTAGCCCGGATGCGCCTTGACGATCTTGCCCGACCATTTGGGCGCCAGAAGATCCATGAAGCCCTTGGGCGCGTCCTCGGCTTTCACCAGGTTGGTGTTGTAGGCGATCGGCGAGAGCGTGACGCGCCACGACGCATACATGCCGTCGGGATCCCAGTGCTCCCTGGGAAAATACTTGGCCACGTCCTCGGGCAGGAACGAGGCCAGCATCGAGGCGCGCTTCCAGATGATGAGATGCGCTGCATCGGAGCTGTTCACCACGTCGCAATTGTAGATCCTGCTCTGATACTCCTGGCCGATGCGCTGGAAGATGCGCTCGGCCCCCGACCGCTCGACCTTCATGCTGATGCCGGCGTAGGCCGCCTCGAAGGCCTTTGCGATCTTCTCGGCCACCGGCAGGTCGACCGAGGTGTACCAGGAGAGCTTGCCCTCCTTCTTCGCCGCCTCGATCAGCGGCGGCGTGATCTTCTGCGGCTCCGGGGCAGCACGCACTTGGGCACTGAGCGAGCCGGCGATCGCGGCCGAGCCGGCCAGCACGCCGCGTCGCGTCACCCCTGTCATGTCATTCCTCCGCCAGGGCCCGGCACTGTTCGGCCGGCAGGTGCAGCCACACCGCCTGCCCCGGTGCGATGTTGCGGCCAGGCGGCGCGGTCACGCGCAGTTCGGTCTTGTCGTCGAGCGCAACGGTGTAGTCGCGCACCGAGCCGAGGAAGACCTGCCGCGTCACGACGGCGGGCAGATGATTGTCGGCCGATTGCGGTTTCTCGTTGGCGATAGCGATCTCGTGCTGGCGCACCGACAGCGCCACCGGCCGGCCCGCCTGCAAGGGCCGCCCCGTCGTCCGCAAGGCTGAGCCGGCCACCGTCACCCGCGCATCGTCGATCGCAGCACCACGCAGGATGTTGGAACCGCCGATGAAGCGCGCGACGAACTCCGAGCGCGGCCGGGCGTAGATCTCCTCCGGCGGCCCGAGCTGCTCGACCTTGCCGTGGTTCATGACGGCGATGAGGTCGGCCGTGGTCATGGCCTCGGCCTGGTCGTGGGTGACGTAGACCGTCGTGTAGCGGTACTGATCGTGCAGGCGGCGGATCTCGAAGCGCATCTCCTCGCGCAGATTGGCATCGAGATTACTGAGCGGCTCGTCAAGCAGCAGGGTCTCCGGCTCGACCACCAGCGCTCGCGCCAGCGACACACGCTGCTGCTGGCCACCCGACAGCTCGCCGGGATAGCGGTCGGCCAGCGCCTCGAGGCGGGTCGTCGACAGGATGGCCTTGAGTCTCGCCTCGATGACCGCCTTGTCGAGCTTCCGGATTTTCAGCCCATAAGCCACGTTCTCCGCCACCGTCATGTGCGGCCACAAGGCGTAGCTCTGGAAGATCATCGACATGTTGCGACCTTCCGGTGGCACCGTGCGCTGGGGCGTGGACAGCACCTTGCCGCCGACCACGATTTCGCCTGCCGAGGGCTCGATGAAGCCCGCGATCAAGCGCAGGGTCGTGGTCTTGCCGCAGCCCGACGGGCCCAACAGGCAGACCAGCTGGCCGTGCTCGATGCGCAAGGAGACATCCGCGACCGCGGCCGTTTCGCCATAGCGCTTGGTGAGGGCCTTCAGTTCAACTGCGGCCACTTTTCCTCCCTTGCCGCACACCTTATTCAAATCACGGGACGCGCGCTATATTGCCGGCCGAATCTGAAGGATCGATCCCATGCAGGAACAGAAAATCTACGGGCGACGCGAGGGCGCCGTCGGCCATCTCGTATTCAACAACCCCGCGAAGTTGAATGCCGTGTCGCTCGACATGTGGGACGCCTTCGTCGGCATCCTGAAGGACTACGCCAAGGACCCCGAAGTGCGCTGCGTCGTCGTGAGCGGCGCCGGCGGCAAAGCCTTCGTCTCGGGCGCCGACATCTCCAAGTTCGAGACCGAGCGCGCCAATGCCGAAGCGCAGGTCCGCTACGACGCCATTTCCAAGGAAGGCTACGAGGCGCTCTACGACTTCCCCAAGCCGACCATCGCCAAGATCACCGGCTACTGTATCGGCGGCGGCATGAACCTCGCCGCCTGCTGCGACCTGCGCTACTGCAACGACGGCGCGCGCTTTGGCGTGCCGGCGGCCAAGCTCGGCCTGGGCTACGGCTTCCTCAGGATCGAGCGGCTGTCGCGCATCATCGGCCTGTCGCGCTCCATGGAGTTCCTGTTCACGGCGAAACAGTATTCCGCCGAGGAAGCCTATGAGATGGGCCTGGTGAACGGCGTGGCGCCCGATGGCGAGCTCGACTCGATGGTCGCCAACATCACCAATGCGATCGCCCAGAACGCGCCGCTCACGATTGCACTCGCCAAGGCCGCGGCGCGCGAGATCGCCAAGCCGGAATCCCGGCAGGACCATAAGAAGCTCGAGGTCATGGCCAAGGCCTGCTTCGACAGCGACGATTTCAAGGAAGGCCGCCGCGCCTTCATGGAGAAGAGGAAGCCGGCCTTCAAAGGACGTTAGGCAAACGGCACACTGTCATCCCGAGCGAAGCGAGGGACCTTTCCTGTTGCCTCAAAGATCCCTCGCTACGCTCGGGATGACAGCGGCGCCCCAACGAGCATCGTGAATAGTGAGGAAACGCCATGACCGCCCTGCCCTTGTCCCACATCTCCGTCCTCGATCTGACGGCGCATCGCGCCGGGCCGACCGCGGTGCGCCAGCTCGCCGACTGGGGCGCCCATGTCATCAAGATCGAGGCGCCGGCCAACGAAGGCGCCGACGCCACAGGCAGCTCGCGCCACGGCTTCGACTTCCAGAACCTGCATCGCAACAAGAAGGCGATGACGCTCAACCTCAAGACGCCCGAGGGCCATGCGATCTTCATGAAGCTCGCGGCCAAGGCCGACGTCATCGTCGAGAACTACCGCTCGGACGTGAAGCATCGGCTCAAGGTCGACTACGACACGGTGGCCAAGATCAACCCGCGCATCGTCTACGGTTCGATCGCCGGTTTCGGCCAGAGCGGCCCCGATGCCGCGCGTCCCGGCGTCGACCAGATCGCCCAGGGCATGGGCGGGCTGATGTCGATCACCGGCGAGCCCGGCCGCGGGCCGATGCGCGTCGGCATCCCGATCGCCGATCTCACCTCCGGCCTGCTGCTGGCCCAAGGCATCATCCTCGCCCTCTACAATCGCGAGCGCACCGGCAAGGGCCAGTGGGTCCACACCTCGCTGATCGAGGCGCAGATCTTCATGCTCGACTTCCAGGCCTCGCGCTGGCTGATCAAGGGCGAAGTGCCCAAGCAGGCCGGCAACGACCATCCGACGGGCATCCCGACCGGCGTGTTCCCGACCGCCGACGGCCACATCAACATCGCCGCCTCCGGCCAGAACCTGTGGGAGCGCTGCGCCAAGGCGTTGGGCGCGCCGGAGCTCATAGACCATCCCGAGCACAAGACCGGCCCGCTGCGCTCGCAGAACCGCAAGGCGGTGAACGAGCGCATCGCCGCCATCACCAAGACCAAGCCGTCGGCCTATTGGCTGGAAGCCATGAACAAGGCCGGCGTGCCGTGCGGGCCGATCAACACCATCGACCAGACCTTCGCCGAGCCGCAGGTGAAACACCTCGGCATCGCCCGCGCGGTCAAGCATCCCAAGCTCGGCGACATCAAGGTGGTCGGCCAGCCGATCAACCTGTCGGACGCGCCGCAGCCCAAGGAGCTGAAGCCGACGCCCGAGCTCGGCGAGCACACAGAAGAGGTGCTGGCCGGGCTGGGCTACGACGGAAAGGCGATCGCCGCCCTCAAGTCGAGCGGCGTCATCTGATGGCCAATGCGAGGAAGGCCGCGCTGATCACCGGCGCGGGCCGCAACATCGGTCGCGCCTGCGTGCTGGGCCTCGCCGAGGACGGCTTCAACATCGTTCTCAACGGTTCGAGCGATCGCGCCGCCTGCGAGAGCGTCGCCAGGGACGCGCAGAAGCTCGGGGCCGAGACGCTGGTGGTCATGGGCGACGTCGGCAAGCCCGAGGATTGCAAGCGCATCGCCGCCGAGGCGATCGCGAAATTCGGCGCGGTCGATGCGCTGCTGAACAACGCGGCCCTGCGGCCCAACAAGCCGTTCCTCGAGATGACCGAGGCCGAATGGCGGCGCGTCCTCTCGGTCGACCTCGATGCCGCGGTGTGGCTGTCACGCGCCTGCCTGCCCGGCATGGTGCAGAAGGGCTGGGGCCGCATCGTCAACTTCACGGGCATGAACGCCATCCACGGCCATGCCGGCCGCACGCCGGTGTCGGTCGCCAAGCACGGCGTGTGGGGCCTCACCAAGGCGCTGGCCATGGAGTTCGGGCCGAAGAACGTCACCGTCAACGCCATCTCGCCCGGCCCGATCGCGCCGGACACTGAGGAGAAGAACGCGTCTTCGCAGGCGCGCGCGCAAACCGTGGCCAGAGTGCCGCTCGGGCGCATGGGCACGCCAGCCGAGGTTGCCGCCGCGGCGCGCCTGCTGGTCTCCGAGGCCGGCGCCTACATCAACGGCCAGATGATCCAGGTGAACGGTGGCGCGGAAACGTGACCATCGAGAACTGCCGACAGGCCGCTAGGCTGGCCTGTTCAACGCCGCCTTGACGATCGCCAAGCCTCGCTCGACGTCATTGCGATGAAGAGGTGAGCTCAGGGACAGGCGCACAGCGTTGGGTGGCGGGGCGTCATCGACGGCAAACAAGTCCGAGGGTCTCACAAGCACCCCATCTTGTTTCAACGCCTCCGCCAGCATGCTGCGGTCGATGTCACGCGGCAGGCGCAGCCACAGATGCAGTCCCGTCGGCTTTGCCACGATGTCGGCGCCGACCAGAAGCCGCGCGGCAAGCTTCTGGCGCTCGACGGACTCCTCAATGATTGCCGTACAGATCGCGTCGGCCGTGCCGTCATTGATCCAGCTCGTCGTTACTGCGGCGGCGAGCGGTTGCGGCGACCAGTAGGATAGTTTTGCCCACGGCGCCGTGATGCGCTGCAGGTCGTCTGCTGATGGCCCTACCATGTAGGCCATGCGCATGCCGTGTGCGAGGCACTTGGTCAGCCCCATGACATACCAGGTGACGTCCGGCGCGAACGCTGCAATCGGCCGTGGCGCGCCGGGGTGGAGCCGCCCGAGCGGATCGTCCTCGATAATGGGAACGCCGTAGCGCCGTGCGATGGCCGCTACCTCGAGCCGCCGCGCCTCCGGCATGATCGCGGTCGTCGGATTCTGGTCCGTTGGATTGCAGTACAGCGCGCATGGCCCCCGTGTCCGGCAGCTTTCCTCGAATGCGGAAGGAATGATGCCCTCGTCGTCGGTCGCGAGGCCCTTCATGCGCACGTGGGCGCGTTTGGCAACGACGGAAAGCACGCCGTACGACAAGCTCTCCGACAACAGCACCCCGTTCTGGCCGACGAGCGTCTCAAGCAGGACAAACAGCGCACTTTGCGTCCCACTGGTGACGCTGATGCGCCCGGGCTCGATGGCGCACCCGAACCGAGGGGCGAGCCAGCGTCCGCCAGCCTCGCGATCGACGTTGCTGCCGTTGATCGTTGCAACGCGCGCAAGCAGGCCGAGATCGGGTCGCTGGGCCAGCTCTGTCAGGGTCCGGCGCAACCGCGGCTGAACCAGCGCCGGCAGTGGCGGGATTGACCGCGAGAAGTCCACGATGTCTGTCATTGCAGAATCCCTTCACTTCGCGTTCGGCACCAAGGCGCGCACCGACCTTTCGATGGCTGCCATGGTCTCCTGCGGGCTTCTCTTCAGCGTGACGAGTTCGCGCAGGTGGTCGCGGATTTCATAGCTGACCTTGATGGAGTTGTTCCCGGGAAAGGCGAACCACGCGGTTGCGTATTCGGCGGATGCAAGAGCTGCGCCCGATGTCTTGCGTTCTTTGTAGTAGTTGCCGAGCAGGTCGGGCGTCTTGATGGTCACCAGATTCGCTGGAATGTATCCCGTCCCCGATCCAACCAGAACCTGGCCCTTCGCGCCGGCGGCAAAGGTCATGAACTCCCAGGCGGCGTCCTGAAGCTTCGGGTCCCTGGCATGGAGCAGCACGGCAATGCCGGCCGGCGGTATTCTGCCGTTCTTCGCCATCGGCAGCGGCAGCGTGCGGATGTCGAGGGTGTCCTTCGATACGGTCTCGAAATTGGCGAGGCTCGAGCCGGAATCGAACATCACGCCGATGACGCCGGATTTGAAGACCGTCCGCGCCTGGTCCTGGCTGACGTCGTTCCGCGCCTGTCCAGCTTCGCCGAAAGCGCGGATGATCTCGAGCGAGCGCATACCCTCGGCGCCCGTGAACAGCAGCTTGCCGTCCTGGGACATCATCTTGCCGCCAAGCGATTCGACCAGCGCGATCCAGGTCCAGTTGCCGCCTGAGCCCACTTGAAAAAACGCGCCCTGCACGTTTCCGCCGAGACCATTGATTTTCTTCGCCAGCGCCAGGATGCCATCCCAATCGCGCGGCAGATTCTCGGGATCCGCGCCGACCCTGCGCACCAGGTTGGCGTTCACGTAGAGAACGGGATAGGACATGCCGACGCCCAGGGCGTGGACTTCGTCGCCCACCTTGCCGCTGTCCAGCACCGGCCCCGCGATGCCGAGTTCCGTGAGCCGGGCGTCCTTGGCCAGGCGCTCGTCGAGACGCACGGTGATGCCGCGTTCCTTCAACGCCGGTATGTAGGCGAAACCCTGGAAGCTCAGTTCCGGCAGGCCGTTGACCAACGCCTCGCGAAGCGTCGCCTGGAACTGGTCTCCCTGATCGCGATGGCTGCCCGCAATCTTGATCCTTACGTGGGGATTCGCGGCTTGGAATTGGCGGATCATGTCGTCGAACATCGCCGCGAAGATCGACGGCGTAAGCGACACGCGCAGCGTGAGGGGATCAGCGGCAAGGGTCGCCTTTGAGAGAGCAGAAAGCGCGGCGCCGATGACAACCGTGCGACGGCTGGTCATGCTGCACCCCCTGCGATCGCTGCGGCAGTGCAGATCAAGCGTCTCATTTCACGGCTCCCTGCGAGAGGCCTTCGATGAACCAACGTTGCGCGGCAAGGAAGGCCATGACGAGCGGCGCGACGACCAGGGTGGCGCCGGCCATGAGAGGCCCGAAATCGGAGCCCGCCTCCTCGTTGCGGAAAGCGACGACGCCGAGCGGCGGCGGCATCAACTCCTCCGAGCGGACTGCAATCAACGGCCAGAACAGGTCGTTCCAGTGGCCGACGACGGAGAAGATCGAGAAGGCGATGACGGCGGGCAGAGCCATCGGCACCATGATGCGCCACACGATGGCGAATTCGGAAAGCCCGTCGAGCCGCGCGGCATGCACGATGTCATCGGGAATCGTCTTGAAGAACTGCCGGAATAGGAAGATGCCGAACGGCGAGACGATGAAGGGGAAGATCAGCGCCGCATAGGTGTTCAGGATGCCGAGGCTGTAACAGAGGACGAACAGCGGCAGCGCCAGCACCTGATGCGGAATCAGCAGGCCGATCAGCACCAGTGCGAACAGCACGTCGCGCCCCCTGAAACGCAGCTTGGCAAGCGCATAGGCCGCCGGCGCGCAGAACAGTATCTGCAGCGCCAGGATGGCGCCGCAGACGATCACACCGTTCAGCATGAAGCGCGGCAGCGGTGCCGCCGTCAGCGCCTTGCCGTAGTTCTCCTCCACATGCCAATGCTCGGGCAGCAGGCGGAACGAGGCGCGGAAAATCTCGCCGGGCGGCTTGAGCGACAGCGAAACCATCCACACGAAAGGCAAGAGCACGATGGCCGCCGTCACCAGCAGCACCGCATGCCGCATAACCGCCGCAGGCGGGGAAAGGCCCCGCGCGCTCATGAGTAGTGCACCCGCTTGTCGAAGACCCGCGCCTGGGTCAGAGTCAGCGCCACGACGATGAACAGGAAGACGACCGTGACGGCTGCGCCGTAGCCGGTGCGCATGAACTCGAAACTTTCGGTGTAGAGCGTGTAGAGCAGCATTTCGGAGGCCTTCGAGGGGCCGCCCTGCGTCAGGATCTTGACGGTATCGAAGGCCTCGAAGGCGCGCAGTGCCGTGACGATGACGACGAACATCGTCACGGGCCCGAGCATCGGCAGCGTCACCGTTCGCAGTCGGTCCAGCCAGCCGTCGGCGCCATCGACGTCAGCGGCGTCGTACAGGTCCTGCGGGATGCCCTTCAAGCCGGCGAGGAACAGGACCATTGCGAAGCCGAGGTTCTTCCAGATACCGATCACGGCGAGTGTCGCAAGCACGGTGCTCTCGTCGCGCAGCCAATTGGCGCCGCTCTGGCCGAT
>Ga0081539_10002214_pt1 | contig 28357 bp, 28 predicted proteins | sample TabmetS4T2R2_FD_71023 | JGI IMG/M metagenome (GOLD analysis project Ga0081539, IMG submission 71023) | Tabebuia heterophylla rhizosphere microbial communities from the University of Puerto Rico - S4T2R2 | ecosystem: Host-associated > Plants > Roots > Rhizosphere ... | reverse complement strand
CCTACCTGCTCGCGCACGTCGCGTTCCGCTGGCGCAACGTCCACCGCTTCTCGAGCCAGCGCGTCGCCGCCGCCGTCGTCCTGGCGGCGCTGACGCCCGTCGCCATCGAGATCGCCGCCCTGGCGACGCTGGCGATCGTGCTGGTCGTGCTCGTGGTCCTCATCGTCTACGAGAACCAGCGCTTCGCCGAGCTGCGCGATCGCCTTCGTCACCAGGTAGAAGCCGCCGCCTAGCTTGGCTATCCGATCATCTCCCGCGCCGGGCCGCCGGGGCGGAACATCGGCAGGCAGTCGGCATCGCAGTCGATCGCGACGTGCAGGAGAGCGGGGCCGTCCTCCGCGAGGGTCTCGTCCAGCGCCTCGGGCAGGTCGTCGCCGTCGCGCACGCTCCTGGCCGCCACGCCGAAGCCGCGCGCCACGAGCTCCCAGTCCAGCGCGCCGCCGAGCGCGCTGGCGGTGCGGCGCCCGTCCCAGAACAGGTCCTGCTGCTGGCGGACCATCCCGTAGGCCTCGTTGTTGAGGAGCACCACCTTCACGGGAAGCTCCTCCTCGACGGCCGTGGCGAGCTCGGCGACGTTCATGAGCAGCGAGCCGTCGCCCGTCACGCAGACCACCTGCGCGGCCGGGAACGCCACTTGCGCGCCGAGCGCCGCGGGCAGGCCGAACCCCATCGTGCCGAGGCCACCGGAGGTCAGCCACCTGCGCGGGAGGTCGAACCGCAGGCGGTTGGCGGCCCACATCTGGTGCTGGCCCACGTCGGTGGTGACGATCGCGTTCCCGCCGGTCGCGGCCTGCAATGTGTCGAGCGCCGCCTCCGCGTCGACACCGCCGGGCGGATGCGCGGCCTCGCGCTGCGGATGCGCCGCGCGCCACTCGTCGATGCGCGCCCACCAGCTCGCGAGGCGGCCGGCCTCCGGCGCCATCCGGGCGAGGTGCTCGTGCAGCCCGATCAGCGCCTGGCGCGCGTCGCCGACGACGGGCACGTGCGACGCGACGTTCTTGCCGATCTCCGCGGCGTCCACGTCGACGTGCACGACGCGCGCCCTCGGCGCGAACGAGCTGAGCTCGCCCGTGACGCGGTCGTCGAAGCGCGCGCCGACCGCGATGATGAGATCCGCCTCGTCCATCGCCCAGTTCGCCACGCGCGTGCCGTGCATGCCGAGCATGCCGAGCCAGCGGTCGTCGGACGCCGGGTAGGCGCCGAGCGCCATCAGCGTCGTCGTCACCGGGAGATCGGCGAGCCGGGCGAGCGCCGTCAGCTCCACGGCCGCCTCGGCGTGCACGACCCCGCCCCCCGCGTAGAGGACGGGTCGCCGGGCGGCCGCGATCGCCTGCGCCGCGGTGCGCAGCTGGCGCCCGTTGGGCACCACCCGCGTCCGGTACCCGGGAAGCGACGGCGCTCCCCTGCCCGGGCGGGCGGGTGAGCGCGAGATGTCGCTCGGGATATCCACGACGACCGGGCCCGGGCGCCCGGTGCGGGCGATGTGGAAGGCCTCGTGGACGGCGACGGCGACGTCGTCGGCGCGCTCCACCCCGATCGAGTGCTTGCAGATCGGCAGCGTCATGCCGAGCACGTCGGTCTCCTGGAAGGCGTTCGTGCCCCGCAGGTCGCTGCGCACCTGCGCGCAGAGGAAGACGGTAGGCACCGAGTCCATGTGCGCGTCCGCGATCGGCGTGGCGAGGTTCGTCGCGCCCGGTCCGCTGGTCACGAGCGCGACGCCGACGCGGCCGCTCGCCTTCGCGTAGCCCTCAGCCGCATGCCCGGCGCCCGCCTCGTGGCGCACGAGCACGTGACGGATCGGGCTGTCGTGCAGCGCGTCGTGGATCGCCAGGCTCGCGCCCCCCGGCAGCCCGAAGACGCAGTCGGCGCCCTCGCGCTCGAGGGCCTCGATCAGCCTGTCGGCGCCGCGCATCGTGCGAATCGGGGTGGAGGGGCGATGAGAGCGATGGTGGGTACGGCGAGGACGAGCGCGAGCATGGAGGGCTCCTTGGGTGGTGCTGGACGTGGGGCGCGGACGCGCCCGGGGCCGGGCTTGGGATCAGCCAGCTACTCGCACGCCGCGGAGCCCGCCGGGAAGGGCGAGCGCAAGAAGCGGCGTGTGATGGCGACGTGCCACGTCCTGGAGGATGCCGCTCGGGGCCCCGTCGTGCAACCCCCCTTGACTTCCAGCGCACGTGAAGTCCTGCGGTCTCGCGTCATGCACGCGATCGGGCTGCACGAGTTCGGCCCGGCCGAGAACCTGCGGTGGGAGGAGGTCGAGGATCCGACGCCCGCCGCGGGCGAGGTCCTCATCGACGTCGTGGCGTCCGGCGTCCATCAGCGCGCACCACCAGCCGAGCGTCCAGCGGCGTCAAGTCGCTGCCGCTGCGCGCCGACGGGAAGGAGGTGCGTTCCGTGCGGCTCACCGTGCTCGTCGTCGTGCTCTTCTGTGTCGCGGCGATCGCGCTCGTCGCAACCGTCCCGCTCCGACGCCACGCAGATGCCGACTGGCTGGCCATGCGGCGCGCGACCGTGCGCCTGACCGGCACGACGAGCCAGCGACTCGTCATGGACGCAGGCATGGCCCGAGGGCGCCCGGCGGACTTCAGCCTGCAGGTGCAGCTCGCCTGCCCCGTCCTGCAGCTCAACGACGGCCTCCTGCTGAGCTGGGACCAGCACGTTCATCCGCCGCAGGACACGACGAAGGATCATCGCGTGCGAACGCTTCGCGAGCGCCTGCCGATGCAGTGGAACAACGGCTGGAAGGGAACGCTGACCGTCCGCTCGGATGTGCGCTTCGGCAAGGACTCCATGCGCGGGACGCTCTGGGCCGAAGCGCCGATCACGTCCGGCGGCCCGCCGATGACGTGCCGCTCGGGTCCGGTCAGGTTCTGGCTTCACGCCTCCTGATCGCGCAGCGCCCGCAACCACGCCGCCGACCCGTCGCTCATCCGCGGCTCGACGCCCAGCGAGCGCAGCAGCTCGCCGACCGCCTCCATCTCATGGACGCGCCGCCGAGCGTGCGTGCGGCTGCCCGTCAGCATCCGCTCTACGAGCGCCTCGTCGGCCTCCGCCAGCACGGAGAGGATCTCCGATCGCATCCACTCCGCCTCCCCGACGGCCTCCCCTGCCGCGGTCGCCTCGATGATCACCGCCGCCAGGCCCTTCCAGACGATGGATCGCAGGAGCTTGCGCTGCGCAGCCGCACCGGGCTCGTCGCCCACGAGCTCCACCGGCATCCCCAGCGGCGCGACGAGCTCCGCGAAGCGCTCAGCACCCGGACCTGAGGCCAGCGCCGGCGTCCGGATCCCGTTGCCGGGCACCGGCGACATGAGCGCGATGTCCGCGAAGTCCGCCCCGGTGGGCACGACGACCGCGGCCAGCGATCGCTTGAGCGCGGGCGACGCCGTGTTCACGTCCGCGAAGACGCGCCCCGGACCCAGGACGTCGAGCACCGACCGCGCGGCGTCGAGCGCGTCGGCCGCCGAGTTCGCGCTCAGGACGAGATCGGCGCCGTCGGCCGCCTCGGCCGCGGTCGCCGCGTCGGGCCCCGTCTCCGGAAGCGGGTCGTAGCCGCGCACGGTCACGCCCGCTCCGCGCAGGTCGCGTGCGAAGTGGCCGCCGGCCTCGCCGAGACCGAGCAGCGCGACGATCACGCGCCGTCGCCCTGCCGCCGCTTGGCGTGGTGGTCGCGCCCGAGGAACGTGTTGGCCCAGGCGCTCGTGCGCGCGAGCGCGTTGTCCTTGATCACCACGGGTCCGTCGAGCATCGACTGCTCCTCGCCGTACGCCTTCAGCCGATCGTAGGCGAGCGCCCAGATGCACGTCTTCTCGCCGACCTCGCACAGGCTGTCCTCGCCCGTGCGGGTCCCGCCGCACGGCCCGTTGCGCTGGTTCTTCGCGCACTGCGACTCCGGGCAGAGGTAGGCGATGTCGGGCAGCGAGCAGTCGCCGCAGTCGCGGCATTCGAACATCGGGACCTTCGCCGCCTGCTCGGCCATGTGCAGCGCCTTGCCGACGATCTTCGGCGCGCGGTCGACCCGCTCGTAGAACGCCTTCGCCGGCTCGTGCAGCGGCCCGTCCTCCTCGAACGCGAGCCCGTGCACGATCCGGCTGAACCGGTAGCGCACCGGTGCTCCGCGGCCGCGGCGGCGGCGCGCGAGCGACGCCGCGTACTCCCGGTTGAGCTCGCCCGAGGCGAGGCCCGTCTCCGGGTCGCGCTCGTACATGTACCACTCGCCGGGCAGGTCGAACTGGATCTCGCGGGCGAGCCGGCGCCAGTCCTCGGCGTAGGCGTCCGCCGCGACGAGGATCGCGTGGTAGTCGGCCGCCTCCAGGTGGCCGCCGAGGTACGCGCCGCGGAACCCCAGGCCGCGCGCGATCGCCACCTGCCTGGCCGCCAGGTCCAGGAAGAACCCGCGGCCCTTGTCCGCGCTCGCCGCCTCGCGCTCGACGATCTCGAGCAGCCGGTCGGAGATCGTGACGCCGGGGACGCGCCCGGTGCTGAACACGCGTGCGGAGGCGCGGGAGAGCACGAACACGTTGGCCAGGAGGCTGATCGGCAGCCGCTCCTGGCCGACCCATTGCAGCAGCTCGTGGTCCTTGCGCGCGTTGTAGCCGATCTGGTTGACGATGAAGCGCGCGCCGTTCTCCACCTTCTTGCGCAGCTTCAGCAGCTGCGGCACGACCTCGTTCTCGTTGCGCTTGTGGTTCGTCGCGACCGCGCCGAGGAAGAACTGGGTGCGCTCGACCTCCTGCTCGGAGCGCCCGTGGATCACCGTCCCCTCGTTCATGTCGCTGTACATCCGCAGCAGGCCGACGGAGTCGATGTCGAACACGGACGCCGCGACGCCCGCGTAGCCGCGGATCGGCGCGTCCCCTGACAGCGCCAGGATGTTGTGGAACCCCTCGGAGGAGAGCTTCCATGCGCGGCTCTGGATCGCGTTGCGGTTCCAGTCCTTGCAGGCGAGGTGGATGATCACCTCCTGCCCGCGGGAGATCAGGTCGGTGCCCATCGTGTCGGCGGACAGCATCGCGTCGCCGGCCGGGTTGTCGGTGATCGACAGCACGTCGATCCGCGGATCGAGCACCAGCTCGTGGGCCACGCGGAGCGCACGCTGCGCGCGCGTCTCGGTGATGAGCCCACGGCTGGTGACGAGCTCCGCCGCCGTGATGAAGCGATCCGTCTCCGTGAGCAGGTGGCGAAGCGACGGCCGCGCCGTCGCCCCGGGCGTGCCGGGCGCTGCGTCCTCCCTATGCGGTCGCGGTGGCAAGGCCGGCATCCTCGGCCTCCGCAGCCTCACCCGGCGCGGCCACGCGGTACGTGTCGCGATGACGGGCGGTCAGCACCGTGGTGTTGGACGCCTCGCGGTACTCGAACGGCTCGACGTCGACCTTGAACCCCAGGCGGTCGCCGACGATCTGGAAGATCGGGCCGTTGAGCCAGTTGACGATCGAGCCCTCGAGCTTCCCGGGACCTCGGTAGAGCCCGTACTGCGAGACGTCGCGGATGAAGAGGTCCTGTGCGACCAGCACGCCCTCGTGGTGCAGGAGCTGCAGGGTCTGCGCGAAGCTCTCGACGGCCACGGTCGAGCGGTGCACGCGCGTCCAGTCCGGGAGGTCCTCGACCAACTCGTCGAGGTGGGCCTCCGCGGTCGGCGCGAGGCGCAGCGAGGAGGGGGAGGAGATCTGCACGTAGATCTCCTCGAGGTGCACCGCGTCCCAGACGTCGGCCCAGAACTGGACGCCGGCGGCGGGGTTCGCCGAATCGGGCCCGTTGCGCAGGATCTCCTGCACGCGACCGACGATCTCCTCCTGGGAGATGTCGTGCTTGGCGGAGAGCTCGGCGATCTCCGCCGGGGTGATGCTCGCGCGGACGAGCGGCTCGTAGGCGTGGTTGCCCACGCGCATGAGCTCGTCGGTCGGGAGGTTGTCGTACAGGTTGCACGTGTGCGAGAACAGCACCTTCTGCTGCAGGTGCTCCAGGCCGTGCATCGGGTTGCGGAAGTCCAGCTCGATGGCGGTCACGCGGTCGCCATACGCGGCGACGCGCTCCTTCGCCCGCTGCAGGACGTGCGGCGAGTAGTCGGCCATGAGGTAGCGCAGGCGGTCGAGGTAGTCGCGCCCGCGCTCGCGGCACTTCGCCGCGAAGGTGTTCAGCCACACGAGCGCCTGCTCGCCGTCGCCGACGCCGAGCTCCAGGACGTGGATGTCGTCGGGCAGCTCCGACCACGCCTCGAGCCGGTCGAGGGAGTCCATGAAGCGATCGAGCTGATCGCCCCAGAAGGCGGGGTTGGTGCCGTCCGACACGCCACCCGGGAGGGCCGCGGCGTAGTCCTTCTGGAAGGTCTCGTCCCAGTGGGCCAGGTGGCGCCAGTACGCGCGGTTGAAGGACCACATGACGCTCTTGCTCGGGCGCACCCAGCTCTCCAGGTGCACGCACTCGTGGACGTCCGGGATGATGCCCAGCGCCTTCGCGAGGCGGTCGGAGACCTCGGTCACGAGCTCGTCGCGGGTCATGTCCTTCGCGCGCCGCGCGTCGATGGCGATCTCGGCCAGCGGCCCGTGATGCCCGTTCGTGTCGGCGGGCGTGGAGCGGAACGGACGCACCATCACCGGGGCGCGGAAGTTCTTGCGGTACTGGACCCACTCGAGCGTCGCCGCCAGGCGCGTGTGGTCGACCTCGCACCGTGCCGCCGCCTCCGTCAGGGCCGGAAGCAGGGTCCCGAGGTCAGCGGGATCCGCTCGACCGATGAGCTTCAGCTGGATGACCAAATCTCTCGTCCTCTCCCCAACGTGGACCGTGGCGGCAGCCATCCTTGATCGCCCAGTGGGCATCTGCGACCGGCGAATGGCAGGCATTGCCCGACCCTTCGGACAGGCCAGGTGCACCGTGCCTGTCCGAAGGGCCAGGGAGAACCTGCCGCTTGAGCGTGTCCCCCGATCGGGTGCCCGACGAGGCTTCTGCGATCGGACTTCCCCAGGGTGGAGGAGAACCCACGCAATGAGTCAGTTCGCGGACAACGAGTACCTGTTCACGTCGGAATCGGTCACCGAGGGCCACCCCGACAAGGTCGCCGACCAGATCTCCGATGGTGTGCTGGACGCCGTCCTGGCCGAGGATCCGTACGGTCGCGTGGCCTGCGAGACGCTGGTGAACACAGGCCTCGTCGTGGTGTCCGGCGAGATCTCCACCACCGCCGTCCTGGACATCCAGGAAATCGCCCGCGAGACGATCCGCAAGATCGGCTACGTCGACGCCGACCTCGGCTTCAGCGCCGACGCCGCGGCAGTCCTGAACGCCATCGACAAGCAGTCCCCGGACATCGCGCAGGGCGTCGACGCCGCCCTGGAGGCGCGCTCGGGCACGAGCAGCGAGGCCGCTGCCGTGGCCGGCGCGGGCGACCAGGGGATGATGTTCGGGTACGCGACCAACGAGACGCCCGAGCTCATGCCGGCGCCGATCAGCCTCGCCCACCGGCTCGCCGAGCGCCTGGCCGCCGTGCGCAAGGACGGCACGCTCGGCTACCTGCGGCCGGACGGCAAGACGCAGGTGTCGGTGCGCTACCGCGACGGCAAGCCGGTCGCCATCGAGAAGCTGCTCATCTCCACCCAGCACGCCGAGTCCGCGACGCAGGAGCAGATCTTCAGCGACCTCTGGGAGCACGTGATCCTCCCGACCCTCCCGGCGGACCTGTACGACGCCGACGCGCTGCGCAAGGAGTTCCTGGTGAACCCGACGGGGCGGTTCGTGATCGGCGGCCCGGTGGGCGATTGCGGCCTGACGGGCCGCAAGATCATCGTGGACACCTACGGCGGCTTCGCCCGCCACGGCGGCGGCGCGTTCTCGGGCAAGGACCCGTCGAAGGTGGATCGCTCGGCCGCCTACGCCGCGCGCTGGGTGGCCAAGAACATCGTCGCCGCCGGCCTGGCCGACCGCGCCGAGGTCCAGGTCGCCTACGCCATCGGCGTCGCGCGCCCGGTGTCGGTGATGGTCGAGACGTTCGGGACGGAGAAGATCGGGCGCGGGCGGATCGCGCAGCTCGTGCACGAGCACTTCGACCTGCGCCCGGGCGCGTTCCGCGAGGAGCTGCGGCTGCACCGTCCGATCTTCCAGAAGACCGCCGCCTACGGGCACTTCGGCCGCGACGACGCCGACTTCACCTGGGAGAGCACCGACAAGGCCGACGCCCTGCGCGACGCCGCGGGCATCTAGTGGGTGCGGACCGATGGCGATGACCGTGGTGGGGTCGATCGCGTTCGACGCGGTGAGGACGCCGTTCGGCGAGCGCGAGCGGATGCTGGGCGGCGCGGCGACGCACTTCGCGCTCGCGGCGTCCTTCTTCGACACGGTTCACGTGGTCGGCCCCGTCGGCGACGACTTCACCGACGAGGACCTCGCGGTCCTCGCCACCCGCGGCACTGACGTGTCCGACGTCGAGCGCGTCGCGGGCGGCAAGACGTTCTTCTGGCGCGGCGAGTACGGCTGGGACCTCAACACGCGCGAGACGATCGACACGCAGCTCAACGTGTTCGAGCAGTTCCAGCCGAAGCTGTCGGAGGCGTCCAAGGCCGCCGACGTGCTCTTCCTCGCCAATATCCAGCCGGAGCTGCAGCTCGAGGTCCGCGAGCAGTGCACGGGCGCCCGGTTCGTGGCCATGGACTCGATGAACCTGTGGATCGAGATCGCGCGTGACGCGCTTGTGAAGGTGATCGAGCGCGTCGACTGCGTGATCCTCAACGACGCGGAGCTGCGCCAGCTCACGGAGCGGCCCAACGTGCTGACGGCTGCGCGGGAGGTCATCGGCTGGGGGCCGAGCGTCGTCGTCGCCAAGCAGGGCGGCTACGGCGCCGCCCTCGTGACGGCGGAGGACTTCTTCAACATCCCCGCCTTTCCGATGGAGGACGTCATCGATCCCACCGGCGCGGGCGACACGTTCGCCGGCGGCTTCGTCGGCTACGTCGCGCGCAACGTCGACCGGGCCATCGACCGCAACGTCCTGCGCAACGCCATGGCGTACGGGACGGCGATCGCGTCGTACAACGTCGAGGAGTTCGGCGTCGAGCGCGTGGTTCGGCTGCGCCCGGAGGAGATCGACGCGCGGATCGAGGACCTGCGCGCGCTCACGCACTTCGAGCCGTCGCCGCTCGACCTGCGGACAGAAACGCCTCGATGAGGCCGGTCCGCTCGCCGCGGCGCCAGAGCGCTGCGAGCTCGGTGTCCGGCGCCCCGGCGACCGGGCGGTAGACGACGCCCTCGAGCGCGAGCTGCTGGACGGACGCGGGCACGAGCGAGACGCCCGATCCGGCCGCGACGAGGCCCATGATCGTCTGCGTCTCCGCCGCCTGCTGGATGACCCGCGGCGGCGTGCCCGCGCTCGTCACAGCGGTCATGAGGAGATCGTGGTAGCCGGGCGCCTGCTCGCGCGGGAACAGCACGAACGGATGCTCGGCGAGCCGGCGCAGCGTCAGCCGGCGGGTCCGCGCCAGCGGATGTCCCGTCGGAACCGCCGCGACGGTCCTCTCGCGCGCGAGCACCTCGACGTCCAGGCCGGGGTCGCCCACGGGCAGCGGCGCGAGCCCGAGGTCGGTGACGCCGGCGGCCAGCGCGCGAACCTGATCGCTGGTGGACCGCTCGCGCAGCTCGATGTCGATCTCCGGGTGCAGCGCGCCGAGGCGCTGCACCACGCGCGGCACGAGCGACAGCAGCGCCGACCCGGCGAAGCTCACGCGAAGCAGGCCGGTCTGACCCTCCTGGATGCGCCGTGCGTTGCGCGCCGCGCGATCGAGGTCCGAGAGCGCGGCGCGAGCGTCGCGCAGGAACGCGTCGCCCGCGGGCGTCAGCTCCACGCGGCGGCGCGTGCGCGAGAGCAGCTCGCACCCGAGCTCCTCCTCCAGCAGGCGGATCTGATGGCTCAGCGGCGGCTGGGACATGTGCAGCCGCGCGGCGGCCCGGCGGAAGTGCAGTTCCTCCGCCACGGCCACGAAGTATCGGAGTTGCCGCAGCTCCATTGATCTCGAGACCCGATCACAGGGGCCTGCAAAGAGTATTGGACACGATTACGCGTCGGGTCTAGCGTCGGCCGGCGACTCATGTCCTTCCTGCTCACCTGCCCGCACTGCGGGACGCGCGAGGTGACGGACTTCGGGTTCGGGGGCGAGGTCTCCCAGCGCCCGCGGTCGCGCCCGACGCAGCGCGAGCTCAACGAGTACGCCTACTTCCGCCGTAACGTGGCCGGTGTGCAGCGCGAGTGGTGGGTGCATCGCTCGGGCTGCGGGGCGTGGTTCCTCGCGGAGCGCGACACGCGCACCAACGACGTCCTCTGGACCTCCACGCCGCAGGACGCCGCGGACTTCGTCCGTCGGGAGAGTGTCGCTGAGCGACCCTCTCCCAGGGAAGATGCCTCGTGAGCCGTCTCGAGCCACAGGCGAGCGAGCGGATCGATCGCGCCCGGACGCTGACGTTCACGTTCGACGGCAAGCCCGTGCAGGCGTTCGCCGGCGACACGATCGCCTCCGCGCTGTACGCGTCGGGCCGCCGGATCTTCTCGCGCTCGTTCAAGTACCACCGCCCGCGCGGCGAGATGGACTGGGCCGGCCATGGCTCCGGCTCGCTCATGCAGGTCGACGGCAAGCCCGGCATCCGCGCGGCGAGCGAGGTCGTCCGCGGGGGCATGCGCGTCGAGCACCAGAACGCGTGGCCGTCGCTGGAGCGCGACGTCATGCGCATCACCGACGTCGCCGGCGGTCCGTTCACTCCTCCCGGCTTCTACTACAAGACCTTCAAGTGGCCGCGCCGCGCGTGGCCACTGTACGAGCGGGCGCTGCGCAGCGTGGCCGGCCTCGGCCGCCTCCCCCATCGCCAGGCCGAGCGCGAGTGGCGCACCGAGTACCGGCGCCGCCACTGCGACGTGCTCGTCATCGGCGGCGGCGTCGCCGGCCTGTCCGCGGCGCTCGCGGCGGCCCGTCACGGCGCCGACGTGGTGCTCGTCGACGACGACGTCGAGCCGGGGGGCGCGCTGCTGGCCGAGGGCGGCCACGAGCGCATGCGCGCGCTCGCGGCGGAGGTGCGCGCAGCCGGCGTCGAGGTGCTGTCCGACGCCCCCGCGCTGGGCTTCTACGACGGGCTGGTCCCCGTATGGCAGGGATCCACGCTGCACCAGATCCGCGCGCGCCGCCACGTGGCGGCGACCGGCGCGATCGAGCAGCCGCTCGTCTTCAAGGACAACGACCTTCCCGGCGTGATGCTGACGAGCGGCGCTCGGCGCCTCGCCGCGCTGTGGGCCGTGCGCCCCGGGACGACGGCGGTCGTCGCGGCGACGGGCGACCGCGGGCTGGAGGCGGCGCTGGCGCTGCGCGCGGCCGGGGTCCACGTCGCGGCGGTGGCCGACCTGCGCCCCGACGCCGCCGAGCGCGAGCTCGGCGCCGCGGTGCAGGCCGCCGGCATCCGGCTGCTCGCCGGGAGGACCGTCGTGCGGGCGCTCGGCCGCGGCGCGGTGTCCGGCGCGGTGCTCGCGGCGGTCGACGGCGGCGGCAGGGCGATCGCGCCGCTCGAGGAGGTCCCGTGCGACCTGCTGGCCGTGTCCGGCGGCACGGCGCCCGCGACGTCGCTGCTGCTGCAGTCCGGCGCGCGAGCGCGCTACGACGCGGCGACGAGCCGCTTCCTCGCCGAGACGCCGGGCGGGATCGTCGGAGCCGCAGGCGCCGTGGCCGGCCACGAGGAGGCCGACGCGGCGGCCGTCTCGGGCACCGTGGCGGGGCTTCAGGCCGCGGTCGAGCTGAGGCTCGGCGGACCGAACGCCAAGCGCGCCCTGACGAACGAGCGCAAGCGCCTCGACGCGCTCCCGGCGCCGGCCCCGGTCGCCGCGCCGCCCGCGTACGCGCGCGATGCCAAGCGCGGGGGCAAGGCGTTCGTCGACCTCGACGAGGACATCACCGCCAAGGACATCGCCTACGCCGTGGCCGAGGGCTACGACTCCATCGAGCTGTCCAAGCGCTACACGACCGTCACGATGGGACCCTCCCAGGGCCGCCACTCGCAGCTCGCGGCGATCCGCGTCCTGGCGTCGGTGACCGGCCGGCCGCTCCAGGACGTCGGGATCACGAGGGCGCGACCGCCCTGGTCGACCGTGCCGATGGGCGCGCTTGCCGGCCGCACATTCGAGCCGGCCAAGCGCTCGGCGATCCACGCCCGCCATCGCGAGCTGGGCGCCACGGTGAAGTGGGCCGGCGACTGGCGCCGCGCCTACGACTACGGGGACCCGGAGGGCGAGGCGATGGCCGTGCATCAGGCCGCAGGCCTCATCGACGTCTCCACCCTCGGCAAGCTCCTCGTCCGCGGAGCGGATGCGGGGACGTTCCTCGACCGCCTGTACCCCAACCGCATCTCGAACCTGCAGCCCGGGCGCATCCGCTACGGCGTCCTGACGAGCGAGACCGGCCGGATCACCGACGACGGGACGATCGCGCGCCTGGACGACGACACGTTCCTGGTCACGACGACGTCGAGCGGCGCCTCGGCGGTCTACGCGTGGTTCACCTGGTGGCTGGCCGACTGGGACATGCGCGTCCACATCACCGACGTCACGCAGGCGATGGGCGCCATGAACCTCGCGGGGCCGCGCTCCCGGGAGATCCTGCAGGAGCTGACCGACGCCGACATCTCCCCGGACGCGATGACGTACCTCGACGCGCTCCAAGCGCAGATCGCGGGCGTGAACTGCCTGCTGCTGCGGATCGGCTTCACCGGCGAGCTCGGCTTCGAGATCCACTGCCCCGCGCCCCACGCGCAGGATCTGTGGGACGCGCTGCTGCAGGCCGGCGAGCCGCACGGCATCCGGCCCTTCGGCCTGGAGCCGCAGCGGATCCTGCGCCTGCAGAAGCTGCACATCCTCGTCGGGCAGGACACCGATTCGGAGTCGACGCCGTTCGGCGCCGCGATGCCCTGGATCGTCAAGCTCGACAAGGACGAGGCGTTCATCGGACGCTGGGCGCTCGAGCGCGCGGTCGAGCATCCGGCCTCCACCGCGCTCGTGGGCTTCTCGCTCCCCGACGGCGACGTCCCCGTGGAGGGCGCGGCGATCCTCGACGGCGCGGGCGCGCCCCTCGGCCAGGTGACGAGCGCGCGGTACTCGCGGCGCGTCGGCAAGGTCGTCGGGATGGGCTGGGTCCCGGCGGCGAAGGCGACCGACGGCGCAGAGGTCACGATCTCCTACGAGGGCCGCACGTTCACCGCCAGCGTGCAGACGGCGCCGTTCCACGACCCGGAGGGGGCGCTGGTGCGCTCGTGACCCTCGCGTTCCTCGATCCGTCGCCGCGCCCCGGCGCCGGCCGCTGGGTGCCCGTCGCGCGGAGCCCGATGGAGGCGCAGGCGATCGCCGCCGGCGCCCGGATGGAGCGCCGCGACGGCTGGAACGTCGCCGCCTCGTTCGACGGCCCCGACCACGCGCAGGTCGTGGGCTTCGCCGACGTCTCGCACCTGCGCAAGATCGAGCTGCAGGGCGACGTCGGGCCGGCGACGCTCGGCACGGCGACGCGGGCGGGCGGCGCGTGGTGGTGCGGCATCACCCCCACGCGGGCGCTCGTCGTCGGCGGAGCCGCCGGGCTCGACGGGGTCGACGTCACGGGCGCGTTCTGCGCGCTGACGATCGTCGGTCCACAGGCGCGCGAGACGATCGCCCGCTTCTGCGCCCTGGACCTGCGCCCGCACGTGACGCCGGTCGCCGGCCTGCGGCCGGGCTCGGTCGCGCGGACGCCGGGGCTCGTGCTGTGCGAGGCCGAGGAGCGCTACCTCGTCCTGGCCGGCGCGGCGTACGGCGAGTACCTGTGGACGGTGGTCGCCGACGCCGCCGGCCACCTGGGCGGCGGCCCGATCGGCGTCGACGCTCTCCCCGAGCTCCCGGAGGACCTGCCCCATGCGTGACATCTTCCGCAAGCGCCGCATGTGGCGGTCGCGGCCCGAGCTGAAGGACTCCTACGACGTGGTCATCATCGGCGGCGGCTCGCACGGGCTGGCGACGGCGTACTACCTGCGCCAGCAGGGGATCACGAACGTCGCGGTGCTCGAGAAGAGCTACATCGGCTCCGGCGCGGCCGGCCGCAACACGACGATCCTGCGCTCGAACTACAAGACGCCCGAGGGCGCGCGCTTCTACGACGCGTCGCTCAATCTCTACGACGGCCTCTCGAAGGACCTGGACTTCAACGTCCTGTTCAGCCGCTGCGGGCACCTCACGCTGGCCCACACCGACCGCGCGATGTTCGTGATGGCCAACCGCGCGGAGGTCAACCGCCTGCAGGACATCGACTCGCGCCTCATCGGGCCGGAGGAGGTGCAGGAGCTGTGCCCGCCGATGCAGGTCTCCGATGACGCCGTCTATCCGATCCTCGGCGCGCTGTACCACCCGCCGGGCGGCATCATCCGCCACGACGCGGTCGTCTGGGGCTTCGCACGCGGCGCCGACGCGGGCGGCGCGCAGATCCATCCCTACACCGAGGTCACCGGGCTCGAGCGCACCGGCGATCGCATCACGGCCGTGCAGACGAACCGCGGGACGGTCCGCGCGGGGCAGGTCCTGAACTGCACCGCCGGGTGGAGCACGATCGTCAACGACATGGCGGGCGTGCCGCTGCCGATCACGACGCACATCCTGCAGGCCTGCGTCACTGAGCCGGTCAAGCCGATGCTCGACGTCGTGATCGTGTCCTCGCAGATGCACATCTACATCTCGCAGACCGATCGTGGCGAGTTCGTCATGGGCTCGGAGATCGAGCCGTGGACGACCTACCGGATGCAGGGCACCCTCAACTTCCTGCAGGACCTCACGCGCCACACGCTGGAGCTGTTCCCCCAGCTGGAGCACGCGCGGATCCTCCGCTCGTGGGCCGGGCTGTGCGACCTCAGCCCCGACTACAGCCCGATCCTCGGCCAGACGGAGGTCGAGAACTTCCACATCAGCGCCGGCTGGGGCACGTACGGGTTCAAGGCCGCCCCAATCGTCGGGCACACGCTCGCCGAGCTGGTCGCGACCGGTCGCCAGCCGGAGCTCATCGAGCCGTTCAAGCTGGAGCGCTTCTACGAGGACCGCCTCGTGTCCGAGCTGGCGGCCGCGGCCGTCAGTCACTGAGCCCGGCCACGTGCGAAGCTCCCGCGCGTGAGCGCACGGGTCATCGACGGCCGGGCAGTCGCCGCGGCCGTTCGGGAGGAAGTGAGCGCGGGCGTCGCCGCGTTCTCGGAGGAGCACGGGTTCGCGCCTGGGCTCGCGACGGTCCTCATCGGCGAGGACGCGGCCTCGGCCGTCTACGTGGCCAGCAAGCACCGCGCGTGCGAGGAGGTCGGGATGCGCTCCATCGGGCACACGCTGCCCGCCGACGCGACGCGCGACGAGGCGATCGAGCTCGTCGACCGGCTCAACGCCGATCCCGAGGTGAGCGGGATCCTGTGCCAGCTGCCGGTGCCCGACCACCTGGACGGCACGGAGCTCACGAACCGCATCATCCCGGAGAAGGACGTGGACGGCCTCACGGTCGAGAGCGCGGGACGCCTCGCGCTCGGCCTGGAGGGCCTGCGCCCGTGCACCCCGCTCGGGGTCATGCGGCTGCTGCAGGAGGCCGGCGCGGAGCTCGACGGCGCGGAGGCGGTGATCCTCGGCCGCTCGAACCTCTTCGGCAAGCCGATGGGGCGGCTGCTCGTCGAGGCGAACGCGACGATGACCATCTGCCATTCGCACACGCGTGATCTCGCCGCCGCCTGCCGCCGGGCCGACGTCCTCATCGCCGCGGTCGGCAGGCCGCGGCTGGTGCAGGGCGACTGGGTCAAGCCGGGCGCGACCGTCATCGACGTGGGGATCACGCGCTCCGACGACGGACTCGTCGGCGACGTCGATTTCGAGCCGGCGAAGGAGGTCGCGTCGGCGATCACGCCGGTGCCCGGCGGCGTCGGGCCGATGACCATCGCCTGCCTGCTGCAGAACACGCTGCAGGCCGCGCGCTGGACCGTGTCGGGCTGAGCGCGTGGCGGGCGTCCGCGACCGCATCCGCATGGACCGCGACGAGCTCGCGCGGTTCCTGGTCCAGGAGCGGACGGTGACATGCGCGACGCTCGGACGGGACGGGCTCCCCCATCTCATGCCGCTCTGGTACGTCGTGCGCGGCGAGGACCTCTGGGCGTGGACGTACGCGAAGTCCCAGAAGGTGCGCAACCTCGAGCGCGATCCCCGGGCGACCCTGCAGGTGGAGGCGGGCGAGCGCTACGACGAGCTGCGCGGGGCGATGCTGCGCGCCGACGTCACCATCCACCGCGATCACGACACCGTGCTCGCGCTGGGCATGGAGCTGCTGCTGCGCTACGGTGGCGAGCCTGACGAGACGGCGCGGCGCGGCACGCTGAGTCAGGTGCCCAAGCGCGTCGCGCTGCAGTTCCGCGTTCGCGAGACGGTCAGCTGGGACCATCGCAAGTTCTCCGTGCGAGGGCGCTAGCAGTTAGCTGTCGATGCTGCTAACCTGCTAAGGGTCATGGCTACACAGACCCCCCCACAGACCACGGAGGCAAGCATGCCCGCTCCGAAGACCCCCACTCCCGAGCAGACGATCGAGGAGTTCACCGCCCGCGCGCGTGCATTCAACGAGGACGTCCTCGCGTCCAGCAAGAAGGCCGGCGAGGCGTACCTGAAGACCGTCGAGCGCGGCCTCAAGAGCTACGCGGACCTGCACGAGGAGGTCGGCAAGGCCCTCCCGTTCGACTGGACCGCGCCGGTCGCGTCCGCGCAGGCAGCGTTCGTCCGCGACCTCACGGACGCCTACGTGGCGGCCGGCAAGCAGCTCGTCACCGCCTAGGCACCCCAAGCACGCGACTGGAGGGGCCGCTGGGGCGGCCCCTCTCAGTCTCGGGCGGGCGCTACGCGACCGCCCGCTCGTCCTGCTCGGCGGCGGCGCGCAGCCGCCGCACCGCTTCCTTCTCGATCTGGCGGACGCGCTCGCGCGACAGCGAGAGCTGCCCGCCGATCTCCGTCAGTGTGCGGGGAGCGTCCCCGCCCAAGCCGTGGCGCAGCTCGACCACGCGCCGCTCGCGGTCGCTCAGGCGGCCGAGCAGCGCGGGCAGTCGTGCCGCATGCTCGTCCTCCCCGAGAGGGACCTCGTGCAGGCCGCCGTCGAACGACGCCGCATCGTCGGGCACGAGGTCGCCCAGCTCCGTGCCGTCCTCGCCGACCGGCTGGTTCAAGGAGACCGGCGACTGCGCCGCGCGCAGCAGCTCGAGGGCGTGCTCCTGCGGCATGCCGGCGTGCGCGGCGACCTCCGCCACGAGCGGCTCGCGCCCGAGGCTGAGCGCGAGCTCGGCCTGCGAGCGCTGCAGGCGCGCGAGGCGCTCGGCGGCGTGCACCGGCAGCCGGATCGCCCTTCCCTTCTCGGCCAGCGCGCGCGTGACGGCCTGGCGGATCCACCAGGTGGCGTACGTCGAGAAGCGGAAGCCGCGCCGGTGGTCGAACTTCTCCACCGCGCGGACGAGCCCGATCGTGCCTTCCTGGATGAGGTCCAGCAGCGGGAGCCCCCGCCCCTGGTAGTTGCGGGCTATGGAGACGACGAGACGCAGGTTGCCCTCGACCATGCGGTGCTTGGCCTGTAGATCGCCGCGCTCAACGCGGCGCGCGAGCTCGAGGTGCTCGTGATGCGTCAGCAGCCGGCGCGAGCGGACGTCGCGCAAGAAGAGGTCCAGGCTGTCGGTGACGTCGGAGTGCTCGTGGTCGACCATCGGTCGGCGAAGCTACCTCCGCGCCGGGGGCCTCTCAATCGTGCTAACCACACTCCCTGAGAACTTCCTCCGCGCCGCGGCGCACGGAGCATTCCGCCGTCGGACGGGTCCGCCTACTCGCCCGAGTCGGGCGGGCAATCCTTCGGGGTGGTCGGCGACGTCTCGGGCGTCGACGGCGCCGAGGCCTCCGGCGCGGGCGTGTCGGCCGGCGGCGTCGGCTCCACGACCTCGAGCTGGGCCTCGATCTGCACGGTCGGCGCGGACGGCGTGCCGGGCTTGGGGTCCGTCTCCGGCACGGTCGCCGTGGCGGTGTCGGTGGCCGGCTCGGCGTCTGCGTCGGGCGCCGGGAGCGGCAGGGACAGGACCGTGGGTGCCCCGGCCTCGGGCGCGGGCTCCGCGTCGGGAGCCGACGGCGTCGAGGGCTTGATGCCACCGAGGTCGTCGGGGTCGATCTGGACGACGACCTTCACGCGGTTGGAGAGCGCCGTGCCGTCCTCGAGGACCTGCACCTCCGGCTCGTCGGCCGGGTCGGGGCGCGTGTCCTCGGCGAAGCGCATCTGCACGCGAAGGCACGTCCCGTCGGTGCAGGCAGGCTCACCGGCCGTGGCGACGGTGGCGTCGACGACGTCGACCTCCGTCTCCAGTGCGATGTGGGAGGACGCGATGGCCTGCGCGGTGCGCACGAGCGCCTGCATGTCGGTCGGCGCGAGCTTGAGGCTGAGCGCCACGGTGGTCACCTCCTCGCCCTGCGCGGCGTCGGCGACGGCCAGCTGCAGCTTGAGCTCCGTCTGGCCGCTGCCCGAGTCCTTCGCGCTCGCGAACGTTGCGGTGGGGCTCGTGAGGGTCACGCGCCGCGTCGAGGGCGTTGTCGACGCGGGCTGGGAGGGACCGGACTCGGCGGCGGGCGACGCCGCGGTCGCGGCGGGAGCCTCGGTGGTCTCGGTCGCCGGCTGCGTCGGGGCCGTCGTCGGGCTCGAGTCCGGCACGTCGTCACCCTTCGTCGGAGCGCCGGACTCGGACTGCGGCAGCGTCGACGCGCGCCGGCGGGAGCTGCGCGTGCGCCGGCTCGCTCCGGTTGTGCCCGTCGCGGCGTCGTCGAGCGGGATGACCTCCGTGCGCGTGTCCGATGCGGGCGCGGAGGTCGGGATCGTGAGCGCGGACGCCTCCCTGCGCGTCGTCTGCGCGAGCGCCACGTCGGGCGCGTCGGAGGAGGCGAAGATCGCGTCTGGCCACTCGCTGAAGGGCATCGCGCCGCTCGCCGCGTACCCCCCGGCCACCACGGCGGCGGCGAGACAGCAGCCGGCCGCGACGGAGGCGATGACGGAGCGACGAGGGGACACCCGCATGCTCATCTTGTCGGCGCGTCCAAGCTCGCCTTGACCCGGACGTACGTCCAAATCTCACGGGGGAGATTTCAGTGCGTTAAGCCCCCAAGTCCTGCAGAACTCGGGCCAAGTCGGCCGCGACGTGGGTCGGTGCGCCGTCCACCGGCACGTCGGCCTCGCGGGCGGCCCCCGTGAGGAGCAGCAGCGAGTCCCATCCCATCTCCCGCGCGATGCCCACGTCGGCGCGCAGCGAGTCCCCGACGACGAGCACCGGGCGGCCGTCCTGCACCGCCCGTGCAGCGCGCTCGCCGAAGTGGCGCGAGGGCTTGCCGCACAGCACCGGGGCGATCCCGATCATCGCGTTGAGCGCCGCGAGCATGGTGCCCGTCCCGGCCTCGACGCCGCGGTCCGTGGGGTAATGCGGCTCGGCGGCGGTCGCGTAGACCGCGGCGCCGGCCTCGACGATCGCAGCGGCGCGAGCGACGCCCGCCAGCGAGCGCTCGGGGTCGAGGCCGATCGCCAGAGCGGTGCGCTCCGGATCCACCGCGGACGGATCGGCGTCCATGACGTCGGGCCCGTAGAGGCCGGCAGCCTCGAGGCTCTCGCGCAGGCCCGCATTGCCAAGGCGCACGACCGAGGTCCGCCCGTCGCCCAGCACGACGGAGGCAAGGGCGTCGGGCGCGGTGACGAGCTCGCCGGCCGCGGCCTCGATGCCCATGTCGCGCAGGCGGGCGGCGATCGTCTCGCGCTCCAGCAGCGCGTTGTTCGTCCCGAACGCGACACGGAGACCGGCCGCGCGACACGCCGCCACGAACTCGCTGGCGCCCGGGAGCGGGCGCGCCCCGCGGTACAGCGTCCCGTCGAGGTCGAACAGCACGCCGCCGTAGCGCTCCAGGCTGCGCAGCGGCGGGCGGACGTCAGAGGTCACGCGCGTCCAGGGCCTGGTTGACGAGCGCGTCGGCATGCGCGTTCTGCGCTCGCGGCACGGACCGGATCGTCCAGCGGTCGAACCCGTCGAGCACCTCGATCGCCGCGCGATGCAGCGGCTTCATGTCGGCGTGCTTGACCTTGTAGTCGCCGGTGATCTGCTTGGCGACGAGCTCGGAGTCGTTCACCACGTCCACCTCCGTGGCCCCGAGCTCGTGCGCGCGCTGGAGGCCGAGCAGCAGGCCGCGGTACTCGGCGACGTTGTTCGTCGCGACGCCGAGCAGCTCGGCGGCCTCGTCGAGGAGCTGGCCGTCGGGGTCCGACACGACGGCCGCTGCCGCGGCCGGGCCGGGATTCCCCCGCGCGCCCCCGTCCACGTGGACGATGACGCGCACTCGGTTACTTGTCGTCTGCGAGCGCGGTCGCGGTGCCGGGGGGATCGACGAGCGGGAAGTCGCCCGGGACCCGGGAGCGGCGCCGGTCGCGCTGGATGCGCTGGTGGCCGCCCGCCTCCCCGCCGGTATGACGGTCCCGACGCTCGCCGCGACGGCGGTCGATGATGACCTGCACGTTGCCGTCGTCCGCGTAGTAGGCGGCGAGGCGGTCGTACAGCTCGGGCGCGAGCTCTTCGGGGACGACGCAGTAGATCATGGCGTAAGCGGTACCTCAGGGAGTTCGAGCGGCACTCTAGCGGGCGTTGTGGGTCCGACGGGCATCGTCCATCCGGCCAGGTTCCGGTGTGTCAGCCGGGATTCCGGTGTTTCAGCTCGCCAGCTGGAGGGCGCCACGCTCATCCGCGACGGCGTTGGGCTCCTGATCCTCCGGCTCGAGCTCGGAGAGCTCCGCGCCCTGCGCGACGAGACGCACCCCGGCCTCCTCGTCGGCGAGGTCGACCTCGTAGCGGTACCAGGACAGCTCCCAGCCGACGACGATCGACACGATCGACCCCTCGGTGATCGACGGGCGCACCGCGACGAGGGGCGCGCCCAGCGAGCGGGCCACGCCCGCCACCGTGCGGCGATGCCGGCTGCCGTTGAACAGCTCGACGGCTCGGGAGCGCTTGAGGTCGGCGTGGGTCGGGATCGCGTGGACGCGGCGCTGCTCGCGCGGCGGCTCCCAGGCCGGCTCGTCGCGCGGCGGCGGCGCGGCGGGCTGCGGCTGCTGCACCGGGTCGGCGGAGGCGCCGTCGTCGTAGGGCAGGATCTCGTCCAGCGGCGCGACGTCCTGGCGTGCCCCGCGATCGCGCAGGCGGCGCAGCAGCGAACCGCGCCGCTCACGCCGGTGATGGCGCACGCTGAGCGTGTCGGCCAGTCCCTCGCGGATCCAGCCCTCGTTCGCGGCACGCGCAGTGCAGAGGTTGCACACGAGTCGGCGCGTGCCGCCCGCGATGAACGGCTCGGCCTCCTCCCCTCGCAACAGCGTGCGCCCGCATACCTCGCAGGACACGGCGGCGTGGGAGGTCGTGATGGCCTTGCGATGCATCGCCACCGAGGCTATCGGGCCGGGCGCTACGCGGCCGCGGCCTCCCGCTGCGCCTCCTGCACCACCTTCTGGGCGAGGTGCCCGGGAACCTCCTCGTAGCGCAGGAACTCCATGGTGTACTCGCCGCGTCCGCCGGTCAGGGCGCGCAGGTCGGGGGCGTAGGTGACCATCTCCGCCATCGGCACCTCGGCCTTGACCTCGGTCATGATGCCGCTCGGCTCCATCCCCTGCGGACGTCCGCGCCGTGAGTTCAGATCGCCGATGACGTCGCCCACCGACTCCTCGGGGACCGACAGCGTCACGAGCATGATCGGCTCGAGCAGCACGGCGCCGGCGCTCGCCATCGCCTCGCGCATCGCGATCGAGCCGGCGGTGCGGAACGCCTGCTCGGAGGAGTCCACGGTGTGGTAGCTGCCGTCGTAGAGCTTGACCCTCACGCCCTTGAGCGGGAACCCGGCCACGGGGCCGTGGGCCATCGCGTCGACCACGCCCTTCTGGACCGCCGGGATGAAGCCCTGCGGGATGACGCCGCCCTTGATGGCGTCGACGAACTCGAACCCGCCGTCGGGCAGGGGCTCGATCTCGATGTGGCAGTCGCCGAACTGGCCGCGCCCGCCCGTCTGCTTCTTGTGGCGGCCGTGCGCCTTCGCGGACCCCCGGATCGTCTCCTGGTAGGGCACGAGCGGCGTCTTGAGCACGACCTCGGCGCCGAAGCGCGACTTCAGCCGCTCGACCACGACCTCGACGTGGATCTGCGACAGCCCGGCCACGATCTGCTCGCCCGTCTGCTGGTCGCGGTGCAGCTCGATCGTCGGGTCCTCCTCCTGCAACCGCCGCAGGCCGGTGATGACCTTGTCCTCGTCGCCGCGGGACTTGGGCTCCATGGCGAACGCCATGACGGGCGCGGGAAGCTGGGGCGACGGCATCGTGATGGGCTCGTCGCGCTCGGCGAGCCAGTCGCCGGCCCGCGTCTCCTTGAGCTTCGCCACGGCGCCGATGTCGCCCGGCCCGAACGCGTCGGCTTGCACGGTCTCCTTGCCCTGGAAGAGGACGAGCTGCCCGATGCGTTCCTTGTGGTGCGTCCGGGTGTTCATGACCGTGGTGTCGTGGTCCATGACGCCCTGGTAGACGCGGAAGAAGTTCACGCGACCCGCGTACGGATCGGCGCGGGTCTTGAAGACGTAGGCGTACAGCTCGCGCGAGTCGTCGGCCTCGAGCGTGAGGTCGCCGACCTCCAGGCCGCCGTGCTTCACGGGGGACGGCAGGTCCTCCACGATCGCGTCGAGCAGGCGGTTGGTCCCGAGGTTGCGCGTAGCGACGCCGCAGACGACCGGGAACAGGTCGCCGTGGTTCGTGCCGTCCTTGAGCGCCGTGACGATCTCCTCGTGGGAGATCTCCTCGCCCTCCAGGTAGCGCTCGGTCAGGTGCTCGGAGACCTCGCAGATCTCGTCCATGAGCTTGTCGCGGTACTCCTCGGCCTGCGCGGCGAGCTCGTCGGGGATCGGGATCTCGCGGCAGCTGTCGCGGTCGGCGCCGGCGTACTCGTAGGCCTTCATGTCGACGAGGTCGATGACGCCGCGCACGTCGTGCTCGGTGCCGATCGGGATCTCGGTCGCGACGGCGTGCGGCCCGAAGGCGGCCTTCAGGGACTCGAGGGTGCGGAAGAAGTCGGCGCGCTCGCGATCGAGCATGTTGACGAACACCATGCGCGCGATGTCCAGCTCGGCCGCGCGGTCCCAGAGGCGCTGCGTGGAGACCTCGACGCCCATCACCGCGTTCACGACGAACACGGCGGACTCGCAGACGCGCAGCGACCCGAGCGCGTCGGCGATGAAGCTCGGCTCCCCCGGCGTGTCGAGGAGGTTGATCTTGCGCTCCTGCCACTCGAACGAGCTGAGCGCGGCCGAGATCGACATCCCGCGCGCCTTCTCGTCCTCGTCGGCGTCGGAGACGGTCGTCCCGTCGGTCACCGTGCCGAGCCTAGTCACGACGCCTGCCTGGAACAGCAGCGCCTCGTGCAGGGAGGTCTTGCCGCTACCGCGGTGGCCGACGAGGGCGACGTTCCGAATGCGGTCCGCCGGCTTGTGCATGCCCACGCTCCTCTCTCCTCGGGGAGCGGCCACCCTAGCGTGGATCCGCACGATCCTCCACGTGGGATAGAACCCCGGACGTGATCGACGATCTCGAGCTGGCACGGGCGGCCGCGCGCGCGGCCGCCGAGGCCGCGCTGGCGCTCCGCGACGGTTCGCTGCGCCCGGAACGCAAGGGTTCGGCGACCGATCTCGTCACGGAGGCCGACCGCGCCGCGGAGGCGGCGGTGGTGGAGCTGCTGCGGTCCGAGCGGCCGCGCGACGGCGTGCTCGGCGAGGAGGGGACGATGATCTCCGGCGCGCGTCACTGGCTCGTCGACGGCATCGACGGGACGCTCTCGTTCGTGCGCGGGCTGCCGGGATGGGGGTCGGCCGTGGCGCTGCAGGAGCGCGGCGAGACGCTCGCCGCGGCCGTCTTCGATCCGCTCGCCGGCGAGCTGTTCGCCGGGGGCCTTGACCGCGGTGCGGACGTCGACGGCGGTCCCCTTCGCGTCGCCGCCGACCGCGCGTTGCGTGACGCGGTCGTCGCCACGCACGTCCCCACCGGCGACGCGTCCGCAGCGGAGCTCGCCTCGCTGCTCGTCCGGCGTGCAGGCGTGGTTCGCGCGGGCGGCTCGGGGTCGCTCGAGCTCGCCTGGCTCGCGGGCGGGCGCATCGACGGCTGGATCCAGCACGCGCCCGCGCCGTGGGACTGGGAGCCCGGCGCGATCATCGTCGCCGAGGCCGGCGGGACCGTGATCGTGCGCGGCAGCTGGCACATCGCCGGCTCGCCGCAGGTGGCGGGCGAGCTGGCGTCCCTGGTCGCATAACTCACCCGCGCCGATCATCAGCCGCCGTCCGGCGGCTCCTCATGGTCCGGCGACAGCGACAAGGCGTCGCGAGGAGGACCGGTGGCACCGTGCTGCTCCGAACGCGCCGCGGGGTGTCTGCTGCGTCTGCGTTCACGATTGCCGGTAATCGCCCTCCGCGGCGTTACGGCGTTCCGGCTATGGCTAGGGCGCGATCGTCCGCGGCAAGATCAAGCTCGACGTACGAGGAGTGCTCCAGATGCCACTGAACCGACTCCCGCACGCACGCGACAGGGTCGCGGTGGACCCATCCCAAGAGCGCCTGGGCCTTCGCGGCACTCGCCAACCACGGTTGAGCGATGTCCCCCGTGATGTCGAGATCATGCGGAAGCGCATCGTCGGGCACGCGGACGAGCTCCAGGTCAGCGCCCGCTGAGGAAATGATCTGTTCGATCCATAGCCGCATAGGCGCGCATTTGGCCTCGCAAAGATTGAACACCTCGGCTGATCCGGTCTGCTGTTCGACGGCGAGCCGTATACCTCGAGCAAGCTCAGGCGCATACCCGCGCGACCAGAGAAAGCCACCTGCGCCGACTGGCAACTGCTTGCGTCCAGCCAGCACGCGGCACAGTACGAAGCTCTCGCGGTGCATGAAGTCGTTCGGTCCATAGACCATCGGGAGCCGACACACGGTTGCCCCACGCGCGAGATAGGCCGCCTCGACGTCGAGGTTCTCGTAGTCGGAAGGGTCGTAGTCGTAGCCATTCATCACGTAGGTCCGATCGGGTGGCGGACCGTCGCGTACGTGGCTGTCCTCGGTGAGCGGCACCGCGTCAGTCACCGTGCCGGCCCAAACGGAGGCAAATGCCCGGTACACGTCGATGCTCGACACCGCGACGAGCCGTGGTTCTTCGGGCAGCGCCGCGAGCGCCGTGGTCGCATCAGCCTCGGTCATCGCGGACACATCGATCACGCCGTCGGGCCGGAACTTGCGGAGCTCCTGACTCCGGCTTGCTAGGTCCCGACGGTGGACGTGCAGATGCGGCGTGTCGGGAAGTCCGACTGGCTCGTGGTCACCGCGATGAACGATGAGAACCTCATGTCCCGCGCCCAGCAGCTCCGCGACAACTGCGCGGCCTACGAACCGCGTGCCTCCTAGGACGATCACTCGCATGGCACGACCCTATGAGCGATTGTCGCGAAACGTGGACTAGGCCGGGGCGACCGGCGGCATCCACTCGACGGCGTCCTCCGGCCGTGCCGGCTCGCCGTGCGCGACGCGCAGCGCGAAGTACAGGACGGCCGCCGCGAGCGCGGAGACCGGCGCCGCGACGACGCTGAGCACCCAGCCGGCGACCGCGCCGCCGGCGTCCCCGACGGAGGCGATCAGGATGCCCGCCGCGATCGCGACGGCGAGGACGAGGACGATCACCATGACGATCACGCCGAACACCTGCCACCCATGCCCTCTGACGAGCGCGCGGCTACGCCCGAACGCGTCAAGGCCGCCGGGCCGCTCCACCACGACGACCGGCGCCACGACCGCCCAGATGGTCATGAGGTAGAGACCCGGGATGACGAGCGCGATGAAGCCCACGACGGTCGCGACGCCCGCGAGCAGCGAGATGAGGATGAGCGTCAGCACGACCGGCAAGAGCACCCCGGCCTGCTCGCGGTAGATGCGGAAGACCTCTCCGATGATGCGGCGCGGATCGATCCGCCGAAGGTCCGCGTCCCAGTCAGTCGTCGTCATCTTCGGTCAGGCGTCCACGGAGCCGCAGGACGGCCTTGGTGTGCAGCTGCGAGATGCGCGACTCCGTGACGCCGAGGACCTCCCCGATCTCCCGCAGCGTCAGGTTCTCGTAGTAGTAGAGCGCCACGACGAGCTTCTCGCGCTCGGGAAGCCGGGCGATCGCGTCGGCCATCCGGTCCTTGAGGTCCGTGGCGTCCATCACGTGCGCCGGATCGGGCGCGTCCGGGTCCTGCAGCGTGTCGAGCAGGGACACCTGGTCGCCCGACGCGTCGCTCACCGACCACAGCTCGTCGAGCGCCGCCACCGTCGAGTTGGAGATCTGCAGCAGGGACTCCTGGAACTCCTCGACGCTGATCCCGAGCTCGAACGCGACCTCCTCGTCCGTCGGCGCGCGCTGGAGACGGTGCTCGAGCTTGGAGTTGGCCTTCTCGATCTCTCGCGCCCTGGCCCGGACGGAGCGCGGCACCCAGTCCAGGTGGCGCAGCTCGTCGATGATCGCGCCCTTGATGCGCGTGATCGCGTAGGTCTCGAACTTGATCTCGCGCTCGGGCTCGAAGCGCTCGATCGCGTTGATCAGGCCGACGAGGCCGTAGGAGATGAGGTCGGACTCCTCCACATGCGCCGGCAGGCCGGAGGCCATGCGGCCGGACACGTACTTCACGAGGGGCGAATAGGCGACGACGAGGCGCTCACGGGCGTGCGCATCGGCGGTGGCCTTGTAGCGCCTCCACAGATCCTTGAGCTCGATGGCCTTGACGTTCGTGTCCAGAGAGATCCCCTCCCCCGCCTGGCCGGTCAGGCGCGGGGATGCGCTCGTGCGTAGGCGGACTTCAGGCGCGCAGACTCTACCCGAGTGTAGATCTGCGTCGTGCTCACGGAGCTGTGACCGAGGAGCTCCTGGATGGCCCGCAGGTCCGCTCCGCCGTCGAGCAGGTGCGTGGCGAAGGAGTGACGCAGCGCGTGGGGCGAGATGCCGCCCTGGATCGCTGCCTGCCGCGCCCAGGCCTGCAGTCGGCGCCGGACGTCGGAGGTGGAAAGCCTGCGCCCGCTCTTGGACAGGAACAGCGCCTCCGGGCCGTCGGCGGTCTGCAGCGCCGGCCGTCCTCGCTCCAGCCAGCGGGCGAGCGCCCTGAGCGCCTCCTCCCCGGTGGGAACCAGGCGGGTCTTGCCGCCCTTGCCCTCGACGCGGACCTCCTCGTCCTCGAAGGACACGCTGGAGACGTCGAGGTCGACCAGCTCCTCCGCCCGCAGGCCGGACGCGTACGCGAGCTCGAACAGCGCGCGGTCGCGAAGCTCCAGGGGCGTCGTCGCCGGGATCCGGTCGAGGAGGGCGGAGATCTGGTCGGGCGCGAGGACGCGCGGCAGCTTCGCCGGGCGCTTGGGGGCGGGGACGAGGTCGGCGGGATTCGCCGGCACCTCGCCGTGCTCGTGCAGGACGCGGAAGAGCTGGCGCAGGGCTGCGAGCTTGCGAGCGGTCGTCGCCGGACCGGCCCGGCGCTCGGACAGCACCTGGGCGTAGCGGCGCAGGACGCGCGGCGTCACGTCGGCCGGCTCCAGCTCGCTGCGGGTGCACCAGATCGCGAGCTGCCCGGCGTCGATGCCGTACGCGCGCCGTGAGCGGTCGGCGAGTCCCCGCCGCCGCAGGTCGGCGTCGAGCAGACGCAGGGCCCGTTGCCAGGCTTCGCTAGGTTGGGGCGGCGTGGGGTCGTTCTTCATCGACACGGATCACGGCACCGTCGCGACCAAGCGCCAGCTGCTCGAGGCGGGCATCGCGGACGAGGTGAACGGGCCGCCCCGCCCGTGGCTGCGCATCCAGGGTCCCAGCGATGCGTCGACGATGTGGTACGCCGTGCTGCGCAAGCAGGAGCGGGGCATCTTCATCGGTGCCCTTGCCCTTCGCCACTCCCCGCGGGTTGACCTCCTCCTGCAGTCCGGCTGGCAGGAGGTGCCGATGGACGAGATCGCCGCGCCGGCCTAGACGATGTAGACCGGTGTGCCGACCTTGACCTGGTCGTAGAGCGCCTCGACGTCGGGGATCCGCATGCGGATGCACCCGTGCGAGGCGTTCGTGCCGATCGAGTTGACCGCGTCGGTCCCATGGATGCCGGCGCCGTCGTAGATGCCCATCCAGCGCGCCTTGATCGGGTTGGAGGGCCCGGGCGGGATGACCTTGCCGGCGAGCTTGCCGGCCCACGACGACTGCGGGACGTGCCAGGACGGGTTCTCCGCCATGTTCTGGATCGTGTACTGGCCGGCGGGCGTCTCCAG
>Ga0081539_10002213_pt1 | contig 28360 bp, 25 predicted proteins | sample TabmetS4T2R2_FD_71023 | JGI IMG/M metagenome (GOLD analysis project Ga0081539, IMG submission 71023) | Tabebuia heterophylla rhizosphere microbial communities from the University of Puerto Rico - S4T2R2 | ecosystem: Host-associated > Plants > Roots > Rhizosphere ... | reverse complement strand
GAACTTCATCCCGGGCGCCTCCTGGGGGGGGGGGGGCCTGGCGCCGCTTTGGTATCGATGATGCGCGATCGAGACCAAAGCGGCGCCAGGCCGCCGCACTCCAAGGAGGTGCGTGAATCTGCGGCTAATCTATTTGTATTGCTTAACGTGATTCTGAGGTCGTGCCGTTCGGCTCGTCGATGTATTTCTTGAGCCACGCGTAGAGTTCCTGGTACCAGTAACGACTGTTTTCGCCTTTTAATATCCAGTGGTTCTCGTCGGGCCAGACGAGCAGACGGCTTGGAATGCGCAGACGTTGCAGCACGCTCCAGTTTTCCAACGTCTGATTCAGCGGCACGCGGAAATCGTTCTCGCCGACTGACAGCAGTATCGGTGTGCGGAAGTTCTTCGCGAACCGGATCGGGTTCTGCTCGCGCCACACTGGTCCCTGCTCCCACACTGGTCCACCATTGTTCACCTCGCGCGAGTAGATCGTGTCACTCGTGCCCCACTGCGATTCGAGATTGATCAAACCGGCATGACTGACGAGCGCCTTGTAACGCGTCGTGGTGGCCTGCATCCAGTTGGCCATGTGCCCACCGTAACTCGCGCCCGCCGCAGCTTGCCGCGATCCATCGACATACGGGTAAAGCCGGATCGCTTCATCGGCAGCTTCGTTGATCTCGTTTGCTGGTCCTTTGAACGGATCACCCTGGATACTCTGCGCAAACGCTTCGCCGAATCCTGTCGAGCCTGAGTAATTCGTCAACAACACGACGTAACCCGGTCGCGAGAGCATGAAGTAGTTCCAGCGCAGTCCCCAGTTGTCGCGCCACATGCTGTGTGGTCCACCATGCATGACGACGAACAGCGGATATTTCTTGTGCTCATCGAAATTGGGCGGCAACGCGATCATGTTGTGAATGCGTTTGCCTGCTTTGCTGGTGAACCAGAAGTGACGCAGCGGTTGCCAGTCGATCTTTGCGACCTGATCGGCGTTGAACGATGTGAGCGGTATCTGTGTTTTGGATGAAAGATCCAGGCGAAAGATCTCAGGCGGATTGGTTGCGCTTTCCCAGCTCGCGATCACGATCGTCGACGGCGCTCGCGATGGAATGCGGAGATTTGTGTAAACACCGCGCGTCATGTCCATTGCGAGGGTCACGTCGCCACCGTTTGCCGGCAGCGTGAAGAGCTTCTCATTTCCTGCTTCTTCCGCTGTCAGGTAGATCGACTTGCTGTCAGGCGTGAATGCATAGCCGCCAACTGCGCGGTCCCACTTCGCAGTCAGAACTTCAGGTTGGCCCATGTTGGGCCAGGCGAATTTCGCCAGCCGATCGACGTGGTAAACCTTATTATCGCCTTCGATGCTGATCAGCGTGTACAACGCCTTGCCGTCAGGACGAAAGACCGGATTGCCAAAATTGTCGTTACCGGTGGTGAGACGTATTGGCTCGCCACCACTTGCCTCTACTTTGAATAGCGACGTGTTTGTGTTTGCGTATGCAGCGGCGTCTCTGTTTGTCGATGCGACGAAGACGATGGCGTTGCCGTCGGGTGTCCAAACCGGATCGAGCTCTTCGCCCGAGTCTGACGTGCGACCAGCGAAACCGCGCTCAGTCACCAGCTTCGTCCCGGCGAGTAGATCTTTCGCTTTCGCGCCTTGCTGTGCGGTTTGAACAAACACGTGCGCCTGTGTGTCTTCGAGCCACTTGTCCCAATTGCGAATGGGAAACTTGTCGTAAACACGTACGCGATACTTCTGCGCCTTTCGCTCCGCCGCGATCTTCTTGTTCGCGTCGTCATCGCCCGCGCCGGGATAGACCGTGCTGACGAAGAGTATTGCCTGACCATCCGGTCGCCATTGTGGAGATCGCGCGCCCGTCGAAAGTGATGTGATGCGCACTGCTTCGCCACCCTCAGCTATGTCCAACACATAAATCTGAGCGGCTTCGTCTCCGTCGCGTCGCGCACCAAATGCGATCCGGCGGCTGTCAGGACTCCACGTGACACCACTCTCGCCGCCTTTGGTCGATGTCAATCGGCGTGGCTTCGCACTGCCGTCAGTCGGAACGATCCATAGGTCTGACACCTGGTCCTTCTCGTCGTAAGCAGGCTCTACTAACGAAAACACGACCCACTTTCCATCCGGACTCGGCACCGGCGCGCCGACGCGCTTCATCATCCACATCGACTCGTGTGTCAGTGGTACCTTGTTCGTTTGTGCGGTAACGCACAACCATGTACCCGAGAGAAGAACGATGATCAGTACAGATAAAATGTAGCGACGCTGGCTAAACATGAGTGATCCTCCTGCGAAAGCTGGTGGTTGGCGCAGAAATCATACCGGAGCGGACGCAAAAACGCACAAATCATTCAGTAACGTTTCTTCGAAATCATTTGTGGGTTTTGTGACTTTTTAGGTCTACAGTTTTCTCAGACCAGGCTGGTCAACAAGGAGGGCCCCACATGAGTGCCGTTTCTGAACGCCGCAGCAGTTTACGCCGAACCGAAGACATCTATCGCCAGGCAATCGAAGATATTCGAGACTACGCCATCTTCATGATGAATCCTGACGGCGTTGTAACCAACTGGAACGTCGGCGCGCAACAGATACTCGGTTACACCGAAGCGGAGATTATCGGCAAAGACGCCAGCAAGTTCTTCACGGCTGAGGACCGGGCGAGGGGTGTCCCGGCGAAAGAGTTAGCGACTGCCGCAATGTCGGGCCGGGCCGAAGACGAGCGCTGGCACGTGCGGAGCGACGGATCGCGTTTCTGGGCCAGTGGTGTTGTCACGCCCGTGCGCGACGGGACCGGCAACCTGATCGGTTTCTCGAAGGTCATGCGCGACATGACCGAGCGAAACAAGTTGACCGAAGAGCGCGATCGGTTCTTTGCCTTATCAATTGACATGCTGTGCATCGTTCATCTCGACGGCCGCTTCCAGCGAGTGAACCCGGCATTTCATGAAGTGTTGGGATTCACGGAAGAAGAGCTGTTAACCATGAACATATTTGGACTCGTGCATCCGGATGATCGGGCAAAAACGATAAAAGAGTATGAGGGACTCGTCGCCGGCGAGCCGGTCACGTTCATGGAGAACCGTCTGCTCACGAAAGACGAGACTTACAAGTGGGTGGCGTGGAGCTATTTCCCTGTGCCTGAAGATGGCCTCGCGTTTGGCGTCGGTCGCGACATGACGGAGTTGCGGCAGATCCATGAGGTGCTGCGTTTGCGCGCGGCTGAGCTCGAGGATGCAAACCGTATCAAGGATGAGTTTCTGGCGACGATGTCGCACGAGCTGCGAACGCCATTGACTTCGATTCTGGGCTGGTCGCGTCTGCTGCAGTCGAATCAGTTGAGTGAGAAGGAGAAGGAGCGTGCTATTCAGGTCATACAACGAAATGCTGAAGCGCAGTCGAAGTTGATCGAAGATTTGCTCGACGTTTCGCGCATCATCACCGGCAAGCTCAAGATCGAGTTTCAGCCGGTGTCGTTCGCGTCGATCACAGACAGCGTGATCAATTCGTTGCGTCCTGCTGTTGATGCGAAGCAGTTGCAACTCGAGGCGGAGATCGATCCGGCTGCTGGTCCAATCCTTGGAGATCCGGCCCGGCTGCAACAGATCGTCACGAACCTGCTCTCCAACGCGATCAAATTTACGCCGAATGGCGGCAGGATTGATGTTCGTCTCGAACGCCGCGACTCATGTGTGCGATTGGAAGTTAAGGATACGGGTGTGGGAGTCGCAGCGGAACACTTGCCACACATTTTTGAGCGCTTCAGACAGGTCGATTCCTCGAATGTTCGTGCGCATGGCGGTCTTGGGCTGGGACTGGCGATCGTCGATTATCTCGTGCGCCAGCAGGCCGGAACTGTTTCTGCCCAGAGCGAAGGGATTGGTAAAGGGGCGACTTTCTCGGTTCAGTTTCCCCTCACGGCTTCGGAGGTTTTCGGCAGCAATATGGCGGTGGTCGAGTCATTGAATGATCGGGCTTGTACGGTAGTGGAGGAGAGTTCGAGTAACGAGAAACTGAAGCACCTGCGAATTCTGGTTGTGGAAGATGATCCGGATACGCAGGAGCTACTCCAGACAGTGCTGCAACAACATGGCGCTGAGGTCGTGGCGGTCGGGTCTGCGACAAGTGCGTTGGCAGAGATCGAGTGCCTCAAGCCTAACGTCATCATCAGTGACATAGCGATGGCAGGCGAGAATGGCTACGAGTTGATCAGAAAGATCCGGTCTTTACCGGCCGAAGCCGGCGGTCGCATTCCCGCAGTTGCGCTGACGGCGTATGCAGGCGTTGCTGATCGGCGCCGGGCACTGCTGGCTGGTTTTCAAACACACCTCTCGAAACCTATAGAACCGGATGATTTGTTAGCGGTCATTTTGAGCCTCACGTTTCAACAGGAGCCCAATAGCAGAAACACCTAGTTTTGCGTTGAACCCGGCAACTCATCTTCACGTACAAACATCGTAACGGGCCGCTCAATTGTGGTGTCTAGTTTTTGTGGAGGATTACCGTTTGAATTTTTTCGCCATTTTTACTGGTTTTCAAAAAGCCGCGCTTTTGCTCGGCTTTGTTGTGATTGGGCTCTTTTCGGCCGCACCGGTCCAGGCTCAGCAAACCCCAGCCGCGAGTCCCAAAAGTGAGATTCAGTCGAGCCTCACCGACCTTTCGAATCTGTACAAAAGCGAGATCGAGAGACTCGAGAAACGACATGAACAGTCGCAGCAGCTCTATAACGACGGGCTCATCTCGCGGGTTGATCTCGAAAAAGGTGAGAAGGAGTTAAGCGACGCGCGCGCCAAAGTTGAGCAGATCACGAGAGACATCGCGGCTGCGAATCAACCGGCGCCCGGGCTTACGCCCGAGGTTGTATCTGAGCTTGCAGCAGCCGGTAATCAGGTTTGGACTACGGGAAACGCGAAGATCGACAATCTCATTCGTTACTACGGTGGCCAGTATGGAGTCGATCCTTTTCTGATTTACTGCACGATGTCGCAGGAGTCGAGTTTCACCGCTGGTGCGACGAGCCCGAAAGGCGCGCAGGGCCTGATGCAGCTCATGCCTGACACGGCTGCTCGATATGGCGTAACGAATCCCTATGACGTAGCGCAGAACATCAAAGGCGGCACGCGTTATCTGAAGGATCTTCTGAAAATGTTCAATGGCCGTGTTGACCTCGCGCTGGCGGGATACAACGCTGGTGAGGGTGCGGTGATGAAGTATGGCAACACGATTCCGCCGTATAACGAAACACGCAACTACGTGCGCCTGATTCTGAAGCGCTACACCACGAAGAAACAGGTTTCGTAAATCTTTCGCGGTCAGGCTGAAAAGCACAAACTGGGATTTCATCCGGTTTGTGCTTTTTTGTGTCTCAGATCTCCAGCAAATCTTTTCCCACAATGATCTTGCCTTTGAAAGTTTTATGAGCACCCTCGGCCCATTGTTCGTCAGTAATCGACGGATCGTCACCGGGAACGAAGTGTGAGAGCACCAGGGTCTTTACTCCAGCTTGCATCGCGATCTTGCCGACGTCTTCCGGCAGCGTATGAGCGGCCATGAGATGTTCGCGAAGTCTTTTTGCATCAGGTAGACGCTTCACCAGTGCCTCGATGCCAGGCAGGTACATGACTTCATGCACGAGCACGTCTGCGCCTTTGGCAAACTCGGCGAGCTCCGGTGCGTATGCTGTATCGCCTGATATAACCACAGAGCGATCTTTTGCGTCGAAGCGGTAAGCATAGGCTTGCTTGATCGGCGGGTGGCGAACGAGGCAGGAGGTCACTTTCACATCGTCATTCGTCAACACCGTGCCGGGTTTATCAAACTCATGAGGAGTGAATAGAGTGCGCGGGTCTGCGCGACCTTCATCGTCGATGCGCGTGTCGATGTCAAACTTGAGGTAGTTGAAGAAGTCACGCGACATCGCGGTTAAACCAGATGGACCATACGCATCGACACGCACTGGCAAACCGGTGATCCAGGCGTTGTAGAAAAGCGTGCCAAGTTCGAGATGGTGATCGGAGTGGTAATGGGTGATGAAGATGTAGCGTACGCGGTTGAGCGCGACGCCCACTCTGATTAACTGTTTCGATACTCCGTAGCCGCAGTCGACCACGTATGGCACGTCATTAATCATGATCAGCGTGGCGGGATTACTTCGTCCTGCTTCACCAACCCTTGGACCACCCTTGGTCCCCAGCAACACAACTCGTGTCGGTGTGGTTTGTTGCTGCGCGAAAACATTGCTACGGAGCAGCGCATGCGAAACCGCGAGGCTTGTGACGCCGGTTAGAAACTGTCTACGTGTGGGTTGCATAAGGTGGGAGGATAATCAAGTGTGCGTCTTTAGCCAATGCCGGATGGCGGCGATGTACTCGCGCACCGGCATCATGCTGAGATCCTGTCGAGAAAAGCCGTCCTTTTTTCGTCGCACATCGAACTCCGAGTGAAAGTCGGTAAACTTTTTCCAGATAGAACTTCCGCTTGCGACCTTTCTTAGATGGACCGTGTCAACAAACCAGTTTCGCAGGGCGATCACCGCTTTCTTGGGATCATTTCCATGCGCTTTGGCATCAACACCGCCCAGATCTGATAGCGCTCGCTTGTAATCGTGGGGCCTCGCTCCTAAAACTAAAAACCGCTTCTTCCTGAGATATCCGGCTGATGTTCGGCGGCATCCATAGTCAATGCCTAACTCAAACGGAATATTCAGCCGGAAAAACTCACCTTGTTTTCCCGATCTTATTCTGGATAAATCGTGAAGGCTATATCGGGATCTGAGGATCAGTGAGAGGATTTTATTTAATCGTTGCTCGCCGGAATCTGCTGTCTGCAATGCAATCTGAGGAGTAAATCCAAAGTAAACAATAGTAAAGAGGATAGGATTGAGCAGGGAATTGTACTGGCTGTCAAACGGACAGTTGATGAATACGTTTTTATTGAATCCCGGGTGAGGACCAGGCCGCATTTTTATCGTTCTCTATCTACGATTAATGTTTAGATGCTTCAGATAAAAGCTCTCTGTAGGATTTCATGTACTGGACGCTGCCGTCCCATTTGTGCACATACAAATCAAATCCTTGTCTCTTACACCTTAACTTCGCCCACGCTATCGCATCTCTTCGCAATTCGAAGTTTTTAGCAGCGCGTGAGAGTCCATAAGTTCTAACATCCCAGCCACCATAAAAGCCGGGATAAACAAGTTGTGCTCTCTTACTCATAATTGGGAGTACTATACCACCAGATAGTCAATCCGTATACTCTGTGGCCCAGGAGACAAACATGAAACGAATCTGCATCCTGATCTGTGTGTTGGCTGTTGCGGGCCTGGTGCGTGGTGACCTGGATCCCGCCCAGGTGAACGCTAAAACCATCGCACTGAAACTCGAAAACCAGCGTGTTCGCGTACTCGAAGCTACGCTCAAACCCGGCGACAAGGAAAACACGCACTCGCATCCCGCCTACGTGATCTATGTGATCGCGGGCGGCAAGTTTCGCAATCACGCTGCTGACGGCACTGTCACGGACGGTGAGTTCAAAACCGGAGACGTAATCTATCGCGATCCCCTGACGCACTGGGCCGAGAACACTGGTGACACAACGATCCGTCTCGTGCTGGTTGAGCTTAAGAACTAACTCGGCCCGGTTAAGTTGCCGGAGTTTGCCGGCGAGAGGAGCCGTGCGATGAGCAGGTGCATGCGATCGAAGTCGATCGGCTTGGTTAAATATCCGGAGACGCCCGCGTCGTAAGCCGCGCGCTGAAAACCCTCCGTGCCGAACGCCGTGATCGCGACGATAGGTACGTCTCGCAATCCTTCTGTTTCTCGAATGCGGCGCGTCGCTCCGAGGCCGTCGAGTGTCGGCAAGTTGATGTCCATTAAGATCAGGTTAGGCAACGTCTGTGTCGCGACCGCAACAGCATCTTCACCATTACTGGCGGTCACTACCCTATAACCCTGTTGCTGAAGATCGAGACTGATCACTGCTACGTTATCGGCCGAATCGTCGACCACCAGAATCAGAAATTTCGGCTCGATCGTTTGACCCTCACGCGAGGACTTATTCTCCTTCAGCGGCGGGAGTCCCGACGTAGCCAACGGGTCTTTGGGTGCCATATCGACGATTATAGCGGCGCTCATGGTCGTTTAGTAAACTCACCCTATGAACGCGAGATTTCATCCCGCTCTCAAAGCCATAAGCACTGGCGATCTGGCAAGATTCAAAGAGCTTATGGCTGTTGCGTGAGTCTTAGCTCGACAACTTTCATCGTCTTCGACTAACATGAGGCCCACTTAAACCTCATGACAAAAAAATCAGGCCTCATCCCTGCAGAAAGAATCGCAAACTCCATTTATTTCATCCGTGGTGAAAGAGTAATGCTGGACCGTGATCTGGCTGCCCTTTATGGAGTCGAAACGAAAGTGCTAAAACAGGCCGTGAAGCGCAACATAGATCGGTTTCCCGAAGATTTCATGTTTGTACTTAATCAAGTGGAGTTTCGCAATTGGAGGTCACAATTTGTGACCTCCAAAGCCGACCGCCAAGGGCTACGACATTCGCCTATGGCGTTTACTGAACATGGAATCGTGATGTTGTCCAGCGTCTTAAACAGTAAGCGTGCGATTGATGTCAACATTGAAATCACCCGAGCCTTCGTAAAGCTGCGAAAGATCTTGGCCTCTCACGCTGATCTTTCGCGTCGACTTGACGAACTTGAAGGTAAATACGACCAACGTTTCAAGGTTGTCTTCAACGCAATCCGAGCGGTCATGTCTCCTTCAGCTGTGAGGCGCAAGGAAATCGGGTTTCGACCCGCTTCAAGGTCGCAAAAACGTTGATGTCGCATTGGAGGTGCCAACTTGTCACCTCCAAAGTGAAGCGCGCTGATGGTCGCTTCGTTAACTGCGTCGCCGTTGAGTCAAGCGCGCCTTCGCTCAAGCGATGTTTTATTCTTTGTCTTACCAACCTCCGCCAGCACTTTCTTCGCTTCTCGAGCCTGCCACTGCGCATTGTTGAGACGTTCGCGCGCCTGCCCGAGATTCATGTGGGTGAGACACGCCTGCGCATCCTTAATCGCGCGCAGGGCGAAGTTCAACCGCTTACACGCTTCACGCAGCCGGTCGAGCTCTGACTCTTCGGAGGGCACGGGGGCAAACCCGATCGCATTCATTTCCGCAACTTAACGGCTCGATTTTCGTTTGGCAATAAAAACAGCCAACTTAGTACAATCAATCTCGAGGATTAATAACAATGCGAAGAGCCGTCACCACAATTCCACTATGTATCGCTCTAGTTCTTCTTCCGCACCTTGCCGCCGCGCAGGATCACGCGACGAAGATCCAGGAAGTCCTGGCGCTGGCGCACAAGTATCGCCAGTTCAATGGCGCGGCACTCGTTGCGGAGAATGGGAAGGTCGTTTACAAGGGCGCATTCGGAATGGCCAATATGGAATGGAACATTCCCAACACGCCTGATACCAAATTTAGACTCGGGTCGATCACGAAGCAGTTTACTGCGACCGCCACCCTCCAGTTGGTAGAACAAGGGAAGATCAAACTCGATGCGAAGATCACGGACTACTTACCGGATTATCGAAAAGACACTGGCGACAAAGTAACGATCCATCACCTGCTCACGCACACATCCGGCATTCCGAGTTACACGGGCCAGCCAGGTTTCTTTGAGAACGTCAGCCGCAACCCTTACAAGGTCGATGAGTTCGTGAAGAAGTATGCGAGCGGCAATCTCGAGTTCGAGCCCGGCTCGAAGTTCTCCTATAACAACTCCGGTTACTTCCTGCTCGGCGCGATCATCGAGCGCGTCACCGGCAAACCGTACGAGCAGGTGTTGAAGGAGAACATCTTCGATCCCATCGGTATGAAGAACACTGGTTACGATCATCACGCTACGATCATTCCCAAGCGCGCCTCCGGCTATCGCCAGACGCCTGACGGTTTCACGAACGCCGTCTATCTCGACATGTCGATTCCTTACGCCGCGGGCTCGCTCTACTCGACTGTCGAAGATCTGTACCTGTGGGACCAGGCGCTCTACACAGACAAGGTGCTCTCAGCGCAATCAAAGGCGTTGATGTACAAACCGTTTCTCGAAAACTACGCGTACGGCTGGGCCGTCACGAATGGATCCTTCAAGCAGAACGATCAACCGGTGCAGGTGATCACGCACGACGGCGGCATCAACGGCTTTACCACCACCATCGTTCGCTTTCCCAAAGAGAAGAATCTCATCGTGATGCTCGACAACACCGGCAGCGGTTATCTCAACCGGCTGAGTGATTCGATCGCGAGGATTCTCTATAACCAACCGTACGAGCCACCGAAGATCTCGATCGTGTCCGTGCTCGGCAAGACGATCGCGGAGAAGGGAATCGACGCCGGTATCGCACAGTATCGCGATCTGAAAGCAAAGCAGGCGTCGACTTACGATTTCGCGGAGGCGGAGCTGAACCAGCTTGGTTACCAGCTACTAAGAAGTGGTAAAGCGAGAGAGGCGATCGAGATCTTCAAAGTCAACGTCGAGGCGTATCCACAGGCCTTCAACACTTACGACAGTCTTGCTGAAGCCTACATGACGATCAACGAGCGCGAGCTCGCGATACAAAACTACAAGAAGTCGCTCGAACTTAATCCGAACAACACGAACGCCGCGGAGATATTGAAGCGACTCGAGAAGCCGTGACCACAGATCACACGGATGTTTGATTGATCTGCACGGATCAGAAGTCTCGTGTTGCGGCTGATTTGCCTCTGGAGCGCGCGGCGTTGGTCGCGAAATTTCCAGTTAAAACACGCCCTGCTTTGTCGACGCGCCAGACGAACCTGCCGTTCGACTTTCGCGCCGTGCCTGCTTCGAAGAACGTGGCTTCAATCGTGTCGCCCTTGATCGAGCCTTTAACCTGAATCGGAGTCCTGCTACTCACGGGCAGGCTGTGGCCGTTTTCAGAAACCTTGTGACCGCTGCCAGTGAACGTGGTGCCTGTTTGATTGATTGACAGGTCAAAACCGATCTTCATGTTTTTGAAAGAGTTATAAGAGGTCGTCTCGACAACGTTGACAATGTTCCACTTGCCGGAAAGATCCTGGGCAGTGTTGCGTGGTTGCGGATCTTCTTTCACAGGAGCGGGGTTCACCGGCGCGGACTTGACAGGCGCGGGTGCCGGAACAGAGCGGGCTGGAGTTGTCTGAGCAACAACCGGCGCGGGCTCTTGCACCGGCGCGGGCTGTTGCGCTGACGCAGGACGTGCCGGCGACTCGACACTGGCAACAACGGCCTTCGCCGAGCGCGAATCGTAAAACCTATTAATAAGGACAGCGGCTGCTGCGGTAAAAGCGATTGCCAGCACAGCAAGCGCGAGGGCTGTTCCATAAGAAAATCGTGCAACAGGCGGCGGCGGAGGAGTCGGGATATCGGTGCCGGCCACGTCACTTCTTACAACCGTGACTTCATCAACCATCGTGACTTCATCAACCCCGTTATCAACCACGTCTGGAACCGCTGCAACCGGCTCAAGGTATTCACTGGTCGTTGCGGTCTCAATTCCGAAGAACTGCTTGAGCACAACGCGCTCGCTTGCCGTAATCGAACTCGACGCAAGTGGAGCGAATGTCGGATCAAAGCTGAACCGAGCGTCTCGCATTGCAGCAACGGCGTTGACTGCGCGGAATCCCGTGAGATGGCCGAAGCGAGCATCAACGAGTTTGCCGTATGCGAAAGACAATTCACCTTGAATCGCGCCGGCGAGGATCTCAAGCCTGCCACTCTCGCCGTTGGCGCAAATCGTCTGAATGAAATTTAGGATGTCGCGATGGTCAGACATAGTTTTAGTTCACCTGCCCAAGTATTTCGGTGCGTTAGAAGGGAATTGTGGGAAGAGGGTTGCAGTCTAAATTCAGCGATCGACCGTGTCAATTCAAGTCACACGTCGGCACAGAATTGACAAGATTAAATCCGCAAATCGTGTCCTACTGCCCTATTCGTATCGCAACGCGATCAGCGGATCGACTTTCGCGGCGCGACGCGCGGGGAGATAACACGCCAGGAAGGCGGCGACGGATAGTAGTACCGAGATCAGTATGAACGTTACTGGATCCGTGGCGCTGGTGTTGAAGAGCAGGCTGTGCATCAGGCGGGTCAACGCAACTCCGCCGGCCACGCCAATCAACACGCCCACTGCCGTCAGCTTCATTCCACGTCCAACAATCAATTTGAAAACATCGCGCGTCGTTGCACCCAGCGCCATGCGGACACCGATCTCGTGTGTTCGCGTCTGAACCAGAAAAGCCATCACGCCATAAATCCCGATCAGCGCCAGCAACAACGCACCACCGGCAAACGCACCAAACAACGTCGCGTACAGCCGTGGCTGCCAGATCGATTCTGCAACTACCTCGTCCATCGTCGCGACTTCACTCACTGGCAAATCGGAATCTAGTTGTGCAACCTCACGACGAACCGCGCCCGTTAACTCCTGCGGACTCGACGTGGTGCGCACCACGAGAGCCAACCCGCCAACCGGAATTTTCTGGTGGGGCAAGTAAACACTCTTGCGCGTGTCTTCCTGCATTCGTTGATGGCGAACAGCTCCGACCACCCCTACGATCGTGTGCCATGGCTCGTTATCTTCCGGTGGTCCAAAACGAACGCGCTTGCCGATCGGGCTCTCGTTGGGCCAGTACTCACGCGCGAGTCGCTCATCAATGATCGTTACGTTTGGCGAGTCTTTCGCATCCGTCTCGTTGAAGTCGCGGCCGGATAACAGAGGTATGCCCATCGTGCGAAAGTAGCCGGGCGTGACAACGGTGTGTTGAATCATCGGCGCCTGGCCAACAGAGAGCACCGGAAAACCTTCGACCGTAAGGCTCCGTCCCCAGCCTCCGCCAGCTAATGGCAGCGTCGCCGTTGCACTCGCCGCCTCCACGCCAGGTAGATTACGCACACGTTCAACCAACTGCTTCACAAAGACACTACGCTGATCGTCCTCCTTGTATTTTGCACGTGGCAGACTGATGCTCGCAGTCAGAACGTTATGCGTGTTCAGTCCGATGTTGACTCGTTTCAGACGCAGAAAACTCTGAATCATCAAACCCGCGCCGACGAGTACGATCAGCGAGAGCGCGATCTCCGTGACGACGAGCAGACTGCGCGCCCGACTACGCACACCTGAAGCTCCACGGCCGCCTTCTTTGAGTGTGTCGTTGAGATCGACGCGTGAAGTTTGCAGCGCTGGAGCAGCGCCAAACAAGAGACCCGTCAACAACGTGATCGCCGCCGTGAAACCGAGCACGCGCAGATCGATGCTGAAGTTCATCCAGAACGGCAACTGGCCCGGAATCGCAGTCAACAATAGTCGCAGCGCCCAGATAGACAGGAAAAAGCCGACCACGCCACCGGTTACCGCGAGTAACAAACTCTCAACCAGAAGCTGGCGCATGATTAGCCAGCGACTCGCACCCAGTGCCGTACGCAACGCAAACTCTCTTTGTCTGGCAGTCGCTCGCGCGAGCATGAGATTCGCGACGTTCACACACGCGACCAGCAACACGAAACCGACAACACCGAGAAGGATCAAAAGCGCGTCGCGATAACTGCCTGTGAGCGTGTCGTGCAAACTCGTCACCTTCACTCCGAGACCTTCGTTTGTGACGGGATTCTGTTGCTCGATACGCGCCGCGATGTTGTGCATCTCGGCCTGCGCTTCGGCGAGACTCACGCCATCTTTCAAACGCGCAATCGAGCTCAAACCATGATCAGTTCGCGTGAAAATCTGCGGAGTTAAAGCAAGCGGCGCCCACAATTCAGCAGTGTCGGGAAACCTGAAACCTGGCGGCATCACACCGACAACCGTGCGCGCGCGGCTGTTGAGCATGATCTTGCGGCCGATGATGTTTGGGTCACCGCCAAAGTTTTGTTGCCAGAGATTGTGTCCAAGGATCACGACCCACTCTTCTTCAGGTCGGTCTTCGTTCGCCGTAAACGTGCGGCCGAGTTGCGGCGACACGCGCAGGATCTCGAAGAGGCCGTGTGAGATGAAAGAGCCACGAACCTCGATTGGCTCGCCAGCGCCACTCAGCGCAAACCGGCTCGTGCCGAAGTAGATGCCGATGTCTTCGAAACTCTTGCTTTGCTCGCGCCAGTCGAGAAAGTTCGGGTACGAAACTGACATCGATTCGATGCCCCGTTTAGATGCGGTCTCGTCGAGCACCACGAGGCGATCGGATTGAGGGTAGGGAAGTGGTCGCAGCAGAATGCCGTTCGCAAAACTGAAGATCGCGGTGTTCGCGCCGATGCCGAGCGCGAGCGTTAGCACAACCACGATCGTGAAAGCGTAATTCTTGAGGAGGACACGCACGCTGTAAGAAGCATCGCGCAGCAGGCTCTCGAGGAATCCGATGCCGCGCGCATCACGGCACTCTTCCTTCGACTGGTCCACGCGACTGAACGACTTCAGCGCCGCGTAGCGTGCGTCTTCCGGCGACATCCCGTTCGTGATGTTTTGCTCGATTTGTCGATCCAGGTGATAGCGCAACTCTTCATCGAGCTCCTGCTCCAGCTCGTCTCGATGAGTCAGCGCGCGCCAGCGGCGTAGTAAATCTTTTAAGTTCACAGAGAATCCTCACGCATCTCGTAAAACCAGAGCGACTGCATCGGAGAATCGCTCCCATTGCCTGCGCTGCGAGTCGAGTTGTTTGCGACCGCGAGCAGTCAAGCCGTAGAACTTCGCCCTGCGATTGTTGTCGGATGGTCGCCAGACGGCGGAGATGAGGCCACGCGCTTCGAGGCGATGGAGCGCAGGGTAAAGGGCGCCGGCGGTGATGGTCAGGACGTCGCCGGACAGCAGCTCGATGCGCTGCATGATATCCCAGCCGTTCAGGCTGCCGGAGCTGAGCAAGCGCAGGATCAAGAGCTCGAGCGTGCCCTGTTTGAACAGGTCAGCTTGTTGTTTGTTCATGTCTTCCTCTAGTCAGCCAATAGGAAGCCGCAGTCTAGCGGCTGCTCCTATTGGCTGTCAATAGGAGCGTGCGCACGGGTGGCCACAGAGGGCCACCCCGACAGTTGTAGTCAATCACGCCACTGCGTCGAATGGCGCTCGGTGGGCAAGACCCGAAATGCTCACCGGGCGCCATTCGACAAGGCATTCTGATTGACTACAACTGTAGGGGCGGCCCTCCGTGGCCGCCCGTGCGTTGAACTCCTAAACGGAAACAGTTTCCGTGAATTGTGCTTGTTCGGTTGACCCGGTGAGGGCGGTGGTCGACGAGGCGCCGCCGGCGACGATCTGCGCGATCGTATCGAAGTAGCCGGTACCGACAAACGCCTGGTGTTTGACAGCCCGGTAGTTGCTATCGTCCGCGCGTTCGAACTCAGTCGCCTGAAGCTTCGCGTACGCACTCATGCCTGACTCGCGATACTCCTGCGCGAGCTCGAACATCGCGAGGTTGAGCGCATGGAACCCGGCGAGCGTGATGAACTGAAACTTGTACCCCATCGACGCAAGCTCTTTTTGAAACTTCGCAATCGTCTGGTCGTCGAGCTTCTTCTTCCAGTTGAACGACGGCGAACAGTTGTACGCCAGCAGCTTGCCAGGAAACTCCTCGTGAATCGCGCGTGCAAAACGCGCGGCGTCATCGAGATTAGGCTCCGAAGTCTCACACCAGACCATGTCTGCATACGGCGCGTATGCAAGACCGCGCGCGATCGCCTGGTCCAACCCCGGCTGCACCGTGAAGAAACCTTCCGTCGTGCGACTGCCAGTCAGAAACGGATGATCACGCTCATCAACATCGCTCGTGAGCAGACCAGCAGCATCAGCATCAGTGCGCGCGACGAGGATCGTATCGACGCCGAGAACATCAGCCGCCAGACGCGCTGCAGTCAGCTTCTGAATAAACTCCTGTGTCGGCACGAGCACCTTCCCGCCCATGTGCCCACACTTCTTACACGATGCAAGCTGATCCTCGAAATGCACTCCGGCCGCGCCCGCTTCGATCATCGCCTTCATCAACTCAAAGGCATTGAGGCAGCCGCCAAACCCAGCTTCAGCATCAGCAACGATCGGTGCAAACCACTCAATGCCATTGCGCCCCTCGACATGATCGATCTGATCGGCGCGTTGAAACGCGTGATTGATCTTCCGCACGACATCGGGCACGCTGTTCGCTGGATACAGACTCTGATCGGGATACATCTGACCAGCGACGTTCGCGTCAGCCGCCACTTGCCAGCCGCTCAAGTAAATGGCCTTCAACCCGGCCTGCACCTGTTGCACTGCCTGACAGCCAGTCATCGCGCCGAGTGCAGGAACGTATGACTCTTTATGTAGGAGCTCCCACAAACGTTTGGCGCCGCGCTCAGCCAGCGTGTATTTGATCTCGACAGTCCCGCGCAGCTTTACGACATCCTCTGCGGTGTAGTCGCGTTTGATTCCGCGCCAGCGCTCAGACGTGGCCCATTCATTTTCCAGTGCAACGTGATCGTAAGTTTTCATCGTGTTCCTCCCCAGTGGATCGTTTTCGTAAACGTCAGATCGGATCAAATTCCTGATTCCGAATAAGCAATTCGCTGATCTCGCGTGCGGCGCGGTAATTTTCAATCACCGGCACGGTCGCGCCGGGTGGCAGCTCTCGCAAAATACGATCGAGCTCCTGATCAAACATCTGGCTGACCGTCTCCGGCGTGTGCCGGATCTGATCGCTGGCCTCTTCCATCTCGAGACAATCGCGATGACGAATGCGCTGCGCGATCATCAGTCGATAGATGCGGTCGGTCGCGAGGTCTTCCATGTAGCCGTCGAGCAGGCTTGCGCCTTTGCCGTTCAGCACGCCATTCCTATAACGAATAACAGTGCGAATAGCCGCGCGCGTCCCATTTGTCGTGATCCTGCCGTCACAGTTCGGCGCCGGTCGCAAATCGGGACGCGCGTCAACATCGGTTTTTCGTGCGCTGATCTGATTCGGATACGGAAATTGCTGCACGGCGATCTCGTTCTGGTCCGGATGTCCGGTCCAGGCGCCGTCCATCAAACAGCCCGCCTCGTTTTTCTTGTCTTCGGCGAGGACGCGGAGGGCGCGTTCGTTCAATTCGGGATCGATGCGGCTCGGATAAAGGGCGGTCATGCCGCCGATGGCGAGGATGCCGTGCTTGTGGCAAGTCTCTGCCAGCAGCTCGCGCAGGTTTTGAAAGAACGGCACGTTGTGAGCAATCGTGTTGCGGTCGCACAGGATCCACTCGGGGTCTCCGAAGTTGAAATGGATCAGGCTGGCCATGTAGTCCCAGCGACCGAGATTCAAGCCGACGATGTGATCGCGCAGGTTATAGATGAACTCCTCCATCTGGTACGCGAGCGGGTGCGACTCAACGAGCGCCATGCACTTGATGTAACCGCGCGGCAACTGTTTCGCGTCTTCGATCGCGCGAAATAGATCGCGCCACCACAAAGCCTCTTCAGCAGACTCGGACTTGGGAATGTAGAAGCTGAGCGGATGTCGCAGACGATTGATATCGGCTTGAAAAGCAACGAGGGCGACATCGAACAGTGAAGCCGACATCAACTCATCTTTGACCACACCCGCCTGGCTTATGTGCAGACCACGTGGGCGAGTGAACGTGACGGTGTTGCTCTCTTTGATCCCGACATTCGTGTTTCGCTTCGCGTCGAAGTACGTGAGCTCACTTTTCAAGGCGGCGTCGATGTTGGCGACTCCAGCCATGAGGTTTGACCACGTGTTCGCGGTGGAGTCTTCGAGATCGAGCATCACGCCGGGCGCGCCGGAGTTCAGCATTTTCACGACGAGCTCGGCGTCATCCGCAGGCCCGGTCATCTGGTTGCGCTGGTCGGCGCACCACTTCGGCAGTGGAATCGTCCAGGTCGTGGTCGTGGCTTCAGACGGCGGCAGATAGTCAGGCTTCCTTCCCTGGTGCGAAGCCGCCAGGACTTTAGCCCGCTTCTGCCTCAGCGTCTGCTGCCGCGGCGTCAGCTCACGATGCAGCGGCAACAGAAACTCCATGAACCCAGCCGGCAGATCCGTGTGCGGGTTAAGATCCTTTGGCGCCGCGTTGACGCGTGTTCCGTATTGTGAACATGTGCTTGTCATAATGTGTGTGCAGATTTAGCATGCCTACTCAACCCCTGCAATAAGCTAATCGGAATCGTGAACGGAATGTTTTAATCCTGCGATAACGCACAGTGGCATTCGCGATTAATTCACTGGAAAAAGCAATTTAATGCGCTTTTTGACTAGGTAGGTCAATTCGGCATTGTGAACAGTATTTCGCAAACGGGAGGAATCGAGGATGAGGACCGCTGTCGCCAGATCTCAGGAAACGAGCAAGAGTGATCACAATCGTGAACAGGTGACCTCGGTTGAGCGGGCGCTCTCGATTCTCGAGCTTCTGGCCAGCCGGAATCAGGGCCTGAGCACGTCCGAGATCAGCCGCGTCGCGCGAGTGCCGAAAAGCTCGACCAGCTACCTGCTGCGGACCCTCGTGGCGCGTGGATATGTGCGCCGCGACCCCGAAACCGGACAACACACCCTCGGCATCCGTGTTTTGAGTCTCGGAGGACAGGCCATGCAGGGCATGGCTTTGCGAGAGCTCGCGATGCCGCACCTGCGCCAACTCGTTGAAACAACGCGACTCGGATCGCATCTCGCGATTCTCGACCACGGTGAAGCCGTTTACATCGAGCGCATAGAATCCCCAGGCTTTATTAAGATGGACATCTGGAATGGCAGGCGTGTCGCGCCGCAGGCGACGGCGATCGGCAAGGCGTTGATCTGTCATTTGAGTCGTGAAGAAGTGCAGGAGATCGCCGGACTTCACCCGCTCAGGCCCGTGTCACCGCGCACGATCGTGACGTTGCCACATCTGTTTGAAGAACTCGCCGCGATCTGCCGCCGCGGTTATGCGATTGACGACGAGGAACACGCGGTTGGTGTGCGTTGTGTTGCTGCGCCGGTGTTTTCGGGGAGTGGTGAAGTTGTGGCGGCGATTGGCGTCACTGGTACGGTGAGCCAGCTAAATGATGATTACCTGCCGTCACTGGGTAAAATCGTGCAAACAGCGGCGTTAAAGTTGTCCGCCCAGCTTGGCGGCCGCCGCAGCAGGTAACACGGAAAACACAGTTTGAATGAACCGATCACAGACGAAGCGACCGATACGTAATCGTAGCGGCCCGGTTCCGAGGGCCATGATGTGCGACCCGACCGCCTGCCACGCGCCACGCCGCTTCACGAGCACGTCCGTGTACTGGTACTGCCCCGCCATGGACCAGCCTTTGTACCTGCCGCGAAACGTGGATCTGCCTGTCACGACCGCCGTATCGCCATTGATCCTGACCTTCACGTCGTCACTTCGAGTGCTCTCGAAGTAAACTTCGTTCGTTTCGAGTGCCGCAAGACTCTCGGCCTTGCTGCGTACGATACCGAGCGGATCGGTCAGGATATATTCGTCCGCCATTAACTGGTCGAGCGTGACGAGGTCCCTACGCTCGAAAGCGTCGCCCCACTCAGACTCCATACGCCTGACCTCGTCTTCCTCGCAGTAGGTTTCCGGTGGTGGTTGATTGTTGGGTGCTAGATAGCCTGTCGCTGAACTCATACCCGCCTTGCTTGAGCCCTGTTCTTTAGCGTTGTGACTAGAAAATCGTGTGCCGCAATCGCATATCAACAGAATCGCGGGTTGGACCAGCGACGACAATGTTTTTGCTTCAAAGTATTACAGGCACGGCGCATCGAAGTGAGGCGACGAGAATGTACGCTACCGTGCTTTCAACACCCACGACAGGCCTTCGCGAGCGACGTCTGCGGGAATCTCGTGATCGCCTTCGAACTCACGGAACGTGACGTCGTAGCCGTAATCCTTCAAGCCCGCGGCGATGCGCCGGCCACAACGATCGATCGGCAGTATGTGATCGTGCGTGCCGTGCGAGATGTAGATGCGTGGCTGGCCGTGGAGGTCGCCGGGGACCACGAATCCAGGCGAAAACGCGACGATGCTGTTGAAGAAGTCGCCATTGATCAAACCGAGCGAGAGTCCGTAACTGGCGCCATCTGAAAACCCGCCAATTGATATACGGGCGGGATCGATCGCAGTAGTCTCAAAGATGCGTTCGAGCGCGCGATTTAAATACTCGACGTCTATTCCGAACCCGTCGCTGCTCATCGCGTCCCACGTTGTGTTACGCGAGTTGGGTGCGAGCACGGCGACGCCTGCGTCTTCGTGAGTCGAGCCGAGATACCAGAACATTTCGTCGGCGCTCTGCGTCGCGCCGTGCAGCATGATGAACAAAGGAAGTGGAGACTGTCCCGCGTTCTTCGGTATCTGAAGCACGGCGTCGCGCTCAGCATCCAGGCCGAGCTTGATTTCTCCGGTAGCTGAAGTCTTGACGTCACTGCGCGGCCGCGCTGTGAGTCGTCCGTCGCTCGCGATCACAGAACCTCCGATGTGCTTGCAAGCACTTCCGATCGTCAGCGATGCAATCGTCGCTCCCGAAAGCATGCAGAATTCACGTCGGCTGAAGTTCATAGGTTGTTTTAGACCAGGATAACAGGATTTTCAAGATTTACAGGATGAGTCCTGCACATCCTGAAAAATCTTGTCAATCCTGTCTACTCGAACCTAAGCGCCACGAGCGGATCGACTTTCGTTGCGCGCCGTGCGGGTATCGAACATGCAAGCAGAGCGACGATGATGAGGCCGAGGGAAACCGTCACGTAGGTGACAGCGTCAGTCGCAGTCACGCCGAACAGCAGTGTCGTCATCAGTCGCGTGAGTAACAGTGCGCCGGCGAGTCCGACGACGATACCGATCAGCACGAGCTTAAGTCCATCCCGAACGACGAGGTTCAGCACGTCGATCGTCTTCGCCCCTAGCGCCATGCGTATTCCGACTTCGCGCGTACGTTGTGCGACCGAGTAAGAGATGACGCCGTAGATACCGACAGCAGCGAGTGTGAGCGCGAGCAATGCGAAGACTGCCAACAGCATCATCGAGAAGCGACGCGCCGCGACTGACTGTGCTAACGCCTGTTCCATCGTGCGGACGTTAAAGACTGCCTGGTCGTTGTCGAGCGCCGAGATCTGATTCCGCACTGATCCGGCGAGACTGAGCGGTTCGACAGTCGTTCGCACGAGGAGATTGACGCGCCTCACGTATCTCGGCAAAGTCGCGAGCGGAAGCTGATCGAAGTTGAAGTAAAACTCTGCGATGTTAGTAGTGCGTCCTTCGAGCGAAGAATGTTCGACGTGTCGCACGACGCCGATGATCTCACGACTGTCCGCATCGGGCGTGTTGAGTTTAAAGCGCTTCCCGATCGGATCTTCGTTCGGAAAATACTGTCGCGCGAACACCTCATCGACGAGCGCGACGAGTGGCGTGTCTTTGCGGTCTTCAGTCGAGAAGAGACGACCGCGAACAAGATCGATGCGCATCGTTTTGAAGTAATCCGGACTCACGATGTAGAGCAAACCGCTCGGATCCTGGCCCGGCGGCGGAGCCGGTTTTCCTTCGAGCACGATGGGCGGAAAGTTTGCGCCTTCAAAAGGAATTCCATTCGAAACTGAGACTGATTGCACTCCGGGTAATTGCTTCACACGTTGTTGCAGCCCAGTCAGGAAATTATCAACTCGCGGGCCTTCTTCCGGTCGAGCATTGATCGAGATCTGCATGGCAAGCACGTTCTGCGGATCAAAACCCGGATTAACCTGGCTCAGACGCCAGAAACTTTTCACCAGTAAACCCGCACCGACCAGCAGCACGAGCGTAATTGCCACCTCAGAGATCACGAGCAGCCTGCCTAGCCGATTGTGACCCGGCGAAGAGTTGCGCTCACCTTCTTTTAATGTCTCGGTGAGGTTTGTCTTCGCAGACTGCAGCGCGGGTGCGAGTCCGAAGAAAACACCCGTCAAGAGCGCTGCGACGAAAGTAAACACGAGCACGCGAACATCGACACTGAGCTCGGTCATCCGCGGAATGCCTTCCGGAATGTACGAAGCAAGCGCGCTTGTGCCCCAGATTGCGAGCAGCAATCCGACCACGCCACCGGCGAGCGCAAGCACCATACTTTCGGTGAACAACTGGCGCAGTATGCGCATGCGTCCGGCGCCGAGCGCGATGCGAATCGCCATCTCTCTTTGGCGACCTGCCGATCGTGTTAACAAAAGGTTCGCGACGTTCGCGCACGCGATCAGCAAAACGAATCCGACCGCGCCGAGAAGTGTCAGCAGTGTCGGGCGAATGTCTCCAACGACGCTTTCACGAAGCGACTCGATGCGCACACGACGGCCCGTGTTCGTGTCGGGATATTGTTGTTCGAGACGCGCAGCGATCGTGTTGAGCTCCGCGTTTGCGTTCTCGATCGACGTGTTTTGTTTTAGTCGTGCGAAGGCACTGATACCTGGATCTTTGCCCCGCAGTTTGAAGCGCTCGGCGGAAAGTCCGATCGGTACGGTAATGTCTGCTTCGGCTCCGAAGCGGAAGTCTGCCGGCATGATGCCGATGACAGTGTATTGCTGACCGTTGAGCGTTAATTGTGTGCCGATGATGTCTTCACTCGCGCCGAAACGTCTTTGCCAGAGTGCATGGCTGATGATTGCGACTGGCGTGGCACTCGGCTGATCGTCTTCCGCGAGAAAGTCGCGACCGCGAATGGGCTTGATACCGAGTGTTGAGAGAAAGTTTGCTGAGACGAGCCGGCCCTGAAGCCGCTCGCTCTCACCCGCGCCAGTCAGATTAAAACTCTCGCGCGGACGAAGCGCAGTTATATTTTCAAAAACTGTGTTCTGGTTTCGCCAGTCGACGAAGTTTTGATACGAGACGCCTGCAAGTCGATCTGAGACTGTTTCCGTAAGTACGACAAGCTGCTCGGGCTTCTCGTATGGAAGCGGTCGTAAAAGGATCGTATTGATGACGGTAAAGATCGCGGTGTTGGCGCCGATGCCGAGCGCGAGTGTGATCACCGCTACTACCGTAAAAGCGCGATGCTTGCGCAAGCCACGCAACGCGTAACGAAGGTCTTGCGAGAAATCGTCGAGCGGTCGTCCCATTCGGACTTCGCGCACTCGCTCCTTTACCTGCTCGACGCCGCCGACTTCCAACAGCGCTGCGCGTCGCGCAGCTTCCGGCTCGAGACCTTCGCGAATTTTCTGATCGGTCAGCAGATCGATGTGTGCGCGGAGCTCTTCGGTGAGCTCCTGGTCCACCACGTCTTTATCGGACAGATTGCGCCACGTGCTGGCGATGCGTGAAAGGAATGACATAACAACTCTCCTTTACGACGTCGCTTTGAGCGCGCTCGTGATGGCAAGCGAGACACGTTGCCAGCCTTCAGTTTCGACTTTGAGCTGACGTTGACCTGCTTTGGTGAGCCGGTAGTACTTGGCGCGGCGATTATTGTCTGACTCGCCCCAGGATGATTTGAGCCAGCCAGCTTCTTCAAGACGATGGAGGGCAGGGAAGAGTGAGCCCGGCTTAACTTTGAAGTGGCCCTGCGTGATCTGCGCGATGCGATCGGAAACACCGAGCCCGTGCAGCGGGCCGAGGCTGAGCGACTGGAGCACCAAAAGGTCGAGCGTACCCTGCAAAAGATCGTTCTTCGACTTCTTCATCACTTCTCCTACAGACAATCGATACGAGATAGATACCAGTGCTCGTATAGAATGTCAATAGGAGCCACCGCCCAAGACCTTCCTCCGCGTCTTTGCGTGACAAAAAATTTTTCTGTTAATCTTGGCGACCGAAATGACCCCAAAACCGAAATCAAAACCTCAACCTGAAATCAGGATGATTACTCGACTCGTACCGCCCAGCGGAAATCTCGTGCAGGGCCAATCGGAGTTGGCGATCAATCCGAAACTGGCACACGCTGCCGAGGAGTTGATCAAAGCAAGTCGCAATCACTACAGTCCCGCGGAAGGCGTGAATGAGCTGCGCGACGCGGTGTCGAAAAAGATCGCGCGGTTCAATAACATCCAGGTCGATCCGAAAGCGACGCCGTTGGAGCTGTTGATTACCCCTGGCGCGACCGGCGCACTGATCGCTATCGCACACACACACCTGAAGAATTCGTCGGCACTCGTTTTCGAGCCTTATTATCCGTACCACCGTCGCATTCTCGATGAGCTTGGTGGTCATTCGCATGTGCTGCCGCTGCACGGCGAGAACCTCGAACTCGACGTTGACGAGTTGCGCGCTCGCTGTCGTGAATGGAAGAACCAGTCGCAGTTTCCGTTGCGCGCGATTATCGCGTGTAGTCCGGCGAATCCGACCGGCAAAGTGTTCACTGGTCCTGAGCTCGAAGCGATCGCCGCGGTGTGCCAGGAGTTTGATCTCTTGTGCATAGCCGACGAGGTTTACGAGCACTATGTGGTCGGCGAGAACCCGCACACCTCGATCGCGACGCTGGACGGCATGTGGGACCGCACGATCACTGTCAATTCGTTTTCGAAGTCGTGGAACATTTCGGGCTGGCGGCTCGGTTACGTTTATGGCGCGTCGAAGCTCATCGCGCCGCTGAATAATTCGAACAACGTGTTCTACGTTTGTTCACCGACGCCGCTGCAGCTCGCCCTCGCTGAAGTGTTGATGTCTGATCCGGACTATTACAACGTGCTGCGCGACAAGTTCATGAACAAACGAAAGACGGCGGTCGAAGCCCTCGCCAAGGCTGGCTTCAAGATCTACGAGTCGGGATCGGCGTTTTACATCTGGGCGCGTGTTCCGGAAGGCGTTGGCGACGCGATCGACTTCAACGAGATGCTGATCAGCAAGGGCGTGGCCGGCGTGCCGGGAGGCGCGTTCGCTGATAGTAATGAGCACGACTACTCGATGCGTCTCTGCATCGCGCGCGAGGAAGAAATCCTTTACGGCGCCCTCGAAAAGATCCAGAACGCCATCATGTAAATCATGCAAATCCTGTCATCCTGTCTAAAGCGACTGTCAAGTTGTGCCTGTCTGGTTTTGTTGGTCGCGATCGCAACCATCGCCCAACAACCAAAGCCCGTCCCGGCCCCAGCACGCTTCCGCCCTCTGCTCGGCGAGTACGTTCACGACAATCAAACAGTCATCATCCTCGAAAACGAAGGCAAGCTTTACGCGCTTCCTAAAGGAACCACTCAGCCACGCGAGATTTCAATCAATGCCGTCTCGCGCAATCAACTAACGCTCGACAACATCATCTATAAACGCCGGCCACTCGGTCCTGAAGAAGGCGCGAGTCAACTCAAAGTCAAACCGCTACGACCAGTGCCCGTCTTGATCAAAGAAGCGCTCGCCGCCCAACCACCGCAGGAAACAGGCGACTTTCTACCAACCGATCTTGTCGAGCTAACGAAACTCGATCCCACCATCAAGCTCGACATCCGTTACGCGACGACAAACAATCTCTTCGGCACAGTCTTCTATTCACAGCCACGCGCGTTCCTGCAACGCGCTCCAGCGCAAGCTCTCGTTCGCGTCAATCAAAAGCTGAAGTCGTTGGGTTACGGCGTGCTCGTCCACGACGGTTATCGTCCGTGGTACGTGACGAAAGTATTTTGGGATGCGACGCCCGAGGACAAGAAGATATTCGTTGCGGATCCGTCGAAGGGCTCGCGTCATAATCGCGGCGCGGCCGTCGATCTCACGCTTTACGATCTCAAAACGGGGAAGCCGGTCGAGATGGTCAGCACGTATGACGAGACGACCGATCGTGCGCATCCGGATTATCCCGGCGGGACCGCACTGCAACGCTGGCATCGCAATCTTCTGCGCTCCGCGATGGAAGCCGAAGGCTTTACGGTTTACGTGGCCGAGTGGTGGCACTTCGATTACAAAGACTGGCAGCGCTACCGCATCGGCAATGAGAGATTTGAAAATATAACTGTAGGGGCCGCCCTCCGTGGCCGCCCCCGCATCCGACTTCAACGCAGGGGCGGCCACGGAGGGCCGCCCCTACAATTGCTTCAACGTGCTAAAGGTAATCGATAGGCGGCCATCTCTTCGGCGTTTCGGACCAGAAGAATGTCACCGACGAGCACCGGATGGTTCCACGTCTTACCTTGAATCGCCTCCACTTTTGCACGCTCATTGAACTGATCCGGCGTTGCGCCGACGAGAGCTAGCTCACCTTCTTCAGACAACACGAGCAATAGATCCTGATCCGGTAACAGCACGAGCTGACCGTTGCCGTAGCGCCCGCCTTTCCACTTCCGTTCGCCATCCTTGAGATCGATACACGCGAGAATCCGGCCATCGAAGCCGTACGCGTAACCTTTGTGGACCACGAAGTCGTTGAAATAAGGCTTGAGACCGTTTGAGGTCCAACGCTCCCGCACGCTCCAGCCATCGCCATTGTGCGCGACAGCGATGCGGCGGGTGCCGTTTTCCTGGCTCGTGATCAGAACGTCGCCTTCTGCAGTGAGCGCCGGCTGCACGATGCTGTTGCTTGCCCACGCGTCCGCCCAAAGCTGTTTGCCGTCAGCAGGCGCAACACTCGTCGTGCCCGCTCCGGTCACGAGTAACACTTGCTACGCGTTTGATTCAAAGAAAAAACGCGCAAAAGCACAAAACAAAACGACTCGTTAATAAATCGCTGTCCACGGTCGTTTACTCTTAAGTGACAAATAAGTACCTCATCGAGACGCGCGGGCTGACGCGTCGTTTCGGAACCCAACTCGCTGTTGACGATTTGAACCTCCTCGTACCTGCTGCGGGTGTCTACGGGTTTCTTGGTCCAAATGGCGCGGGCAAGACGACGGCGATCAGAATGCTGCTCGGGTTGATCAGGCCGAACGCCGGTGAGGTGCGGCTGTTTGGTCAATCTGTTAATGGCAATCAGCGATCTCTGATGCGTCGCGTTGGTGCGTTAGTCGAAGCGCCGTCGCTGTATCCACATCTGACTGGCAGAGAAAACCTCGAGGTCACGCGACGTCTACTCGGTTCTGATCGCAATCTGATCGGGCTCGCACTAGCCACTGTCAAACTCACGAAAGACGCTGATCGCCGCGTGCGTGAGTACTCGCTCGGCATGCGACAGCGACTCGGACTCGCGCTCGCATTACTCAACAAGCCCGAGCTGCTGATCCTCGACGAGCCGACGAATGGTCTCGACCCGGCGGGCATTCACGAAATGCGTGATTTGATCCGGCGCTTGCCCGAGAAGTTTGGAGTCACCGTTTTTCTTTCGAGTCACCTGCTCGGCGAAGTCGAACAGATCGCGACTCACATCGGCATCATTCACGAAGGCCACCTCTTATTCCAGGGCGCGCTGTCGGAGCTACAGTCGAAACAGCAGACACGATTGATGGTGGGCGTGAAGCAGGTTCACGAAGCGATGGAGTTTCTGGTGAACAACGGCTGGAGCGTGCAGCGTGGTGTTGACGACCTGCTCAGCGTTTCCACTAGAGCGGCTGACGATGCGGTGCGGATCAATAAGCTGCTGGTCGATCGTGGTGTTGATGTATTTCATCTGGCAGTGTCGCAGCAATCGCTCGAAGACATTTTTCTCAACCTGACAAACGGCACCGGGAGGTCAGAGTGATGTCGTTGGTTCGCGCGCTGCACGCCGAGTTATTGAAACTAAAACGCACGCTGGCGTTTCGTGTCGTGTTCGTTCTGCCGCTGCTGATCGCGACGCTTCAGTTTTTCGTGATTTTACGAACGAGAAACTATGCGGTCGGATTCAACTTGTGGCAGACACACCCGACCAACTCGTTCCAGATCTGGGCCGTCTTCATGATGCCGCTGCTGATCGCGCTCGTGACTGCGTTGCTCAACGGCATCGAGCACAGCGACAAGCAGTGGAAACATCTCTTCGCGCTGCCCGTGCCGCGGTATGCGGTGTACTTCGCGAAGTTGATCGTGGCGCAGGGACTGATTTTGACGAGCACTCTCGTGCTGGCGGTGTTCACGGTCATCGTTGGTATAGCTGGAACGTACTTGCGCCCTGAGCTCGTGAATGCTGGACCGGTGCCATACGTTTGGATCGCGAAGCAGGCGGCGTTTGTGTGGCTTGCGAGTTGGCTGATCATCGCGATTCACACGTGGATCAGCATGCGTTGGTCCGGGTTTCCGATCGCGCTGGGTGCGGGTATTGGTGGGACGTTCTTCGCGCTCTTCGCAGCGAGCGCATCGCTCGGAAAGTATTATCCGTGGCTGTTGCCGATGAACATCTTCGTCAATGGGCGGTTCGAGATGGCGTTGCTGTTAGGTATCGGAGGCGGCATCGTCGCGGCGTTGTTAGGATGCCTCGAATTTACCCGCCGCGATGTGATATAGCCGTTTACCCGCCGCGATGTGATATAGCCGTTTACCCGCCGCGATGTGATATAGCCGTTTACCCGCCGCGATGTGATATAGCCGTTTACCCGCCGC
>Ga0081539_10002212_pt1 | contig 28437 bp, 25 predicted proteins | sample TabmetS4T2R2_FD_71023 | JGI IMG/M metagenome (GOLD analysis project Ga0081539, IMG submission 71023) | Tabebuia heterophylla rhizosphere microbial communities from the University of Puerto Rico - S4T2R2 | ecosystem: Host-associated > Plants > Roots > Rhizosphere ... | reverse complement strand
AGCGCTGCCTGAAAGCCGGTGTTGAAGGCGTCGCAAGCTGCCTGGACTGGTGGCAGATATGCAATGTGCTGATAGTGCTTGACCGGCTTGGCTCGCTCGACTGCGGCCCAACGCTCATTTAGCGTCGCACCCGACGTTGCGTCAGCGAAATCGGCGAGCAGGGTTTCGATGGCGAGGTTGAACAGGTTCGGGCGGCGCTGGCCGTGAAAGGCGTTGGTTTCCAGAAGCGCGTGATAGTCGAGGAAAGAACTGCGTAGCGCCGCCAGCGCCACACGCGGGTCCCCCGTAGGCAGGCCGGGATGCCGCGCCTCGGTCCATTCCAGCGGGGGTTTCCCGTGGTTGAAGGTGATGGTAATGCGCGGCATCAGCGTTGGATCGAGCGGATGGACATGGGCGTTGTCCTTGAGCGCGCCGCGACCCGGCCGTCGCGCAAACAGATCGCGCAGCGCTTTGTAGATCGAGGATTTGCCTGCGCCGTTCTCACCGTAGACGATCAGGTTCCGGCCATTGACCGGGATTTCTTGCTCGGCGCTGAACGCTCGATAGGCGCGCAGCGACAGGCTTTCAATCCTGAGCGGCGGCGGGGGCGGCGCTTCGGCCGTCGCTTCCGTCGCGACCTGTTCCCCGCCCCCCTTCAGCATCTCACGTGCGTCCTTCGATGATCCTAACCTCGTCGATGGATTGCAGATCGAAGAGGGTGGCGTAGAGGGGATGGGCGGGATCAGCGAGGCAGCGGGACCAGTCGTCGGCGGCGCGGGCGAGCGTGGGGCCTTCAAGGGCGGCGAGGTTCATCAGCCCCGCGTCGCGCGCGGCGGTGAAGGGGCGCAGGTTGCTCGCGTGTAGCTCGTCGGCGAAGAACAATTCGTAGACGAAGGCGTTGATCAGGGCTTCGAGGCGGAGACGATCGGCGCCCGCGGTGATGGCCCGCACAACGACGCCCATCATATCCTCTTCTGCTTGGCCGCTAGACGGCACGGGAAGCTGCCGGACGAACTGCTGGGTGAATTCGAAAAAGCCACCCTGCTTGGTCGTGAATGTCGCCTCTGCGACCCAAAGGATCGTGTTGCTGTTTAGAATTCCAAGGAGGAACGGCCACCGTTCCGTGGGAAGGATGGACATTTTGTTTACACAATAGAATCCGTTACCATCGTACGCAAAATTATTTGAGTTTGTTATTTCTGGAACTATAATTTTGGGTGACTCAAAATACTCCCAGTACGCTACCGTATCCTGTATTTCGTACCACTTGTACGGACCAGCCTTTCGACCCTTCCATGCACCATTCTTCTTCTCATCCCACGTGCGTGGTTTAGGTTCCAGTTGAGCTCGGTATCCTTCGAGATATGCCTTGATGGCCGGGTAATGGTCGATGTTAATGCCTTGGCGCGTGAACACTAGCCACTTGCCCGCCGGCTCAACCCTCCACCGCTTCACATCCCGCCCGCGCAGGAAGGGCTTGATGATTTCTGCGCTTCTCGGATCGGCGGCGATCAGTTCGTCGCGTCTGGCGCCGTCGACGACGAAGGCTTCGTTGAGGCCGGTCTTGATGCCGTAATAGAAACGCCCTTCACACCACTCACCGAGCGGGACGCCTCCCTTGCGCAGCCGCGCGAGCAGGTCGCGCTCGGCCTGCGGCTCCAATTGCCAGCCGCCGGGCGAAAGCTCGGCCTGGGGCATGGTGAAGGCTTCGGTGGCGAAGCGCTCGGGAAAGCGCTTGACCGATTCCTTCGGGTCCTCGCCCTCGACCGGAACCCAGTTGAGCGACTGCACGGTTTCGTCAGACCGGGCCTTGCCAGGCGTCGGTTTGCGCGTGCCCACCAGGATGGTGGGATATGCGATCGCCTCGAACACTGGGGCATCGCCGAAATCGATAATCTTCAAGATGCGTGCATGGGTGCTGAGCCATTCGCGCAGGCCTTTGCCATATCCGGCGCGATACCATTTGTTAGACGTGATGAAAGCCAGCGCGCCTTGCGGCTTCAGCAGCCGCAGCGCGCGCTCGTAGAAATAGACGTAGATGTCGGCCGTGCCAGCGAAGGTCTTGTAGTCCGCCTTGAGCTGGGCCTTGGCGATGACGGGCTGATCGTTGACGCGAAAGCTCTCGATCTTCTCTTGCCGGATGTAGGGCGGATTGGCGAAGGCAATGTCGAACCAGCCTTCGTCGGCTGACGCGTCGAGCCCGAACATCCATTCGCCATCGAAGAAGGGCGCGAAGGCGTTGGGATCGAACGGGTCCCAGGCCGCGAGCTTCCTGGCGTCGTCGCCGGCAAAGGCGTGATCCCGCGTCACCTCGTCGGCGATTTCCGAACGCAACAGCTTGATCTTGCGCTGCTCCCGCCGTTTGGCCGCCCCATTGGCGGCGGCGAAGAAGGCGCGGTTGGCCTCGCGCAGCGCCCGCTGCTTCCTGAGCAACTCCTGATTCACCAGTTGCGCCTGACCGCGACGATGCAGCGGCGTCAGTGTATTGGCGGCGACGAACTTGGCTTCAAGGTTGGGCAGCGGCGTGATGCCGCGGTTGGGGCGGTTGGGATTTTCCTTCTGCTCGACCGCCAAACTGATGAAGCAGCGCAGCTTGGCGATCTGCACGGCGATCGGCTGAATGTCCACGCCATGCAGGCAGCGGTCGATCAGGAACAGCTTACGCGTATAGTCGGGGTAGTGGCCGCTTTCGAACTTGGCATCGAATTCGGCAAGCGCGTCCTCGGCCTTCTCGATCTCGGCGGCGCACTCATTGGCGGCGGGAATGGCTTCGGCCTCGGCGAGCCGGCGCTCGTAATAGAGCCGATTGCGCGCCTTCCACTTCTCCCCGCCGGGATCCAGTACGTCGAGCATGTGGACCAGCTTTTGAAGCAGGCCGAGCGGGAATGCGCCTGATCCCACTGCGGGGTCGATGGCCTTGCAGCTTTCGATGGCGGCGATCAGCGCATCCACCTGCGCCGGGCTGAAATCATGCGAGCGGCTGGCGAAGCTGAGCAGAGCGCGGAGGCGGGCTTCGTCTTTCCCCGAAGGCCCGGCGGAATGGGTGCGGGACTGGCTCTTAAGGTCAAGCTCCCCCGGGAGCGCGCCGAAATCCAGCCCTTGCTGGCGCGACCTTGCCACTTTGAGGTCCAGTTCGCCTGGCAGCTTGGGCAGCAGCCACGCGACCAGCGCCTCGTCCACCATGAAATCGACCACCTCGCGCGGAGTGTAGAAGCTGCCAGACTTATTGCGGGCGGTGGTCTTTGTGTCCTCGTTGTAGGAGGCGAGCAGGTTCTCGAACACCTTGCCTAGCAGTTCCGGATCGAGCGCAGCCTCCTCCTCCAGAGGCGTGTTTTCCTCAACCGTAAACTTATATCGCTCAAACAGGTCGATCAGGCCGGGCACATCGCGCGGCACCTTGGCCTTCTCGAACCAGCCGGACAGATCGACGCCCTTCGCCCCGCCGAAGAACAAGGCGTTGGGCAGGTGCGGCTGCTTGTCCGGCTGATCGGAAAAGCCGTCGATGCGCAGGATCAGCCGCCCACGCTCCCGCTCGGCATGACCTGCGCGCGGATCGTCACTCGCGATCTCGGTATCCAGGCATTCGAACAGGCCGCCGTTGAGGAAGGGCACGCTGGCGAAGGCTTCCAGCGCCTTGTCCGGTTGGGCAAATAGGGCGGCGTGGCGATAGACATGGTGGCCGAGGTAGTCTTTCGATTGCCCGTCCTCGTCCTGCCGCCAGCGCCGTTCGGGCATCTCGGTGTTGAGGGTGGCGAAGAACAGATTCTGGAGGATGGCGAGGTAATAGCCATGGCCAGCGGGCGTGGCGGCGGGCGGTTCCTTCATCAGCCTCGCCAGCGCGCCCGCGTCGAACAGGGCCTCGGGGACAAGCCGTTTCTCCTTGATAAACCAGACGAACATCAGCCGCGTGAGCAGGCGGATCAGCGCGATTTCCTTTGCGCCCTCGCCATTGCCCTGGCCCATGGGGAAGGCGAGCGGCGCGCGGGTGCTAGCCCAGGCGAACCAGTCAGCCAGCTCCTCATAGAAGCGCTTGTTGAGTTCGGCGGCCGACAGCGTTTCCAGCCACAGATCATAGAGTGCACGGAAATCCGACGGAGCCTTGCGCCGGGCGAGCACGGCGAGCGACAGGTCCGCCAGGATTTCGACATGGGCGCGGTGGGGCTTGGCGAGGTCGATGTCCTTGATCAGGCTGATCCGCCCGCCGACCACGTCGCGCGAGGCGTCACGCCGGTTGGCGCGGCGGTCGATCACCGTCAGGGTCGCCTGCTCGCCATGGCGGAACAGCACGATCGCGGGCATCGCGAACCCGCGATTGAGGGCGCGCACTATCGCCACGATCTGGCGGCGCGACCAGCCGCCGTCGTCGAGGTCGATGGCGAGGAAGACGAAGGAATCGATCGCGCCGCGCTGGAAGGTCTCGCCGGTGGCCGGATCGCCGCCGCGCGACAGGGCGGGCAGTTCGTCGCCGGTGAGCTGGAACAGGAAATGCACGGCGCGCCAGCGGTCAAGCGTCTCGAAACGCGCCGCATCCATGCCCAGCGCGGCGAGGAACTGGGTTGGAGCGGCGGGAGCGTCCAGCGTCTTGGGGCTGCGATAGCCCATGGCGTCGAGCAGCGCCCGACCCGCGCCCGCGAAGTCCGCGCCAGCAAGCCCTGAGACGGCGTCGCGGATCGGAGCTAGACTTTCTGGGGCGTGGCTCATGCCGTCTCCATCGCCGGCCGGATGATGAGCCAGGTGATGAGGTCATAGTCGAGGCTGGCGCGGGCCTGCGCACCCCCGTCGGGCACCCGCGCGCCGCGCGAGCCCGCCAGCGCCGCCAATGTGCGCGTCGCGGAGGTTTCACCGATCGAGGCGACGGCGGCGCGGATCAACACGTCGTACCGCTCCATCTTCTCGCCATGGCCCGTCTCGTCGTCGAAGGCGTTGCACAGCGCCTCGAAGGGCTCCCCATGCCCTAGGCAGAGCGCCCGATACGCCTCGAGGATCGGCTTGGGCTGACCGAAGCTGAGGCCCACCGAACCATCATCCTTCACATAGACGAGATAGTGGGGATCGAGCGGATTGATCTTCGCCTGTTCCGGACTCGGATCAGGCGGACGGCGGCGAAGGCAGAAGATCACGCCGGGATCGACGGCATCGCCCTCGACCTCATTAGGCACGATCGCGTGCAGACCCAGCGGCGCGTTACGCAATGCTTTTTCGTTGGCGCGCGCGAAGCCGAGCAGGTCGGCGCGGAAGTCGTCGAGCGCGAAATCGGCGAGCGTCACGCCGCCGCCTGCTTCCTCCAGGTCGAATACCTCATCCTTCAGTCGGAGGAGTTGGTCGTCACGCCAGCGCGCGTCGCCATCGGCCCCGGCGCGCGCATTGAGCAGATCGTCGTCGCCCGTGGCCGAAAGATCGACCAGCGCCATGCGGGCCTCCACACGATCCTTGAGGCGCAAATATTTGTTCAGGTCCTCGGTCGGCCAGAAATTGACCATGCGGATCGTGGCATTGCGGCTACCGATCCGGTCGATCCGCCCGAAGCGCTGAATGAGGCGCACCGGGTTCCAATGAATATCCACATTCACCAGCAGGTCGGCGTCCTGGAGATTCTGGCCTTCGGAGATACAGTCGGTGGTGATCAGCAGGTCGATTTCGCCGCTGGTTTCGGCTCGGCGCATCAAGGCCCGGCGTTTAGCGCGCGGCGCGAAGTTGACCAGCACGTCCTGGAAGCGCGCCCGGCTGAAGGTCGCCTTACAGCCGTCGCCCGTGACCAACGCCGCTTCCAGCCCGCATTCGCGCGCCAGCGGAAGCAGCTCCTCGTAAAGATAGCGCGCGGTGTCGGTGAAAGCCGTGAACAGAATGATCTTGCGGTTGGCTTCGCCGTCGCGGTTGGTGGTGGGCTTGGCTGCCTTGGCGCGGACGATCTCCTTCAGCCGGTCCAGCTTGGCGTCGCGATCCGGCGTGACTTTGCGCGCTTCGGCGGCAAGCGCGGCGATCCGCGCGCGATCGCGCTTCAGCGCTGACTTCCACGCCGCCCGGTCGATGTGGGAGAGGTTGTATTTCAGCGCGCCGCCGACCTCGAAGGCTTCTTCCAACTCGTCGTCCAACTCGATCTCGTCCGGCGCTGGCGCGTCGATGACAGCCGTCGCATCGAAGCTATCGAGATCGCCAAGCCGCTGGTCGATGCGGGCCATCATGCGGTCCATCGTCTGGCGGAAAGAGCTTACTGAGCTTTCCAGCCGCTTGAGAAAGCCGACCTTCATCATCGCGATGAGATATTTCTCGCGATTGCCCTGGTCGAAATTGCCGCCCTTGTCATAGAGGGCGCGATACTCGGGAAGTACGAAGGTCAGCGGACCGTAGAGCGCCAGTTCCAGCTTGCCGATTGCGGCGTCCACGTCCTCGAATGCCGGGAAGCCGCCCTTGCTGTCGATGCTAGAAAAGACAGACTCCGGCGCAGCCCGTTTCGGGAAGCCGCCGATCTTCTCCATCGAGGCGGCATAGTGACGCTCGACGTGTTTGCGTGAGCGCGCAATCGTCACGCCGTCTAGCAAGCCAAACAGTGCAGGTGGCAGCTTGTTCAGTAGTTCGCTGGCATCGCGGCTGCCGCTCTTCGCCCAGTCGGCAAAGCGCCGCCGCGCGCCGCCGATCAGTGTGCCGAGGTTGGGCACACCCAAGTCCGTGAAACCGTCTCCCCTGTCGGCGGAAATCAGGTCAAGTTGGGCTTTGAGGTCGCTCAGATCGTTGTTCACGGGCGTAGCCGAGAGCAGCAGGACCTTAGTTTTGAGTCCGGCCTTGACGACGTCTTCCATCAGCCGCTCGTAACGGCTGCGGCGTCCGCCTGCGGTCTTGTTGCGGGATGCGCTTCGGAAATTGTGGGATTCGTCGATGACGACGAGATCGTAATTGCTCCATTCGATCCGCGCGAGGTCGATGTCACCGACCTTGCCCTTCTCACGCGAAAGATCGGTATGAGACAGGACAGTGTAGCCGAACCTGTCCTCGCGCAGCGGGTTCATCTCGCTGTTGTTGGCGGCGAGGTAGTCGGTCCAGTTCTCGCGCAGCTTCTTCGGGCACAGCACGAGCACGTTCTTGTTGCGCTTCTCGAACCATTTGATGACGGCCAGGGCGGTGAAGGTTTTGCCCAAGCCGACGCTGTCGGCGAGGATGCAGCCGCCGTGTTTTTCGATCTTAGCAAGCAGGGCGCGCAGGCCGTCGCGCTGGAAGTCGAACAGCGCGCGCCAGATCGCAGTCTGCTCGAACGCCGTCTGCTGGATCAGCGCCTCTTCCGTCACCTGATCGGTCAGGAAATCGTCGAACAGGTGGAGCAGCGTCTTGAAATAGACGAACTCGGGAGCGGCATGGGCGTAGCTGGCTTGGAGAGCTCGCAGCACTTCCTCTCGCACGTCCTCGGTCAGGCCGGTGTCGCTCCATAGCTCGTCGAACCAGGCCAGCAGGTCCTCCCGATCGCGATCGCTATCGACGATCAGATTGAGTTCGATGTTCGGCGAGTCACCCAGTCCGAGCCCGTTGATCGTGAAGTTCGAGCTGCCGAGCACGGCGTGCGGACGCCGTCCGTCGTCGATATGAATCAGCTTTCCGTGCAGCAGGCCGGAACGCTTGACCGACCGTATTTCAACACGATCCTTGATCCACTGGGCGCACCGCAACGCGGCAGCCCGCTGCCGGATTTGCTCGGTGAGGCGTAACCCGGACTCATCGAACGAGAAGGCCGGCGGGACGAGGCCCGCATTGTCCGCGTCCTTCAGGAATCTTGGCTCGCCGAACAGGAAACGCATCTGCCCGACGCTGTCCAACGTCGTGCGGAGACGGTCGTAAGCGAACGTCGTGAAATAGGCCGAGACAACCGATAGGCGGCTGTCGGGAACTGCGCGTTCAGTGATGAATTCATGGAGCGCTCCCCTGCCGCGATTATCCCTGATGCCCGATCGTCCCGTCTTCACGACCATTCCTCATTCCACACCGCCTAATGCCAAAGGCGACAAATGCCATAGTGGGTTTGATCGGGTGCTAAAAGCCGCAGTCATGCCGCGAGGTAAAGTGTGAGGTGGCTCCTCGAATCCCCCGAAGACTCTGACATGTCTGGAATCAACTTTGCAACGCCAATGATCGCTCAACTATATTCATGAACTTATGGGCGACTGCACGTGGGCGGTTGGGTCATGTGTCTGCATGGGAGGATCACCGCCGCCTAACCTAAGACCAAACGGAGTCGCGCACCTTTATATCGGTGGCGGTTCCGGTGGCGATAGAATATTAGGAAAAATGCGGAAACCTTGGAAAGCTTGGTGGGCGATGAGAGACTCGAACTCCCGACATCTTCGGTGTAAACGAAGCGCTCTACCAACTGAGCTAATCGCCCTTGCCGGGCCGGACGTTTAGGCGGTTCGGCCTGAGCGTGCAAGGTCAAACGTAATCGCCGCAAACGGCAGCTTCACGCAGAAGATTGGGGCCGCGACGCGTCCAAGGAATGGCGCGAGTGACGGGGCTCGAACCCGCGACCTCCGGCGTGACAGGCCGGCACTCTAACCGACTGAGCTACACCCGCGCATGACGCCGCCCGAAGGCGTTCGCGTCGTGGGCGGTGGATTAAGGGCTTAGCGGATGAGTGTCAAGCGCTGTAAGCCGCTAAATCTATAGGCATTCAAACGCTTGCCGCAAAGCTCTCGCGAACCCGAAACCGGGCAGAGGAATCTCGAACAGTTCAGTTTCGCCCACGCCGTCGCGGGCCGCGGGTCGCAGCTTAGGCCACACGCTCGCGCGGTTGCACCGGCAGGTTGGCTTCCTGCATCTCCGTGCTCACCTTGTTGCGGTATTGCGCGGCCTTCTGCATGGCTTCGTCGAATATTTTGAAGGTGTTGCGGCCTGAGTTCTTCGCCTCGTAGAGCGCGATGTCGGCCTTGGAGGCAAGGTCGCGCGCTGCCTGGTTGGCGGGCGTGATGACCGCGCCGATGCTCACGCCGATCTGCGCCACTCGGCCGGCGAGCACGAACGGCGCGCCGAGTGCCGCGATGATGTTGCCCGACAGCGCGCTCACCTCGTCCGGGGCTTTCACGCCCCGTTGGATGATGGCGAATTCGTCGCCGCCAAGCCGCGCCACCGTATCCTCTTCGTCGACCAGCGGGGTAAGCCGCTCACCCACCTCGCGCAGCAATTGGTCGCCGGCTTCGTGGCCCAGCGTGTCGTTGACCTGCTTGAAGCGGTCGAGGTCGAGCGCCAGCAGCGCGACGCTGAAGCTGTCGCGCGATGAGCCGCTCAGCGCCTCCTCCAATCGCCTGTTGAAATAGGCTCGGTTGGCGAGGCCGGTGAGCACGTCGTGATTGGCCTGGTGCTCGGCTCTCGCCTTGCCCTCCTCGAGAGCCGCAGTGGTGCGGCGCAGGCTGCGCAGCAGGAGGACCAGCACCAGGCCCGCGATCGCCATCGCGCCGAGCATGGCCGGCAGCGTCTCGGATAGAATGAGCGCGCCGGGTCGGTCCGGCCGCCATGCAAACCACCCGACGGTCTGACCGGCCTCGTTGGTCAGTGCATGGCTGGCGAAGCCTTCCTGCGTGGAAGCTGTCGCGGCAAAGGCCGGGCTGTCGATGAAATACTGCCCGGAAAAATCCTCGGCCAGCGCGCCTTCGAGGAAGCGGATGCAGATGAGGAAACTCTCGCTGCCCGGCGTCTGCTCGAAACCGTCGTCGCCGGATTCCGACATGATCGGCGTCACGCCGACATAGGCGGGGCGGCCATCGATCAGGGCGATCTCGGCCACGTTCGGCACGCGGCCGCTGTTGCCGCCGTCATAGGCGGCGAGCGCACCGGCCGCGTCGATCGCCTTCAACCTTGCGACCATGGGCGCGATTGTCGGGCGGTCGGCCTCGAAGCGGTCCGCCGTGGTCCTGCCGCCGGCATACATCGCGTAGATGGCGCTTTCGGCCGCCTCGAGAACGTAGATGCGGTCGAATTTGCTGTCGCCGTAGAGATCGGAGGCGAGTTCTTCGTCGATCCACTCCGTATCCTGCTCCTTCAGCGCCGTGATCGCCTCGTCCCAGTTGGAATAATAGTCCTGGCGGTCCGCCAGCGCCTTTATCTCCTGCGCGATCACCCGGCTGATCAGATGCGTCTCGCGCTGCAGCGCGCGGCCGTCGCTCTTGGCGGTAGACCAGTAGACGAAGCCGGCGACGGTCGCGATCGTGATGCCGACCGCAAGAGCCACCGGCAGAACGACGCGGTAGGAGAAGCGCCATGCGCTGCCGTTTTTCCGATCGTCGACCATTGAAGCCCCCGAATGGCGGCATCACAGTAAAGCAGTCAGCCTAGCAAGACGTTAGCGCGGCAGTATTCGGCTCCGCCTGCCAGAACTTTCCGTGAGACCCGAATGAGCGTGGTCGGACTGTCGTTTCGTCCGGCCCGCTGGTATTTTGAGCCAGAGTCCTGGCGCCCTTCGGGCCATGTTCCTTTTTGCTGGCGTCGCGATTGCGCTTGATATCCTATGGTCGGCTTGGTTTTCCTGCATCGAGGATGAGCCCGCTGCCGACCGATTTTCCCGACTACGGCCTGACGCCGGAGCAGCAGCGCGAGGCTTATTCAGCTCCTACCCGGCCTCCGCTGCTGGTCAGGCCGGCTACCACATGGCCGATACAGCCTGTTCGATCTCGGCCGATACCTGGGCGAGCGCCTGCTGGAGTGCCTGGTCTGCAGTCGAAGCGGCCGACGCCGTGCTGGCCGGCGAGCTTGCGGCCTACGCACTTTGCCGCCCTCCGGGGCATCACGCTTTCGTGGATGTCGCTGGCGGCTTCTGCTTCCTTAACAATTCGGCAATCGCCGCGCCGCGCAGCGCCTGCGCTCGCAGGCCGCGCGGGTGGCGATCCTTGCATCACGGCAACGGCACGCAAGGCATCTTCTATTCTCGGCCCGATGTGCTGACAGTCTCGCTCCATGCCGATCCCGGGCGCTTCTATCCCTTCTTCTGGGGTTATGCGAACGAGCGGGGCGAGGGCGCCGGCCTCGGTGCCAACCTGAACCTGCCGCTGCCGAGGAAATCCGGGGACGACCGTTCCTCGAGGCTCTGGATGTGGGTCTTCGCCGCATCCGCTCCTTTGCGCCGGAGGCGCTGGTCGTCGCGCTCGGCCTCGACCCCTTCGAAGGCGACCCGTTCGGCGGGCTTTCGGTCACAACGCCAGGCTTTGCTCGCATTGCCGAGGCGGTCGCGACACTCGGCCTGCCAACGGCGATAGAACCTGACTTCGTTCCTGACCGGTTATGCAGCCAGGATCGGATCCTGATTCGGCCGCAGGGACCTAGGGAGCGCGGCTTTCGCCTGGAGTTTCCGCAAGCCAGCGATGTCGCCGACCACCCCGTGCTGACCTGTTCGAATAGCGGAGTGACGCGCGGTCAGGCCCCAAAATGGCCACAGTTCTCCTTGCGTCGCCGCCGCCGCTGCGCTAACCCTCGCCGCGCTGCAGCATGAACGGTCGGGCGCTTCCGCAACGAGCCAAATCGTCGCGCTTTCGCTGACGATTGCGGTGCTATAGTGGTCGCCTGTCCGAGCCAACCGAAAGTCAGCCAATGAACGGACTGCTCGCCTCCTACCTGCCGGTCGTGATCTTCATCGGCGTGGCGCTGATCATAGGCATTGCGCTTGTCGTCGCGCCGTTCCTCGTCGCCTACAGGAGCCCTGATCCGGAGAAGCTCTCGGCCTACGAATGCGGCTTCAATGCCTTCGACGATGCCCGCATGAAGTTCGATGTCCGCTTCTATCTTGTGTCGATCCTTTTCATCATCTTCGACCTCGAAGTGGCTTTCCTGTTCCCGTGGTCTGCGTCGTTTCGCGACATCGGCATGCTCGGCTTCTGGTCGATGATGGTCTTCCTGGGCGTTTTGACCATTGGCTTCATATATGAATGGAAGAAGGGAGCGCTGGAATGGGATTGAACGATAGTTCCGCCACCCTCGTCGCGCCGAAGCCGAAGGGCGTTCTCGACCCCAGGACCGGCAAGCCGGTCGGCGCGGACGATTTCTTCTTTGGCGAGATCAACAACGAGCTCGCCGACAAGGGTTTTGTCGTCACCTCGACCGAGGCGCTGATCACCTGGGCGCGCACCGGCTCGCTGATGTTCATGACATTCGGGCTCGCCTGCTGCGCGGTCGAGATGATCCATACTTCGATGCCGCGCTATGACAGCGAGCGTTTTGGCGTCGCGCCGCGCGCTTCGCCGCGCCAATCCGACATCATGATCGTGGCAGGCACGCTCACCAACAAGATGGCGCCGGCGCTGCGCAAGGTCTATGACCAGATGCCCGAGCCGCGCTACGTCATCTCGATGGGCTCCTGCGCCAATGGCGGCGGATACTACCACTATTCCTATTCGGTGGTGCGCGGATGCGACCGCGTGGTGCCGGTCGACATCTACGTGCCGGGTTGTCCGCCGAGCGCCGAGGCGCTGCTCTATGGCATCCTGCTTCTGCAGAAGAAGATCCGCCGCACCGGCACGATCGAGAGGTGATCCGATGACTGAACCGGCAGACATGATTGTTCCGATTCAGTCGGGGCTCGCCGCACTCCGGAAAGAATCTGCCGAAAAGTTCAAGGTCCTTGAGCCCGGCCATCGCAATATCCGATCTGCGCTTGCGGGTGACACCGTGCTGAGCCGGATGCTTGTTGGTGAATATGAGGAGCGCATCGACGCCCTGGCGCGGAAGGTCGAAGAGTTGGAGGCGCGGAAATGAGTGCTTCTTCCGCTTCGATCATCAGTAGGCTCCGCGAGATCAGATCGAGACGTCCCAGCGCAGAGGAGTACGGTCGGGAATTGGTACGTCTTGCTGATCTCCAATTCGACACGGCTTCTGACTTTGATTCGGCTGAGCTTGACTTCAATCGTATGAGAGCTCTCCGCAATCGCCTCAAGACGCTTGAGAAAAAGGTCCAGGAGTTGGAGGCGCTGAAATGACTGAGGCGCTGGCCGAACTCTCCACCTACGTCGCCGGCAAGGTCGGCGACCGCGCCGGCCGCGCGACGCTGGCCTATGGCGAGCTGACGTTGGTCGTCGAGCCGTCTGACCTGATCGAGGTCGTCTCGTTCCTGAAGAGTGATCAGCAATGCCAGTTCGTGTCGATCATCGACATTTGCGGCGCAGATTACCCGCAGCGCGAGAAGCGCTTCGACGTGGTCTATCACCTGCTCTCGCCGCGTCAGAACAAGCGCGTCCGCGTCAAGGTCGAGACGGACGAGGACACGCCGGTTCCATCTATCACCGGCATCTACCCCGGCGCGGACTGGTACGAGCGCGAGACCTACGACCTCTACGGCGTCCTGTTCTCCGGCCACCCGGACCTGCGCCGGCTGCTCACCGACTACGGCTTCGAGGGCTACCCGCTGCGCAAGGACTTCCCGCTCACCGGCTTCGTCGAGGTGCGCTACGACGACGAGGCCAAGCGTGTCATCTACGAGCCCGTAGAGCTGAAGCAGGAGTTCCGCAACTTCGACTTTCTGTCTCCGTGGGAAGGCACCGACTACGTGCTGCCCGGCGACGAGAAGGCGAAGCAGTGAGGCACGCGGATGGCGAGGGCTATCGCGCTCCTGCTGGTCGGCGCGCTCCTCTTCGTGGCGATCGTCTTCATCGTGTCGCGCATCGCGGACACATTGAAGGTGCACAGCGGCACGGTCCGGAACATAGCCATCCTGATCGTGATTGCTGCAATCGCCTTCTGGTACTTCGGCAACGGGATGGTCTACGAGTATTTCAGCAGGTGAACAGCAATAACAAGAAACGCGATCGGGACCGGAAGGGTAGGGACAATGGGCAGTTTTTCTATCTGGCACTGGTTGATTTTGGTCGTAATGGCCGTCGTTTGGATTGTCCCGTTCTGGAGGATATTTCCTCGGTCGGGGTGGCCGTCGGGACTTAGCATTCTGATGGCAGTTCCACTTCTGAATATCGTTCTCTTGTGGGTTTTGGCCTTCAAGCGCTGGCCCGGAGACGCGTGAACTCATGCCTGAAACTTCAGTCCGCAACTTCAACATCAACTTCGGGCCGCAACATCCTGCCGCGCATGGCGTTTTGCGGCTTGTGCTTGAGCTCGACGGCGAGGTCGTGGACCGCGTCGATCCGCATATCGGGCTGCTCCATCGCGGCACCGAGAAGCTGATCGAGGCGAAGACCTATCTGCAGGCCATCCCTTATTTCGACCGGCTCGACTACTGCGCGCCGATGAACCAGGAGCACGCTTTTGCGCTTGCCGTTGAGCGCCTGCTCGGCATCGAGGTGCCGAAGCGCGGCCAGTTGATCCGGGTTCTCTATTGCGAGATCGGCCGGATCATGTCGCATATCCTCAACGTGACGACGCAGGCCATGGACGTCGGCGCATTGACCCCGCCGCTGTGGGGTTTCGTCGACCGCGAAAAGCTGATGGTCTTTTACGAGCGGGCCAGCGGCTCGCGCATGCACGCCGCCTATTTCCGCCCGGGCGGCGTCCACCAGGATCTGCCGGACCAGCTCGTCGAGGACATCGGCACGTGGATCGACGGGTTTCTGAAAACGCTCGACGACCTCGACGACCTGCTGACCCCCAACCGCATCTTCAAGCAGCGCAATGTCGATATCGGAGTCGTCAGCCTGGACGACGCCTGGGCCTGGGGCTTCTCGGGTGTGATGGTGCGCGGCTCCGGCGCTCCCTGGGATTTGCGCAAGTCGCAGCCTTACGAATGTTATGCCGAGATGGATTTCGACATCCCGATCGGCAAGAACGGCGACTGCTTCGACCGTTATCTCATCCGCATGGAGGAGATGCGCCAGTCGGCCAGGATCATGCGGCAGTGCGTGGATCGCCTCCTGGGCCCGGAGAAGGCCGGCCCCGTCTCCAACGAGGACGGCAAGGTCGTGCCGCCCAAGCGCGCCGCCATGAAGCGCTCGATGGAAGCGCTGATCCACCACTTCAAGCTATACACCGAAGGCTATCACGTGCCGGCCGGCGAGGTTTATGCGGCGGTCGAGGCGCCAAAGGGCGAGTTCGGCGTCTATCTTGTCTCCGACGGCACCAACAAGCCCTATCGCTGCAAGCTGCGCGCGCCCGGCTTCGCGCATCTGCAGGCCATGGATTTCCTCTGCCGCGGTCACATGCTGGCCGATATCTCCGCCGTGCTCGGCTCGCTCGACATCGTGTTCGGCGAGGTGGACAGGTGATGGGTGTGTGCTCCACCCATGGAGAACAGACCAATTGGGCCGGCGTTTGCCGATCAGTTGGCGATTTTTTCGCCGAGGATCGGAAGGTTGAGTTCGTTTGGGGCATAGACGAGGGTTTGGTCTGGGCGCTTTGTCTCGCTTGTAACCATGCCGCTCTTGCAGGCCAAAAGAGGCCTCATGATCTCGTGCCCATGTGCCACGCTTGCTTCGCACGTGGCGTCGCATTCAATGGAAATCCGGAACGCGTGCAATGAGTGTCCGCCGCCTCGCAGAAGCATCCGTCCAGCCGCCTACCTTCGCGTTCAATGACAATTTCGCGGGGCAGGTGAAGACGTGGATTGCCAAATATCCGCATGGCCGCCAGCAGTCGGCGGTCATCCCGCTTCTGATGATCGCGCAGGAGCAGGAAGGCTGGGTCACCAAGGCTGCCATCGAGCATGTCGCCGACATGCTCGACATGCCCTATATCCGCGCGCTCGAGGTCGCGACCTTCTACACGCAGTTCCAGTTGAAGCCGGTCGGCACGCGCGCCCATGTCCAGGTCTGCGGCACGACGCCCTGCATGTTGCGCGGCGCCGAGGCGCTGATGGACGTCTGTCGCTCGAAGATCCACCACGAGCAGTTCCACACCAATGACGACGGCACGCTTTCCTGGGAGGAGGTCGAGTGCCTCGGCGCCTGCGTCAATGCGCCGATGGTGATGATCTTCAAGGACACCTACGAGGATCTGACGCCCGAGCGCCTTGGCGAGATCGTAGACGCGTTCCGCGCTGGCAAGGGCGACACCGTCCCCGTCGGACCGCAGGTCGATCGCGTTCTCTCGGCGCCGCAGTCCGGCCTCACCACGCTCACCGACGAGACGGCGGTGCTCAAGGAGGTTCGCGACCGCGAGGCCAGGGAAGCGGCCCGCAAGGCTGAAGCCGAAGCAGCGGCTATGGAAGCCGACGCGGAAGCTGCGGCGGCCGCACTCCCGCCGTCTGATGCCGGCAAGCCAAGGACCGACGCGCCCGAAACCAGCGCCGCCGTAAAATCGCCGTCCGACGTGAAGGTCTCGGCTGAAGCCGAGAAGGCCGCCAGCGTCGAGCCACCCAACCACATCGCGGCAAACGCGAACCAGGCGTCGGAAGAGGTTGAAAAGACACGCAAGCAGCGTAAGGGGCAGACGCCCACAAGCGAGCCGGCGAGCGCCTATAAGTCGCCTGAACTGTCGAAAGTCGGGCCGCCCGGGGTGAGTGACGGGGAGCGGAAGGAAGCAGCCCCGGCCACGTCCGCAAAGCCGTCGCTCGACGACAAGAACCGTCCCGCTGGCATCGACAAGCCTGACTCTCCTGACGATCTCAGGCTGATCTCCGGCATCGGCCCGAAGATCGAAGGCATATTGCATTCGCTGGGCATCTACACCTTCGCGCAGGTCGCATCCTGGAAGAAGGAGGAGCGCGACTGGGTCGACGGCTATCTCAACTTCAAGGGCCGCATCGATCGTGACGATTGGGTGAAGCAGGCCGAAGTGCTGGCGAAAGGCGGCGTCGAGGAATATGCCCGCGTCTTTGGTAAGAAGCCGGTTTGAGGGATAAGCGATGCTCGCCGACAAGGACCGCATCTTCAACAATATTTACGGGCGCTTCGACAAGTCGTTGAAGGGCGCGATGGCGCGCGGCCATTGGGACAACACCAAGGGCATCCTTGAAAAGGGCCGCGACTGGATCGTCAACGAGATGAAGGCGTCCGGTCTGCGCGGCCGCGGCGGCGCCGGTTTCCCGACCGGCTTGAAATGGTCCTTCATGCCCAAGCAGAGCGACGGCCGGCCGAGTTATCTTGTCGTCAACGCCGACGAGTCGGAGCCCGGCACCTGCAAGGATCGCGACATTCTCCGCCACGATCCACACACACTCGTCGAAGGCTGCTTGATCGCTGGCTTCGCCATGGGCGCGATCGCCGCCTACATTTATGTGCGCGGTGAGTTCATCCGTGAGCGCGAGGCGCTGCAACGCGCCATCGACGAGGCCTATGAAGCCGGCCTGATCGGCAAGAACAACAAGAACGGCTACGATTTTGAAATCTACATGCATCACGGCGCCGGCGCCTATATCTGCGGCGAGGAGACCGGGCTCCTGGAAAGCCTCGAGGGCAAGAAGGGTCAGCCGCGGCTGAAGCCGCCGTTCCCGGCCAATGTCGGTCTCTATGGCTGCCCCACGACCGTCAACAACGTTGAGTCGATAGCGGTGGCGCCGACCATCCTGCGCCGCGGCGCCTCCTGGTTCGCTTCCTTTGGCCGGCCAAACAACTTCGGCACCAAGTTGTTCTGCATCTCCGGCCACGTGAACAACCCGTGCACCGTCGAAGAAGCCATGTCGATCCCGTTCCGGGAGCTGATCGAGACGCATGCCGGCGGCATTCGCGGCGGCTGGGATAACCTGCTGGCAGTGATCCCCGGCGGCGCTTCCGTGCCGCTGGTGCCGGCCGAGCAGATCATGGACGTGCCGATGGATTTCGACGCGCTGCGCGACCTGAAATCCGGTCTTGGCACGGCGGCAGTTATCGTCATGGACAAGTCGACCGACGTCGTGAAGGCGATCGCCCGGCTCTCCTATTTCTACAAGCACGAGAGCTGCGGCCAGTGCACGCCATGCCGCGAAGGCACCGGCTGGATGTGGCGCGTCATGGAGCGCCTGGTGCGCGGCGAGGCGCAGAAGCGCGAAATCGATATGCTGCTCGACGTCACCAAGCAGGTCGAGGGCCACACGATCTGCGCCTTGGGCGACGCCGCCGCCTGGCCGATCCAGGGCCTGATGCGGCATTTCCGCGGCGAGGTCGAGCGCCGCATCGACGAGTTCAGCCGCAACGCGCACCGCGCCGAGCCTGTGCTCGTTGCGGCAGAGTGATCAAAGCTGACTGAAGCGCTGTGAACAGGCGCATTGAGGAAACGGAACCAAGGGACGATGACTGAGCGACAAGGAGCACGACCGATGTCGATCTTTTCGAATCCGTGGCAGCCGGTACGCAGTGCAGAAGATTGGAACAGAATGAGCGATGAGTTCACCGCCCCGCTGCGCAAGGACATGACCGCGGCGATGAGCCTGATGGTCAACCCGGTGGCGTCCTTTGCGGCCATCTCCGCCTTGGGTTTCGGTCTGGCCAGCCACGCCTTCGGCGTCTGGGCGGGCGCCGTCCAAGCCTCTCAGCGTTTCTTCGCTCCGCTCGATCTTGGCGAGGGCTCGCCGGCCGTATCGCCGAAGGAATCCAAGCATCAGGCGACGGCTGTGGTCCCTATTCCGGTACGGCCGAAGCCGGCGCTCAAGATCGTTCCGAAGCCGGAACTTGCGGCCACAGAGGCTGCTACGGCCGTTTCCGGTGCGGAGCCGACCGAGGTCGCTGAGCCCTTTACCGAACTTGCAGCGAGCGCCGAGCCCGCCAAGGTTGAGGCAATCGAGCCGACGGAGCCGGTCGTCGCCAAGCCTGCCAAGGCAAAACCCGCCGAGTCCGCGAGAGCCAAGACGGCAGAACCGGTGGCAAAGACCGTCGAAGTCGCGAAGCCTGTGGCTGAGCCTGTGAAATCCGAAGCGGCGTTGCCGCCGGAAGCCTCGCGCAAGCCGCGCCCGATCGAGCGCCCCGCGGCGCCCGACGATCTTAAGGCCATTTCCGGCATTGGACCGAAGCTCGAGAAGGTGCTGAACGACCTTGGCGTGTGGACCTATGCGCAGGTCGCCGAGTGGTCGAAGGAAGAGATCGCCTGGATTGACGATTACCTGTCATTCAAGGGGCGTATCGATCGTGACGGCTGGATTGCGCAGGCGGCAAAGCTCGCAGGCGCCGGAAAGCGCTGATGCAAGGCAAGGGGCGGTGGTAATGGAGATCCATGACAAGCGCGACGTTCTCGACGTCCGCGGCGCCATTGTCACCAATTCGACCTTTGACGACGTGAACATGTCGAACACGTGTTTCAACAACATCAACATGTCGGTGTCGACCATCCGCATGGCGAATCTGACCAACGCCAAGATCGAGGACGCTAACCTGTCGAACGCCCATTTCAATGATGTGAACATGAGCAATGTGAAGATCGAGAACGCCCAGATCGCCGGCATGATGATCAACGGCATCAGCGTTCGCGATCTGCTGCAGGCATGTGAGGCGGCGAAGGCCGCGAACGGGCAGTGACGGCAATGCATCTCGCGGAGCTCAACGTCGCCAGGCTGAATTACCCTTTCGACGATCCGCGCGTCGCGGATTTCGCTGACAATCTGGACCTGGTGAACGGAATTGCCGAGTGCAGCAAAGGTTTCGTCTGGCGGCTCAAGGACAACGGATCTGGCAACGCTATTGACATCCGCGCCTTCGACGATCCCTCGGTCATCACCAACCTGTCGGTCTGGCAGTCTCCCAAGCACCACCTTGAGCGTTTCGTCTGGAACACCGTGCACAGGCGTTTTTATCAGAGACGCGCCGAGTGGTTCGAACTGATAGGCGCGCAGCATTTCGCCATGTGGTGGGTTGACGAGGGGCATCTTCCCTCTATCGAGGAGGCGAAGGCGCGGCTCGATCATCTCCAGGCGCATGGCGACAGCGATATCGCCTTCGGCTGGTCGCACCTGCCGCATGTCAAGTTGGCAGCAGGCGCGCTGCGCCTGACCGGGAAAGGGAAGAATGGCTAAGCTTAAGGTCGACGGGAAAGAGATCGAGGTACCCGACCACTACACGTTGCTGCAGGCGGCGGAGGCGGCCGGCGCGGAGATTCCGCGCTTCTGTTTCCATGAGCGCCTTTCGATCGCCGGCAACTGCCGCATGTGCCTGATCGAGGTGAAGGGCGGACCGCCCAAACCGCAGGCGAGCTGTGCCATGGGCGTGCGCGACCTGCGTCCCGGCCCGAATGGCGAGCCGCCGGAGATGTTTACCAACACGCAGATGGTGAAGAAGGCGCGCGAAGGCGTGATGGAGTTCCTGCTCATCAACCATCCGCTCGACTGTCCGATCTGCGACCAGGGCGGTGAATGCGACCTGCAGGACCAGGCCATGGCCTTCGGCGTTGATTCCTCGCGCTACCACGAGAACAAGCGCGCGGTCGAAGACAAATATATCGGGCCCCTGGTGAAGACGATCATGAACCGCTGCATCCATTGCACGCGGTGCGTCCGCTTCACGACGGAGGTCGCCGGCATCTCAGAGCTCGGCCTGATCGGCCGTGGCGAGGATGCCGAGATCACCACCTATCTCGAGCAGGCCATGACCTCGGAGTTGCAGGGCAATGTCGTTGACCTCTGCCCGGTCGGCGCGCTGACCTCGAAGCCGTATGCCTTTGCGGCGCGGCCATGGGAGCTGACGAAGACCGAATCGATCGATGTCATGGACGCGGTCGGCTCCGCGATCCGGGTCGACAGCCGTGGCCGCGAGGTGATGCGCATCCTGCCGCGCACCAACGAGCAGGTGAACGAGGAGTGGATCTCCGACAAGACCCGCCACGTCGTCGACGGGCTGCGCTCGCAGCGTCTCGATCGGCCCTATGTGCGCAAAGGCGGCCGCTTGGCGCCGGCAAGCTGGGCGGAAGCTTTCGCCGCGGTCAAGAATGCGGTCGGCAAGACGACGCCCGACAGGATCGGCGCAGTCGCCGGTGACCTCGCCGCCGTCGAGGAAATGTATGCCCTGAAGCTGCTCATGCAGTCGCTCGGCTCGAAGAATTTCGACTGCCGCCAGGACGGCGCAGCCCTCGACCCGGCGTTCGGCCGCGGCAGCTACATCTTCAACCCGACCATCGAAGGCATCGAGCGTGCCGACGCGGTGCTGATCATCGGCTCCACTCCACGCTTCGAAGCCTCCGTGCTCAACGCCCGCATCCGCAAGCGCTGGCGTTCCGGCCCACTGCAGATCGCTGCGATCGGTGATGTCGGCGACCTGCGCTATCCCTACCAGATGCTTGGCGTGGGCCCGGATTCGCTCGCCGAACTGGCCGAGGGCAGGGGCTCTTTCTTTGATGTCCTTCAGAAGGCCGAGCGTCCGCTGATCATCGTCGGCCAGGGCGCCATCGCGCGCGAGGATGGCGCGGCCGTGCTCGGCCTCGCCGCCAAGCTCGCGCAGGCTGTGAACGCGGTCACGCCGGAGTGGAACGGCTTTGCCGTCGTCCACACCGCTGCCGCCCGTGTCGGCGGCCTCGACATTGGCTTCGCGCCGGTCGAAGGCGGCAGGAATGTCGCTGAAATGCTTGGCTCGACCGACGTGCTGTTCCTGTTGGGCGCCGACGAGCTCGACATGACGAAAGCCGGCGATGCCTTCGTCGTCTATATCGGCACGCATGGCGATGCCGGTGCCCACCGCGCCAACGTCATCCTGCCGTCTTCGGCCTACACCGAGAAATCCGGCACCTACGTCAACACCGAGGGCCGCGTGCAGATGACCAACCGCGCGGGTTTCGCGCCGGGCGACGCCCGCGAGGACTGGGCGATCCTGCGCGCCCTGTCGGACGTGCTTGGCAAGCGCCTGCCTTTCGATTCGCTGGCGCAGCTCCGCCGCAAGCTCTACGACGAATACCCGCATCTTGGCCGCATCGACCAGATCGCCGCCGGCGATCCGGCTGACATCGTCAGGCTGGCCGAACTCGGCGGCAAGACTGACAAGGCGGCCTTCGTGTCGCCGGTCCACGATTTCTACTTCACCAACCCCATTGCCCGCGCCTCGGCCGTCATGGCCGAATGTTCGGCGCTGGCCCGGGGTGGCTTCAAGCAGGCGGCGGAATAGGCCATGGACGACATCCTGTACACCTACGTCCTGCCGGCGCTGCTGATCTTGCTGAAATCAGTGGTGCTGCTCGTCATCCTTTTGATTGGCGTCGCTTACATCCTCTATGCCGACCGCAAGATCTGGGCGGCCGTGCAGCTTCGCCGCGGCCCGAACGTCGTCGGCCCGTGGGGCACGCTGCAGGCGTTCGCCGACCTCCTGAAGTTCGTCTTCAAGGAGCCGGTCATCCCGTCTGGTGCCAACAAGGGCGTGTTCCTGCTTGCCCCGGTGGTCTCGGCCGTGCTCGCCATGGCGGCCTGGGCGGTGATCCCGGTCAGCGAAGGCTGGGCGATTGCCAACATCAATGTCGGCATCCTCTATGTCTTCGCCATCTCCTCGCTCGAGGTCTACGGCGTCATCATGGGCGGCTGGGCGTCGAACTCGAAATACCCGTTCCTCGGTGCGTTGCGCTCCGCCGCGCAGATGGTGTCCTACGAGGTCTCGATTGGCTTCGTCATCGTCACCGTGCTGCTTGCCGTCGGCTCGCTGAACCTCTCCGACATCGTTCTGTCCCAGCGCGACGGGCTTGGTACGCTGATCGGCCTGCCCAACACCTTCCTCGACTGGCACTGGCTGCCGCTGTTCCCGATGTTCATCGTCTTCTTCATTTCCGCTCTCGCCGAGACGAATCGCCCACCCTTCGATTTGGTGGAAGCCGAGTCAGAGCTGGTGGCCGGCCACATGATCGAATATTCGTCGACGCCCTTCCTGCTCTTCTTCCTCGGCGAATATGTCGCAGTCGTCTTGATGTGCGCGCTCACCACCATATTGTTCCTCGGTGGCTGGCTTCCGCCTCTGGATTTTCCGCCCTTCACCTGGGTGCCGGGCGTCATCTGGTTCGTGCTGAAGCTCTGCCTGGTCTTCTTCATGTTTTCCATGGTGAAGGCCTTCGTGCCGCGCTACCGCTATGACCAGCTGATGCGGCTCGGCTGGAAGGTGTTTCTGCCGCTGTCGCTGTTCATGGTGATCGCCACCGCGGCGTTCCTGAAACTCACGGGGTTCGCGTGATGAGTGCGAGCGTCGTCGGCGCGATGGTCGGTCTTTTGGTGGCTGCGGCGGACTTCGCGTTGCTGCGGCTGCTTGCCTCGCGCGTCGAACTCGAAGAGACGAAGCGCGTTTTGAACGTGACGGGCCTCAGCCAGTTCGTGCTGTTGCCGATCGTCGGCTGGTTTGTTGGCCCGCTGTTTTCTGGAGATTGAGATGTCAGCCTTAGCCCAAGCCGCCAAGGGACTGCTTCTGAAGGACTTCGTCGGGGCCTTCTTCCTGTCCATGCGGCAGTTCTTCGCGCCGAAGGAAACGATCAACTACCCGCATGAGAAGGGGCCGATCTCGCCGCGCTTCCGTGGCGAGCACGCGCTGCGCCGCTATCCCAACGGCGAGGAGCGCTGCATCGCCTGCAAGCTCTGCGAGGCGATCTGCCCGGCGCAGGCCATCACCATTGAGGCCGGCCCGCGCCGTAATGACGGTACGCGCCGCACGGTGCGTTACGACATCGACATGGTGAAGTGCATCTATTGCGGCTTCTGCCAGGAAGCCTGCCCGGTCGATGCGATCGTGGAGGGGCCGAATTTCGAGTTCTCCACCGAGACCCGCGAGGAGCTTTATTACGACAAGGAAAAGCTGCTCGCGAACGGCGACCGGTGGGAGCGCGAGATTGCGCGCAACATCGCGCTCGACGCGCCGTATCGTTAGGAGATTAGCATCCTTCTCCCCGTTTAGGGGGAGTAGATGCCGGCAGGCAGATGAGGGCGGCGCCCCTCATCTGGCCCTTCAGGCCACCTTCTCCCCGCAAACGGGGAGAAGGAAAAGAATGACACATGGACGGGCGGCAATCGCTCGTCTAAGGAACACGCGGTCTTGCCGGTCGGAGGCGGCGGCAGGGCCGGACGAGGGGGTGGCAAAGAGCCTCTCCCGACAGGAACGGGGTACCCATGCTGAACGGAATTGAAGCGGTATTTTTCTACCTCTTCGCCTTCGTCGCCGTGGCGGCAGGCTTCATGGTCATTTCCGCCCGCAACCCGGTGCATTCGGTCCTCTATCTCATCCTCACCTTCGTCAACGCAGCCGGCCTGTTCCTGCTCGCCGGCGCCGAGTTCCTGGCGATGATCCTGCTCGTCGTCTATGTCGGCGCCGTCGCCGTGCTCTTCCTGTTCGTCGTCATGATGCTCGACGTCGACTTCGCCGAACTGAAGAGCGGCGCGCTGCAATATGCGCCGATCGGCGCATTCGTCGGGCTCATCCTTGCTGCCGAGCTGGTCGTCGTGCTGGGCGGCTACGCCTTCACGCCCGATCTTGCCGGCGACATCGCCAAGCCCATCCCCGATCTCGCGACCCGCTCCAACACGGCCGCGCTCGGCGACATCCTCTATACGGACTACATCTACTACTTCCAGATCGCCGGCCTGGTGCTGCTGGTGGCCATGATCGGCGCGATCGTGCTCACGCTGCGCCACAAGGTGGGTGTGAAGCGCCAGTCGATCGCCGCGCAGGTCGCGCGCACGCCGGCCACCGCGATCGAGATCAAGAAGGTCGAGACGGGCAGGGGCATCTGATGACGGTCGGCATTTCCCATTTCCTCACCGTTTCGGCGATCCTGTTCACGCTCGGCGTGTTCGGCATCTTTCTGAACCGCAAGAACGTCATCGTCATCCTGATGTCGATCGAGCTCATTCTTCTAGCCGTCAACATCAACTTCGTCGCCTTCTCCGCGACATTGGGCGACCTGGTGGGCCAGGTCTTCGCGCTGTTCGTGCTTACCGTGGCCGCGGCCGAAGCGGCGATCGGGCTGGCGATCCTCGTCGTCTTCTACCGCAACCGCGGCTCGATCGCGGTCGAAGACGTCAACATGATGAAGGGCTGACGATAGATTATGTACCATCTCATCGTCTTCCTCCCCCTTCTCGGTTTCCTGATCGCCGGCCTCGGCGGCGGGCAGATCGGCGCCAAGGCCTGCGAGTACATCACCTCCGGCTTCCTGGTGATCGCCGCGGTGCTGTCCTGGATCGCCTTCTTCATGGTCGCCTTCAGCGAGAGCGAAGTCTTCACCGTGCCGGTGCTGCGCTTCATCCAGGTCGGCTCGCTCTCGGTTGACTGGGCGTTCCGCATCGACACGCTCACCGTTGTGATGCTGGTCGTCGTCAACACCGTGTCGTCGTTGGTGCACATCTATTCGATCGGCTACATGCACCACGATCCCGACCGGCCGCGCTTCTTCGCCTATCTGTCGCTGTTCACCTTCGCCATGCTGATGCTGGTGACGGCCGACAACCTCGTGCAGATGTTCTTCGGCTGGGAAGGCGTCGGCCTCGCTTCCTATCTGCTCATCGGCTTCTGGTACAAGAAGCCCTCCGCCAACGCCGCCGCCATCAAGGCGTTCGTCGTCAACCGCGTCGGCGATTTCGGCTTCGCGCTCGGCATCTTCGGCGTGTTCGTGCTGTTCGGCTCCATCAATTTCGAGACGATCTTCGCCAACGCCGCCTCCTACCTCCCGGCGGAAGGCGCAGCCGAGGGCGGCGCGGCGGTGCTCAACTTCCTCGGCTATTCGCTCGACAAGGGCGCGGCGATGACCGTGATGTGCCTGCTGCTCTTCATGGGCGCCATGGGCAAGTCCGCGCAGGTGCCGCTGCACACCTGGCTGCCGGACGCGATGGAGGGCCCGACCCCGGTCTCGGCCCTCATTCATGCCGCCACCATGGTGACGGCCGGCGTCTTCATGGTGGCCAGGCTTTCGCCGCTCTTCGAGCTGTCGCACTCGGCGCTCACCGTCGTCACCTTCATCGGCGCGGTCACTGCCTTCTTCGCGGCGACCGTCGGTCTCGTCCAGAACGACATCAAGCGCGTTATCGCCTATTCGACCTGCTCGCAGCTCGGCTACATGTTCGTGGCGATTGGCGTCGGCGCTTATGGCGTTGCGATCTTCCACCTTTTCACGCACGCCTTCTTCAAGGCACTGCTGTTCCTGGGTTCCGGCTCGGTCATCCATGCCGTCTCCGACGAGCAGGACATGCGCAAGATGGGCGGCCTCCGGACCTATATCCCCAAGACCTACTGGATGATGATCATCGGCACGCTGGCGCTCACCGGCGTCGGCGTCCCGGCAACAATCATCGGCACGGCCGGCTTCTTCTCCAAGGACGCCATCATCGAGGCATCCTTCATGGGCGAAAACGCGTTCGCCGCGGCCGCTTTCGTGTTGCTGGTCATCGCCGCCGCCTTCACCAGCTTTTACTCCTGGCGTCTGATCTTCATGACCTTTCACGGCGAGCCGCGTGCCAGCCACGACGTGATGCACCATGTGCATGAATCGCCGCCGGTCATGCTCGTGCCGCTCTATATTCTTGCAGCCGGCGCGCTGCTGGCCGGCGTGATCTTCCACAATTACTTCGCCGGCGAACCTGCCGAGTACACCGAATTCTGGCGAACCTCGATATTCACCGGGCCTGCGAATCACATCATCGAGGAGATGCACCACGCGCCGTTGTGGGTCGAGCTGTCGCCCTTCATCGCCATGCTGATCGGGTTCTTCATTGCCTGGCAGTTCTATATCCGCGCGCCACAGATGCCGAAGGACCTCGCCGAGCGGCATCGCGGGCTCTACGCCTTCCTGCTGAACAAGTGGTATTTCGACGAGCTCTACGACTTCCTGTTCGTCAATCCGGCCAAGCGCCTTGGCTATTTCCTGTGGAAGCGCGGTGATGGCTGGCTGATCGACGGCTTCGGGCCGGACGGCGTCTCGGCGCGCGTCATCGACGTCACCAACCGCGTCGTGAAGCTGCAGACCGGCTATCTCTACCACTATGCCTTCGTGATGCTGATCGGGGTCGCGGCCCTCGTCACCTGGATGATGCTCGGGAGCAGCTTCTGATGACCGATTGGCCCATCCTGTCGCTGGTGACGTTCCTGCCGCTGGTTGGCGCGTTCCTGATCCTTTTGATCCGCGACGAAGGCGAGGCGGCGCGCAACAACATCCGCCTGATCGCGCTTTGGACGACGATCGTCACCTTCCTCGTCTCCCTGCTGATCTGGATTGATTTCGACACCGGCAATCCCGGCTTCCAGTTCGTCGAGAAGATGGACTGGCTGGGCTCGGGCATCTCCTACCACATGGGCGTCGACGGCATCTCGATGCTGTTCGTGATCCTGACTACCTTCCTGATGCCGATTGCAATCCTGGCGAGTTGGGAGTCGATCGAGAAGCGCGTCAAGGAATACATGATCGCGTTCCTCATCCTGGAGACGCTGATGATCGGCGTGTTCTGCGCGCTGGACATCGTGCTCTTCTACGTCTTCTTCGAGGCCGGCCTCATCCCGATGTTCATCATCATCGGCGTGTGGGGCGGCAAGCGCCGTGTCTATGCGAGCTTCAAGTTCTTTCTCTACACGCTGCTTGGCTCGGTGCTGATGCTGCTCGCCATCATGGCTATGTACTGGCAGGCCGGCACCACCGACATCACGCAGCTTCTCACCTTCAAATTCCCGGGTGACATGCAGCGCTGGTTGTGGGTGGCCTTCTTCGCATCATTCGCCGTAAAGATGCCGATGTGGCCGGTCCACACTTGGCTTCCCGACGCCCATGTCGAGGCGCCGACTGCCGGCTCCGTCATCCTGGCCGCGATCCTCTTGAAGATGGGCGGGTACGGCTTCCTGCGCTTTTCGCTGCCGATGTTCCCGGACGCCTCGCTCTACTTCGCGCCCTTCGTCTTCACGCTTTCGATCGTGGCGATCATCTACACTTCGCTGGTCGCGCTGATGCAGGAGGACGTGAAGAAGCTGATCGCCTATTCCTCCGTCGCCCATATGGGCTACGTCACCATGGGCATCTTCGCCATGAACGCCGAAGGCGTGCAGGGCGCCATCTTCCAGATGCTGTCGCACGGCCTTGTCTCGGGCGCGCTGTTCCTCTGTGTCGGCGTTATCTACGATCGCATGCACACGCGAGAGATCGCCGCCTATGGCGGGCTGGTCAACAACATGCCGAAATACGCGGTAGCCTTCATGGTCTTCACCATGGCCAATGTCGGCCTGCCGGGCACCAGCGGCTTCATCGGTGAGTTTCTGACGCTGCTCGGCATCTTCCGGGTCAACACCTGGGTTGCGCTGTTCGCCACCACGGGTGTCATCCTGTCGGCGGCTTACGCGCTCTGGCTCTACCGCCGCGTGATCTTCGGTGCGCTCACCAAGGAAAACCTCAAGGGCCTGCTCGATCTCTCGCCGCGCGAGAAGGTGATCCTTTATCCGTTGGTCATCCTGGTGATCTTCTATGGCGTTTATCCCGCGCCGGTTTTTGACGTGACGACCCCGTCGGTCGACGCGCTGCTCAACGACGTTTCCGCTTCGCTCGCCGCGTCCCCGCAGGCGGCGGCGAACTGACAGGTATTTAGAATGGGCGCCGAACTCTCCTCCAGCCTTTCGCTCGCAACGCCGGAGCTCATCCTGGCGGTCGGCGCCATGGTGCTCCTGATGATCGGCGTCTATGCCGGCGAGGCGTCCAGCCGCCTGGTCACCGGGCTGGCCGTCGTGCTTC
>Ga0081539_10002211_pt1 | contig 28439 bp, 16 predicted proteins | sample TabmetS4T2R2_FD_71023 | JGI IMG/M metagenome (GOLD analysis project Ga0081539, IMG submission 71023) | Tabebuia heterophylla rhizosphere microbial communities from the University of Puerto Rico - S4T2R2 | ecosystem: Host-associated > Plants > Roots > Rhizosphere ... | reverse complement strand
TGCGGAAGTTCCCGCAGAACGTCGACGACATCGACCACCTGGGCAACCGCCGCGTCCGCTCGGTCGGCGAGCTCCTGGAGAACCAGTTCCGCATCGGCCTGGTCCGCATGGAGCGCGCGATCAAGGAAAAGATGTCGGTCTACCAGGAAATGGCGACGGCGATGCCGCACGACCTGATCAACGCGAAGCCGGTCATGGCCGCCATTCGCGAGTTCTTCGGGTCGTCGCAGCTGTCGCAGTTCATGGACCAGACCAACCCGCTGTCCGAGATCACGCACAAGCGGCGTCTCTCGGCGCTCGGGCCGGGCGGTCTGTCGCGCGAGCGCGCCGGGTTCGAGGTGCGCGACGTGCACCCGACGCACTACGGGCGCATCTGCCCGATTGAAACGCCGGAAGGTCCGAACATCGGTCTGATCTCGTCCCTCTCGTGCTACGCGCGCATCAACGAGTTCGGCTTCATCGAGTCGCCGTACCGCAAGGTCAAGGACGGTCGCGTCGTCGACTTCGTCATCGTGACCAATGCCGGCGGCAACCCGAAATACAAGGCCGGGGACATCGTCGAGGCCGACGAGCTCGTGAGCGCGAGCGGTGGATCGAAGAAGAAGGGCGTCGAGTTCGAGCCCTATTCCTTCTATCTGTCGGCGTGGGAAGAGGACCAGTACATCATCGCGCAGGCGAATGCGCCGCTCGAGGAGAACGGCAAGTTCGTTCAGGACCGCGTCGACGCGCGTCGTGCCGGCGACTTCATCCTGGCGCCGCGCGGCGACGTGCAGTTCATCGACGTCTCGCCGAAGCAGCTCGTCTCCGTCGCCGCCTCGCTGGTGCCGTTCCTCGAGAACGACGACGCGAACCGCGCGCTGATGGGATCGAACATGCAGCGCCAGGCGGTGCCGCTGCTGCGGGCGCGCAGCCCGTATGTCGGCACCGGCATGGAGTACATCACCGCACGCGACTCCGGCGCCGTCGTCGTGGCGCGTCGCGCCGGCACCGTCGACTTCGTCGACAGCCAGCGCATCGTCGTGCGCGTGGAGGGACAGGGTCTCGAGGGCGACGATGTCAGCAAGGAGATGGGCGCCGACATCTACCCGATGACCAAGTTCAAGCGGTCGAACCAGAACACCTGCATCAACCAGAAGCCGATCGTCCGCGTGGGACAGAAGGTGGCCAAGGGGCAGGTGCTCGGCGATGGGCCGTGCACGGAACTTGGTGAGCTCGCACTCGGACGCAACGTGCTCGTCGCGTTCATGCCGTGGCGCGGCTACAACTTCGAGGACGCGATCCTGGTCTCCGAGAAGATGGTGAAGGAGGACTACTACACCTCCATCCACATCGAGGAGTTCGAGATCGAGGCGCGCGACACCAAGCTCGGCCCCGAAGAGATCACGCGCGACATCCCGAACGTGTCGGAGACGTACCTGCGCGATCTCGACGACAGCGGCATCATCCGCATCGGCGCGTATGTGAAGCCGGGCGACATCCTGGTCGGCAAGGTCACGCCGAAGGGCGAGACGCAGCTCACGCCTGAAGAGAAGCTGCTGCGCGCCATCTTCGGCGAGAAGGCCGGCGACGTGCGCGATGCGTCGCTCATCTGCCCGCCGGGCATCGAAGGCATCATCGTCGGCGTCAAGATCTTCTCCCGCAAGGGCATCGAGAAGGATGACCGTGCGAAGGCGATCGAGCAGGAAGAGCTCGACCTGATGGAGAAGAACCTGCAGGACGAGATCCGCATTCTTCACGACGAAGTGAAGAAGCGCGTGATGCAGATGCTGCAGAACCAGACGCTGCGCACTGACGCGTTCGACGAATACGGTCGCGAACGTCTGCTGAAGAAGGGAACGGTGCTCACGCCCGACGTGCTCGCCGAGATCCCGTATGCACAGATGGTCCGGCTGAAGATCCAGACCGACGATCCGCGGCTCGAAGGCGACCTGCGCCTGCTCGAGGAGCGGACCGAGCGTCAGGTCGAAGTGATCCGTCAGCTGTTCGAGGAAAAGAAGGAGAAGATCCGCCGCGGCGACGAGCTGCCTCCTGGCGTCATCAAGCTCGTGAAGGTGTACGTGGCGATGAAGCGCAAGCTGTCGGTCGGCGACAAGATGGCCGGCCGCCACGGCAACAAGGGCGTCATCGCGCGCATCCTGCCGGAAGAGGACATGCCGTATCTGCCGGACGGTACGCCGGTGGAGATCGTCCTCAACCCGCTCGGCGTCCCCTCGCGTATGAACGTCGGCCAGATTCTCGAGACGCATCTCGGGTGGGCCGCCCATGCGCTCGGTCTCTACTTCGCGACGCCGGTGTTCGACGGCGCCACGGAGAAGGAGATCAAGAACTGGCTCGAGCAGGCGGGCTTGCCGAAGGGCGGCAAGACGAAGCTCTACGACGGCATGACGGGTCAGGAGTTCGAGCAGGACACGACGGTCGGCTACATTTACATGCTGAAACTGTCGCACCTGGTCGACGACAAGATCCACGCGCGGTCGATCGGACCGTACTCGCTGATCACGCAGCAGCCGCTCGGCGGCAAGGCGCAGTTCGGCGGCCAGCGGTTCGGAGAAATGGAAGTGTGGGCGCTCGAGGCGTACGGCTCGGCGCACATTCTTCAGGAGCTGCTCACGGCGAAATCGGACGATGTGACCGGGCGCGCCAAGATCTACGAAGCGATCGTCAAGGGCGACGCGTCGTTCACGCCGGGATTGCCGGAGTCGTTCAACGTGCTCATTCGCGAGCTGCAGTCGCTCTGTCTGGACGTCGAGCTGATCTCGACGAAGAAACGGCCCGCTGAGCCGTTGCCAGCCAACGACGGAGAGCCGGTACTGGAACAGGTGTGAACGGATGCGTGTAGGTATCAGGACTCAGGAATCAGGAATCAGGGCTGGGCTAGGAAACAGGCCTGATTCCTGGACAGACCTGAATCCTGAAACCTGATTCCTGATTCCTTCCAGCGACAGGAACCTATGAGACCAAGTTTTCACGACAACAAGACGACCCTTCGCGCCGACTTCGATGCGATCCGCATCTCGCTCGCCTCGCCCGACAAGATCATGTCGTGGTCCTTCGGCGAGGTGACCAAGCCGGAGACGATCAACTACCGCACGTTCAAGCCGGAACGCGACGGCCTGTTCTGCGCGAAGATCTTCGGCCCGATCACCGACTGGGAGTGCCTGTGCGGCAAGTACAAGCGCATGAAGCACCGCGGCGTGATCTGCGACAAGTGCGGCGTCGAAGTCACGCAGGCCAAGGTCCGCCGCGAGCGGCTCGGTCACATCACGCTGGCGACGCCGGTCAGCCACGTGTGGTTCTTCAAGGGGCTGCCGAGCCGCATCGGTCACCTGCTCGACATCTCGCTGCGCGATCTCGAACGCATCCTCTACTTCGAGGGCTACGTCGTGATCGATCCGGGTGAGACGGAGCTGAAGCAGAACCAGCTCCTCAACGAGGAGCAGTTCCGCAAGGCGCGCGAGGATCACGGCACGAAGTTCCGCGCGCAGATGGGCGCCGAGGCGATCAAGGAACTGCTGAAGCGCGTCAACATCGAGAAGCTGGCCGACGAGCTCCGCGTGAAGATGCGGTCCGAGAACTCGGTCCAGAAGAAGTTGAAGTACGCCAAGCGGCTGAAGGTCGTCGACAGCTTCCGCAAGTCCAACAATCAGCCGAACTGGATGATCCTCGACGTCATCCCGGTCATTCCACCCGAGTTGCGTCCACTCGTGCCACTCGACGGGGGCCGCTTCGCGACCTCCGATTTGAACGACCTCTATCGGCGCGTCATCAACCGCAACAACCGGTTGAAGAAGCTGATGGAGCTGAAGGCGCCGGACGTCATCATCCGCAACGAGAAGCGCATGCTGCAGGAAGCCGTCGATGCGCTCTTCGACAACGGTCGCCGCGGCCGCGTGCTGCGTGGTGCGAACAACCGGCCGCTGAAGTCGCTGTCCGACACGCTCAAGGGCAAGCAGGGTCGCTTCCGCCAGAACCTGCTCGGCAAGCGTGTCGATTACTCGGGCCGTTCGGTCATCGTCGTCGGACCGGAGCTGAAGCTCCATCAGTGTGGGCTGCCGAAGAAGATGGCGCTCGAGCTGTTCAAGCCGTTCATCTACAACAAGCTCGAAGAGCGTCAGCTCGTCGCCACCATCAAGCAGGCCAAGGAGATGGTGGAGCAGCAGCGGCCGGAAGTGTGGGACATCCTCGAAGAGGTGATTCGCGAGCATCCGGTGCTGCTGAACCGCGCGCCGACGCTGCATCGTCTGGGTATCCAGGCGTTCGAGCCGGTGCTGGTCGAAGGCAAGGCCATTCGCATCCATCCGCTCGTCTGCACGGCGTTCAACGCCGACTTCGACGGCGACCAGATGGCCGTGCACATCCCGCTGTCGCCCGAAGCGCAAATCGAGGCGTCGGTGCTGATGATGTCGTCCAACAACGTCCTCAGCCCGGCCAACGGCGCGCCGATCGCGGTCCCGTCACAGGACATCGTGCTAGGGTGTTACTACCTCACGAAGGCGAAGGTGGGCGCCAAGGGTGAAGGACGCGCGTTCGGCAATATCGACGATGTGGTCCTGGCGCTCGAGGCCGGCGAACTGGAAACGTTGTCGCCGATCCGCCTCCGCTTCAGCGGTGCGCTGCTCGATCTGACGACGGCGCGCGACGACCAGGACGTGTTGCACACCGACACGCAGGAGGTCGCGAACCGGATCATCAACACCACCGTCGGGCGCGTGCTGCTCAACGAGCAGCTGCCGAAGGGGATGCCCTTCGTCAATGGACTGCTGAAGAAGAAGGGTCTGCAGCAGCTCGTGCAGAAGACGTATCTCGAGTTCGGTCTCGAGCGCACCGTCGACATGCTCGACGCGTTGAAGAACCTGGGCTTCACCTACGCGACCCGGTCGGGGCTGTCGATCGGCATCGACGACCTGGTCATTCCGGCGGTCAAGCAGAAGCTGGTGGCCGAAGCCCGCAACGAGGTCATCAAGGTCGAGCAGCAGTACCTCGAAGGGGCGATCACCAACGGCGAGCGCTACAACAAGATCATCGCCGTGTGGTCGGAGGTCACCGAGAAGATCGCCGACGAAATGTTCACCGAGATGGCCGAGAACGACCGGACCGGCCGCTACTTCAACCCGGTCTACATCATGGCCGACTCCGGCGCGCGCGGATCGAAACAGCAGATCCGTCAGCTGGCGGGCATGCGCGGTCTGATGGCCAAGCCGTCGGGTGAAATCATCGAGGCGCCGATCACGAGCAACTTCCGTGAAGGCCTCACGGTGCAGCAGTACTTCATCTCGACGCACGGCGCGCGCAAGGGTCTGGCCGACACGGCGCTCAAGACCGCCGACTCGGGCTACCTGACGCGTCGTCTCGTGGACGTGGCGCAGGACGTGATCATCTCCGAGCCCGATTGCGGGACGCTCGACGGCATCGAGGCGCGCGCGATCGTGGAGTCGGGTGAGATCATCGAGCCGCTGCGCGATCGTATCGTCGGCCGCGTCACGCTGGAGCGGATCCTCGATCCATTCAGCGGCGACCCCATCGTCGAGATCAACGACGAGATCGACGAGGACAAGGCGTCGGCGATTCAGGAAGCGGGCATCGAGAAGGTCCGCATCCGCTCGGTGCTGACGTGCGCGGCGCGCCGCGGCGTGTGCAAGCGCTGCTATGGCCGCGACCTGGCGACCGGGCGGCTGGTCGAGCTCGGCTCGGCGGTCGGCGTCATCGCGGCGCAGTCGATCGGCGAGCCGGGCACGCAGTTGACGATGCGGACATTCCACATCGGCGGCACGGCCTCGCGCGTGTCGGAACAGAACACGCTCGATGCGCGGCACAAGGGCACGGTCCACTACGAGGGCCTGGTCGTCGTCGAGACGCATCGCGACGGCGGCCAGATGATCGTCATGAACCGCAACGGCTCGCTCGTCGTCCGCGACGAGAAGGGGCGCGATCGCGAGCGCTACCCGATCGTCTACGGCGCGCGGCTGAAGGTGAAGGACGGCCAGAAGGTCGAACAGGGCCAGATCATCGTCGAATGGGATCCGTACACGTTCTCGATCCTCACCGAAGAAGCGGGCACGATCCGCTTCAAGGACATCGTCGAGGGCATGACGGTGCACGAGGAAGTCGACGAGGTCACCGGGTTGTCGCGCTTCATCATCGTCGACTCGCCGGATGAGAAGAAGCAGCCGACGATCGAGATCAAGGACAAGGCGGGCAAGACGATCCGCAAGTACCACATGCCGTCGCACGCGCACCTGATGATTCAGGACGGCGAGACGGTGGAAGCGGGCGACGTGCTGGCGAAGATCCCGCGCGAGACCACGAAGACGAAGGACATCACGGGCGGTCTGCCGCGCGTGGTCGAGCTGTTCGAAGCGCGCAAGCCGAAGGATCCCGCCGTCATCTCCGAGATCGAAGGTGTGGTCAAGGAAGGCGGCGTGGTCAAGGGCCAGCGGAAGATCCTCATCACCCCGGACGACGGGACGGAGCAGCGCGAGTACTCACTGCCGCGCGGCGTGCACGTGAACGTGCACGAAGGCGAGCGGGTGCGCGCGGGCGAGCAGCTGATGGACGGACCGTCCAACCCGCACGACATTCTGCGGGTGCTCGGCGAGAAGGAACTGCAGAAGTACCTCGTGAACGAAATTCAGGAGGTGTACCGGCTGCAGGGCGTCAACATCAACGACAAGCACATCGAGGTCATCGCGCGCCAGATGATGCGGTGGGTGAAGATCGAGGACGTGGGCGACACCGAGTTCCTGATCGACGAGCAGGTGGACAAGTTCCGGTTCCTCGAGGAGAACGAGCGCGTGATCCAGGGCGGTGGGCGGCCGGCCACGGCGCAGCCGCTGCTGCTGGGGATCACGAAGGCGAGTCTGTCGACCGACTCGTTCATCTCGGCGGCGAGCTTCCAGGAAACGACGCGCGTGCTGACGGAGGCGTCGATCTCCGGGAAGATCGATCATCTGCGCGGGCTCAAGGAGAACGTGACGATGGGACGTCTCATCCCGGCGGGCACGGGCTTCGAGTTCTACCGCCACGTGCGGATCCCGGCGGACGAGCCGCCACCGCCGCCGGCACCACCGCAGCCGACGGAGGACGATCTCGATCTCGAGCGCGAGATGGAGTACGCGTTCGATACCGACGAACCGATGGCAGGCAGAGCGCCATCGGGCGATCTCGATTAGTCCCGTCGTTCCACCGTTCTTCACCTCCACGAACCACGGAGGCACGGAGACACGGAGACACGGAGGCTATACGGATGTGGGGGCCGCCTTCAGGCGGCCCTCGCTATTTGGGGTGGACGGATAGACATAAGTCAGTCGCATCTCTCGGGCTGTACAAATTGTCTTGTAAAGTCCTCACGGTCTTTCGTTGGAAAAAGTATGGCGAATGTAGAAGGGTTTTGGTCTTATGTTCACGCCGACGACGAGGCTGACGGCGAACGGATATCGCGGCTGGCCCGAGATGTTGCAGCGCAGTTCGAAATGCTTACCGGCGAGCCGTTGTCATTGTTCCTCGATAAGGACGCCATTGTCTGGGGAGACAATTGGAGGGAGAAAGTTGATTCGACCCTCTCTTCCGTGGCTTTCTTTATTCCCGTGATGACGCCCCGGTATTTCAGAAGTGCCGAGTGTCGTCGGGAGTTCCAGTACTTTGGGCGTCAAGCGACACGGATCGGAATCAAAGAGCTCATCCTGCCTCTTTTGTACGTGGATGTTCCAGCTCTCCATGATGACTCTGCGACCGACGATCTCGTAGTGCTCGCACGGACTTTCCAATGGGAGAACTGGCGAGACCTGAGATTTGCGGATGCGTCTTCGGAGGCTTATCGCCGTGGGGTCGCGAAGCTTGCGGAGCGGCTAGTCGAGGCGAATCGTCTCGCCGAAAAACGCGACGTCGCAATAACAGCTTTGGAGCGGACCGGCTCGCGCAACGAGGAGGATCAGAGTCCTGGTGTCCTAGACCGCCTTGTCCAAGCCGAGGAAGCACTCCCGGCGTGGACGGATACCCTCGACGCGATAGCTGCGGAGATCACGACGATCGGTGAATTGATGCATCAGGCATCCGCAGACATCAAACGAGGAGATCAGCAAGCGGCTGGGTTCGCCGCTCGGTTGTTGGTTGCAAGGTCTGTTGCTAAGAAGCTGAGCGAACCGACTGATCGCATTCGCCTACACGGAAACACTTTTGTCTCTCAGCTACACGATGTTGATGCCGGCATCAGGATCATAATCGAACAAGCTCCTACGGCAGCGCTCGAGAGCGCCGAAGCGAAACAGGGTATATGCGTTTTCTTCGCGTCGATCCGCAAGATGTCGGAGTCCGCACAGACTGGATTGGGCTCCGTTCAGGAGATGGTGGAGGCAATTGCGCCTGTCGAGAGGATGTCTCGTGACCTTCGTCCGGTGCTCAGAAGGCTTCGCGAAGGCCTGACGTTGTTGCTGGAGGCGCGCGAAGTGATTGATGAGTGGGTTCAGTTGATTGCGGCGTCTGATGTGGATTGTGCGGACAACGACGCGCCTGATGCTCATACGATTGTCGCATAGAAACTCCTGAGTAGTCGCACGTTAGCGATGTCGGTGCCACAGGACGCGTTTTCGATCGCGGCATAAAGACGGTGAGTGTTGCCTGCTGTGAGTTGCCTGGCTTCGGCACCGAGCCAACCGGCTACTCACTGCCACGCGGCGTGCACGTGAACGTGCACGAGGGCGAGCGGGTGCGCGCGGGCGAGCAGCTGATGAACGGACCGTCGAACCGCACGACATGGCGGGGTCCCCGGCGCGCGTACCGTGCGCGCTGGGGTGCTGTCCTGCGCGTGCTCGGCGAGAAGGAACTGCAGAAGTACCTCGTGAACGAGATTCAGGAGGTCTACCGATTGGCACCCCAACGCGCACACTCCGCGCGTTGGGGACCCCGCCGGAAGGGGCGTCAACATCAACGACAAGACAGCAGGTGGACAAGTTCCGGTTCGGCTCGGGAAGAGACGCTGTGGAGAACGAGCGGGTGATCCAGGGGTGGGCGTCCGGCGACGGCGCAGCCGCTGCTGCTCGGGATCACGACGCGGCGGAAGATATCAAAGCCGCGCCGTGATGGGATCCTGTGTCTCTGGTGACATTAACGCGCCGGTGCCTTTGGTACGCGCGTTACTGTCACGCGGCGTCCCTATCGACCGATTCGTTCATCTCGGCGGCGAGCTTTCAGGAAGCGACGCGCGTGCTGACCGAGCGTCGATCTCCGGGAAGATCGACCATCTTCGCGGGCTGAAAGAGAACGTGACGATGGGCCGGCTGATTCTGGCCGGGACCGGCTTCGAGTTCTACCGCCCACGTGCGGATGTCGGCCGACGAGCCGCCACCACCGCCGCAGCACACTGAGGCAGATCTCGAGCGCGAGATGGAGTACGCGTTCGACACCGGCGAACCGATGGCAGGGAGAGCACCATCGGGAGATCACGATCAGTCGTCTTCGCAGGCTTCGCCTTCAGGCGGAGTTCAAACTGATCATTCGGATTGGCGTCGAAGTGCGAATTTGTGTAGCATCTGGGCTCGACGATTCTCGGCTGAACACAACGACTCCAGTGCGGCGAGCTTTCTTATGGGGTGGTTATGATGCACATGTTCGCGAGATGCACCTTGGTGGCGATGTCTGTTCTCGCAGCCTATGGTTCGGCGCCGCTCGCTGAGCAATTCTCTCCTCAAAATCGGAACCGCTCAACGACACGTCAGCCCCGCACCCCGGAGCCACCCAAGCCAACAGCGGTATCCCGTGAACCCGTGCGTCCGTCGTACGATCCCGTTTCTGGCACCTGGGACGTTGTTGTCCGCAGCGAGCAACGAGCCATGCCGGTGACGCGATTTAAGGCCTCGCTAAAGTTGAACGGGGAACAAGTCACGGGTGAGCTTGATGGAGAGCTTGCCGCTCCGGATGCGATGAAACCGGACGACATGATCAAGATGCTAAAGATTGGCGACGAGGTACTCCGCACGCCTGTGAGCGCTGCGCAACTCGTGGAAGGTCGATGGGCGAATTGCATTCTGACGTTTGCGGTGAACGTCGGAAATGCAAATCACAAACTGGCGCTAGCCACTTCTGGTGGGGAGTTGTTTGGTGACTACCAAGTGATTGTTGGGGAGAATAGGGGGTCTGCCAACGTGATCGCAACACGAAGCGACGCCGTTCAGGCGCCAGGCGAGTGTGACAATAAGTATATCCGTCCGACAGTAGATCGCGCCGCGGTTGACGAAGCGGCCATCGTGGCAACCATCGTTAAAGACGGCCCGGGTGACAGATTTGTTATTCCGGGGATTGCACCGCGAGGCGGAACGGGAAAGATAACGTTGCGATGGGTGAGTACACTCGCGTCTTTGCTTCTCAAACCTCGCGTTTTTTCGATGGATCTGGAATTTCCTGGCGACGACCTTCCCATCCAAACCAGAGGTCCATCATTGCCAATGGCGTCTGGCAGCATCCATCGGTTCAATGGCCTCGTTCAGTTGAATGATCCACCATTGGATAAGTACATCTTTCAAGGGGCTGGCGATAAAGCCAACCGGCTGACGTTCGCGCTGATCGAAGGCATCGGATATGTGTACGTGCGTGGAAAAGGAACCGTCGTAAATGTGGAGACGAGCGAATCAAAGAATTTTGGGTACTTTGAGTATTGAGGCACGATAAACCAGGCGGGTAAGCATCACTCGATACGTGCTTCCCGTATTTAAAATTCAAGAAGGCACGCAATCGTGCAGCCACGACGCTCGGCGAACTGGTTGCTGAAATGACATTTACCATCGCTGACGCCGTGGACAGCGCGGATTGCTTGAACCGTCATACCGAAACGGCCTGAAGCACTCGACGCTGCGCCGACCGGGGCCGTGAATATCCTGACTGGAGTGAGTGCCGATCCTCATTCTCCGATCGCGTGCAACGCGCGATCGACGAACGCCGCCTCCACGAACATTCCGGCAGTAATCAGTTCGTCGATGACTGGGCGCGCCCTTTCGATATGCCGATTCTGTTTGGCACGGAGGACCATGCCCAGCGAACCTATCACGCTAATCCCATGGGCTGTTGCGCAACGGCGGGATGCCCGATCATCCAGTACCGCCCATTTGGGTGAGCCGACGCAGTGAGCGAGCACTTGCGATTCGCCGAGTCCGAGATCCCAGTGTTCGATGCTCACCGGCACCGTCACGTTGTGGACTCGGTGCCGTTCCGCCCACTCCAGCGTCGAAGTGGCTTTTGGGTCCTTGTGTCGACCAGCTCGCACTTCTTCGATCACAGCGTCCGGAACGAGGGCGACACCTGCCAGCCGTTCGATTAGATCGAGTCGGTCAACGCGCGAGAACAATATCAGTGGTGAAGCGTTGACGACCCACGCCTCACTCACGATCGATCTCGTGCTGCAACTCTTCGGCTGTCACCTGGACCACGGGAATGCGCCGATGTGAGAGTTCGTCGATGAACTCCGCTCGGCTCGTGCCGGCGACTTCGGCCGCTTTCGACTGAGAGAGCTCGCCGCGCGAGTACCAGAGCAGTGCCGCCGCGACGCGCATCTCCTTGACGAATTCGTTCGGTGACAGCCGCAACGCCGAGAGCGCCCCTTCCGGGATGTCAAACGTGATCGTGGGCATGGTTTGATGGTTCGCAATGAGGATACCGCGTCAAAGGTCTGGCAGAAAAACTTGCCCGGAGACAGACGGAGACAAGGCGTCGGCGGATTCAGGAAGCGGGCATCGAGAAGGTCCGCATCCGCTCGGTGCTGACGTGCGCGGCGCGCCGCGGTGTGTGCAAGCGCTGCTATGGCCGCGACCTGGCGACCGGGCGGCTGGTCGAGCTCGGCTCGGCGGTTGGCGTCATCGCGGCGCAGTCGATCGGTGAGCCGGGCACGCAGTTGACGATGCGGACATTCCACATCGGCGGCACGGCCTCGCGCGTGTCGGAACAGAACACGCTCGATGCGCGGCACAAGGGCACGGTCCACTACGAGGGCCTGGTCGTCGTCGAGACGCATCGCGACGGCGGCCAGATGATCGTCATGAACCGCAACGGCTCGCTCGTCGTCCGCGACGAGAAGGGGCGCGATCGCGAGCGCTACCCGATCGTCTACGGCGCGCGGCTGAAGGTGAAGGACGGCCAGAAGGTCGAACAGGGCCAGATCATCGTCGAATGGGATCCGTACACGTTCTCGATCCTCACCGAAGAAGCGGGCACGATCCGCTTCAAGGACATCGTCGAGGGCATGACGGTGCACGAGGAAGTCGACGAGGTCACCGGGTTGTCGCGCTTCATCATCGTCGACTCGCCGGATGAGAAGAAGCAGCCGACGATCGAGATCAAGGACAAGGCGGGCAAGACGATCCGCAAGTACCACATGCCGTCGCACGCGCACCTGATGATTCAGGACGGCGAGACGGTGGAAGCGGGCGACGTGCTGGCGAAGATCCCGCGCGAGACCACGAAGACGAAGGACATCACGGGCGGTCTGCCGCGCGTGGTCGAGCTGTTCGAAGCGCGCAAGCCGAAGGATCCCGCCGTCATCTCCGAGATCGAAGGTGTGGTCAAGGAAGGCGGCGTGGTCAAGGGCCAGCGGAAGATCCTCATCACCCCGGACGACGGGACGGAGCAGCGCGAGTACTCACTGCCGCGCGGCGTGCACGTGAACGTGCACGAAGGCGAGCGGGTGCGCGCGGGCGAGCAGCTGATGGACGGACCGTCCAACCCGCACGACATTCTGCGGGTGCTCGGCGAGAAGGAACTGCAGAAGTACCTCGTGAACGAAATTCAGGAGGTGTACCGGCTGCAGGGCGTCAACATCAACGACAAGCACATCGAGGTCATCGCGCGCCAGATGATGCGGTGGGTGAAGATCGAGGACGTGGGCGACACCGAGTTCCTGATCGACGAGCAGGTGGACAAGTTCCGGTTCCTCGAGGAGAACGAGCGCGTGATCCAGGGCGGTGGGCGGCCGGCCACGGCGCAGCCGCTGCTGCTGGGGATCACGAAGGCGAGTCTGTCGACCGACTCGTTCATCTCGGCGGCGAGCTTCCAGGAAACGACGCGCGTGCTGACCGAGGCGTCGATCTCCGGCAAGATCGATCATCTGCGCGGGCTGAAGGAGAACGTGACGATGGGACGCCTCATCCCGGCGGGCACGGGCTTCGAGTTCTACCGCCACGTGCGGATCCCGGCGGACGAGCCGCCACCGCCGCCGGCGCCGCCGCAGCCGACGGAGGACGATCTCGATCTCGAGCGCGAGATGGAGTACGCGTTCGACACCGACGAACCGATGGCCGGTCGCGCGCCATCCGGCGATATCGATTAGCGCGATTTCAATCGATCGTAGGGTCCACCTTTAGGTGGACCTCAAGCGACTATTCGGATGTAGGGTCCGCCTTCAGGCGGACCGACTATTCGGATGTGGGGGCCGCCTTTAGGCGGCCCTCGCCACGTACCGCTGATGAAAATCAGTCACCCCGCTCCGATAGAAGGCACTCGGAAGGACGACTCCAAATGACGATCAAGCTCGGTGAACTGAAACGACTGAATCCGCGATCTGTATGGGCGGATGAAGCACGCGACTTCACACCTTGGCTGGCGGAAAATCTGTCCCGCTTAGGCGACGTCCTTGGCTTGGAGCTTGGAAAGGAAGAACATCGAGTTCGCGTCGATCAGCTATGTTTCATGCAAACGCGTCGCGGAATCGCCTCGATGCGCCGCTCGTAATCGGATTGCCGTGGCCGAACACGGCGGCGTCGAAATCGAGCGCTGCCAGCGTGCGCAGACTCTCTTTGCCGAGCTCGAAGTCTTCGTAGCCAAGGGCGTAGCCGAAGTTCGGCAGGTTGGCGCAGGCATCCGCCGCGAAGATCAGCCGCCGCCGTGGCCAGAGCAGCACAATCTGTCCGGCGCAGTGTCCCGGCGCGTGAATTACCTCGAGGCCACCAGCAATCGCCAGCTGCGTGCCATCGTGAATCTCCTGGTCAACGGCGCACGGCTCGATGGCGGTTGGCTTCGAGGGGACAAACAGTCTGAACATCAGCCCGCGCAGCAGGCCGGGCGACGCTTTCATCGGCCGCCATGACTCACCCTTGCGGACCATCGCCGCGTCGACACCGTGCATGTAGACGCGCGCGCCACTCAGGCGCTTCACAGCGGCCGCGCTCCCGGAATGGTCCGGATGGCAGTGCGTGACGATGATGTGTTTCACGTCGGTGATCGATCTGCCGATCGACTCAACCGCCGCGACGATCTTGCCATCGCTCTGCGGCAGGCCGGCGTCGATGAGCGTGAGCGCGCGCCGTGTGGAGTCGAGCGAGTCGCTGTCGTCGAGGAGGTACGCGTTCACCGCGCCCAGGTTGACTCGCCAGAGCCCTTCAACGATTTGGTTGGTGGCCGCCATGCCGGAAGTGTAGCCTCCTTGATGGTGGCGACGCTCGATTTGGTGATGTTCCGCGCGTGCCGGCGGTTCACCTCACGCGGCTGTAGCGGCAATCGTCCAAGAAATCATGGCTGTGCATCCGACCAGCTCGTATCCCGACGCCTGGCGTCGCGACACGATCGCGCGAAGCCTTGCTGCGACGCGTCTCACATGTTGAGTGGCGCGTGTCACGAGGTCGCAGGCGGCCTGACCCTCCAGCATTTAGGCGGCATGATACGGTTGCTTCGCCCATGGCATTGGGCTCGACGAGCTCCATGCGCGTGCGCTGCGTCACCCGCAGATACTGCGGAAAACGAGCTTGCGTGATTCAGGGTGGCGGCCGTTCGGCGCCCGCACAACCGCTGCCGCTCGGGATCACGACGCGGCGGACGATATCAAGCCGCGCCGTGATCGGGATCCTGTCTCTGGCTCGCTACGTACAGAGCGGCGCTGCGAGGCGATCTGGTATATCGCCGCTGCCTGAGTACGGCATGACGAAATGCCAGGGAGACACGTGTGATACGCTGCGTGCCCATTCCTCCAGGCCAATGGAGGGCATTCGGACGTGCACAGGACGCTTCCAATCTGCCTCGCGTCGGTGGCGCTGGCCGCAGCGATGAGCGCGTCGCTGTCCCAGGCGCAAGACGGCGACACGCTCGTCAGCGTTTGGGATGGCGTCTACACGGCCGCGCAGGCCGGACGCGGCAAGGCCACGTTCGATGTCAGTTGCTCGCGCTGCCACAACTCGGATCTGAGCGGCTCGGAGCGCGGGCCGACCTTGACTGGCGAAAAGTTCCTCGCGAACTGGCTGGACGGAAGCCTCGATGCGCTCTTCAGCTTCATCAGGGACCAGATGCCGCAGGGCAGCGCGAACATCGTCAGCGATGAGAGCAAGGCCGACATTCTTGCCTACATCCTGCAGCGCAACAGCTATCCGACGGGCAATACCGAGTTGACGGCGAACGGCGCCAGGCTCGACACGATACAGGTCCTTCGCAAAGACACGGCGCCAGGACTGCAGAACCTGTCGTTCGTGCAGGTGACCGGTTGCCTCGAGCTGGGGTCCGACAATCGCTGGTTGCTGACCCACTCGAGTGCCCGCCCTGGCAACCGCGAGCGCGCCGTCTCCGCGTCGGAGCTCGATCGGGCACGGGCCCGCGCGCTGGGTGAGGATACGTATACGCTCGTCAGTGCAACGCCCTTCGCCCCCGCGAAGCGGCAGGGCCAGAAAGTGGCCGCGAAGGGTTTGCTGTACCGGCAACCGGACGATTTCAGACTCAACGTCACCGCACTGGAGACACTGGCAGAGACGTGCGCACGGTGAAGGGTGCGGGGCGCGTGCGGGATAGGGCTCGCGTTGCTCCCCTGAGCGAAGGGCGCGACTCCCGTTAGGGCTGGGACGAGGCGACGCTGGCGGTCGTCGCTGGTACTGTGAGTCCGCGCGCCTGCATCAGCCGGCGAAGCAGATCCGCCGTGGTCTTGCGCACCTGAGGGGGGCCTCCGCGGCCGCCACCACCACCGACGCCCATCGCGACGTCGAGAGGCGTACGCCCGCGACGATCCTTCTGATCGAGCCGGGCTCCACGCTCTGCAAGATACGACACGATCGAATCAGCTCCACGCGCGGCGGCCCGATGGATGGCCGTCTCTCCGTTCACGTTGAAGGCGTCGAGATCGACATTCGCGTCTGCGAGCAGTTTGAGCGCAGCGAGTGAATCGGCTTCGGTGGCCGGCACGCTCACCGACGCGGCTCCAGGATAGACGCGCTGCCCGCCGCCGCCGGCGGCAATCATCGCCGCGGTCGTCAGGTCGGCTTGCGTGAGATGCGGATTGGCGCCGCCATCGAGCAGCAGCTTCATCAACGTGGCATCGCCGCTCTTGGCTGCGCGTGCGAGCGCGGTCGTGCCCAGGCTGAGCGAGGGATCGCCGGTGTTCCGCGTGTGTCGCCCGATGATCGGGCGCTTGAGCTGCACGTTCGGATCCGCGCCGTGCGCGAGCAGCAACTTCACCATCGCGGCGGGATCGATGGCGTCTTCGAGCAGGGGCATCGGACGTCCCCACACGGTCTGGATGGTGTTCAAGTCGACGGCCGCGTAGAGCGCCGTCATGCCGTTCTTGTCGGCGACGTTCGGATCGGCGCCCTTGTCGAGCAACGCCACCGCGGTATCGAAGTGGCCGTTGATGATCGCCAAGGTCAACGCCGTCGTTCCATCGGGATCGACCAGGTTCAGATCGGCGCCGCTGGCCGCCAGCGCGCGAACGGCGTCGATCGCGCCGTCGCGTGCGGCGTACATCAGCGGCGTCCAGCTGCCGACTGGCTGCACCGCGTAGATCATGCCCGCCGTCTTGAAGACGAAGTTGGGGAACTCGAGTTTCTTCGATCGCGCGTTGACGTTCGCGCCCAGCTCCACCAGCAGCTTCACGGTATCGGCATGGTTTTCGATCGCCGCGTACATCAGCGCCGTCTCGCCCTGCCACTGCTCGGCAGCGTTCACGTCGGCGCCGCGGGCCACCAGCGCCTTGATCGTGTCGACGTGCCCCGCCCGCGCCGCGGTCATGAGGATCGTTTCGCCTTCCCCGACCGTGACGTTCGGGTCCGCACCGGCCTTGAGCAGCGCCTCGACGATCGCCGCATTGCCTTTGGTGGCGGCGAGAGTAAGGGGTGTCACACCGTAGCGATTGGTGGCGTTGGCCTTGGCGCCCGCGGCGATCAGCAGCCGCGCCACGTCGCTGGCGTTCGTCTCGACGGCCCAGTGCAGTGCGGTGGTGCCATCAGGCAGAGCGGCGTTGACGTCGACGCGCTGTTTGAGGAGCGCGCGCACGGTCGCGACATTACCGGTCTTGATCGCATCGATCAGCGGAAGACTGGTGCCGGCGGCACCCAGACGAATGACCGCCACGATGAGGACGATCCAGATCGAGATCGCGCGTCTTCGGTCAGATGGCATCGCGGCCCCACACTATTCCCGCGTTCACTTCGGTTGACCATGGCGCCGGCACGTCTCGCGGAGCGAGTCGGACTCGGTCGCCGAGCACAAGCGTGGCGACGCAGGCTGGTTGAGATGCCTGTAAGCAGGCGTGCCGAGCCGGCTCGCGGAGTCGAGATGTGACGGTGACGTGGTCAACACAGGTGAACTCCGGTCTAGAGCGGGACCTCGCCGGTGCTCAACGTGCCGAAACTTTTCAGCTCGCAGCCGAACACGTTGGCCACTGACAGCAGGCAGTTCGCAAACGGCGTCTCGGGCTTTGTCTGAATGTGACGGTTGCCCTTGAATCCGGCGCTGCTCCCACCGACCAGCAGCGTCGGGATGTTGAGCCGCGAATGCGTGTTCGCTTCGCTCATCCCGCTGCCGAAGAGCAGCAGCGAGTGGTCGAGCAGCGACCCATCGCCGTCGGGCGTAGTGCTGAGCCGTTCGAGGAATTCGGCGAAGAGGGTCATGTGGTACGTGTTGATCTTCACCAGGTTCGGGATGCTCTCCGGCAGCTCCAGGTGATGCGTCGTGGAGTGGTGCGGTTCGGAGATGCCGAGGTTCGTGTACGAGATCATGCTGGCGTCCTTCGCCATCATGAACGTCGAGACACGCGTGATGTCCGCCTGGTAAGCGAGCGCCGCCAGCTCGAACATCACTCGCGCGTGCTCTTCCCACGCTTCGGGAATGCCGAACGGGGCATCCACTTCCTGCAGCGATTTCGCGCCTGCCTTTTCCGACAACTGTATGCGGCGCTCCACCTCCCGGACGTGATCGAGGTACTCGTGCAGCCGCCCGAGATCGCGAGCGCCAAGCCCGCGCTCCAAATCCTTCACGTCTTCGGTCAGCGAATCGAGGATGCTCTTGTCGGTCTGCTTGCGCTGTTTCCGCTGCGCGGCGGTGCCGGGTCGTCCGAACAGACGCTCGAAGACGACACGCGGGTTGATCTCCATCGGCATCGGCGTCGTCGCCGACGACCACGAGATCGTGTTCATGTAGGCGCAGCTGTACTGCGTGTCGCAGCCGCCAATGTAGCCGGTGAAGTCTTCCGTCGCGAGCTCGAGCGACGGCAGCGGCGTTTCCTGTCCGATCTTGCGAGCGATGACCTGATCGACGGTCTCGCCGCTGTAGACATCTTCGGCGAACGTCTTCTTCGGGACGGCGCCGCTCAGCCACGCCGACACGGTCGCCGCATGACCATCGAGTGGATCACACAACTCCGAGACGACGGTCACGTGCTGGCGATGCTGCTCGATCGGTTTGAGAATCGGAGTGAACTCGAAATTCGATCCCACGGTCGCGGGCGTCCAGTAGCCGGGCCGCTCGCCGAGCGGAACGAATACGGCTCCGAACCGGCGAGGCGGATTCGCGGCGGTCTTGACGGTTTGCGTCAGGGCCGGAACCATCGCTTCGAGGAACGGCAGCGCCAGGGTAGCGCCTATCCCACGGAGAACCGTCCGACGCGGTAACGCCTTCTGGGAGACGAACATCGGTCGCTCCTTTCCTACGGGCCGGTGCGCTCAGATCCTAGCACGCTGCCCTGAGTCTCACGCTCGGGCGACTTGTCCGCCGTAGCTTCAGCGGAGGTGGACGCCTTGATACCCATGGTAAAGGGGGTGCTCCGCACGATGCCGAGCACCAGGGTCGAGAACCGATAATCATGGGTCGCCGCATCGCGGATGATGGCCCGCACCGAGGGCATGTCGTCGGCCGCCACGCCTCGCCCCAGCGCGTAGGTCATCATCTTCTCGACGACGGTCCCGACGAAGAGATCGGGCTGGCGCAGCAGCGCGCGCCGCAGCGAGACGACGCCGTCGACCCTGGTGCCATCCAGCAGCTCGCCCGACGCGTCGATGGGCACTCCCAGCGATCCGCCGTCGCGTACGCGCCATCGTCCGACGGCATCGAAGTTTTCCATGGCGAGCCCGATCGGATCGAACATCCGATGGCAGTTTGCGCACACCGGATTCCTGCGGTGTGCTTCCATGCGCTCCCGCATCGACAGCACCTGACCCGATTCATCGGGCTCCGGCAGCGGCGGCACATTGGGCGGCGGCGGTGGCGGCGGAGCGTTCAGGATGTTGTCGAGAATCCACTTGCCGCGCACGACCGGTGAGGTCCGCGTGGCATGCGACGTCACCGTGAGGATCGCTCCCTTGCCGAGCAGTCCCTTGCGCGCATCATCGGTCAGCGTCACGCGGCGGAACTGGCTTCCGTACACGTCCGGAATGCCGTAGTGGCGGGCGAGGCGTTCGTTGACGAACGTGTAATCGGCCGTCAGCAGGTCGACCACGTTGTGGTCCTCGCGCACGATGCTGTCGAAGAACATCTCCGCCTCGCGACGGAAAGCCCGACGGAGCTGGTCGTCGAAATCCGGGAACATCATCGAATTCGGTTGGTGATTCGTGAGGTTCCGCAGATACAGCCACTGGCCGGCGAAGCTGGTGACGAAGCGCTCCGACTTCGCATCGGCCAGCATGCGACGCACTTCACGTTCGAGCACCGCCGGTTCATGCAGCCGGTTCTCCGCGGCCACTTTGATCAGGCCGTCGTCGGGGATGCTGCTCCAGAGGAAGAACGACAGGCGCGAGGCCAGCTCGAGATCGCCGAGCCGATAGACCGCGCCCGTGGCAAGCTGTTCGGGTTCGCGTTCGGCGCGGAAGACGAACTTCGGGCTGGCGAGTATGCGCTGCAATGCCACTTGGATGCCGCGATCGAAGTCGCGCTGCTCCCTGCCCGCTCGGAAGAAACCCATCAACCGCTCGACGTCGCCATCGGTTCCTCGTCCGCGATAGGCGCGGCGCATCAACGTCGCGACGATCTGCCTGGCGCACCGCTCTTCGGCGCCCGCCACCGGCTTACACGTGAAGATCCGGCGTCGGGCCGGTGTATCGCCGGGACCGGTCGGTTTGAATGGGCCAGTGATCGTGAGCGTGGACAGATGCGGAATGCCCAGCGGATCTCGCGTGTCGTGCGAACTGCGGATCGGTCGCGTCGTTCTCACGGGATCGCTCGCGTCGCTCTTCTTGATCCACGCGGCCGTGATCTCGTGCGGCCCAGCCGTCAACGACACGCGAGCCTTGGCGCGCTCTTCGATTTGATCGGCGATGAGCGTGTTGTTGTCCAGATTCGCGGCCCAGTCGGCCGGTCCACCGAGTTTGGTGAGATGGACGCGGACGCCGTCGACGGCGTATTCGAGCACGTGTTCGTACTCGAGACCGCGAAGCACGCCGAGGTTGGTGCGGAAAAACTTGGCGGACAGCTCGTACTCGCCGGCGATCTGGATCGTGGGCGAGACGAGGATGCCGCCGATCGTCCCGAACGGGAGGCCCTCGACGTGTCTGTCCTGCGACGCGTCCTGCGGAATGGTGTAGACCTCCGCGGCCGGACTGACGTCGGGATCGCCAACCGCGAGCGAGCTGACCTTGCCCGCTGCGCTGACGTACTGTTCCATCAACGTCGCGTTCACACCCAGGACGTCGGCCACGTTGTCGAACCCGTACGCCGAGTCGTCGGGCGGCAGCAATGTGGTGGGGTCGACTTCGAGGTCCAGGAGATCGCGGATCGCGTAGGCGTACTCGGTGCGGTTCAGGCGATGCAGTGCCGGACGACCCGGGTTGGGGCGGGTCCGGGCCGCGTCATCGAGCGCACCCGACAGCGCCATGACGAGCGCGCGTCGCGTCGGGGCGTCCGGCTGAGGAACTCCGCCCGGCGGCATCATGCCGACCTGTACTTTGCGGATTACCTTCTCCCATACGTCCGCCTCGGTTGCCGGATGATCGTAGTCCCGCGACTCGAGCACGAGGCCGCCGGTCTTCAGACGCTCGTTGTGACAGGTGATGCAATACTGCGTGGTGAACTCACGGATCGTCTGGGCCTGCGACGGTGACGCAGCCGACCGGACGTCACCCTGAGCGGCCGCCCCTGCCGGCATAGTGCTCGCGGCTGCCAACGCGATAGCGGTGGCAATGCCCAAGAAGATTCCGACACACGCGCGCATTCCGGCCTCCTTGCCCAACTCGCCGGAGTGTGCTGGCCTTCGATGCGCAGTGTCAAGGGACGTGTCGACCGGTTCCATCGTCTTTCCGGGTTGGTCGGAGAGGCCATCGCTGGCATAACCTGACCGTCTGTTGGGCGCGTGAACCATTCCATCCTCTGGGATATCATTCACGGGTTTTCTGACTTCCGACAAATGAAGACCCTCAATCGAATGGCTGGCGTGATCATCGTTGTCGCGGCCTTTTGGTGGTGGGCCGTGTTCGTGGCGATGCACGTCCTCGAGCCGGAGTTCAATCCTCTGAAGGCGCCAGGAAGTGCGTATGTCCTGGGCCCTTATGGTGCGTGGGCGAGAACCAGTTACTTCGCTTTGAGCGCCATGCTGATCAGCGCAGGCATCGGGTTGGCGGCCGATCTCGAAAAAACTACTCTGACGCGTGCGGCTCTGTCGGCCTTCCTCGTTGCCGCAACGGGCTCGGTTCTGGCCGGGCTTTTCGCGATGGACTTCCCGGGACCTCCGCGAACACTGTCAGGTTGGTTGCACGCTATAGGCGGGTTGCTGGCGTTCTTTCCCTGGCCTCTGGGAACGCTGCTTTTCTCACTGAGCATTCGTCGCGACCATCGGTGGCGCGAACGGGCTAGAACACTGTTTACGCTTTCCCTGCTCAGCATCGGCGTAATGGTCGTTCTGCAGCTCTCCATCATTCTCCTCGGGTTCGGAGGTTATGCGCAGCGGCTGCTCCTCGCACTGCTGTTTGCCTGGACGATTATTGCGGGCTTGCACCTGCGCCTTTCGCCAGCGGCCGGTATTCAGGCAGCTGCCGTATTGAAGTGATCGAGACGCACTCTCGATGAGTCCGGGGGATTCGTAGTATTTAGCTTCGTTAGGGACCCGTGCGCGTCGCGCGCAACGCGATCAGCGCCGCAAGCGTGGCGAGCTTCTGATCCCTGCCCCACGGAGCACCGACCGATTTCCCGAGCGCAGTCACGTCCTTCATGGCCCGGTCGAGCGGTGCACCGACGATGTCCTTCACCAGTACGGGCAGCCGCTTTTCAGGAACGGGAACGAACGCGACGCCGCAGGCTTCGGCTGCTCGACAGAGCGCATCGGGAAAGAGGACGCCTTCCGCTTTGTGCATGCGGAAATGCACCGCCAGAATGTCGGTCGTGCGCCACGCTGGCATCGGTTCGGGCGTCAGCACTGCGCAGCCGGCGAGCTCATATCCCGACGCCTCGCACTGTGACACGATCTCGCGAACGTGCCGGACTGCGACGCCTCTGACGTGTCGCGTGGCGCGTTTCACGAGCTCGCACGCGGCCTTGCTCTCCAGCATTTCGGCGGCGTGATACGGTTGCTTCGCCCACGTGGCATCGGGCTCGACGAGCTCGATGCGCCTGCGGTCAGTCACCCGCAACTCGCCGTGCTCCCCGGCCACGCTGACCAGAGCGGCCCAGCCCGAGTGTGCCTTCAATCCCAGCGCCACCTTCATGCGGTCATCCTGCGACGGATGATGGCGAGTATATGCTCGCAGCACGCGAGGACGCTTTCAGGGGTCACATATGAACATCGCAATCATCGGTGCGGGCAACGTGGGCACGGCCCTTGGCTCGGGGTGGGCCAAGGAGGGACATCACATCTACTACGGCGTACGCGACCCTGAAAGCGAGGCGTCGCGCCGACTCGAATCCGAGGCTCTCGGAACCGAGGTGACGACCAACTCCGAGGCTGCCCGAGCCGCCCATGTCGTCGTGCTCGCAACGCCTTGGGGCGCGACGGAGAACGCGGTACGGGAATGCGGGAATCTCGCTGGCAAGATCGTGATTGACGCCACCAATCCGCTCAACGCTGCGTTCAGTGGACTGGACCGCGGGTACACAACGTCGGGTGGGGAGCAGGTGGCTCGGTGGGCCGAAGGCGCGGAGGTCTTCAAGACGATGCACCAGGTTGGCTTCGGCCTGATGGATCATCCGCAGTTCACGCACGGCTTGAAGCCCGTGATGTTCGTGGCGGGCGATGGTGCGGGCAAGCCGAAGGTGCTGCAGCTGGTTTCGGAGCTGGGGTTCGAAGCCGTTGACGTCGGCGGTCTCGAATACGCACGGCTCCTCGAGCCGTACGCCATGCTCTGGATCCACCTTGCGAGATCGAGAGGGCTGGGACGCGATTTTGCGTTTTCGCTGCTGCGAAAGTAGACCGAACGGATCAGGAACAGTCGATCCTTCCAAACCTGTGTGATTGCGTCTAGCATCAGCCTTCAGGAGAACAGCTGTCATGAGTAAGACAGTGACCAGACGCGAGTTCGTGCAGACCAGCACGGCCAGCCTTGCGGTTGCCGCGTCGACTCCGGTGTTCGGCCAGGCGCCCTCGGTTCGGACGGGCAGTATCCGACCCGTGGTGGTGTCGTCGGCGAACGGGAACCGGTACAAGAACGGCGGGCCGGTGACGAGTGTGCAGCGCGCGTTCGACATGATCACCAGCGGCGCCGACGTTCTGGACGCCGTGATCGCGGGCGCGAATCTGTGCGAGCTCGATCCCGAGGACAGCAGCGTCGGCTACGGCGGACTGCCCAATGCGGAAGGGGTCGTGCAACTCGATTCGTGCTGCATGCATGGACCAACGAAGCGCGCTGGCGGTGTCGCGTGCATCGAGGGGGTGCGCACACCATCGCTCGTGGCCAAAGCGGTCCTCGAGCAGACCGATCATCACTTGATCGTCGGACGTGACGCACAGGCATTTGCTCGGAGCGCGGGCTTCAAGATCGAAGACGATCTGAACACCGAGCATTCGCGACAGATGTGGCTCGAGTGGAAGCGTCGCATCGATCCGGAGCACTACCTCGATCCAAAGAAACGCGTCGACGCAGCACGAGACGCGGGGCTGACCATGGTGCGTGACGGCCTGATCGATCCCGAACACTTCTACGGCACCATCAACATAAACGGTATCAACAGCCGCGGTCAGATTTGCGCTGTGACGACGACGAGCGGCCTGGCGTGGAAGATTCCAGGTCGCGTCGGCGATTCTCCGATCCTTGGCGCCGGTTTGTATGTCGACGGGGAGATCGGGGCCGCCGGTTCCACGGGCCGCGGCGAGGCGAACCTGTTCAACCTCTGCTCGTTCGTCATCGTCGAGGAAATGCGTCGCGGCAAGCATCCCAAGGACGCGGGACTGGACGCATTGCGACGCGTACAGAAGAACACTGTCGAAGAACGGCTGCTCAACGCGCGCGGTCTGCCGAATTTCGGATTGAACTTCTACATCCTCAGTGCCACGGGTGAATATGCCGGAGTGTCGATGTATGCCGCGACCTACGCAGTGTGCACCGAGAAGGGACCGGAAACGGTGCCGACGACGGCGCTGCTGGAGGGCAAGGCGACCGACTAGAACGCGATCGGCGCCTGCGCAGCAGGGGCCTGGGAGCCGGACCTCGAGTAGCTAATCGAGTGGGGACTAGCTACTCGAGACTGGGCCCGGTTTCAGGCGGCCCCTTCTACGTCACCCGCGCAACTACTTGGATTTCGTCGTCGGCGGCGGGGGAGTGTCGGCGAGGCCAAGCACCGACGACCCGCTGCGCGCGGTGCCGAGCACTTCATCGGCCGCTTTTACTTTCAGATGGTTGTTGACGTCGCGGACTCCGCTGATGCGTTCGACTAGATCTTCGGCGAACCGCTTCTCGTCACGGCTGCGGACGCTGCCCGCGAGCGTCACCTCACCCTCCTTCACCTCCACATCGACGTCACTCGCGTCGATGCGTGGATCGTCAGTGAGCCGATCGCAGACGTCTTCCCTGATCCGTTCATCCCTGCGTCTGTACCCGCGCGGACCGCGTCCCGCGAACTGGCCGGCCGACGGTGACGGCGTGGTCGACCGCGACCCGACATACGGGGTGTACGGATCGATGCCCGCATAGCTCCTGCTGTCGCTGTAGGGACGTTCGCCGGTCCAGTAGTCGTCACGACCGCGAGCCATTGATGCGCCGAATCCCGACGTCCGGGAGCGATCCCACGACCTATCATCGTCATTCCACTCGGCAAGACCGCGCCGGCCATCGCGATCTCGATCCGTCGCCTGACGCACTGTTTCTCGCGTCCGGTGCCACGCGCGCTCAGCAGTGTTCGATGCGCGATCATCCCAATCACGGTCTTCCCGGTTGTCGCGGAATTCGTCCATTCGTCGCCGTCTGGCAGCCTCCTCGTCGCCCATCCACGACCGCACTTCATCCGTTGCGCGGTTGACCATGCCGCGATTCTGCTCGGGATTCCGGGCACCCCGATCGTCGCGCCAGTTGCCACGATCCCGCTCATCCCAACGTTCTGCCATCGCTTCCTCCGTCGAAAACGAGTTGCCGCTTTACTCGCAACGGAGCAATCTGTGAGCCACCACCCGAAGGGCCGAGCCGTTGTGTGAACGGCGACGTTTTGATCGCCGCTCGTCGAAAACAGTAGAGACGAGGGAACAGCGGCGCCGATCGTATGATTGCCATCTGAGCGCTGCGAACGCCAAGGCGGAGCCTTCCCTCCAGATGCGCCGATCGGTTGTCGTGCTCGATGTCCTCGTCGTGGTCCTGCTCGGCGCCGCGATGGGGATCGCATGGAGCGGCGGCGGACGGTTCGACCTGCTGGGAGTGCCCGTATCGGCACGAAGCTGGCCGCGGGCGCTGGGCGCGGCGCTGCTGTTGTTCGCGGCGACGCATGCGCTGCCGGCAATCCGCGGTCGTGCGCTCGACGTCATCCAGCGCCTCGCCGTGCTGACGACAGCAGCGCTGGTTGTCGGCGCGGTCGGCGTCACGGCGGTGTACATCATCCACGCGTGCGGAGGACTCGACAGCTCCGGCTACGTCGCGTTTTCCGAGTTGCTCAGCCAGGGTCGCCTCGACCGACCGATGCCGGACCTCTCGTGGCTACCCGTCGCGCGCGTCGGGGAGATCGCGTCGCCGCTCGGGTTCAGCCCCTCTCCGGATGGCTCGGCCCTGGTCCCGATTTTCTCGCCTGGTGCTCCGCTGCTGATGGCTGCGGCGCGGCTGATCGCCGGCGCCGATGCGGTGTTCTGGGTGTCGTGGGTCTGCCAGGCGGTGCTCGTCGGCGTCGTCTTCCTGCTGGCGAGACATCGATACGGCACGCTGACGGCCGGCCTTGCTGCTGCGCTGATGGCGGCCCATCCCGTCGCCGCTGCTTACGCAATCCAGGCGATGACCGATGTACCGGCGACGCTAACCACGGTGCTGGCCGTCTATTGGATGTGTGGTCGAAGCACTCCGCAGCCGGTGCTCGCGGGGCTCGCCGGCTCGCTGGCGGTGCTGACGCGTCCGCCGCTATTGCTGGCTCTGGGCGTACTCGGCGTGCTCACGCTCCGCCGCACACCGCGGGCCGCGCTGACCATGGGTGCGTGCGTGATGCACGGCCTGCTCTGGCTGATGTGGACGCAATACGTACTGTTCGGCAACCCGATGGTCAGCGGGATCGGCAGCGCGAGCACTCTCTTCACGGTGGCGGCCGTCCCACACAACGTCGTCGCGCACGGCAAATGGTTCCTGACCGTTCACACGCCGCTGATCGTTCCGGCGCTGTGGCTGGGATGGCGCTCCGATCGCTGGTTCGCGACAGTTGCAGCTTCGACCGCAGCCGCGGTTGCGCTCCCATATGCGTTCTTCGGCGGCCTCTTCGACGATTGGGAGATGGTTCGCTTTCTGCTGCCGGGTCTGGCGCTGCTGGTACCGATCGCCGCAGAGGGTGCCGCCACGCTGCTGCGACGCATCTCGTCCCCGGTGGCGAAGCACTGGTCCGTCGTCGTCCTTTCGCTCGTCGCGCTGCTCGCGTCAGGGCGATGGCTCGATTCGCACGGGGTGTTGACCTTGCCGGCGCTCGAAGCGAAGTATCCGCGCGCCGCCGAATGGATCGCCAACCGCGCGCCCGCAAACGCCGTCGTGCTCGCATCACTCCACAGCGGCAGCGTCGACTATTACAGCCGTCGGTTGACGCTGCGCTGGGATGCACTTCCAGCTGACAGCCTCGCCGAGACGGTCACCGCAGCCGGCCGGCACGGCATGCAGGTATACGCAGTGCTCGAAGGGTACGAGATGCCGCAGTTCGAGCGCCGCTTTGCCGGTCAGCTAGGTTCGCGCGTGGACTTCGAGCCGGTCGACCGCATTCTGACGACGTACATCGCGGAACTGCGACCCCGGTAGAGGAGGGGTGCCAGTCGTCGAATCGAGAGGTCGGCTTTCGCCGACCTCTTTGTCACCGGCAGCTGACGTGATTGCGATCGATGGCCCGGCCGAGCAGCGCTCCGCCGCCGGCGCCGATTAATGTGCCGATGGTCTTGGATTCGCCCGGTGCGATCACATTGCCGAGGACTCCTCCGGCAACTCCGCCGATGATCAGGCCGGTCGTCCCATCACCGCGGCGGCAGTAGTACCGATCGTCGAACCCTCGGTAGATCCGATCGCGCCCGCTCAGTCGACGCACGCGGTACGCGCGATCATCGCGGACGTAATAGCGCGCCGGGTCATAGTTGCGATACCCGGGCTCGAACCGGTCGTAGTCGTAGTTGCGCCACTCCCGCACCACCACGACACGCTTGTCCTTGTGGTGCCCCCGATGACGGCCGTTATCTCCAGCGGTAGCGGATGCCGGCGCAGCGGCGATGCCGCCTGCGAGGAGAACCGCGACAAGTGCTTTGTGAACTCTGCTCACGTTGCCCTTCCCAGCAGCACGGTCGTGATTGACCACGGTCGAGAAGTGCAACAGCCATGCCCCTGCGGACGAGCGAGAACCGGTGCAAAACAGGAAGAAAAACCGTGGATCGGCGGTATCGTGTGAGGACAGCCGATGTCATCTCGCGATGGCACCAGCGATCACGTGAGCCGGAGGGCCTTGCGCCGTCAATACCGAATGTCGATAGCTAGCTACATCTGGGCCGCACCGAACAGCCTCATCGGCCTGAGCGTCGTGCCGATCGTCGCCCTCACCCATGGACGGCTCGAGGTCGTGGACGGCGTGCTGGAAGTGCACGGTCCATTCATTGCCCGGATGTTGCGACGTTGCGTGCTGATGCGCGGCGGCGCTGCCGCGATCACCTT
>Ga0081539_10002210_pt1 | contig 28444 bp, 25 predicted proteins | sample TabmetS4T2R2_FD_71023 | JGI IMG/M metagenome (GOLD analysis project Ga0081539, IMG submission 71023) | Tabebuia heterophylla rhizosphere microbial communities from the University of Puerto Rico - S4T2R2 | ecosystem: Host-associated > Plants > Roots > Rhizosphere ... | reverse complement strand
TTGGGAAGGCACGGGTAGGCGCTCGTGCGATGGCGCAGGGGGTGTATCTACAACTACTTCAGAGGCTACGATCCCTACACAGGCCGGCACGTCGAATCTGAATGGCATGACCCGTCACACTCCACCTCGCAACCTAGCGGTCGTTACCCGCCAGCAACATTCGACAGTCTTCGACAGCCATTGAGCTTCGCGCATGGCGAAACGCCTTGCGATGGAGTTCTGATCACCCAAACGACCAGTCACGTCGCCTTGAGTGCACGAAATCCAACCAGCATCCCACGTGCTCGTCGCTTGTCAGCAGCGGACAAGCCGAGGGCCTCCATTACCCGGTAGCATCGAGCATGCGGCGATGGATGTGAGGGCATCGGAATCAAGGAGGCAAGAAGCCCGCGTGTATCGAACACGTCTATCGCAGCAAACAGTCCGATCAGGCCGAGCTGCAGCGCGTTGCTGAACTGCTCGGCATTCAGTTTCAAGACCGGGTAGATCTCTTCCGGCAGTAGCAGCTTCATGTGTCTTGCTGCGAACGCATCCGCTTCAAACTCCTGTCTGTGTGTATCGGTCATGCAGAACATGCTGCAGGTATCGCTTTGTTCCGCCATGACGTAAGACGGAAAGTGAAGCTGCACGTGAGCGACCTCATGCAGCAGAACGAACATGACCGCAAGGGTCGCACCGACCCAGGAGGATACCGCGCAGGAGGCGTAAGTGGCGTCTTCTTCGAGCGAGTCCGGCGGAAACGGCGGAACTTGTCCGGTGCCGTTTCTCAGGCTTTCGCGGAACGCGCGCACGTAACGCGTGATCTCGGGAATGACATGGTCACGCGCGAATTCAGGGCCTCTCTGATTCCAGACCGTCGTAAGCCAACACAGAGCGAAGCACAAATCCGTCACCATCCAGAACACTGGATAGTGAATGGTCACGGCATTACAGACCAGAACGTCAGAATCCGAGGCGCCCAAACGTTTCTTGTATCGAACCGCCGCGGCATTGAACGAATTGTGAGTGACAACCCCGAGCTCCGGAATGGTCTCCGCAGCACTCGTTCGCCTCAACAGCGTGCCCACCATATCCATGGCGCGAACCAGAATAGGGTGGGTGCTATAGATTGACGAGTCATCGAACCGCACACCCTCCAGGCCCTCGAACTCCCCCAAAGGGCTTCCGAGCTGCGCGGGATCGACTCCCAACCTCGACGCCATCCGCTCCACCTGCTTCCGCAGCTCTGCAGGATCGAATGGCAATGGAAAGCCGCTTGGCTGCGTATGGTTCGCAACTCCGCGCGCCCGCTCGAGCTCTCGCAGGAGATCCCTTGATGAATGAATGCGGGCAGTCGCCTCGGCGGAGAACCGGAAGACCTCGGTCGGACGACGTCCCCAGGTCATGGCTTGCTTCGCAGGATCAATGGGGCCGCCAACGTAAACAGGATGGCGACGATGCCGCCCAGCGAGGCATTGTAGGCCACCTGTCCGTATTCGAATGGACCCCCGATCGCGTATATCCAGACACAGAACGCAGCCGTAGAGACGAAAATCTGCCGCCAGGCCGGCGGCAGGCCGCTCGCATCGGATATTCGTTTGACCCACCAGAAACACAAACCGACGAGGACACCGCACGTGATCCAGTACGCATTGATCGACACGTTCTTGCTACCCCGGACGATGCCGTCGATGGCGAGGAATGCGGCAACGATCTCCGGTGGTATCAATTTGGTAAGGGCCTCCGTGTATTGATCAGGCACCTTCTGGAGGACCCGCCTTCCGGGGCTACTCGCCATTCCTGTCTCATCGAGCTGTCCCTCTCTGGCCTGTTGCGCCAGCCGCTGGAGATCCGTCTCTGTCACGATCCGTCTGGAAGCCATATGTACCCTTTTTGTGCGTACGAAAAGTGCGCGCTTTCTCTCGAGCTTACGACCCATCCAGATCGGGAACAACACCGGCTCGAGACGTGAATCGCTGTCGGTAAAGCCTGAGGAATGATGGCTTGCCGCGTCTGGAAGCCAGCACCCGTCTATGTGATCCGACCTCGCGATCGTTCCGACGAAAGCTTCCCATGAATCCCGATCGGACTTCGGATGACATTCAACATCGTCGAAGTAAATGACCGATGCGAGCTATTGCTGATGACGGCTGAATCGCGTCCCCCTGTTCAGATGCTGATACACGCGTCAACTCGCTCACCCGACGAAATCAGCGCGTGCGCACAGTTGATGCGCTGCTCGAATCCATGCGCGCTCGAAACGCTGGCCTGGCGATCTTGTGCATGCTTGCCCGATTTGAAACGTCGCAATGCGTGAGCCTCCCGCCTCCCGCATTCCTTGACGATGACAGTCTCAGGTTCGCGCGCGACCCCTTGAAGTCGCTGCCCTATGCTTTCATAGTTGGCTCTGCCAAACGAAGCGCTCGATGCATGCACCTGAATTGCCATCGCGCCGCGATTCACACACATACCCCGTAACAAAAACGAAACAAGCCCCAGCATCGGAACACCCCCAAACCAGCACCATTCAAAGTGATCTGTTCAGCGCCAACCAACGCAGCTATCATTCAAAGACAACCACACTAAACAATGGAGCCTCACAGGGCTCCGCAAAACGAACAGGGAAGAGGGCGAAGAAGCCCCGATGTTTTCAATCCACAGATCCCGAAGCCAAGGGCGCCATCCACTGGCACCCACCAATATCCATCGCCCCGGGGAAACCATGAACGCTCGTATCCGATCGTACGCACACATAATCACATCGACGGCCGCGCTCGCATTGACAGCATGCGCGTCAGTTACCACCAGCACAGAACCCGAGTCCGCACTCGAAGTTGTGCGCGACGGCCCACCTCAAAGAGGTGTTCCATCGAAGAGCCGGCCAGCGCCGGCAACACCTGACGCACCACCTCGTAAGTCCACGCGGAGCACTGCGCCGGCCGGCGCAGCCACGCCCAATCTGGCGGGTCTCCCGGACAACACCGCCAGCGACGACACAATGGTCGCCCACTTCATCGACGTAGGGCAGGGCGATGCCACACTCCTCGAATTCAAGTGCGGCGCGATCCTCATCGACACTGGCGGCGAGACCACGGACGAAGTCGTTGGCCGCGACCGGCTCGTGAGCTATCTAGACGAATTCTTCACACGCCGGACCGACCTCGCCCGCACCCTCAGCCTGGTCGTCCTTTCCCATCCCCACATCGACCATACCGACGGCGTCCATGGCATCCTCGATGCACAGCCTGCCATCAACATCCTCAATGTCCTCGACAACGGCGCCTCATCCGGCCGCAACTCCGGGATCTCCGGCCAGAAAGCCCTGCAGAACTATGCCCGAGACACCGACGCCGGCTACGTGGGTCTCGCCGAGACCGACATCACGACAGTGGCCGGCGTCACCAACGAGATCATCGACCCCCTGGACTGCCGCCGCGGCGACGTCGGCTTCGATCCCAGGATCACCGCCCTCTGGGGCCGAGTCGATGAACAAAGCGACTGGGCCAACAACGCGAACAACGACAGCGTCATAGTCAGAGTCGACTTCGGCAAGGCTTCGTTCCTCTTCACAGGAGACATGCAGGAGGAGGGGATCGAAGCGATGCTCGACTCGTACTCTCCGGATCGCCGCATCCTCGATGTCGATGTCCTGAAGGTCGGCCATCACGGCTCACACAACGCCACGACCAAAGAGCTGGTGGCCGCCGTGTCACCCAAAATCGCCGTCGCCCAGTCCGGCGACACCACCCTCAGCCACGATCGTTACAGCGCCTGGGCCTACGGGCATCCCAACCAAAGGGCCATCAAGCTGCTCATCGACCCCGTCACAGGTCTCTCCACAACCCGCTCTCCGAAGACAGTCATCGTCGGAGTCAAAGGACGCGATCGCAAAAGCGGCGCCGACCCAGTCTTCACGACGATGACAATGAGCCGCGCGCTCTACGACAATGCCTGGGATGGCAACATCGCCATCACGGCCAATGCCGACGGTTCACTCAAAGTGCAATCCGAGTTTTGAGCGTGCCGAAGAAGCCGCGCCCTTTCGGCGACCGCGCCGTCCGCGACGTCCTTGCCGCCAAGGCGGACCTCAGCGAGCGCCACTTCCGATCAGTCGCCCATGACCGCAACACTGCAGGCCCTGGCGCTGCGCCCCGAAGAGTGTGGGGCCCAGCGCGCAGAGTGCCCGACCTCATCGACCGCGCCCTCGTGCACATCCACGCGATCGGCGTCGGCAGGAAAGTCGTCGCGAACAAAGTGACCAAATCCCTCAGCGTACGCGTCTACGTCACGCAAAAATTGCCCAAGACACTCCTACCCGCGGCCGCGCGCGTTCCAGAGACGCTCGAAGGCGTACCTACCGACGTCATTGAATCGCCACCCGCATTCCTCGCCGCTTCTGCACTGCCGCCCCCATGCTCGATACGACGAACACGCCCGCAACGTCCCCTGCGTGGCGGCATCTCCGCCGCCAACGAATCCGTCAATGCCGGAACTCTCACGGCACTCTGCCACTCGACCAGACCCGCCGACGCGGGCCGCCGTTTCATTCTCGGCAACAATCACACCTTCGCCGATCTCGGCGTCGCCCCTCTCGGCTCCCCAATTCTGCAACCCTCACCCCGAGACGGCGGCACAGCCAACGACCAAATCGCCACCCTCGCGCGATTCGTGCCCATCGACGAAACCGACACCGCCGCCAATCTCGTCGATGCCGCACTCGCAGAGCTCATCCCGGGCGCCCTCATGCAATCCGACATCTGCACCCTCGGCGCCCCGCAAGGAACATCCCAGCCCGAGCTCGATGCCTCGGTCCAGAAACACGGCCGCACGACCGGCTTCACCACGGGCATCATCGATGACCCGAGCATAGATTTCCTCATCCCCCTGTCGCGCACCAATCCCGACCGCGTCAGCCGCTTCATTCGTCAGATCCGCATTCGACCTTCACCCGACATGGCCGTATTCGCACAGGGCGGTGACAGCGGCGCCCTGGTCACCACGCGAGCTGACAACCGCGCCATTGGCCTGCTCTTCGCCTGCCCCGACGACGGCTCATTCGCCTACGCAAACCCCATCGCGGAGGTCATGACCGCCCTCGAGATCACATTCGCCTGATCGCAAGACGACCAAACAAGGAGACTTGCCCCGTGAACGCCGACGAACTGCGCGAGCGCACCAAACATGCTGTATGGAAATGGTCAACGATCCCCCCGAATGAATTCTGGCTCATCACACCGCTCGATGAGCTTCGCACAGGGCACCGCGAAGCGCTCCGACAACGCAACAATCAGGCGTTCCGGAAGAAGCAAGGTTTCCCCATCGACGGAGACGCCTGGTCCAAAGCGACCCTGAAGACCGTCGGCGACCTGCGTGATCTCAACAAAAGACGTCTGGAAGGCTGACCATGCCCCGCTCGTCGCTTTCGTGCATCGCTGCACTGGCATTCGTCGCCATGTCGTCATTCGTGCCAGCCGGAGCATGGGCGCAGCGTGTGCCCGTATCCACGTGTGATGCGGACAGCGACACGTTCATCACGCTCACCGAGATCCACGCATGCGAAGCCCAGCTCCTCGGTGGCCTGAAAAAACCAACCAAAGTCGAGGAATGCAACACAGATGCCGCCCCCGGTCTGACTCGCCCAGAAATTGCCAACTGCGTTCGATACCTGGACAAGAGCATCGCAGAACTCGACAGCAGCGGTCAGAAGGTCGACGCCATGGTCGACGACATAGCGGGCGAGTTGCTGGACAACATAGGCAGCGCCACCGCCACCTTTGAGCAAACACAGGACATGCTGGACACGCGCGCGACGTACGCCGCCAAACAGCAGCCACGAGTAGTCCTCTCCGATCGGGTCATTCTCACCCGAAAACTATCCGATGCGCTCGACCCGCGTAAGCCGGAAAGTGGCGTACCTTTTGTCGTCAGCTACACCGATGACCGAGGTCCGAGCGACGACGCGTTCGTGCTGGCGGGTGAGGTCACCTACGCCATGCCATACCACGACTTTGCAGGACGCGACGACTTCTCAGTTGCCTTTCTTCCGAACCTGGCATTCGACTTGACCACCGCGAAAGCACCCAGCGAGAGCTCAATCACCCTCGGCCTGCCGCTGCGCTGGGTCAAGACAAACACCAGCTCGGTCTTCGACGACGTCAGCTGGTCGATCGAGCCCAAGTACAACACCGATCGTGATTTTCGTCGTGATGCGTATGAGCTCGCGTTCGGCCTGAGTGGAGCAAGCGAAAAGCTGGCCCGTGCCGGTCTCACCACACGCTTCGGCGGCGACCCCGCGCTGCCCGGCAGCTCATTCTCATTTTCGTGGACACCGTCTCTCGGCCTGGAAGCAGGACACGTCACAGACTCCGGCAATAACGAAAAACTTGAAGCCATCCGCCTCAACGGCGAATACTTGCGACTCGCTCCCAGCCTCACGATGAAGCTGTCATTGCCGCATGCCACACATGGCGTCGTACTCAGCGCGAGCCACACACAGCGCTTCGACCTCACCGATTCGTGGAGCCGCGGACTCACCTCCGCAACGTTCCAGTACAACTTGACGAACAGCGTCGCGCTCACCCTCACGCGCCGAAAAGGACGCAAGCCGCCGGATTTCGCAGAAGTGGACGATGTACTGTTCGGCCTCGGCCTCCAGCAAGTGCCAAAGAATTGAACGGCGGCACTGAAGCCGCGTCGCGCGTCGGATTCCCAGCAGCATTCAAATCACCACGCCAACCAAATTGCACACACCCACAACAACCAAGCTGCCATAGATCGCTACTGGCGAGTATCGCTCCGGTGCGCAACATTGCGCTTCACGTACCCAAAACCGGAGCGTAGGATGACGCGCGGGGTGGGATGCCAAGGGACTATGAAGATGTCGAAGGTTGTAAACCTCGACGCGCTCATCCAGCGCGAGGACTTTTTGGCAACCAAGGGAGTGGACGAGGCTGGCTTGGGTGGAAAGAGTGAGATAACCCTTACGGACCTCACCAAAGGGGCGAGTTTTTTTCTCACCTTGAGAAAGCCGGACTTTCAAAGAGAGACCGCCGCCTGGACTCCAGAGGCCGTTCGAGATTTCATCAAAGCTTTTATCGACGGCGATCTGATTCCTGCCGTCATTTGCTGGCAGTCGCCGCAACGGTTGAGCTTTGTGATCGACGGGGCACACCGTCTCAGCGCAGTCATCGCTTGGCTGCTCGATGACTACGGCGACGGCACGGAGTCGGTAAAGTTCTACGGAAACAAGATTCCGGACGAACAGCGAAGAATTGCGAAGAGAACTAAAGAACTCGTAGATGATGAAATCGGGGCGTATGCGGCTTATAAAGCCGAAACGGAAAATCCCAACTCCAATCCGAAGCTGACTGCTGGGGCAAGAGCGCTGGCGTTCAGCAAGATTCCGCTATTATGGATTAGGGGCTCGGATTCCACGAAAGCAGAGCGTGCTTTTCTCACAATAAATCGCTCTGCTGTGGAAATCGACCAAACCGAGCTAAAGATCCTCAACTCACGTTTCAAGCCAAACGCTATTGCTTCAAGGGCAATCGTTAGAAACGCTACCGGGCACAAGTACTGGAAGGTATTCAGCGAGACCGCCCAGCAAGAACTAGAAGCGACCGCGCGTGAGATCAATTCCGCGCTCTACAGTCCACCGCTGGTTACACCAATTAAGTCACTCGATTTACCCATCGCGGGGCACGGATACGGCTCGCAGACTCTTCCGCTGATCTTTGATTTTGTGAACATAGCAAACGGACTGCCAGTACTTGATGCATCCAGGTCCAAAGTAAAGCGGCAAAGTCAGAAGACTGAAATTAAGCATGACCCACCGGACGAAGGCGCGACACTTGAGGTCATGCGGCGCGCCGCGAAACTTACGCGGAGGATGACGGGCGTTCACCCGTCTTCACTGGGGCTTCATCCGGCGGTCTATTTCTATGCAGCGAATGGCCGACATCAACCGACTGCTGTGCTTGCAATGGCGGCACTCATCGTCGATTTGATAGAGGAGGATAAGCTAATTGCGTTCACACTGGCCCGCGCTGCATTTGAAACGTTTCTGATTGAGCACAAATTCTTCGTCAATCAACTAACGACACAGACGGGCAGCATGGCGAAAGGCTATCGCCAACTGAGAGATTATCTGCGGTTTGTACTGGATAGAATCATCGCGAGTAAGCCGGCTGAGGAAATATTGGCCGACTTCGCGGGCCACGAAACTTTGCGGAAGCTCGTAAATCAGCAGCCGATCAAGTCCACGCAATCGAAACCGTTTTCACAAGACCTGAAGCAGTGGGCATTCTTGCATGAAGCCTTAAGCAAGTCGTTCGAATGTGCGCTGTGCAAGGCACGTATGGATACGAAATCCATGCAATTGCATCACGATGTAGAACTCAGCAAGGGCGGCCTAGGGAGTGGCGACAATGCAAAGTGGACGCATCCGTTTTGTAACAGCACGTATGCTCTCTATATCGGCTAACGCTTCGGCCGGCGCGACTTCTTAGCGCGCGGTACAATCCTTTTGAATGCACGCTCGAACTTCTTATCGGACGTATCCATTCCAGCATTAATTGCCGCATCGATGAACCGCGCCGACTGCTCCGACTGCGATTCGTCTTTGTTTTCGGGCTTTACCCAGATGATCCGTTTACGGTTGGCCCTGCGCCCCTCTTCAATCAGGTGTTTTATGAGGCGCTTCCCGACGACACCCTGAATCAGCTGATCGGCGCGCTCGTGATTGCTTTGCGGTTATTGTTCCGCAAATTCGCTCAGATACCGGTGGAGATGCATGAGAACCATCCGCGGCGGACTCGCTGTTTGGATCGTTCAGCGCATCCACAACCGTCTGAACGACATCACAGATGCCAGCGAGCCGGTCTTGCAGTTCCACGAGGTCCATCGGCTCACGGGCCGAGGAAGCGGATGCCTTGGTTGCAGGCATGAACCGGCTGCTGAGCACCGCGATGAGCATCTCGCGGCGATTCGCGATGCGCAGGCCGGACAGGTTCAAGGCGCACTCGACCGGCTCGCACCCTGGATTCACGTCGAGCCCGACCGCCTCGCCCGCTTGAGCAGCATGCTGGACACGTATCGATCCATGAGTGTCGAAGAGCGCTCGCGCACGCTACTCCTCACCGCGCGCAACGCAGAGAAGCGCGTCCTCAATCGCGGCGTGCGCGACATCCGCAAGGAGGAGGGCGAGATCAGCGGTTCCGTCCCCCGCGAACAACTCGTGAAGGTGTTCAGCCGCCGCTCCGACCGACGTGATGTCGCCTTTTATCAGGCCGGATGGCTCGTCCGCTTCTCGCGCCGAATCGACTCTCTTGGCATTCAAAAAGACGAGTATTGGCAGGTCGGCGGTATCGATCGCGCGAGCAACCAACTGACGCTCGCTGGGACGGAAGCTCGCGAGGGCGCGCAGATCCTTTGGAATCCGCGTCAAGTGGGCTGCTCGAACAGGTACGCCACCGAGATCTACAAGCGCGAAGCCACCGAACTTGCGCCGGGCGAGCCGGTGCGGTGGGGTCGCAACGATCCGGACGGAACAGGGCTGATCAACGGACAGATCGTACGCACGCTGCGAGTGACCGAACAGACGACGACATTTATCACCGAAGCCGGCAAGGAGGTGACCGTCGACCATCGTCAGCTTAATGCGAGTCACTGGGATCATGCCTACGCCACAACCGTTTACAGCTCCCAGGGGCTCACCGCGCTGATCGTTCTCGTCAATGCCGAAAGTGACCTGGGCGAGTTCTTCAGCCAGAAAGCCTTCGTCGTTGCCATCAGTCGGCACATCGACCGGTTGTATTTCTTCACCGACGATGACGAGCGGCTGGCCAAATCGCTGCGGCGACACCTCGGCGAGAAAACCAGCGCGCTGGAAGCCCTGGAACGTTCTGAGCAGGGGCGGTCCGTGCTCGAACGCGAAGTCGAGCGTGACACAACGGTCGCCCCCTTCCTCACTCTACCCCCGCGCTCGACACCTGCGATCGAGCGCTAATAACGCGCGATGCTCAAAAGCCATCTCAGTGCTTGGTATGGCGCCCGGCCGAGCAGGCGTTCGCCGTCTCTTCTTGCGGTATTCTTCGCACTCTTGGAGACCCACCGTAGCTAGGGAGAGCCCACATGCACAAACCGACATCCGACCTCACGTGCGAGCCGCACCTCGAGCCTGTGCCTTTGTACGACTTGGGACCTGCGTCGCAACTCACTCAAGGCGTTCCGTGGTTCATCCTCTTTGAGGCCGCGTGGCCCCCGAACGATCGATGGTTCCTGTTTTGACGACGGGCCGCCACTTCGAACGCAGCGCGCTTTGGACGCGGCGGCCACGCTTCACTACCACGTGGTGTGCACGGCCAGATGGACGGTCCGTCCAATCGGATCGGCGTTCTCCTGGTCATAGCCGATCCCCACCGGATTGTTGAGAAACGGCGCCGGACGGTTGAACAGATTGCGCACCGTGAGGGCGACCCGTATCGGCGCGCCTCGGTGACCTTCAGCCTCTCCAAACTGATAGCCCGCTTGCACGTCGAAGGTCGTCATCGATCCCACTCGCCGTGACGGCACGCTATTCGTGTCGCGATAGCGGTTCGTGAAGTTGGCGAACATGCTCGCATCCCAGTCGCCTCTTATCAAACCCATCGAAGCCCGCACGCCCAGGTGAGTGGGGTAATTCGGCGTGTCTAGGAGATCCTGCAGGCCTGCGTCGCGCGTTAAAGCTTGCGCATATCGCAGCACGTAATTACCGTTGAGCGCGAGATCCCACCGGCCGAGCGAGGAGCTGTGCGAGTAGCGACTCATCACATCGAGGCCGCTCGTCTTCAGGGCTTCAAGGTTCCGCAGTCTCAGATCGACGATGCCGGCGATGGGCGCATTCAAGCAGCCTCCGGGTAAGCCAAAGAAACGTGATCGCTCGCAAACCGCGCTACGCTCTGCGGCGGTCGGATTGCGGTTCACCCGATCGGCATACGCAGGATCGTTGAGCATGGTGTTTGTGAACGGCGCGCTGACCACGCGATCGTGAGAATCGACGACGTAGTACGTGAGCGCGAGAGACCACTCCGGCCAGGACAGCGGCGACACCTCAAGCCCAAAGGAGGACGAACGGGCTCGCTCCGGGCTGAGCTGCGCGTTGTTACCCGACCAGATCAAGGTCGGCACAGACGCGGCAACGTTCGCTGGGGCTCGCTGCGGCACAATGAGCGCCACATTCTGCGTTTCAAGCAGATCCGTCAGATTGGGCGCGCGAACAGCGCGGCGCCACCTCGCCCGCAGCTTCAAAGCGGGCGAGAGGGCGAAACCCACACCGACCTGCGGTACCGTCGCGGAACCAAAGTCGCTGTAACGATCGTGGCGTACGCCCAGCGATCCCTCAGCCTTCTGTCCCTCCCGTCTTGAAGTCACACCCTTGAAGAGCGGGAAAGCGAGCTCGGCAAATCCGCCCATTAGGTCTCGATCGACGTTACGCCGAACGTCGTCACCCAAGGCGCCGCCCACAAAGTGGCTGCGAAAAACTTGATTGCCGAGATCCGCACCGAGAGCCAGCTTCGCTCCGGCGACTGAGCGCTCACCCCAGAGGTGGCCCGAGAAGGTTTGAGAGTACGTCGTGAAGAGTGAGCGCGCGCGGATTTTCCCGAGTGTCGCCGGGTGCGTGTGCGAGCCATCTCCCATGGCGTTGAACGCCGTTTCAGGGTCGGGGTCGTTGAGCGCGACGAGCAGGCCAGTCGTGTCGACCAGGTTGGCCATCCGTTGACGCTGGGCTTCTGAGCCGTAGCTCGCACGACTCGTGAAGCGCCACGCGCCTCTTTCCCAATCGACACCGAACGCGCCACTGCGCGTCGACACACGCGTCGTGCCGCGTATCGGTCCCAAATCGTCACCAAAGCTGTATCCGACCTGGACCGGCCCGGGCACTGGACTCGGATTCACGTAGAAGGGGTTGTTCGGTGGCACGGGAATGAGTGCTGCAAAGGGTGCGCTTGAGCCGCGCGCTTCGCGCTCACTCACCAGCCCTTCGGCCAGCAGTTCGGCGGAACGCGTGAGGCGATGGCGAGTGCTCCCGAAAAGACTCACCCGCTCCTGAGCGGCGATGACGTCGGCCCCGTCGAGTCGATTCGCTCGGTTCTCACCGGAATAAAGATCCGCCGCGGACAATGACCGGCCGTCCTGCCCAGCGGGTAATGCCCACGCGCTTCCGCCGGCGATGAGTGTTCCGGGGTTCGCGCGATTGGAATCCCAGTTGTCGCCACCCAACCCTGTCAGGTCGCTCTGCGTACGGCGTGACCGCGATGCCGCCAAGGCGCCATGGGCGTAATACTCGAGGGCCAGCTGCGCATCCCCCGAGTCCCACGATCGCGTGAACCATTGACCGACCTGCGTTTCGGGAAAGCTCGCTGAGGCACCCCATCCGTGACGCAAGACCGACTCGCGAACCGCGGTATCGCGACGGGTCACGATATTCAGAACGCCGCCGATCGCATCCGACCCCAGACGGGTCGACGAGCCTGCCGGCAGCAGCTCGATCGCTTCGATGGCGAGCAGCGGAATATTGGACACGTCGACGAACGTCCCATCCGCGCCCCCAGCGGCGAGCCGATGTCCGTTGAGTAAAACGAGCGCCGCGCCCGCATCCAGGCCGCGGATGTTGACCCCGACGCCACGTCCCGAATTGCTCTGCGCCTCGCGACCGATCTCGCGCGTGTCCTCGGTAGGTCCCCCGCCGAATACCTGCGGCAGTGTCCGGATGACATCGGCCAGCGTCGCACGTCCGCTCCGCTCGATCTCCAGCCGCGATACGGTCATCGCGTAGCTTCCCACAGCACCCTCGGGCGCGAGCGCCGTCCCCAATACGGTGACCGCCGGAAGCACCGAGGCCGCCGATCCTTGCGACTCAACTGGTAGTCGAGGGGCGAGCGCCGACCGCAGCGCAGGAGGGGCGACCACGGTGAGTGTGACTGAATCTTCACTGCCGAACTCCGTGCGCAGACGCGTCCCATGCGTCATCGCTCCGAGGGCCGTCTCGGCATCGAACCGGCCGGATATAGCGTTTGTGTAGATCCCAGTCACATCGTCGTAGGGCCAAATTACCTGGAGACCCGTTTGGTTTTGGAAGAGCCTCAGTGTCTTGTCCGCGGGCCCGGCCGGGATGTCTAGGCGGTAAATCGGCCGCGAGCCAGCCGCCCATGTGACACTCGTCGCCAGGGTGCTGCATATAAAGATGAGTGCCCACCAGAGCAGCGGGCCGGATTGCCGTGTCCTTTGCCGAACCATCTGCGTCCGTGACCCCTCAGCAAACACCCTACCGTGCAGTGGTGTGGCAAACAAGTCGTGGGATCGAATTCCTCAAAATGATGGTAGTAAGTCGTCCTAATACATTCCGTTGAGAGGTCCGAAACAGTCATCCAACATGCGACCCCGAATGGCGCGCTCCGACAGCGGATCAGCCGAGCGTTCAAGAACACAAACGCGCCAAGGGACTCATGGCCAAAAGCACTGCCGCGACTCGTCGCAAGCGTCACAAGCCTAGCCACGAGTTGCTGGAGCGGATTGCCCACAACGTTCGCGTGCTCCGCGTCCATTCTGGGTTCACCCAAGAGCGGCTTGCCGATGTCGCGGAACTCGATCGAACCTATATCGGCGACCTGGAACACTGTCGTCACAATCCTTCCGCAGCCACACTCGAGGCCTTGGCCGTTGCCCTTGAGGTAGACGTCGTCGAGATCGTTTCTCCCATCAAAGCCCCGCGCAAACGTCGACTGTAGATCTGCATCGCATAATAGGTCGGCCGCAGGGCACGGACGCCTGAATAACGGTAAGTCGCCCCGAACTCGTTAACCTTCTAATGCGTCATTGAAAATGGAACACCCAAACCGCGACTTTCGGACCCTTGTTAGCGGCGGGTGAAACGTAGATTCTTGTTCGCCTGCTCCGAACCACAGTCAACTTCTTGACCCCTGACGAGAAGCTGATCGTCCCGCCTTCTTCTGTTTGCCTATACCGAGCGCCGTCATGCTTTAACCCATAGCGGAGAAGGGTAGACAGGTCGTCTAGCCCGGGTATGGCGGCGCGGAAAGTCTCGATCTGGGTGGGGGCGTGGCTCGTAGGCGCTGGAGCGATTGGAGTCTTTCTTTCGCAACGCTCGTCAGCTCCCGGCCCGTTTCCGGCGGAGCTCCTCGCTTCGCGCAAGCCGATTCAATTCAATCTCCCGGCCGTCAGCGGTGGTGAGGCGATCATCCGCTATTCGGAGCAGGCGGGTGTGCTAACGGTATTCGACTCGCCGGATCTCCAGAGCGTGACGTTTGCCGCGGTTCACGGACAGATGACGCGACGTGAGGCGCTGAATCGCCGCCTGGTCGGCACGCCGTGTCGTGCGATCGATCTACCGGGGTCAACTGTGCTCGTGGCGTGCGATCCGTGAACAGTCCAACGGCCAACCCACTCTGAATCGCGAGTTCAGTCGCCGACTGGCATTCTGCGCGGTCGCGTCGTTCAAAAACGTCCGCCGCCAGATTTCCCCAGCGGCGGACGTCTCACCACGATCAGTTTCTCGACCCTGACAAGGAGCCGACCGTGGCTACCGGGGTGTCAGGCAAAACGACCTGACGGCGAACTCGTCGAGTACCGGCGCAGCAAGTACGCGAGGCGTTCTCCCTTGGAGAGTTAGCGCCAACCCTGGCCGCCTCGCGTGTCCCTTGGGAAACGACCACACTCTGTCGCGGGATCACTTCAGACACTCGTCAGCGCACGCTCTGAGCGGGTCGTTTCACAGCGGACCCATCTAGCCCGCTTGAGAAGCGCGATAGGTGGTAGGTTTTGGTGAAACCGGACTCTCGGGCGTCCCAAGCGATGTCCATGCGCTGCAGAGAACGCACAAACTGCTCCGGCTCGAGCAGCCAAACGCGACCTCCCAGGCGTATGTCGCGAATCGCGGGATCATCGATTGCGATCTGAGTTACGTTCGACTTATTGAATCGAGCGACAACATCGCGCAGAGTCATTCCGGTCAGGTCGATCGTCCCCGTCCAAGCGAACGCCTCCCTTCTGCGTTGCATGCTCAGTAGACTCAACTGCCACTGTCGTGGATTTGATTGGAGTGACCGCGTCGCTTGCTGGCCACTCTCAATGACAATACTGTCTTTCGAACCTCCGCCGGCGGCCAGCGCGACGCGACCTTGCTTCACAGAGATCGAGAGTTCGGTATCCTGCATCCGAATGCCAAATTGGGTTCCCAAAGCCTCACTAACCGCGTCCCGCGCGTGAACACGGAACGGGTGGAAGGGATCGTGGGCCACGTCGAAGAAAGCTTCACCTCGCTGGAGAAAGATGTCGCGCGTGATAGGACCCAACCGTACACGCACCTTCGTTGATGACCGCAAGTGCAATCGGGATCCGTCGGCAAGCACAATGAGGCGGTTTTGCCCCGCGCTCGTTTGATAGACCGGCGTCATTTCACCCTTTGCAAACAGCATCAGTGCTACGAAGCCGACGAAGCTCGCCACAATCGTCCAGAAGCGAGTGGCGGACGGCTTCGATAACGCGACCAGCGAAACAGAGGGCGATGTAGGTTGCTCCCGATGCTGTACCGGCCGAAATCGCGCGATACTATGACAAGCGTGCATTCGTCGGATGAGGGCCGGATCACTGCGCACAACACGGCGCGCCTCGACCCGGAGCGCGTAGAGCTCAAGGATCTGACGAACGTGTTCGGGGTCTTGCGATACCCACTCGATGAATGCCACTCGCTCTGATTCGCTGGCGTTCCCTTCAACTCTCACCAACCAATCGGCGGCTTCACTTACTGCAGCCTGTTCGTTCCTTGTGTCCTGGGTCATAACTTTCTCCGATGTTAATCCCTGTCCACACTTTGAATGGCTTATTGATAACGACTCAGGAAATCATCTATTTGGTGGTACCTAAGGCCCTCCAACTCTCGAGCTGCAAAGGATCGACATTATGGGCGAGCACGAATGACGATCTCATCGCCACGCCTTTCGACGACGAGATCTCGCTCGCGTGAAAGAAGGTCCGTGAACGATGTAAGGTCGTCCGCATCAAATGTACCGCTGTAGTGGTGCGATCCGGCGGCGACGCCTTGCAGGCGCAACTGGATCAATTCATGGTAGCGGTTGAATTCGTCCACTGCCTCTTCCAAGGGTGTGTTCTCGAAGATGAGGCGGCGCTGTTGCCAAGCCGTCGCCCGCGCAGCCTCCTCGGAGGAAACTCGTTCGATCCCCCGAGGCGAAATATGTGCTCCCTCCCCTGCAGCCAGCGGCGTCGCGACCGAACTGGCGACGGGATCCGGCGTGCCTGCAGTGGCTGTCACTACCGAACTAACTGGAGGAACGTATGTTTTCGCTACCACGCGCACCTTGCCCTCGACGACGGCCACGCGCGTTCCGTCCCGCCGCGTCTTGACGTCAAATTGCGTCCCAACGGCTTGCACAACGGCATCCTGCGTGTGTACCAGAAATGGCCGCCGCGTATCGCGTGCGACGCGAAATAGTGCTTCGCCTTCCACAAGTTCGACGGCCCGCGCAGAGCTTCTGAACCGCACACGAATCTGTGATCTCGCGTTAAGCGTCACGACGGACCCGTCCGCGAGTTGAAAGGTGCGTTGCTCTCCAGTCGGCGTCTCGAACCGCTTCGATATTGCCAGCGTGCCCGTCAGCCAGAGGACTGCGATCGCCATCGTGGCAACCGTTGCCGCCAATGCGGCGGTCCATCGCATCCAGCGCTTTGCGCGACGTTCGATTGGTTGAGCCGGATACTCGCTCCCGGCGCCCGGGAACTCTGTGATTTGAGGCGACATTTGTGCCAAAAGAGCCGGATCGAGTGGAGCGCTGCGCAGTAGTTCCCGTGCCTCATGGGATAACGCGAGCAGTTGCAAGAACTCATCCAGATGCCGCGGTGACTCGTTGATCCATTGAACAAACGCCGCGTACTCTTCTCTGCGTCCAGTGCGTAGCACTTCGAGAAACTCTGCGGCTCGATGGACAATGAGTTTGTCGATTTGTCGTTGCACACTCATTTAGGTCGGTCCTTCTTGGTGCGCCAGTAGTCCTGTAGCGTCAACTTCAGTCTCGCGCGAGCTGCACACACGTAGGTTGAGATCGTGTTACGCGCGAAGGCGGTTTTGCGAGCGGCCTCTTCGTACGACATACCCTCGACATCCACTAACCACCACGCCGTAAGGTGATGTTGAGGGAGTTGCGATATGGCATGTTGGATGTCTTCCCGCATTTCGATCTGCTCGGCGGTATGATCCTGCGCCTCCCAGTCAGACGGCTGTCGCAGATCAGTCGCACCTGAGTTTTCAGCTGAAGTCGCATCGAACGTGATGTACGTGTGTCGTCGCGACTCACGGACAACGTTAAGTGCTATGCCCAAGAGGAATCGTAGTGGGTCACGAACGGTCTCGGGGTCTTTCTGAGACCGCCGGATGAATCGAACGAAGATTTCCTGAATGCAGTCCGGAGCGTCCTGAGGCCGCCGGAGGCGGCGCAAGAGATACGAGTGCAGCATGGGCGCATAGCACTCAAGGTGTGCTCCGCCCAATACCACTTCGGCATCACGTCGCTTGATCTGGGCCTCGCGCATGGTTCGACAATTGTTGCCTTCCAACCTTATAAGTGAGAGTTCGAAGCGTTTTGCATATCGGAAAACGAGCAGAAAACCAGGTGTTAGGCCGGCGCTTCTCGAGCATGGGCGCATGGCACTCCCGATGCGCCCCGCCTAGAATCACCTCGGTTGTCCCTGTGTACCTTAAAGGTTGAGCGTTCGGGCTCTTGGCGTATCGAACGCAGCCGGAATTCTAGCTCGAATGTAAAGCCCGCCCGCAGACGGCACAGCCGAAGGTCTCGGTTTTAACCGCCCCTTGCCCTTCTTGTGCAGTGCGCCGATTCGCATCCCCACTCATGTACGGCAAGTATGTCTTCTGGCCAGTCCCGTCACTATGTAGGGGGCGAGGCAACAAAACGGCCGTGTCGCCCTTCAGCTGGAAGCTCAGTTCCCTTCGTCGTCCGCGGGATTTCCTAGGGGCAGATGCGAGGTGTAGATGCAACTCGGTAGAGAGGCATTACTCGAAGCGCACAGGCGCATGGTGCGCATCCGAAAATTTGAGGAGGAGGCCACGCGCTTGGTCGAGGCGGGGCAAACCCCTGGCGGGATGCATTCGAGCATCGGGCAGGAAGCCGCGATCGTGGGAGCGTGCATGGCTCTCAGAGACGACGACTACATCACTGGCACGCACCGATCGCACGGACATCCCATTGGAAAGGGTGCAGACCTAAAGCCATTGATGGCGGAGCTGCTGGGTAAGGCGACGGGCATCTGCAAAGGCCGCGGCGGCTCAATGCATCTCGCGGATCGGCGAGTGGGGATCATTGGGGAATCTGCCATCGTCGGCGGCGGCATTCCGCTCGCGACCGGGGCAGGTTTGAGTATTCAAGTGCGCGGAACTCATCAGGTGAGTTTGTGTTTCTTCGGCGACGGCGCTGCCAATCAAGGTACTTTCGGAGAATCGCTCAATTTGGCTGCGATCTGGAAACTGCCCGTGGTCTTCTTCTGCGAAAACAACCTATATGCCATTTCCACGCCCGTAACCAAGTCTCACGGGCAACCCGACATCGCAAAACGCGCCGAGGGTTACGACATTCCCGGCGTGATTGTTGATGGTCAGAATTTCATAGTCGTTTACGAAGCTGCACGCACCGCTGTCGAGCGCGCTCGTCGGGGCGAGGGTCCTACATTGGTCGAGGCAAAGACCTATCGTTTTGAGGAGCACTGCACGGGACTGAATATCTTAAGACGGTATCGCACGCAGCAGGAGATCAAGACTTATCAAACAACCCGCGACCCTCTAGCGCTACATCGAGCAATCATGCTGAGTGCCGGCATTGCACAGGCAGACATCGTCGCCGTCGAAGCCGAGGTGACCAATGACGTGAATGAAGCAGTGCGCTTTGCAGCGGAGAGCCCGCTACCAGACCCGGCCGAAGTCTATGACGACATGTACTGCAATCCAATCCACTACCCGCCGCGACGGTAGGCCGAGGTGGGCCAATGACTGAGACGCATCGCGAGCTGACGTATCTAAACGCAATAGTGGAAGCACAGCGTGAGGAGATGCTTCGCGACGAACGCGTGATCTTAATCGGCGAGAACATCGACATTTATGGGGGTAGCGCTCTGTTCGACACTTTCGATGAGAGGCGGCTGCGCTGCGTGCCGATCTCAGAGAATAGTTTCACGGGAATGGGTATTGGCGCGGCTTTGACAGGTCTGCGACCGATCGTGGATTTGACCATCGCGAGTTTTGTGTACTTGGCCGCCGATCAGATCATTAACCAGGCGGCAAAGCTGCGCTACATGACGGGAGGGCAGCTTTCAGTGCCGATCGTCTTTCGCGCCTGTACATACTACAACGTATCCAATGCCGCCCAGCACGCGGACCGGCCGTATCCGTTCTTCATGAATGTGCCGGGACTAAAGATTCTCGCTCCCGCAACGCCTACCGACATGAAGGGGCTTCTAAAGTCCGCGATCCGCGATGATGATCCGGTGCTAGTGTTCGAAGACATCAATTTGTGGACGAAAAAAGAGCCCGTCGCTGTTGATCCCGACCATCTCGTTCCCATCGGCCAAGCGAACGTTCAGAGAAGCGGAAACGACGTGACAATCGTAGCCATTGCAGGATGTTTGCCCAAGGCGTTAGCGGCCGCGCAGGCGTTGGACGTCGAAGGCATTTCGGCTGAGGTGATCGACCCGCGTACACTGGTTCCGTTCGATCAGGAAACGCTGCTGAGATCGGTGGCAAAGACCGGACGATTGATAATCGTGGACAACTCTCACCGGACTGGCGGTGTGGCCTCGGAGATCGCGGCGGTCGTCGCGGAGGATGGATTTGAATTGTTACGCAAACCAATTCAGAGGGTGACTACTCCGGCAGTCCACATTCCCTACAGTGCAGTGCTGGAAAAGCCGCTCTACCCCAGCACTGAGCGTATCATCTCGGCGGTAAAGAGAGTCCTTGAATAGCGTTAACCCGATGTACCGACCAGATCTACCTTGGAACATCACCGGAAAAACACGATTTGCGCGCTGAGATGCAAGATCTAGCTGGCAAGGCTGCGTTAGTGACCGGCGCCGCTCAAGGGATCGGATTCGGGATTGCGCGTGAACTGGCTCGGATGGGCAGCCGTGTAGTAATTGCCGATCGAGATCTGCCCAAGGCATGCGCGGCCGCTGACGAACTCTGCGGAGACGGGCAAGCGGCGATCGCGCTGGGACTGGACGTGACGGATTCAGAATCCGTGCGACTTTGCGTGCAGCAGTCCATTGATCGCTTCTCGCGTATCGATATCCTCGTGAACAATGCGGGTATTCATTGCGAAAGGCTCGGCCAGCCCTCTACGATTGAGTGCTTCAACCGCTGTTTAGACGTAAATTTGTTGGGAGTATGGCGGATGACGCAGGCCCTCGTACCGCATTTCATACAACATGAGACGGGCAAAGTTATCAATATCGCCTCAGTCAATGGACGGAGGCCTTGGCCAGATACTCCGGCTTACTCGGCTTCGAAGGCGGCTTTGATCAATCTCACGCAGTCCTTGGCAATGACGCTAGGTGCCCACAATATCAATGTAAACGCTGTGTGCCCTGGAGGGGTGATGACTGCAATGGCGGACCAGTTCATTCAAGACATGCCGGACATTCAGAATGAGATGATCCGCTCGCGCGCATTGAAGCAGCCGCTGCTTCCGGAGCACATTGGTCACGTAGTGGCGTTTCTCGCCTCGGCGCGAGCTCGGAGCATCACTGGGCAATCACTAAACGTAGATGGCGGAGTAGTCATGAGCTGACAGCTCAGGTTTGAAGAGCGGATTCCGCGTGTTAGATGCGGAACTGGAGCCGCTCCATTGATACATTTGGCCCGTGCTCTCGAAGCGAACGCCAGCCGGCGCTATGATTTGCCACCACGCGCGTCGACTCAAGGAAGATAGTCATGCTTAAGGGGATCAATACAGTCGAATCGTTAGCCAGCGATCTCGCTCCACTGGAGTGTCTGAAGAGGCAGCGCAGCCATATCCTGTTCGTTCTGAGCGAACCTAAACCAGGTCATCACTCCGCCTTCTTAGAGTGGTATCAAGGCCAATACCGTCGGTCGCTATTGGAGATTCCAAGTGTATTGGCCGCGCAACATTACCAGCAACACGAGGTGGACATTACTCTGGGACGCTTCTCACGCCTTCCATTCCGATATTTAGGCCTGCATGAACTCGTTGTGGATGGCGCAGAGGCATCGGCCTGTCTTATTGACCGCATCGATCTTCTTCATCGCGAGAGCGCTGCGGCGGAGATCCCCGCAACATGGCTCTATTACCCAGTCAGTGAGAAGGTAGGTCGGTCACCGTCAGCAGTACCTTCCATGCTTACCCTGGCCTTTGCAAATGGACTAGTTGGCCAAGAAGCCGAGTTTCGCGAATGGTACTCGACGCGTCACATTCGGCATGCTCTTAAAATTCCCGCGCTGGTCAGTGGACAATGCTTTGAGCGAACGCTGTTTCAAAAGCCCGGTGCTTTGGAGCCCGTATTTGAAGTCATCGCTGTATACGAGCAGGAAGGGTCGCCACAGGCCATCATCTCGAGCTTTTCCTCGCTTCCCGCCGGCTCATTAGACTTCCCAACGTTGGATACCTCGCGGTTTGCAGAGTCCGTGTATCAGCCTCTGTAGTACAGCTCAAAGTGAGTTGACGGCTATGCCCAAGGATCGATCATTACTTTACATTGATCGGTTGGGTTTCTCAGCGCTTCAAATGTCTTCGGTAGCTCTGCTAAGGATACTGTGTGTGTAATCATCCTCCGCAGTTCGGTAGCTTCCTCCGCGAGAACGTCAGCCACGGTTCGCAGTTCCTGCAAGTTGAAACCATACGACCCTTGAATTCGCAGCTCTTTGAACAAAAGAGCCATCGGCTGGAATATATCCGATGGTGCGCAGCCGCCGGCAATGATTATTGTTCCGCGCGGTCTCACTAGTTCAATTGCCAGTGTCACTAGTTTCGCCGCACCGGCACACTCGAAGACCACATCAGGTGCACCCCTGAGTGCATCCCCCAGAGCTTCACACAATGTTGCGGTGGTCAGAAACGAGGTCGCTCCAAGGCTCGTGGCCAAGCACTCATTGCGTCGCGAGCGCGAGGCGACGACCACACGAGTTGCGCCAAGCTGCCGGGCCCAAAATGCTGTTGCCAAACCTATGGCACCACCGCCGAGTATCAGCGCGCGGCCGCCAGCGCTGAGACCCGAGAGTTTCACGGCGTGCAGCGCACACGCCAGCGGTTCCAACAGCGCACCATCGGTGACGGACAGACCGCTAGGTAAACGGACGCTCGCGTGTGCTTTGACGCTGACGTACTGACCGGCGCCACCGATCAGGCCCATCCGCCCATGTGCACACCACAAAGGATCGCCCGAAAGACAGCTGCCGCATTGTCCGCAGCTGTCAACCCCAAGCGAGGTCATGCGATCGCCGATGAAATCGGGGCTCATACCTGGGCCGACTGCCACCACTTCTCCGGCGAACTCGTGGCCGATAACCGTACCTTCTGGCATGGTCCAGCCTTTGCCATCAGTCGCGTGCAGATCTGTACCGCAGATTCCACAACGTCCGATTCTAAGTACAAGCTCCCCGGGGCCAGGTGTGGGATCGGGTAAGGTCTCGATAGTTAGTGGCTTGCCGACCCCTTTGAACACAGGCGCTTTCAACTGTAGTTACTCCGTAGCAGCAAAGACGCCAAACACATCCCCAGGATGTCTCTTAACGAGCCGTGACTCCGGGCAGCACGAAGCGGAAGCGACAGTGACGGCGGCGCGCGCAGGAAACTGTGCCGCGTACGAAAGGCTTGGAAAGGTGCGTGCGCGTTGTCGACATGCCACTGCAGACCTCGTGTCCCTAGTAGGCCGCGATTCTCAGAACCGCGTATTTACCCGTCACCGGCCTTGTGACCAGCAGCATCATGTTCGTCAGGGATGTTCGACCCATACGTGTGACGCTGCATCTTTTGTCGGTCGTTTGCGAAAGGCTCTGCTGTGCAGTCAATTCTCACTGGCACCTTGTAAGCCGCAAGCCGATCACGGCAATGTAGGCGAATGCGTCTGGCGGCTTCCTTCGGATCCAGCTGTGTAGCTAACGCCACTCGCGCAGCAACGATCTGGCCCAACAACGCGTGCGGCTCGCCCGCTACCACGACGTCACGCACGAAATCCAGTTCGAGTATCGACTCCTCAACTTCCGTTGGTGCTACCTTTTCCCCACCCACATTTATGATGTCCGCATCGCGTCCTCGAAACCTCATCCATTCGCCGTCAACGTCGACCAGATCACCAGTGCAGTACCATCCATCGTGGTTCAGCGGCTGTGGCGCGTTCAAGTAACCTAGGATGGCAGACGTACTGCGCAGCCAAAGCACTCCGTTAACAACCTTGGCCTCGACATCTTGGCTGTCAATCTTGATCCAGAGACTGTCACTCCCTCGTGAAATGCTGCGCGGTGACCCCATCTCGGTGCTGCCGTACTTCTGCGTTATCTGCACATGTGGAAAGCACAAGTTCAAGCGCGCAAGCGTGTTAGCGTCCATGGGCTCCGAGCCATAGGTTATTATCCTTAGACTGGACAGATCTTGCTGCCCAACATCCTTCGCGATGCAGAGCATCCGCAGAAAGCTAGGGGAAGTTGGAAGCACCTCCACTCGGTGAGATGCAATGATTGTGAGAATCGTTTTCGGATCTCGATAGCGGGTCAAAATCAGCGTACTACCGCCCGAAAGTGCATAGAAAAGCGTATCGAATCCGGCGACGTGGTCGAATAATAGAAAAGCCAGAGTACGGAAGCGGCGACAACGTTTTGAGAACTTTCGCAAAATTCTCTCAGTGCTGTGTAATGCAGCTTTCGGATGTCCCGTCGATCCTGAAGTGAAGAGAACAAGGCCGCCGTCTTTAGAGGCACGTAGATCTTCGAGGAGAGGGTGTGATGCTGGGCCGTCAAACGTCTGCCAGCTGTAGGTGCCGTCAACGTCCAAGTCGAGAAATCCTTCGGCGAATGCGGCTCGCAAATACCGAACGGCGTCTCGATCGCGCGGAACAAGTGCCGCCACCGCATGACGCGCGAAGAGAGCGAGTAGAACGGCTGTTGCCGGCATCGAATGGTCTGCGCAAAGACCGATCACCGCCCCAGCTCTCACCTGGAACTGATCGAACCGCGCTTTCCAGCGTTCGTACTCCTGAAGCAACTCAGCGTAGGTGTGCAACGTCTCGCCTTCTTCCATGCATGACATGGAAGCATAGCCCTCTAGGCGTTCAAGCAACTCTGTGAAATGCGTCATTCGACAAGCTCAGCTTCGCGCACACAGGTTAGGTGTTTCAGTGCAGACCGGGAGCTGCAGTAATGAGCGCGTTAAGTGATGGCTGCGAATTGGCATGGGCTGCATCCTGGGCGAGCGGGAAGTCTTAACCTCCAGTTAGCGCTATTGACTCCAAACGAGCGTGCGGATGACTGGCGAGTTCCCGAGTCACAGTGCGCAGGTTTTCGCCGAATCGTTCTACACTGCCACGCGCCAAGAGATCGGGTCGGTAGTTGACCGTCGCAACGATGCCAGCAGGACTATCTGAGTAGAGAGCCAGAAATTTGTGAGACCAGGGGTCCCGGACTGGGTAAGGAACTATCCTAAGTGCGCTCGCGGCTGTTCGGAGATCTCCGACGGACCATCGCGTCGAGTAGCCCGGTAACCCTCCCCAGTTGAACAACAGCTCTGTGCTAAACTTCTCAGGCAGCTCAGGAGCGAACTCCTGATGCTCGATCGCAGACATGAACTTCACATGGAGACGCCTGAGAAGGTCGATTAGACGCTCGGTCTTGGATATCTCGATTCGAATGAACAGAACGACTGCCAAAAATCCGATCATGTTCTGTAGTTCTGCTCGATGGTGTCGTCCATGCGACATGAACGGCACCGTCAAATACGCCTGCCCACACCAATGCGACATGACGATGAGATGAGCGACCATGACGGCCACTGGCAACAGGATTCGTTCTCGACGGGAGAGGTCACGCAGCATGTCACTTGCCACCTTCCCGAATGGGAGGTTAAGCATAACTCCGACATTGGATCCGCCGGCGATTAGGCCTTTGTCGGGCGGGACTTCCACGGAAGTGGCGCAATTCAGCTGTTTCTGCCAGAACGCCTGATGCTTCAATCGGCGCGCGTTGTGAGTGTGTTCCTGCCACACCGCATAATCAGGAAATTGCACGGGCAATGCTGGAAGAGTAGTTTGGGTGCGTTGTGTCACTTGGTTGTATCGAGCCCAAATCTCTCTATTGAGAATGCCGTTCGAGAAGCCGTCTGTAACTATATGATCCAAACCCACGATCAACACGTGTTCCTGGCTGGACAGTCTCAGCAGCTTCACGCCGAACAGCGGGCCAACGGATAGGTCGATTCTCTTCTCCACGAACTGCTGAGCAAGCTGCCTTGCGGCGTCCTCGATTTCTCGCCGGCATGCGCCAGTCAAGTCGACCACTTCTAACTCGTACTTTTTCACAGTGTCGACGATTTGCCTGAGGATACCTTCCATCCGGACGATGCGAGTACGCAGCGACTCGTGGCGCTGGACTACTGCATCTATGCTCTCTTCCAATGCGTGAGCATTCAGCGGTCCGAGAACTCGAATGCTGGCTGCACGTAATCTGATGCTCCATCCGCCGGGTTGTTTGTTAACGTAGTTCCACTGCATGAGTTGCATAGGTGTAAGCGGGATCTGGCAACCGTGGGGTCGTGGCCTAAGAGGAATATCTGAGAACGCGTGCTGAGATTCCATTCTACGCTCCCACAACGTCTGCCCCCGACGGCCTCAGCTTGGGATCACATACTAGACTTCGCGGAAGGGAGACCGTTATGGAGCGAGCTGAATCGCCGAGCCATCGGCGAGCCTTCGCGAACCGTCTACCAAAGTGGATAGCTCTCGAAGTGAGGGCGCGTGAAGTACGGCACCGACCGGAAGTTCAATCGAGAACTCCTCCTTAATCCGAAACTCGACCATGGTCATAGTCATCGAGTCACCGCCCAAAGCAAAGAAGTCGTCCGCGGGCGCGGGCGCTTGAGGAAGTTGTAGGACCTCAGACCACAGTTTCGCCAACGTACGCTCTGTTCCACTCAATGAGCGAGACGATTCCTCTTGATCCTTGTCCGTGGTCATCTTTGGTTCCCTGTATTCAATCTGCCTGAGCCGCGCGACTCGCAAGGGCCTGTTTGAATCCTAGCAACAGGTCCCCGAGATCGAGGCTCCATTTCCCCGTTCCGCCCGTCAAGGTAGGTGTTTACGGAGAAAAGACCAGAGCGCCAACGCATTGAACTATCAGGAATTCGTACTGCCCATGATGTAGAAGCCATTCATGGACCTTTGAATCGGGCGATTTCGCGCTATGTGGCAACCAGCAGTGCCCGATCGAATCGACGACAGTGAGGGCGAAAGCCACCTCGGAAGATGCGAATGGCGAGTATAGGGGATGGCGTATGCCCGTGGCTCTTACTCGATCGCATTGGCAAACTCAACTGAGCGTGTTTCACCAATATCAGCGCATTCACACGGCACGAAACTCAGCGGCGCGAAACAGGCAATATGAGCGCGGAAGGGTGTCGCGAATCATGACAGACTCTTTGACGCGCGACTCGCCACTCCATATCGAGTGCGACCGGGTTACCTGTGTTCTGGTTTGGGTTATACATAGGCGCGGCGCTGCTGGATATTTCGATGCGGATGCGATGGCCAGGCTCAAACGAATGGGCAATATGGCCGAGTTCAATATGAAACTCCTCCACCCTCCCGGGCGTGAGCAGCTCTGCTTTCTCCGAGCCGCTTCGGTGCCGAGCACGAACAATCCCAACGACCCTCGGTCCTAGGACGACCGCCCGCCCGTCGGGAAATACGTCGAGAATGGACGCGGTGAAATCTGTATCGCAGGCATCGCTAGCGGCATAAAGCTCAACATATACTCGACCGATCACCTCAGTCGCATCGCGCATAGAGTCACTAGTGTAGACGAGCACGTCGCTCCTGTGCTCGAGAGCGCGGCGGTCCACTCCGTAAATGCCACCGGGTGCAAATATGTCTAGCGGTACCGGATCGGACGGATCAAAAGTATAGTGGTCGTCTGGCTTGTCCACACCTATCGTACTTAGGTAACCATCTCCGAAAAGCGAGTTGGCCCGGCCTTGACTTGAGAGATAGAGCTTAGTGGTTGCGATGCCCGGAATAGGGTACGAATCAAGCGCTAGCCATTCGTTGCGTCCCGTAACGTAAAGGTTGATCGGCGAACGGTGGAACCTGTCCTTCGTCTGCTTAAGGAATCGACCAAAGAAGTCCAAATGCACTTGAAGGATGTCGAGCACGGAATCGTCGCTGAACTCCATTTCACCAATCCTCTTCTTTCCACCCGTGAATGCCTGTAGGTGATCCCAGGGGCCTACTATCAAATATTGATCACGTGCCGCTGGTGAGTAGTTAGCCATTCCTGTCCAGTAATGCATGGCTCCGGGCTGACTGCTATCGAACCAACCCGTGATGTGCAATGCAGGTAGGGCTATGTTTCGATAGTCTCCCTCCGTGAACGCAAGCGTTTTCCAATACTCATCGAGCGTCGGGTGCTGTAGCCATTCCCGGTATAGTGGCATCCTCCGACCCATGAACTCATCAGCAGTTAGTAATGGCCTGTGCTTGAGAATGTTGGCCCATTCTTCATCTCGAACATTGTTCTGAAAGACTCTTCCTGAGATCAGATTGCACCACAACAGCCTGTATTGCAGGAAGGCACCATGCACATAAGGAAGCTCGTTCGGGAAGTCACCGGGAGCGGCAGTAGGCGCTATACAAACCAAATGGGAGGGACATTGACTTGCGGCCAGCCACTGCGCCGCCGCCAGATAGGAGGGCCCCATCATTCCAACGCGACCATTGCACCACGGCTGAGCCGCCATCCACTCTATCGTGTCGTATCCGTCATTGGCCTCTTGAAAATAGTAGGCATACTCGCCATCTGAATCGCCGCGCCCACGGACATCCTGCACGGCAACAGCATATCCCTTTTCCGCAAAAAAGTTAGCTAGTCTCGAGTACTCCAGTTGTGATGGCTGTGAGGTTTTAAGATAGGGTGTACGCAAGAGGATGAGCGGATACTGACCCGAAGAATCCGGCAACCAGACATCGGATGACAGTCCAATGCCGTCCCGCATCGGGGAACGCATATCGAATATTCGCTTCATACACACTCACATCCGTGTACCTAAATGATCATCGAAAAAGCAAACTACGGTCTCGTACACCTCGCGAGATTGGGGCAGATCAGGAAAATAGTGGAAGGCGTGGCACAGACCTTCCCATACATGAAGGTAGGCTTTCACCCCTTGCCTAA
>Ga0081539_10002209_pt1 | contig 28459 bp, 23 predicted proteins | sample TabmetS4T2R2_FD_71023 | JGI IMG/M metagenome (GOLD analysis project Ga0081539, IMG submission 71023) | Tabebuia heterophylla rhizosphere microbial communities from the University of Puerto Rico - S4T2R2 | ecosystem: Host-associated > Plants > Roots > Rhizosphere ... | reverse complement strand
GGTAATGGCAGAGAACATGGATGATTATTACAATTTTCATGTGAACAAATTAAGTGAATCGGAAAACATTGGTCACGTGCAAAGTGTGTTTGTGATGGGTGTGATAAAAGAGACGCATGTGCTCGTGCATTGAGGAGATGATTTGAAAATTTGAAAATTTGAAAATGAGATCGAATTTTTTTCTATTTTTTTAGTCCCGTTAGGGACAAAATATTGGTAGAATTTAAAACGAAAGATTATGATTTAAAGTCCCGTTAGGGACGAAATATTGGTAGCAGGTAGGAACGAAATATAAAAATTTTAAAATTATGGCGAATACCTACACACAAATTCACCTTCAAGCAATCTTTGCAGTTAAAAGAAGAACTGGCCTAATACAAAAAGAATGGAAAGATGAATTGTATAATACATAACAGGAATTATCCAAACGTATGACCACAAATTATTAGCTATAAATGGAATGCCTGATCACCTGCATATATTTTTGGAATGAGACCAACACAATCACTTTCCGATTTAATGCAGGATGTAAAAGAAAGTTCATCCAAATAGATTAATCAAAAGAAATTTATTAAAGACAGATTTGAATGGCAACAGGGGTATGGCGCCTTTTCTTATAGTAAATCACAAGCTTCAAGAGTAATTGCTTATATACAAAATCAGGATGTTCATCATCGTAAAATCACTTTTTTAGATGAGTACAAAAAATTTCTCGAAAAATTTGAAGTGGATTATGATGAGAGATATATTTTCAAACCGTTGGCATAATTATTTAGTTGCTTTTTTATTTCAGAGATATTTCGTCCCTACGGGACTTAATGTTGATGCGATACTTTTTTATCTACTACCGATATTAAGTCTCTGACGGGACTATAAAGAGGAATTTTGATTAGTAACTCACGCCCCATGATTTTATTTTTTCTTTCATTTGCTCATGGGTGATATAATTTCCGCTTTTATAATCTTCTAATGCACGATTCAGCTTTTGTTGCAATGAATCAGGTAAATCGTTCAATTCAAATTCTTCAAATGCTTGTTCAGTATATAAAAGCTCATACATATCATCAATGAGTTTTTCATCATCCGTTTGTTGAAGTGTTTTGATTATTTCTTCTTTTTTTTCTGTGATGTTCATGTAATAAAATTATCCAATTTCAAGTTAAGATAAATTTAACTCACAACTTCTTTTCCATCACGTAATCATTCATAAAAAAGCCTTCGCCAATCGGAACATCAACTTGTTCAATGATTTTAAAACCGAGATGCTTATAAAATTCTTGCGCTTTTGTATTATAACGATTTACGTTTAAGTGAAAAGCAATTGCACCCAATGCTTTTATTTCATCAATAATATAATTGATAAGCATTTTACCCAAACCTTTCCCCTGTTGATTTGGTAACGCATATAGCTTATCGAGTTTGTAAACATTTGGGCTTTTTAAAAAATAGGCAGCGAATGCAACTGTTTCATCATTCTCTTTAATCAAAAGAAATTTAGAACCATTGTCCATTTGTTTTTCCAAAGATGAAGCGCTGTAAATAAGCTCAAGCATATAATCCAACTGTTCTTTGCTTTGAATAGAGCCATAAGTTATTGGCCAAGTTTCATAAGCAATATGTTGGATAGAAGGAATATCTTCTTTTGAAGCTGGAACGATTTGAAGGTTTGAATTACTCATAGCTCAAAAATCATTTAAAAATTTTTTTACTCAACCAATGACTTAACACAGCACTTCCCGAACCTACAACAGCAGAGCCAATAATATCAGTTGGATAATGCTCACCCAAATATAAACGCGAATAACTTACACCTGCCGCCCACACATAAGCAGGAACAGCGACATACCATTTTTTAAATTCGAGTGTAAGTGTCGTGGCTGTTGCAAATGCAACTGAAGCATGCCCTGAAGGAAAAGAACCATCATTCTCTATGCTGTTCGCAAAAATTTTGTTTGGATATTTTATATAAGGTCTGTCGCGGTTGATTGTAATCTTTAAACCTTCGGTAACTATGGCAGCGATTGCTAAAGAGCCAAAAGCTTCCCAACCTTTGTATTGCAGTTGTTTATCTTTTTTGATGTAACCCGCGGCGAGTAAACTCAAAGGAGTCGCAACACCAATAGGATAGGATGAGTTTGTGAACCCTTTCATTATCGAAGAGTTTGGATGTTGAGGATTGATGCTCTTCAACAAATTAACATCCCAATTTTGTGCTTGCGTTTGTACAAAAAAAGAAAAGCATCCCACAAAGAGAAGGATGCTTTTATAAATGTGTGTCTTTTTTATTTTCATCAAAATCCTTTTATAATCCTTTAATCAAGGTTCTGCAAACTTTCTTCAATTGTTTTTATTCGTGCTTCTGTATCGGCTTGCTTTTTTCGTTCAAGTGCAACAACTTCGGGCTTTGCATTTTGAACAAAACGTTCGTTGTTGAGTTTCTTCAAAACAGAATTAAGAAAATTATTTTGGTATTCGAGATCTTTCAATAATTCTTCTTTTAATGCTGAAGTGTCAACTTGTTTTTTTGTTTCAATAAAGAATTTGTCTTTTTCAACTGCCACAACAATTGAGTTGGTTACATTTTCAGTTGTGTAATTTATTTCTTCTGCATTTACTTGTTTGCTTAGAATGCTTTCAATTGCTTTATAATTTTCTGTTGCATCTGTTTGAACATGCAGCTTAATCGCATCTTTTGGTTTAATTTGATTTTTATTTCTTGCATCACGAATAGCGCTGATAACTTTCTTCAGTAACTCGCCTTCAGTTAAAATACTTTTATCTGCGTTTGTTATCGCTTCAAACTGCTTCACACACAAATCATCGCCATCTTTTCTTTCATTCAGCAAATGATAAATTTCTTCTGTAACAAACGGCATGTACGGATGTAACAACTGCATCAACTCTTCAAAGAAGTAAATTGTTTTGTTATAAACTGCTTCATCTATTGGTTGTTCGAATCCCAGCTTGTCTGCCGAAGCTTTAGTGTAGGCAGGCTTTATCCATTCGAGATACCAGCTACAGAAATCATCCCATATCAATGAATAAATTGTTTTCAATGCTTCACTCAAACGGAATTGTTTCATCAACCCATCAACTTCTGCTCTTGCTTCGTTTAAACGGTTTACAAACCACAGAAGAGCAAAGTTTCCAGTTTCCGGTTTCTGGTTTCCTGTAACTGGTAACTGGTAACTGGTAACAATTTTTTTCTTCCAACCCTTCACCAGCTTCATTGCATTCCACAACTTATTATTGAAATTTCTTCCCTGTTCAAGCGATGCTTCATCAAACAACAAATCATTTCCTGCAGGTGATGCAATCATAATTCCAAAGCGAACTGCATCTGCTCCATATTTATCAATCAAATCCAGCAAGTCGGGTGAGTTGCCAAGACTCTTGCTCATCTTTCTTCCTTGTTTATCACGCACCATACCCGTGAAGTAAACATCACTGAATGGCTTCTCATGTTTAAACTCCATTCCCGCCATTATCATTCTTGCAACCCAGAAGAAAATTATATCCTGACCGGTTACCAAAACAGAAGTTGGATAATAATAATTAATGTCTTCATTGTTTGGATTGGTGATGCCTTTGAAAACTTCTATGGGCCACAACCATGATGAGAACCATGTGTCGAGAACGTCTTCATCTTGTTTAAAATCGTCAATGGTGAATGGTGAATGGTGAATGTATGAGTCGCTGCCTTTTTGACCATTGACCATTGACCATTGACCAAACGCTTCTTCCTTTGTCTCCGCCACATAAACATTTCCCTCTTCGTCATACCATGCCGGTATCTGCTGTCCCCACCACAACTGGCGACTGATGCACCAGTCTTTTACATTCTCTAACCAATATTTATATGTCGCAAAAAATTTATCGCCGGGATGAATTTTTATATCGCCATTTACAACAGCTTCCAATGCGGGTTTTCCGAGCTCTTTCATTTTTACGAACCACTGTGTTGAAATACGTGGCTCAACAACTGCATTTGTTCTTTGTGAAAATCCGAGACGTGTTGTATAATCTTCTTCTTTTATCAATAAACTTTCTGCTCTTAATTGTTCAATTGCTTTTTTGCGTGCCTCAAAACGATCGAGACCAACAAACACCTGTGCTGCTTCGCTTAATGTCCCGTCTTCATTCAATGTATCAACAATCGGAAGATTGTGTTTCAATCCAAGATTGTAATCATTAATATCATGTGCAGGAGTAACTTTCAAAACACCTGTTCCAAATTCTTTGTCAACATATTCATCAAAAATGATGGGTACTTCACGATTCACCAAAGGAACAATTGCTTTCTTTCCTTTCAAATATTTGTAACGTTCATCACTTGGATTTACACACACAGCAGTATCACCAGTGATTGTTTCAGGGCGTTGAGTGGCTATCACCAAATAGTTACCGGTTTCCGGTTTCTGGTTTCCGGTAACTGGTAACTGGTAACCGGAAACTGCTGATTCATTATTGCTATCATCAACAATTCTATACTTCACATAATACAACTTCCCGGGCACCTCTTTGTATTCAACTTCTTCATCACTCAATGCGGTTTTTGCAACAGGATCCCAGTTAATCATTCTTGCTCCGCGATAAATCAATCCTTTATTATACAGTTCAACAAAAACTTTTATTACTCCTTTGTAATAATGTTCATCCATCGTGAATGTTACACGATTCCAATCAACACTGCACCCCAACTTCTCAATCTGATTATAAATAATGTTACCATATTTTTCTTTCCATTCAAAAGCATATTTCAAAAATTCTTCGCGACTCAAATCATTTTTATCAATGCCTTTTTCTTTCAGCATTTGCACAACTTTTGCTTCAGTTGCAATAGATGCATGGTCACTGCCGGGAACCCAGCAAGCGTTGAAGCCGCTCATGCGTGCCTTGCGCACAAGAATATCCTGCACGGTTTCATTCAATGTATGCCCCATGTGTAACACACCCGTAACGTTCGGAGGCGGAATCACAACGGTAAACGGCGTTCTTTCGTCGGGCGTGCTTTCAAAATATTTTTTTTCTTTCCAGTGTTTATACCATTTTTCTTCGGTTGCCGATGGTATATAGTTTTTGCTCAATTCCATAAAATGCGCAAAAGTAAGTAATCAAAATTTAGATGAATAATACAAACGTCATTAAACTATATTTTTCATAGTATGTTATTGGCGTTTTTAAAGTCCCTCTCTTTCAGGAGAGCCCCCGAATTAAGATTAATAGTCCGGTAAGACGCTGTCTTTGGTATTAGTTATAAGAAGTATTTAAGTATAAGATTTATAACTATAATAACTGCAAGTGAAACGCAAATAACAGGTATTAGCACTATCAAAGTAAATTTCAAATTTCGTGTGATAACATTTGATTTTAATGATTATCACCAGCAATACATTTTTGATATGAACCTTCAACAGAATCTCTACATTTATCAGCCGCTACTTTTGCGATAGACGGAGAAAGGTTGATGATTATCTGAATTTGTCAATAATGTTGCATAATTTATTAGGATAGCATATGACACTTCTGTCTTCAAAAAGACAAATAAGGTAACAGTGAAATACTATTACCTTGTATACGTTATAAACTCTTTTATACTTATTTACACTTATGGAGTTTTCAGCTTATTGTGAAAAACCTTTTGGAATTTTTCCACCTTAGGCGCAATTACAAACCTGCAATACATTTGACCTGAATTGGAATTGTAATAATTTTGGTGATATTTTTCCGCAGAATAAAAATTTTTGTATGGCTCAATTGCTGTTACAATAGGATTATTAAAGGCTCCACTTTTATCAAGCTCGGTTTTGTAATGCTCTGCCTTTTCTTTTTGTTGTTCGCTGGTATAAAATATTACGCTGCGGTACTGCGTTCCAACATCATTGCCTTGCCTGTTGAGCGTTGTAGGATCATGAGTTTTCCAAAACACTTCTAACAATTCATCATAAGAAACAACAGAAGGATTATAAACAACTTTACATGCCTCAGCATGACCAGTTGTACCTGTGCAAACTTCTTCATAAGTTGGATCAGGTACAGAACCGCCGCTATAACCACTCACCACTTTGGCAACACCTTTAAGGCGTTGAAAGATTGCTTCTGTACACCAGAAACATCCGGTCCCAAAGTAAGCTGTGTCATAATTCATATCGTCATAGCTGCTACTTGTAGCTGCTGTTCTTGAATCTGTAATATTCATAGTGCTTGATTGACTTTTTTCTGCGCATGAAGTAAGCGATAAGATGCCTGCAAAAACACTACTTAACCAGTGTACCATAATAGAAGTATTTAAATGTGCCTTCATATACGCAAATAAAAACTGTAGGATTTAAGTGTACAAGTTAATTAACATTTCCGTTCTCAAATTACTTGCTTAAACAGTTTAACATTTTAGCATCTTTCACTCCGATGCTTTTACATTGTTTCAAACTTCATTTGCGTTTGATATAATTACGTACAAGGATTATCAATCTTACAGATAGCAGAATTGAAATGGTTAAAGAATATTTAAACCACAGATTTGAACTAATTATGATGATGGAAATAATTACTCGATGGTTGTCTTGATAATATGCTTTTAAAATTTCATAGATAGAACGCGGATTGGAAGGATTGCCATGATTTGTAATGATTTAATCTGCATTTATGCTCTTGATAATCGCGTTCCATCAATAGTGAGCAAAGTCTGCTTCGTAGCGTCCCTTTATACGTTCGAGTGGTGGGTTGTAATAACCAAATTTTACGTGCGGAAATTCTTCATGAATTAATTCCATTAACTGTTTTACACCGAGCATTTCACCTGTGTCTGTTACACCGATTTTTCCAAGATACCAGTCAGGATCAATATTAAAATTGCGCCATTGAATCATATTCAAATCTGTTTCGCGGATAAATTCTCTTAATGCTTCATATTCCTCAACACTGTCTGTCATGCCCGGAAAGACGAAATAGTTGATACTTGCCCATCCATCATAACTGCGAACAGTTTTTACACTTTCGATGATGTCTTCAAACTCATAATTATTGGGACGATAATAAGCTGTATAAACATTTTTTCTTGCAGAGTTGGTGCTTACACGAATGCTGTTTAAACCCGCTTCGCATAAAGCTCTTACAGCATTGGGTTTTGAACCGTTTGTATTAATGTTGATGCTTCCACGGCTGGTGTGCTTGCGAATTTCAATAATAGCTTCGCGAATGGTTTCCCACATTAGTAAAGGTTCTCCTTCGCAACCTTGTCCAAAACTTACTATTGGGTAAGGTGCAGTCATCAAATGCGGTACAGTAAACTCTGCGATTTCTTCGGGTGTGGGTTTAAATGTTAGTCTGTCTTGTGTTGATACAATACTTTCTTCTTCAGGTTGAAAAGAAATACAACCGATACAATTGGCATTGCAAGCAGGTGAAGAAGGGACAGGACATTCCCAACGGTGCATTGAAAAATTTCTTGCAGCCGGACAATGATAAGTAAGGCAACAATTCTCCATCAAATGTTTTACAAGCCTGTTGTGCGGATACGCTTTCAACAAATGTTTTGCACCTTGTTGAATTTTTAAATCATCATATCCTGCACATTCTTGCCGAATATCTTTTTCTATGCGTATAGCAGGGACATAAAACTTGTTATTGTACCATCCGGCAGCAGTATAACAAAACAAGGGCAGGGTAGGGGCGTTCGTCTCCGTTTCATAAGCAGCTAAGTATAAACCTGTATGTGCAGGTGGAATAAAAGCGGCAACCGCCCAACCTTTATCGCACAAACACATTTTACCTGAGTGCACATCAATACCAATTGCTTTGCGACCGGGTAATTCATATAGATTACCACCTTGCGGTAATTCTATCCATTCATCTTTTGAAACAGGAAATGCGTCCCAGCCCGCACGACCAACTGCATACAATGTATGATCTTCAAAAATATTTCCCTTGCCATCAGAATATAAAAGATATGGAGAATGATGAAGCATTGTATCTTATAAATTAAAAACTAAATTGCCAATCAGGTGTTAGGCACTCTTCGAGTGTTCAGACACCAATCTATAGTACAAGAGTGCGACGCAACCGGCGATCAATAGTAGCTTTACAGATTGGCTCATAAAAATTATCTGGCTACACTGTAGTCTCAGACGAAGCTAATTCATTGAAAGCTTTGCTGCATGTGCTTTTAATTGTAAGCGGCAAAATTCGTTAAATTCTTTTTCATCGGGAACGTTCGATTCTTCAAAAAGAATTTCTGATTGAAAAATTTTATTGTTTTTGAAATCGAGAGTGAGCAGTGCATCTTTTAACACCACATTCTCAAGCGCCCACCATTTTATTCTTCTTTTGGAAAATGCGCTTAGCAAAATTTCCTGTCGGTTAAACCGAAACTCAAATTTCTTTTTTAAGAACATTTGCATTAAACCGAGCGTCAATAAAATGAGTGGAAACAAAATATAACCCAGTGTGAGCCATCCAACGGTTGACCAAAAGAATGCTGATATACGGATGCCTGTTTCACTTACATACCTTCTCTTAAAAACTCTTAGCTGCGTTATTTCGTAAATAGCCGCAATTAAAATGAACGGTACTAACAAATACAACCACAAAACATTTTTATAATGCGCCATTACTGCAATGCCAACAGCGTTGAATAAGAAAAGAAAAAAATTAAAGAACCGTATGAATACGTACTTCTTATTTGGAATTACTATTTTATATAGGGTTTGCATTTACATATTGCTTTTTATCAAAAAATTGCAGAGCTTCCATAACAATCTTGCACCAACATTGCTGTCAATATCTCCTTCGGATACACCCACTTCAACAAGGTCGAAACCGATGAGCTTTCTTCCACTCTCGATAATTTTCTTGAACAAAAATATTACTTGCTCTGTTTGCAGTCCTCCGGGCACAGGCGTTCCCGTATGCGGACAAAGTTTAGGATCGAGGCCATCAATATCAAAACTTATGTGCACTTGTTGTGGCAAATGTTTTACCATGCTGTCGCAAATGTAATTCCAGTTTTGGCCTTCGAACATGCGCTGCTTTAATTGTTCATCAAAATAAGTTGTTATGCGATGATTGCTGTTGTTGATGTAATTCCATTCTTCTTCGCAAATATCCCGCACGCCAATTTGTATTAGCTTTTCTATCTGCGATATTGTCTCTAAGGCATTGTACATGATAGATGCATGCGAATAAGTGAAGTTCTCATAATTTTTGCGCAGATCGCAATGCGCATCAATTTGTAAAATGCCAAACGAATCATGCTTTTCGGCAAGTGCTTTATAGTAGCCAAGGGGAGTGCTGTGATCACCGCCAACAATGCCCACCAATTTATTTTGAAGCAATAAATCTTTTGTTTGTTCGTACACCCAATTGTTCATCATCTCGCTGCCTGTATTTATTTCGCGCAGGCTCTTCCACATAAATTTATTTTCTTCAACAGATGAGCCACGCGAAATATAATCAATGTATAGCTCTGCTTCTTTGCGCAGGTAATCGCTCTTCATTAAAATTTTGCGGTCGGGCTCACGCATAAAAAAACCACAACGCCAGCCGTTGGGAACATACGCATCAAAAATATCTACCTGCCGGCTTGCTTTAAAAATATGTTCTGCGCTGCGTGCGGTGCCTGCGCTGCAACTTACCGTAACTTCCCATGGCACAGGTAAAAGTATAAGCCTTGCTTCATCTTCGGAAAAGGGTAGACCGAAAATATTGTTATTGGGGTTTGAAGGAGCATTCGGATCAAATTTGGATAGATCTGCCATACCATTAGCCTTATTATCGGGATGCAAGTTAAATTGTTTTCATAAGAGGGTAAAGTTAATTAAACCAAGCTGGCTTTCTCGTGTTATAAAACAATTTATTATCCGGATAAATCGCTATTGTAAGCTGCCTGAAAGAGTTAAATGTAAATAATCATAAATGCCCGCTATGGAACAGATATGAATTTAATTGCTGCGACACGAAGTTTGAATGAGGTTAAATTTCTTCCATCACCTTATCATACACTTTCAGCAGTTCGACAACCGATTGTTTCCATGTAAATTGTTGTGCCCGTTGTTTTCCTTTTTGAATGAGTGTGTTGCGAAAATGTTCATTTGTTAGAAGATAAACTGTTTGCTCAACCAATTCCAATGGGTGATTTGGATTGATATATAAAGCCGCATCAGCAGTAATTTCCGGCATTACACTTACTGATGAAGTAATGATCGGCGTGCCGCTTGCCATTGCTTCAACAAGAGGCAGACCAAAACCTTCATTGAAAGATGGAAACCAGAGCACCGCAGCACCTTTATACAGATAGGGGAGATGCTCGTAAGTGATATAATCAATGTGATGTATTCGATGTGCATATTCAGTTGCCTTGCATTCTTCAAGCTTGTTTTTCACCTGCTGCTCTGTTAAACCTTTTATTACAAGCTTGTGGTGAAATTGAGGATGCTCTTTGCAAAACGTTGCAAACGCTTTTATTACACCGTTTGTATTCTTTCGAGGTTCTGTATTTGCAAGGAAAAAAATATAAGGGAAGTTGATATTGTAATGTTGCAAGGCTTGTTGAATATCTTCGTTTGATACTTCGTTGAAAAATCTTTCATCAACCCCATTATATACAACAGAAATTTTTTCTGAAGGAATTTTAAATCGCTGCATGATAAACTTCTTCTGATATTTTGATACGGTGATAATATGCTTCGCTTTTTTCGCAATAAGGGGTACGATAATGCTTCTGTAAAAATTTCCAAAGCGTTGATACAAGCTGCCACCATCTTTTTTCAACAGATAGTTCTCTTCAAGAAAAATTAAGTCATGAATGGTAACAATCAACGGTATTTTACCAAAGTATGGTGCAGTATTTCCCGTACAATGCAAAATACTGTTTGTGCTTTTTGAAGTATATTTTGGAAGATACAATTGTTCCCACAGAGGATAAAATGCAGATGGAAGAGATGTAACAGAAAGAGAGCCGCTATCATCGAGACAGCAATCAACATCTTTTTTAACCAACACTTCAATATTGTATGGATGTTGCGCTTTACCCAATTGCTGCATTAATTCAAGCGCAACCACCTCAATGCCATGTTTTTTCTTGCGAAACAAACGCTGCGACTCAACAAATATTTTCTTTCTTTCCTGCATAATCATCTCTTTACATAACCAAGAATATACTTACCTGCGATGTTTGATTTTTTTGCGAGTCGCACAAAGAACAATACTGCAATTATTGTAATTAATCCTATGCCAATACCCATGAAATTACTAATGTGTTGCATCTGTTCATCGTTAAGCAAATAGAAAATAATATGGATAACAAGCGGATGATACAAATAAACACCAAGCGATTGTTCATTGATATAATGCAATATTTTATTTTGAAGCAAGTTTTTCGGAGCTACATAAAACAACACAAGCAATGCAAGCGAAAAATTGAATACCATGTATGGAATGCATGCGATTAAATCGTTCTGCTGTGTAAAAATGCAAAACGTTATTATTCCCAATGAACACACTATAGCTGTTAGCAACAGTGCAGGCGAAAAACGAAGCTGTACCAACTTATTTCTTACGCAATATCCTGTTACAAAGAAAAACACGTAACCATAAAAACGTTTATCGCCCAGCCAGTAAAGCGGCAACTTATCAATGTTTGTTTTATCTCTATACACCATATACCACAGTACCGTTATTGTTGCAGTAAGAACTAATGTAAGCCATGCTGTAATTTTTCTTTTGTAAATGCAATAACAAACTAAAGCGCCCATGATATATCCGGGAATGTACCACAGGTGATAGTACGGATGCGTTACGTCATTTATGCTGATGCTTGTCAACGGTCTCCCTTTTAAAGCAATGGGCAGATACACAAACCATGCGATTGTCCATGGAACAACAAGACGTTTTACAACTCTTTTCAGATATTCGTAAAGCCCGTTTTTAAAAGCACTTTCTTTTAAAAGAAAGCCGCTTATAGACATGAATAATGGCATGTGAAAAAAGAAAAGAAAATAAAGCGCCATACTTTGCGGAAGACAATGCGTTATTACAACCATTAAAATAAGCAAGCCTTTTGCGCCATTAAGTCCCGGATAAATTTCTTGTCCGTTAAAACTCCGATTCTCTTTCACTGAAAAAATCTTCAGTAAATATTTACGCATTCAATAATTGATTTTGGATTGAAAGAATCCTGTCAACGCACGATTGCCATGTGTGACTTTTTGCAAATGCAATTGCAGCATCCACGGGTTCTTGTTTAACAGGTTCAAGCGCTTTTTCAATTGCGTGGATATATTGTGATACACCTGTTGCAAGATGCACATGAGGCAAAAACATTTTCATGGCAGGTGTATCTGTAGCCACTGTGGGTTTACCCATCGCAAGGTATTCATCAATCTTGCGGGGATAATTGCCAACAGTAAGCGGGTTTATCAATTGCGGATTTATGCAAACATCAATATGCTTGAGATATGCCGGTAACTCATCAGCTTTTTTTGTTCCGGGAAAATGAACATTCTTCATTTGATGCAGCTTGCTTTGGCGAAACATAATTTCCTCCGGCCCTATTAACACCAACTGCCAGTCTTTTCTTTGTGTGGCAATTTGTTCAAGCAAGTTTATATCAAGCCTTTCTCCCGTTAAAAAACCAACGTAACCAATTCGTGGATAGGGTATTGCTGCTATATCTTGCGGAACTGCATAATTTTTATTTGCATCATAAATGTCGAGTTCGCAACCTTGACCAATATCAAAACTTAAATCGTTTGTAGCTCTTGCATAGTCTGCGAGATAAGCGGAGTTTGCAAAAACAGCATCAGCATTTTTTATCGTTGCCGCTTCTGCTCTTCCACCGTGTCTTTGGTAATAAGGATGTTCAATGAGATTATCGCGTATGTAATAAAAGTTTAATCTTGTTTTAAAAAAATCGCGAAGACAACTTCCGTTAAACATCATGCTGTCGTTAAAAACAATGCAATCATTTTCTTTCCATCCTAATAAATGGATTGCCTTTTGTAAAGTTTTGAAATAGCGTTTTGCATTGTACCTGTTCAAGACATCAAAGACATTTGTATTGCTCAACCAGTTAATTGATATGCCGACTGTAGCAGGTGTAAGCACCCATAAATTGTTTGCAGCTTGAATAATGTTTTTTTCAAAACCTAATGACCGTTTTATTCTGCTGCGGCTGTGTGCATTTTTAAAGTCCTTGCGAATTGTATTGATGTCAATAGCCGGATTAACATACAATACCGGTGCAACCTTGCTGAACTCCGTAGCAAGATTGCGTGCATTGCTGCCCAAGTTTAATTGCCATTCCTGTGCAGCTAAAACAATATATGGTTTAACCTTTTTTAACATGCTTTCTGTTCTTGGCCTTTGCGCCGCTGATAAATCCTATAACAACGCAAATAATTGCCGGTAAAAGAATAATATTCCAAGGCATACAATTATGATTTTACTTCCCCATGCGGAGTATGAATAAATTTTCGGCGCGCTGTTCCAATCTGCAACATTGCTTTTAGCATCCCCGCCAAAGCAATGGGTATTTGCATAAGTGAATACAATAATCTTTTGTTGTACCATGCTTTTGGAATGCCGAGCAACAACGCAATTGCAAGCATCAGCAATAAAACGGAGGATTGTAAAAACCAAGTTTTAAAAATGAAGATTGTTGCTATCCACCACATCGCTAATAAAGCCATCAACATTACTCGTGGCAACAAGTATGTTTGAAATACTTTGTTGAAAAAAGCAATATTGCCTTTGAATAATTGAATCCATCCTTCAATAAAATATTTTTCAAAAAATTCTACCTGTGTTGCCAGCCATCTGCTGCGTTGTTTACTGAAAACATCGTTGCCCGGAACTTTCTCATCATACACATACGCACCATCAAGAAAAGCAACATTTTTTCGTTTACGCATGATTCTAAATTCTATTTCTTTATCTTCTCCGGGAGTATCACCAATATCTTTCAATAAGCTGATAAAAAGCTCGTATTGAAATGCCATGCCGCTTCCGATAAGCGCTGATGGTAAACCGGCGGCGCAATGACCTCTGCGAAATATGTGGTTGTTGATTTCTTCTGTACACGCATCTAAAAAAGCAAATGTCGTTGCAGGAGCCTTTGCTGTTCTGTGTCCCTGCACAACCTGATAGCCTGCTTCGAAAGCATCATTCACTCTATGTAACAATCCATCTGCCATGTGATTGTCTGCATCAATTATCAAAACAATATCAACAGGTTTACCGGCAGTTGCTTCTATTGCTTTTTGAAGTGCTTTACCCTTTGTACTTTTTTCAAAACTTACTTCTATAACTTTTACAGGTATTGAACAAAGTTGCTCTAACGTTTTTTGTTGAAATGAATCGGCAATAACAATTACTTCAAATAATTCTTTCGGATAGTTATGTTCAGCAGCAAACTTGGCAGTTTCAACTATTACAGAATCTTCTTTATAACCCGGAATAAAAATTCTTATGCGACGTAATTTTTTTGCTTCTGGAAATTTTGTTTTTCTTCCAAGCTTTCCTGCTACTGAAAAAAATAATAAATACAACACCTGTATTGACAGGAATATAAAAAGAATCCATTGAATTATTTCCATAAATACGCTCATAAACTTTCGTCTTTATTGGTCAACTAATTGTTGTTGATGTTCTATTGCACGTTAGCTGCTAAGAACGTGTCGCGAATTAGATTCCTCCTACGTCGGAATGATAAGCTTCGGACGATTTTGTCATGCCGATGACAGGAGGCATCTGCTTCACTGATTGTTCTATTATCAATTGTTTTTTTATACTTTGGGAATTTAACGTTGGCTCATGAAAAGCATCATTCTTTATATTCCACATCAACGCCTTCCATATTGATAAAGCATGTCTCCATTCTTTTTTAATCGCATGCTTTATAATATGAATAGGCGAAGAGACACATGAAAAAAATGCACTGCTTACCAACCATTTTATTCCTGAATAATTTCTTCTTATATACAACCACCTGTTGCGAAACAGATAGTATGTTTTGAAAGGAGAATTTTTTCCAGTCGAAACAGATTCCTTGTGATAAATGTTTGCAGTGCCAACATAATGTATCTGATACCCTGCTTTTTTAAATCTTGCAGCCCAATCAATTTCTTCGTAATACAAGAAAAATATTTCACTCATCAAACCAACTTGCTTTATTGCTTTCATTGGTACCATCATTGCTGCACCGTTGGGCAAATCCGTTTTTCCTATATCATTAAAGCTTCCGTCGTCTTCATGCAAATACCCAATATCATAACTGCGGCTTGTGAGCGGATGCAATCCAACAGCACCTGCATATTGAATGATGTTGGGTTGAAAATGATATTTTATTTTGGGACATGCGATTGCGCATTCAGGATGTTGCTTCAGGTAATCAACCAAGATATTTACAACATCCGGTGTTACTTCTGCATCGTTGTTTATAAAAAAAACATAACTGCCTTTCGCATGCTGCAACGCCAAATTGTTGCCGCCTGCAAAGCCAAGATTTGCAGGAGAGGTGATATGTGTGATAAAAGGAAATTCTTTTTTAAGATATGCCGAGGATTGTTGTGATGCGTTATCAACAACAATAACTTCTATGTTTTTATACAAGAGTTTCGATAACGAATGCAGCAACTCTGCGGTAACAGAGGGCTGATTGTAATTTACCGTTACAATAGAAACCAAAGGTTGTTGAGTCATCTTCAGGATATTGGTTTTAATTCTTTTGAATCCCAGCGCGGGCTTAACCAAATCAGTACCCAGCTTGTATATACAATTATAGAAGAGGGCATTTGATTCAATACTTCGTTGCCATAACTGCAAAATAAAATCCCGGTTGCACCGCCGAGCAGTGCTGCCAGTTTATTCTTCAATATGGGATCTCTTGTTTTCCAAATGATGCCTGCGCATTTTCCTGTTATGTACAGCATAATGCCAAACCAAATAAGAAAACCGACAATACCATACATCGCCCATATTTTTACATATAAACTATCAGGCGGAATAGAAGAAATAAATTTATCGCTGTTGTATTTTACACCCCACATGCCAAGTGTTCCTACGCCTGCGCCAAAGGGTTTATTGCTTAAATAATCTCTCAATATTTTTTGATTGCTTAATCGTACCTGAAACGATGCATCATTCGGGTCGAGTGAAGTTCTTAAACGAACTATCTCTGCACTTCCGCTGCCGATGCTTGTATATTTAAGCATCCCGATAAACCCTAAACCTATAATGCTTCCAATCACCAGTATTTTCAATTGTTTGCTCAACACCAAAAACATAAAGCCGCCACCAACAAGTACAAACATTGCGCCTCTTGTTCCGGAGATAATCATTCCGTAAAAAAAGAGCAGTCCTGATGCAGCATAAAATATTTTTCTGGGAAGCTTGTGCGAACCCGTTGCAAGAATAATACACATAATTGCAAGATGCGCCTGCGATGCGCCAAACTGTGCGGCTTCTGTGTAATAGGAAAACACGCGCAGCTTGCCAAAGAGCAAATGCGTTTTTTTTGCGCCTGCTTCCATCCATGCATTTTCCGAGCCGTCAAGTCCAATCTTCAATTGTTTAATTCCCCAAAAAGTTCCGATAAGTGAGAGAATAATAATGATGTAAAAAAATAAATCTATATCGCTCTTCTTACTGAACACGAGAAATGCAAGTGGGACAGACAACACCCAATACAGTGTTGCCGAACGCATTTCATAAAACCAACCTACAATGCTTGGTCTTTCAGGATTGCCTATTTCAAGAACGGTGATAACTAACCATACTACTGCGAGCCATACCAAATCATTATTTAAATGACGGTATCTGTATCTTCCGCTTCTGTGAAATATTACACCAAGCCATGTGAGTATCAACAATCCTTCTTGTCCTAAACCAAACTGCGGCCCCGATATATGTCTGCTTAATCCCGGAACAGCAAAGCAATAAGCAATGAAGAAAATGAATCCGATGCGGGGATAAAGAAACACGAGTGCTACAAAAGCAGCACCAAAAGGAATTGCAACAAGCATCATGCTTATCGTTATTCCTTTTATTGCAATAAGCCATCCTATAAACAAGGACACAAGAATGCCGGGAACAATCCATTTACGGTTGTCCTTGTTATAAGATGAATTATAAAAAAGCGCTTCTTGCATCGTTTATCTTTACAGCGTTATTGATATTGGTTCGCTTATCGTGAAACGTGAGACGACAAACGTGAAAATGTCTCGCTTCTCACGTCATGTACTCCCATCCTTTTTTTATAAAGCCTGCACTGTAATTCACTGCATTGCTAAACAACTTTGAAGGATTTAGCTCAACAAGTTTATTCAACATCCATAAGCCGAAAATCGCTCCTGTTGCGGCATTTAGCACGGAAGCAAATGCAATCCATTCTAATTTTCCGCTCAATGTTATTGCAAGCAAATCACCAACAATATTTACAGATGCCATTACCAACACTTTAATAAAATTTAGTTTCGGTTTTTGCAAAGCATCGAGACTAATTCCTGAAAGTCTGTCGAGCGGTAAAAGCAAACCATAAAAGATAAAAATCTGAAACACCGGTGTAGTAAACGCATAATCTTTTCCACCCAAGATTGTAACAACAAAAGGAGCAAGAGCAAATGCACACAACAAGGCGGGCATGTACAACATATAACACCACGATGTGTATTGCGTAAACAAACTCTTGAATCCGCTTGTATCATTTGCATTGTTCTTTGCAGCGAGTTGCGGAAATGCAGTTGTGCTTAAGCTTCTCAATGGAATTTCGAAAAGCTCTGTAAGCTTCAATGGCACAGCATAAGCGGCAACTTGTTTTGCACCAAGCAAACTGCCGATTAAAAATGTATCTGCACTTTTTAAAAGATTGGTTGTACCAAGTGTTGCAAGTGTGTAACGTATAAGATTGAAAAGCGCTTTAACCTCACTTGTAATTTTATTTTTGATGTGGAGAGGATTTGTTTTGCGTGCAACTAAAACAACCAGCAACACGATTGCATTAAACACAAGATGAATGGTTGCAAACTTTTCAAGATTGCCAATATAGAAAAATGCAAAAATTGAAATACATAATGAACTTGTGCTTTGCAAAATGCGCAGCCACAAAAGAAATTTTATATCCTGTTTTGAAACAGCAGTTGCTTCTGCAACATGAAGCGGTAGTGTAATGATTCCAACACATGCATACCACCCACAAAAAACTTGTATGCCGCGTTGTGATGCAAAAACTTTACAAACAAAAAGTATAAAAAGAATTGTTGAAATACTTACAGAAATTATTCCGCCAAGCCAATAAGCGCTGCCAATAATTTTCTTTTCCTGTTCGCTGTCGCAACCCGCCAAACGCATAACCAGTGCAGATTGCAGTCCCCCCGATTTAATCATCTCGAACAGCACGACAGCAGCCATATAAATAACAAATTGCCCAAGCACTTCCTGCGTTGTGTTGCGAACAAGCAGCATAAATGAAAGCACGCCGATAATTGCGGGCAGTAGCTGGCTCGCAAAAGCTTGTACTTGTAATATGGCTGTTTTTTTGTTGCTCATAATTTTTATCAAATGAATCTCATCTCTTCGTTGTTGCCACATGTATTTCAGACGAAAGGATTGCGACGCAAGGGACGATGCTATGAAAAACTGCTGCCGGTATCATAAAAATTATTCTCATTATTATTATTATTATTTTGAACCCAACTGCACTACTACTATTAAACTTTTGTTGCGTCGCACTCTTCAACGTTTTTAACTTTATTGAGCAACCCACCCCCGCCCCTCCAAGGAGGGGATACCAACCGCATTTCCTTGTTTCTCTGTTGTAGTTATTATCATCTATCTTAATTCTATTCATCACTCCAAAACTCCAGTGCTGTTAAATATCCAAATAGGGAAATACTAAACTTTAAAAACCTTCACTCTTATTTTTCTTTTTCGTTATGATGTTTCTGTTACCAAATTCAAACTTCACTACTCGCTTGAAAAATGTGCGAACAAAACTTCTTTTCTTTTGCACTTCACCAATGTATTCTTCTGCAAAATCGAAATCAACACCATTCAATATTCCCTTCGGCTCTGTTTTAGTTGTGTTCATAAAATTTGCAAGCAGCGATTTGTCAATGCCGCTCCAGATGCGGTTTGCGCGACACACAACAAAAACATTATCGAGATGAGGAATATTCGCTGCTGTGTAAACATATTTGTCCAGCGGCGGAAATTCAATGAAAGTTATTTTATTGGCAGCGGGCAACGCAGGTGTATTATTATTCCAAACAATGTGCTCCGTTGTGTAACCTTCGTTCTCTATTCCTTTGCTCAACCTGTTGATGAGCTCCGTTTTTCCTTCCTTGTTTTGCATGGAGACAAAACCAATTGCAAGCGGTCGTGCTGTGGCGTTGATGTTGCTTAAAAATTGTTGCAGCAAACGCAGATTTGCTTTTTGAATGACGTTTTTGTTTTCATGCAACAACGGAAAAACACCAATGAGCGGAATACCTAATTTCTTGGCACCACGTGAGGGTTCAAGCACTGTTCTGTTCAACATCATCTGTGCAAGCAACACTGCAAGTACAAGTATAAAACCTGCAACAAAAGAAACTGCAACGAGAATGTTGCGTGTTGAGGCATTTGGTTTTAGTGGAAGATAAGGCGGGTCAACTATCGTAAGCTTTGAAGTAAGCTCATTATTTTGCTGTGTAAGACGTGCAAGATTTAAGCCATGCAACATTTCAAGATATTCCTGCTCTGCAACAGAAATTTGGCGCTCAATTTTTTGCAGCGTTGCACCAAGCGGCGCAAACTTTCTGTATTCGGCTTCAAATTCTTTTTTGCGCTTGCCCATTACGGTAAGTCTTGCCTTGCTTTGTTCATAAGCAATAGTTGACTTCACCCATTCATTCAGCATATCGTCTGATGGAATGCCAGCGGGCGTTGTGTGTTGAATGTATAACTCGTCAACAGCTTTGCGGAGACTTTGCTCTACCACAGCAGATCGCTTTTTAAGACTATCAAGAATGATTTTTGTGCTGCTTACATCCTTGCTGCCGACGGTTTCATAAAGAGAGATGTTTTGATACACCTTTGCGAGTTCGTCGCGCTGCTGCATTATTTCACTTCCAAAAAGTGATTGCTTTGCACGACCTGCAATGTCTTTATTTATTTCGGTTAGCGCATTGTTGTTTGCCATTCTGTCCATTTCAAGTGAATGATCAAGCGCATACAAATCTTCTCTTGCACCTGCAACCGCTTTTGTTTGTTCGTAATAGTTGATGATGTCGTTGTTCTTGTTAAAGTTGAGAAACAGTTGTTCAGCAGAATCAAGACGTTCGAAAGATTTTTTTGTTTCGCTTTCGAAGTAAGCAATAACAGATTCTGTTTGACCTTCACGCAGCAACTTGTGTTTACGCATAAAAGTTTCTTCAAGTAATTCAAGTGTGCGTTTGCATATTGCAGCATCACCTGTTGAATAAGAAATTTTTATTAGATCACTTGAGTTAAGACGCATTGCAGTGATGCCGTTCAATGAACCAACAGAGTAAAAAGGATTGTCTGAATTAACAATGGTATAAATAAGATTGTTGTCGCTCGACTCCATGTATGAGTTAAGCGAAGCGAACGTGGCGGCAACAGAATTTTTTAGCAGCTTCTTTTTTAAAGAATCGGGAACAAGCTTTTGCAACGCATCATAAGACTCCCATGAAAGAACTTCAGAATTCGGTTGAGATAAACTTAAATGCTCTGCTAACAGCTTTAATGCAACTTCCTGTTTTGTCTCTCTTGAATTGATGATGGATAAGAGATTATCAAACGCATTGCTTGTAGAAAAATAATCGGCTTTGTTAGAACCATTCAATGTATAACCAGACGCGATGCCTGTATAGACAACAGTTTCAGAAGAAAAAACTTTCTTCTCATTTCTTGTAAAATAATAAACAGAAAGTGCCAGTGCAAGAGGAATAAGCACCAGCAATTTCCAGTTCTTAAGAATCAGTTTTATAAAGTGGAGTAAGCTCATCTTAACAGGTTAATTAAATTTGATAATTTAACTCCAGTATAATTTTCAAGCTGCAGATAAGCTGTTTGAAATCTGTTTACATCAGTCTCAAATTCTATGGATGCTTTTGCATAGATGTCTTGTATCCGTGAAAGCTCCGACACTGCAACATCACTCTGCATAAATTGTTTTTGCGTCATTTGATAATTCACAAGAGCACCTTGTTTTGCTTCGCTTGCAACGCGAACAAGATTATGCGCAAGCTTTAGCTCCTGATAAATTCTAATCACTTCCTGCGTTATATATTGTGCAGCTCCATCCTTTTCGCTCTCTGCCATTTTCACTTGATACTGGCTCGCTTTTATCGCATGCTTTCTTGTGAAGACAAGACTTAAAGGCATTTGAATTCCTGCGCCAACATTGTAATAATTCGATTGTGATAAAGTGATGCTGCTTAAAGCACCTGAAGTAACATTGCCTGTTGTGCCATAATTATAAGATGAAAAAAGTTGAAAGGCGCTCCAGATATTTTTCTTTGCAACCTGCAAATTTTCTTTTGCAAGACCAACACTGTTATCAACTCTGTTTACTTCGGGGTTGTGCCTGATGGCAGAATCAATAAGAACCGGAAGAAGAATGTCCTCGTTTAATATGTTTGAAAACACCGAATCGAGCGCGGAAATATGCGTACTCGGCGCAACATGCGCCACTGGTGTAACCTGTGCTGATGTTTGTTGAGCCGTAAAAAACAAGATAGCAACTACGGTTATTTTCAAGGATAATTTGGAAATCATTTTTAAACATTTTCTTGTTGAAATAATGCGGGTAACGTTTTAAATATTAATCGTAAATCGTTTAAGAAACTATGATTTTCTGCATAAGTATTATCAAGCATCAGGCGTTCTTCTTCGGACATATCACCTTTCTTGCCGCGCTTTTCTACCTGCCATAAACCTGTGATGCCTGCAGGTGCGATAAAACGTGCAGCATATTTATCTGTTGTTAATTTTTCGGCCTCATAAAGCGGTAAAGGACGGTTGCCAACGATGCTCATATCACCAATTAAAACATTTACCAATTGAGGTAATTCATCAATGCTGGTATTTCTCAAAAACTTGCCCACTTTGGTAATGCGCGGGTCATCTTTTATTTTAATGAATGCAGCGCCTTCTGCTGCTTTTTTTGTTTGAGCATATTGGCGTTCGCACCAAGTATTTTTATCAGCGTACAAAGGCATTTGACATTTAGTGCCTTTATGCAAGCAATGCGTACACAATTGAAAGCCTGATGCAGACTGCGTTTCAGCAGATGATGCAGCATATTGATTAAGATGTTTCAAATCTTTCAAACGCTTATCTGCATTGGTGTACATCGAGCGGAATTTGAAAAACTTAAATATTTTATACCCGGTTCCAACACGCAACGAATAGTAAAATGCGGGCCCCTTCGATTCAAGTTTTATCAAAAGAATTATCAAAAGAAACAGTGGCGATAATACCAACAACGCAAGAGATGAGAAAACAATATCAAACAATCTTTTTGCTGCAGGAAGCTTATACACATGTTGAACTTGCGCCTTCGAAGCTTTGCTCAACAAATGGCTGTGCTCTATAATAAACTTTAATCTTACAGGCAATGAATGTGGAGCAGTTTCATACAAGAATACATCGGTAATGCCAGCTTTTAAAGCAACGTTTTTCAGATTCTCATTCAAGTTGTCTGTTACAATAAAGAAGGGTACATTCTCAAATTTTTTCTTCTGCAACGTTTGAAAAAGTGATATGCCGGATGTTCCAATTATCTCCGATCTTGAAACGATCGCGGCAATATTCAGTTTATGTTTCGCCCATTTTGAGCTTAGGTCAATACCATTTTTAAACTGCATGATTGAATACTCATTTTTCAATGCAGCCTTCAGTAATTGCATTAGTTCGCCACTGGCATCAACCAATGCTATTACTTTAACGTTCTCTGGTATGTGAGCGCTCTCCATTGTATAATTAACTCATTACAATTTTGCCTGCTCGTTTTAAGTTTATTTTTACTCTTGCTTCAAGTTCACGAGGGTTAAATGGCTTTACAAGAAAATCATCTGCGCCAGCTTCAAGAAATTTTATCCTCGTTTCCGTGTTGTCTTCGCAAGACAGCATGATAACAGGAATTGAACTAAAGAAGCCGCTATTTTTTATTTGCTGAAGAAACTGGAGACCGTTAAGTTTTGGCATATTAATGTCAGAGACGATAGCATCAGGAATATTGCCATCCTGCAAATATGCAAAAGCATCTATGCCGTTATCAAATAAAACCGGAGTAAAGCTTTCGCTTAAGCAATGTGCGAGAATACCCTGCATGTACAAGTCATCCTCAATAATTAAAATCGAAGGAAGATGTTCTTTAGCTGCACTCATGATATTGGATTTATTTTTTCGGGGTTTGGTTGTGCACGTCAGCCCGGTTTATTCAAAGGCTTTTATACCTTCTAAAAACATTTGCAAAACTTATGATAAACATTTTTCCACCGAAGAAAAATCAATTAAATAAAAATTAGAATATTAAAGTTGTTTAACTATTATTTTATAATAGGTATTTATTCGTAAGATTTTTTGGGGACGAACTGTGGTTTTTATGGCATCGCCGGTTGTGTCACTCACTTAAGCGTTCTTTTTTCAATTGAGCAGCAGCGTTCATTATTTTACGTCGTTTCTGGGTGGGACAAGAGATACTTGTGGAACAAAACTTCTATCGTCATACGAGTACCATAAGTTCCACGAAAAAATCAAGCAATCACCATCATGCCGCAATTTTTATCGCCTCTTTTTAGCCGTTCAACGATAAAAAGAATACAACTGCCGACGCTTAACCTTTAAAAAAATATTCTTAGTGTAGTATGCATTGAATTAAGTGAAACTGTCGCACCTTAATTTACTCTGTTTCACTATTGTAAAGTCCAATAAAATTTATTTACTATGACACTCTTTGAATTCGGCAAATTAACCACACACGAGCAGTTTGTAGCATTATGGGATCATGGCAAACATTTAGGTTATAGGAAAGAAGGTGATTATTACTTTGCTTTTTATCAACTGCAGGAACTTTATCTGGAATTAAAATACAATTCGGTTACAAGGACTGTTGAGGGTTACAAGGGATATACTAATCCTAATGTAGAATAGCAACTGCAAATTTTATAATAACTCCACTCTTTAGTTGGATTATCAATAATCAATTTCTTCAACGTTGATAAATAAAAAGATACTACCGGCAATAAATGCCAAGTAAAATAAAAGCAACGATTTAACCGCGGAAGAAATGTTTCTTACATCAACACATCAACTGCTTTGTTATATAAGATTTCAGGGGAAGAGATGCAACAGATTGGTTAAACTTAAATTCGGCATAAACAGGACAATGGTCGCTGTGTTGTACATCAGGATAAATTTTTGCACTCACTAAGCTGTTTTTCAAATTCTCTGTAATGCAGATATAGTCTATTCTCCAGCCTTTGTTTTGCAGCCGAACTGTTGGGAAACGTCTGCTCCACCATGAATAACTATGCGCTTTATCCGGATTGAGGAAACGAAAAGTATCAATATAGCCATACGATAGAAACTTATCCATCCACGAACGCTCTTCCGGCAAAAAGCCTGATGTTTTCTTGTTGCCTTTTGGATCATGAATATCAATTTCACGATAAGCAATGTTGTAATCACCACAAATGATAAGTTTATCTCGTTGTTTTCTGAGCTCATTTAGAAAATCCAAAAATTCATTCAACCATTGATATTTATATGTCTGCCGTTCTTCACCGCTTGTGCCTGAAGGATAATAAGCATTAATGATGCTTACATCTTCGATGTCAATTCGCAAAACTCTTCCTTCAAAATCGCTTTGTTCAATATTACTTCCATACACAACATTATCAGGTTGTATCTTGGTGAGTATTGATACACCACTATAACCCTTCTTTTGAGCGGAGAACCAATAACTGCTGAATCCGAACTCAACAATTTTATTGCAGTCAATATCTTTTTTTGTTGCTTTTATTTCTTGCAGACAAATAATATCAGCAGGGTCTGTTTTAAGCCAGTCAACAAATCCTTTATTACAAGCTGAGCGAAGTCCGTTTACGTTGTAGGAAATAATGCGCATAGTAATGCAATATAGAATGGAAAACTTAAACGATGTGCAATTGGCAACGCTGCAATAATAATTGTTTACCAAACATAAGTGGCAACGGAACCTCCATTTAAAGCGGCAGCAGCAACTTTACCATTGCACTTTATGTTAAACTTTTGAACAGATTTACTTTCGTTGTAAACGATTAAAACCTTTTTTCCATCTGGAGTTTTAAACGCAACATTATGCAACATTGGTGGAACTGTTGAAGCGATGCGTACAGAACCAGGTCGTACAAATTTTGAAGCATGCGCAATAATATAGTAAGCTGGATTGCGTGTAACATTATCGCCATCTATTGTAACGGCACCAAGGCAGCTTGTACAGCCACCTCTATCGGTGTGGGGTTGATATTGAGGATTGCTGGAAAGATTCCATTCAAGCACTGTTTTGCACCAATTGCGAGGTGCGCCAATGATAAGCGTTTTTACATGCCATGCAAGATCGTTTGGAAAATCGCCCGGTGCGCCAACCCATTGTTCGGTAAAATAAAGATTCTTTTCAGGATGCGCATTGTGTAGATAAGTTAACGTATCAATGCTTCCTGCGTACAAATGAAATGCAGAACCATCCACATATTTTGCAGCTTCGGGGTCATTTAAAATCGTGAGCGGATAATCTGGTCTGTCTGCATTATGATCATACAAAATAATTTTTGTATCAATATTGTTTGTTTTAAATGCAGGACCCAAACTTTGTTTAATAAAAGCAGCTTGTTCTTCGGGCAACATTAACATGCTTGGGTTATTACCCGGATGCAGCGGCTCGTTTTGAATAGTAATGGCATCAATTCTTATACCTTCTGCTTTCATGCCTTGTATATACTTCACAAAATATTTTGCATAAGCGTTGTACCATTCAGGATTTAAACTGCCACCTCTTGTATCGTTGTTTGTCTTCATCCATGTTGGTGGTGACCATGGCGAGCCAAGTATTTTTATGTCGGGGTTAATCGTAAGAATTTGTTTTAGCACCGGAATTACTTCTGCCTTATCAGGTTCAAGAGTAAACTTTTGCATATCAGGATCCGTTTCTCCAGGTGGAAGATCATCATAAGAATAAACATGATCATTAAGATCGGAGGCACCAATGCTTACTCGCAAATAACTTACACCAATATTATTATCGTCTGTTAAAAATATTTCTTTCAATAAAGCAGCTCTTGCCGTTTCGCTCACTTGCATTAGATGTTGTGCGCTGCCTCCGGTAAGCGTATAGCCAAAACCGTCCATTGTTTGAAATGTTTGCTTTTCATCTATATCAATAACGGGATTTTCAGCAGTGTGCTCGTCAAAAGAAATACCACCGTTTTGTTTTGAAAACAGAGCTGATTTATCAGGATTGGTAAGCCAAACGTCTCCGCTGAATGCTGAAGCTGGAACGGAAGCGATGGTTTTATTATGACAGTGAATGTTTGATGTAAGCAATGTGAAAATAAAATAGAAGGGCAGCAACATGTGTTTACAGTTTGTTTGCATGTTCGAATGTAGCAATTTTTATCTCAAAGAAACTAAAGGTGCAGGCTTGAGTTTACGATGTTTCCTTTCTGTAAAAGACTTGGTTCTATGGTTTCTTTTGAGCAAGACTGTTTAAACAAAAGCCGGTAATACAAAGCATTGCAGTGATTATTTTTTGGTCGTATAACGATTGTTGGATTTTGATTAATATCTTGAATCATTGTGAGATAGTCTGTGAGTGTACAGACACCTTATTATTCCCGTTCTCAAACTCTTGATCCCAAAATAATCGGGATTTCGTGTTGCTCACTCTGTTCGCAATGACTCAACCGGATTCGCAATCGCTGCCTTTATTGATTGAAAGCTTACCGTTATTAAAGCAATTGCAATAATTGCAATAAATGGCAGTACGAAATATGTCCAATGCAAATCAATGCGGAAGGCGTAACTCTGTAACCAATTGCTTGTACTGAACCATGCGATGGGTGTTGCAATTACAAAAGCTATAACGAGCAATGACACAAACTCTTTGAAAAGTAAGTTTACAATGTTTGTAACCGAAGCGCCCAACACTTTGCGTATGCCGATTTCTTTTGTTCGTTGCAATGTTGTGAACGATGCAAGACCAAATAACCCCAGACATGCAACCAATATTGCCAGACTTGTAAACAGGGTGAACACCTGACCAAAACGTTGATCTGCTTTATATTGCTCGTCAAAATGGTCATCGAGGAAAAAATATTCAAATGTATTGCCCGGGAAAAATTTGCTCCATTCTGCTTTTACAGCACTGATTGTTTTGCTTGCATTTGCTGCACTTGTTTTAATAGAAATGCTTCCATTCACATCAGGTATCAAACGAAGTATAAGTGGCTCATAAGCTTCGCGTAAAGACTGCTGATGAAAATTTTCTGTTACACCTTCAATAGTATATTGATCTCCCCAGAAATCAATTTTTTTACCAAGCGCATCTTCAGGTTTTGTAAAACCCAATTGCTCAATTCCTTTTTTATTGAAAATAACAGAATGTTTATCTGAACCAAATTCTTTTGAAAAAGGACGACCTGCAATTAATTTTAATCCATACGTGTTGATGTAATCATAATCTACTCCAATTACACGGTATTGTTTTGATTTAGACTCATCCTCACCTACAAGCTTTATCCCGCCTGCGTTCCAGCCAACAGGCTCGCCGGGAATACTTGTAGAAACGGTTATATTTTTGATAGAAGATTGTCGCTGTAACTCTTGTTTAAACGCAGTAATCTTTTGTAAAAAAGTAGAATCAATACCAACAATCGGCGGCGGAATAACCAGCGTTTGGTCTATGTTAAGTCCCAATGATTGCTTGCGCATATATTGTATTTGCTGATAAACTGTTACCGTACCAATCAGCAAAAACAACGAAGCAGCAAATTGAAACACAACCAAAGATTTTCTTAGCACTGCACTTTGTTTTGTACCACCCATTTTTCCTTTCAATACATCAATAGGTTTAAAACCTGATAATACAAATGCGGGATATAATCCGGAGAAAAATACACCAACTAAAAACAATGAAATCAACCCAAGCCAAAAATTTTGTTGAGCAAATAATGAGAAAGATAATTGTTGACCGGAAAGTTGATTGAATCCGGGAATGGCAATTAAGACTATCGCGATTGCAAGTACCAGTGCAAAGCCATTGAGCACTGCAGATTCGGAAAGAAATTGAGTGATGAGTTGCTTTCGTTGCGAGCCTACTGCTTTGCGCACACCAACTTCTCTTGCTCTTGTAATGGCACGTGCCGTTGCAAGATTGATATAGTTAACCCATGCAATCACTACAATAAAAAATGCGATACCC
>Ga0081539_10002208_pt1 | contig 28464 bp, 23 predicted proteins | sample TabmetS4T2R2_FD_71023 | JGI IMG/M metagenome (GOLD analysis project Ga0081539, IMG submission 71023) | Tabebuia heterophylla rhizosphere microbial communities from the University of Puerto Rico - S4T2R2 | ecosystem: Host-associated > Plants > Roots > Rhizosphere ... | reverse complement strand
CCGAGGTTCCTTGAAATGGTTTGGGGCAAATTGTCCCTCCCTCGAGTTGGTGGGAGAAAAACGCCGCCAGAATACCATAAGGCAGGACCAGACATGGCGGTATCTAAACTCCGCAACTTAAACGGATGATCTCTAGAAGCGCGCTTATTTGGCTTTCACGTAAGGAAGGCCTCAAGGAATTTGCCACTCGTTTTGGATTTTTCAAGAAACTCACCACTCGTTTCGTAGCCGGCGAAACAATCGACGACGCGATTAGCTACATTCGCCAGATCAACGCCGAAAACTGCACTGCGTCGTTCGATCATTTGAACGAGTCAGTCGGTTCGGAAGCGGAAGCCGAAGCGGAAGTAACCGAGTATCTGAACATCCTCGCGAAAATTACCGACACGGGTATCCGCTCGAACGTTTCGATCAAGCTGACGCAGTTCGGACTCGGACTCGATCCCGAACTTGCCTATCGCAACGCTCGCCGCGTCGTCGAAGACGCGCGCCGCCGCGGCAACTTCGTGCGCGTCGACATGGAAGACTCGAACGTCACGCAAATCACGATCGACATCTTCCGGCGCCTTCGCGAAGAGTTCGAGCTCAACGACGTCGGGATCGTTTTGCAGTCGTACCTGCGCCGCACTTATGCCGACGCGCAGGGGTTGGTGAAACTTCCGGCGCGCATTCGCATCTGCAAAGGCGCTTACAACGAACCGCCGGAAGTGGCTTTTCCGGACAAGAAAGACGTCGACGCGAACTACGTGAAGGTGATGCAGCTACTGCTTTCGAGCGGGACGTATCACGGCATCGCCACGCACGATCCAAAAATGATCGACGCCACCATCGAGTTCGCGCAGCGCGAAGGCATTGGCAAAGAGAAGTTTGAGTTTCAAATGCTCTTCGGCATCCGCCGCGATCTGCAACGACAGCTCGCGCGCGACGGCTACAACGTCAGAATCTATGTTCCGTACGGAAAACACTGGTATCCTTACTTCATGCGAAGGCTTGCAGAACGCCCGGCGAATGTCTGGTTCGTTTTGAAGAACGTGGTGAAGGGATGAACGATTGGTTCTGGATTTTGTGGAGCATTCTGGGCGCGATACTCATCGTCGCCGAAATCTTCACGACCGGGTTTGTGCTGCTCTGGTTCGGTATCGGCGCGCTTGCCGCCGCACTCGCCGGTTTCATCGGCATCGACAGTCTGGTGATTCAGTTCATGATCTTCGCCGTCGTTTCGATCAGCCTGACGGCCGCGTCGCGCACGATCTTCATCAACTACTTTTCGCGTGAAAAGACGGGCCAATCGTTACGCAGCGGCGTCGATGCGCTGCCGGGAAAGATCGGCACCGTTGTTTCGTCAAGCAAAGGCGCGTTGCAGGAAGGCGCGGTGAAAGTTTTCGGCTCGACCTGGACCGCGTATCCTGCCGCCGGCGAGCCCCCGTTGGAAGCCGGCGAAAGAGTTTGTGTGGAGAGCGTCGAAGGCGCGTCGATTTACGTGCGGCGTATGGGCGCAGAGCCTGATTGGCGGCCGAAGACCCTGCCGGAATGATCGGGTTTTATCCCCGCCACCGGATTCACGCTAGCGGCTAGTGAGGCTCGGTGTCGGCTTCGTAGTTGTCGTCGAGAGTTTTGTCTTCTTCGAGCGGTGGTAACTCGATGGTGATGCGGTCGGTGGCGGGTTCTTCCAGGTCGTCGCCCTGAAAGCGCGCCAGCACGACCGTAATGTTGTCTTCGCCGCCACGATTGTTTGCTTCGTCAATCAACGCGTCGCACGCCTTCGCCAAGTCGTTTTGGCTGTTCACGACGATTTGCTGAATATCTTCCGCGCGCAGTTTTCCTGACAACCCGTCGCTACAGAGCAGCAGCACGTCGCCTTGACGCAAATGAATCCTGCCGGTAACGGGTGCGACTTCGCTCTGCGCGCCGAGGGCCTGCAGGATCACGTTGCGAAACATGTGCGTCTCCGCTTCGGATTCACTGATCTGGCCGACGTCGACGAGTTGCTGGACCAGCGACTGATCCTTCGTGGCGAGCCGGATGTGCTCTTTGCGAATGACGTAACCACGACTATCGCCGACTTGCACGAGATCGAGATTGTCACCGCGGATGGCGGCGCCGGTGAACGTCGCACCCATGCCCGCGCAACGTGAATCTTCCTGGCTCTTCTGATGGATGGCGAGGTTCGCGTAGTGAGTCGCATTTTTCAGACACTCGACGAGGTCCAACTCCGGATCGCACGCCTCACCTTCGGTGCCGAGCATCATCTCGCGCACAGAATCGACCGCCATGCGGCTGGCGACGTCGCCGGCGAGTGCTCCGCCCATTCCGTCGGACACGACGAGCACGAGTCCTTTGTCGCCGAGAGTGAAACGCGTCAGTTTTTCCGGCGGGATGGCGCCGTCAGCGCCGGTCCAGGTTTGCTCCGTCGACAGATCGAGGACGAGAAAATTGTCTTCGTTGCCACGTCGCACCCGGCCAACGTCTGATTTGGCATATAAATCTACGATCATAAGGAGAGCGTGTAATTAAAATAGGGAGCGAATTAAAGGTTGAGAACGGCCAATTGTAACCTCAAATTAAACTTTGTCCAGCGCTTGATCCAGATCCGCGATGATGTCGTCGGTGTCTTCGATGCCGACCGAAATTCTGACCAGACCATCCGTGATTCCGAGCCGGTCGCGTTTGCCTGCGTCCACCGACGCGTGGGTCATCGTCGCCGGGTGTGAAATCAGTGTCTCAACCCCGCCCAGGCTCTCCGCGAGCGTGCACAGTTTGACTGACTCGAGCACCTTGCTCGCGGCCGCCAAAGAGCCCACGTCAAAAGCAACCATGCCGCCAAAGCCGCGCTGCTGCTTGCGCGCGAGTGCGTGCTGCGGATGCGACGCCGAGCCGGGATAATAAACTCGCTGGACCTTCGGATGCTCCTCTAAAAATGCCGCCACCGCGCGGCCTGACTTGTCGTGCTGTTCCATTCGTAACGCGAGCGTCTTCGTGCCGCGCATCACGAGCCACGAATCAAACGGCGAGAGAATCGCGCCCGCGCTGTTTTGCACAAACCCGATCCAGTTCGCGTCTTCTTCATCGTTTAGAACGACGATACCGCCGACGCCGTCGGAATGACCGTTGAGATACTTCGTTGTCGAGTGGACGACGATGTCGACGCCGAATTCGAGCGGCCGTTGCAGGTAAGGCGACATGAACGTGTTGTCGCAAACAACGCGCGCGCCGGCGCGATGCGCGATCTCGCTGACCTCTTTCATATCCGTGACGATCATGATGGGATTCGTCGGCGTCTCGATGAAGACCATCTTAGTGTTGGGTCTGATCGCCGCTTCGACGTTCAGCGGCTCTGACGTGTCGACGAAGTCAAACTCGACGTTGTAGTTCGCGAGAATACGGGTGAAGAGTCGCGCGGTGCCGCCGTAAGTGTTATCGGAAACGATGACGTGTTCGCCGGCTTTCACCAGGCGCAGCGTGGCATCGATCGCGGCCATGCCTGAAGCGAACGCGAAGCCGAAGCGGGCGCCTTCGAGCGCGGCGACGTTGCGTTCGACGGCGGAGCGCGTCGGGTTTTGGGTGCGCGCGTACTCGTAGCCTTTATTCTTCCCGATCGCTTCCTGCGCGTAAGTCGACGTTTGATAAATCGGAACGGTCACTGATCCGGTGGCTTCGTCAGGTTCTGAACCGGTGTGAATAGCTGTCGTTGCAAATCCCATAAAATTTATCCGTCAAAAATTCCCTGGCTGCGGTAGCGTTCCGCGCCGTCGGGGAAAACTGTCACCACGCGTTTGCCTGGGCCTAACCGTTCCGCGATCTTGTACGCCGCTGCCGCCGCCGCGCCCGTCGACCAGCCGCCGAGCAGTCCTTCGAGCCGCGCGATCTTTTTCAAAGCCGCGCAGACTTCGTCGTCCAGCACCATCAGGATCTCGTCGGCTAATGATCGATCAAAGATCTTCGGAATGAAATCCTTTTGCCCGATGCCTTCGACTTTCTTCGGTCCCGGTGGCCCACCACCGTAAATCGATCCTTCGGGTTCAACCAAAACGCACAGGACGTTTGGGTTGTGTTTCCTGACCGCGCGGCTGACGCCGCAGAAAGTTCCGGAAGTGCCGGCGCCGATCACCACTGCGTCGACGGCTCCGTTCATCTGTTCGACAATTTCGCGGCCCGTGGTGTGTTCATGAAAACACGGGTTCGCCGTATTCTCAAATTGCTGTGGGATGAAGCTGCCGTCGATGTCGGCTGCGAGTTCGTGCGCACGGTCGATCGCGCCCTTCATCCCCGCTTCGCACGGCACGTATTCGATCTCGCCGCCGAGCACTTCAATGAGCTTCATCTTCTCTTCCGCGAAACCGCGCGGGACGCAGAGAATAACACGGTAACCACGAGCAGCTCCCACCAGCGCCAGCCCGATGCCGGTGTTTCCCGCGGTCGGCTCAATGATCGTACCGCCGGGTTGCAGTAAACCCTTTTCTTCGGCGTCGAGAATCATGCCGAGAGCAGCGCGGTCTTTCACAGAGCCGCCGGGATTGAGCCATTCGATTTTCGCGTAAACGTCAGCGAGAGGGGGTTGAACGAAACGCGCGAGATGCAGAAGAGGAGTCTGGCCTATCAGGTCGAGAATGCTTTCTGCGATGCCAATCGACATTCGTTTCGGATGGTAGCTTGCGGCTGAGTGAGTCGTCAAACTAGTACTGGATCAGGCTGCCTTCGCGTTTGGCGCGTTTGACGGCGCGGCCGAAAACCCACAACGAAAAGGGAAGTAGGACAGCGAGAAAGCACACGAGCGTCAGCAACGGTGAAGTGACTTCGCTAAAGCCGTGTCCTTCTATTAGCACCTGGCGAATGCCGTCGAGCCCGTACGTCGCGGGCAGCAGCAGGGAGATGCTGCCGAGTTTTGGTCCCGCGTATTCGCGGAGTAATTGCGTCGGGAAGAAGACGCCGGAGAAAAGTGCTGAGCCGGCGCCGAGAAAGATGCCGAACGGATCGCCGCGTTTGAAAACCATCGCGAAGCTGGCAGAGAGAATTCCCAAACAAGCGAGCACGACCGTCGTGAGCAGGAGAAAGACGACGGCGAGAAAGAAGCTGCCGCGATAGTGAACGCCGAAGAAGACGCGGCCGAAGAAAAGATACAGAAACGAGAAGAAGGTCGTTTCGAGAAAGTCCCAGGCGGAGCTGGCGACGATCACGGTCGGGAGATTGATCGGAGTCAGCAGCACGCTTTCGAGCGTACCCTGCATCTGTTCCTGGCGGATCGAGTTGGCGAGACTGGAGAACCCGGTCATGAAGTAATTGAGCACGGCGAGTCCGGTGAGCCACGAGGCGAGTGGATCGCGCCATTGCGAGTATTGCGGGTCAGTGAAGCCGGCGAAGATCTTGGAGATAAAAAAGAGCGTCGTCACCACCGCCAGCACCGAAACGATGCGCAGGAAGAACTGCATCCGATAACTCACGAACAAGCGGAAGTCGCGCGCGACGAAGGCGAAGATTCGACGTGGCAGCAGTCGTAGTCCGTTCATTGACTCTGTTTTATCCCTCTGATTCGGCTTCACCTTTGGACTCGTACAACTCGAGCGCGTCCAGCAAAGATCCCCTTTCTACCTCGACGTCGAGTATGCGCGCGCCGCGCTTTTGCAGGTCGCGCAGTCTTTCGTCGAGTTGGTTATCGCCGGACCGACGGGTGAAGGAGATTGTTTCGCTGGCTGCGGCGCCATTAAGACCAGATACCGTCACATGAACTTGCTCAGTTTTCGAAGTGAGACTGCGCAAATGCTGCGGCGTGTCGATCGCGCGGATGCGCCCGCGACTGATGATGGCCACGCGTTCGCAAAGCGTCTCCACTTCCGCGAGGTTGTGCGACGTGAGCAGTATCGTCACCGGTGGATCCTGCTGCGCCAGCGAACGAATCAACTCGCGCATGCGCGCCGCCGCCAGCGGATCGAGCGAACGCGTCGGCTCGTCGAGCAGCAACACGGGCGGCTGCGACAACAACGCTCGTGCTACGGCGAGTCGTTGCTTGTTCCCCGTCGACATCTCACCAAACCGTCGCCGCGCGACCTCGTCCAATTCCAACTTCGCAAACAGCTCTTTGATTCGCAGCTTCGCCGTGCGATCGCTGAGACCGTGCAGACGCGCGAAGAACATCAGGTTTTGTTCGGCGGTGAGCCGCCAGTAGAAGCTGCGCTCTTCGGCAGTGGCCAGACCGATCTGACGTCGCACCTGCTCGTCCTGCCGTACGGTGTCGTCACCACGCACGGACACGCTGCCCGTAGTCGGCTGGACCAAAGTGGCGACGATCTTCGTGAGCGTCGTCTTGCCCGCACCGTTTCGTCCGATCAGGCCGAAGATGTCTCCGGTGTAGACGTCGAACGAAACGTCGCGCAAGGCTTCGACCAGTTCCTTCACCGGCCGTCGCAAGAACGCGCGCAGACGGCGAAACGGCGAGGGATAGGTCTTGGATAGATTGCGGATGGAGATGGCGGCTTCCGGCACGTTTGTCACCGCGCGCGTTGTCGAGGATCGAGATGTTCGCGCAAGCCGTCGCCGATGAAGTTGAAGGCCAGCACGGTCAGGGCGATGGCGATGCCGGGGAAGATGAGTGCGTGCGGTGCGGCTTGGAGCGTCGAGAGATCGCGCGCCTCTTCGATCATCACGCCCCACGAAGGCGCCGGCGGCGGCACGCCGAGACCGAGAAACGACAACGATGCTTCCGAGAGCACGGCGCCCGCCATGCCGAGGCTCGCTTGCACGATCAGCGGTTGAATCGCGTTCGGCAGGATGTGTACAAGCAGGATGCGCATGTCGCTCGCGCCAAGGGCGCGCGCGGCCTGCACGAAGTCGTACTCGCGAACTTTCAGCACCTGGCCGCGAATGAGCCGCGCGTAACCAACCCAGCCAATGATGCACAGCGCCAGAATCAATTTGTTCAATCCTGCGCCAAGAAAGGCAACCATCGCGATCGCCAGCAGCAAACCCGGAAACGCGAGAAACACGTTGAAGACATAGCCCGAAACGAAACGATCGACCCAACCACCGTAGTAGCCGGCGATCGCTCCGAGCATCGTACCCACCACGGCGGAGACAAGGACGACGATGATGCCGACCTGCAGCGAAATGCGCGCGCCGAAAACCACGCGCGAGAAGATGTCGCGGCCGGTCGAATCGGTGCCGAACCAGTGCGCGGCCGACGGCGGCAGGTAACGAATCGAAAGGTCCGTCGCGCCGACGTCGTAAGGCGCAATCCACGGCGCAAACAACGCCACCACGACCAGCACCACGACGATTACCAGTCCGATAATTGTGAGCCGGTTCATCTACGAGACTCGAATGCGCGGATCCAGCCAGCGATAGACCATGTCCGTGAGCAGGTTCGCGATGATGTAGGTCATGCTGATCACGAGCACGCAGCCCTGCACGACGCGATAGTCGCGTTTGCCGATCCCGTCCTCAACGAGCAACAAGCCGAGGCCGGGCCAGCCGAAGATCTTTTCGGTGATGATTGCGCCCGCCAAGAGAATTCCGAGCTGTAAACCGAGAATCGTCACGACGGGAATGAGGCCGTTCTTCAAGACGTGTTTGTAGACAACCGTGCGCTCGCTCAAGCCTTTCGCGCGCGCGGTGCGCACGTAATCCTCGCCCAGTTCCTCAATCACCGACGAACGCACCATGCGCGTCAGAATCGCGGAGAGCGCAGCGCCGAGCGTGAACGCGGGCAGGATGATGTCGCTCCAGTCGAAGCGTCCCGACGGCGCGAGCAGGCGAAGTTTGACCGCGAAGATGTACACGAGCATCGGTCCGATCACGAAACTGGGCAGACTGATGCCGAGCAGTGCGATTACGGAAGCGATGTTGTCGATGACTGTGCCGCGGTGTGTGCCGGCGATGACGCCGAGTGGAATCGCAATCAGAACCGCCACCAGCATCGCGCAGATCGCGAGCTCGATGGTGGCGGGATAACGTTCGAGAATGAGTTCGCTGACGGGACGATCGTTGCGAAACGAAAGACCCATGTCGCCGTGGAGCAAGGCGCGCCAGTAGTCGGTGTAGCGATTATCGGCGCCGTGCCAGACGAAGTGGCGCTCGCCTTTGTCATCCTGGGGAAACGAGAAGAAGAACGGCGGACGATCGAGCCCGTGCTTTTCGCGAAACTGCGCGAACTGTTCCGGCGTCGCTTGTTCGCCGAGAACGGCAACAGCCGGATCGCCCGGCACGAGTTCGATCAGAAGTGTTACGAGAGAGACGACGGTCCAAACAACCAGCAGCAGAATAAGTACGCGTCTGAGGATCCCGAAGACCCGGTACCGAAGGTTGGTTCGCACGTTGGCGAATCATGCAACACAAAGAGGCACAAGACAAGACTGCATCACGAAAAGGCACAAGACAGGACACAAAAAGGCACAAGAAGCACCAGAGTAAAGAGAGTTAAGGAACTTCCTCTTCTAACCTGTCTTGTGCTTCTTGTGCCTTTTTGTGGCTTTGTCCTTCTTTGCGATGCAAAAACGTAGCCCGAGGTACGATTCGAATACTCGCACAGCCCCGACAACCGCGCGCTTACCAAACCGCACCCCGTGACTACGTATCTGGTTGCAAAGTTCAATGAACGCTGCAACCAATCCGAAAAATCATTCCGACCGACGGGCCAAATCATTCCGGCCGATGGCCCAAGTGCAAAGCCGCTATCCCGCCGGTCAGGTTCTCAAACTGAACCTGGTCAAACCCTGCCCGTTTCATCAGGAGCGAGAGTTGTTCCTGGTCCGGAAACTTCTGCACCGACGCGGGCAGGTAACTGTACGCGTAAGGCGAACCACTGATGAGACCACCCATCAACGGCAGCACCTTCGTGAAGTACAGACCAAACACCGGCCGCAGCATCGCATTCGCGGGTCTTGAAAACTCGAGCACTGCCACCCAGCCACCCGGCTTCAACACCCTTCGCAGTTCTGCCAAACCACCCTCAACACTTGCGAGGTTACGTAACCCGAACGCAATCGTCACCGCTTCAAACGAGCCGTCCCTGAACGGCAAGGCCAACGCATCACCTTCAATCAAAGGTATTCGCTGCGCGGTCTTGTTCGCGGCGATCTGCAACATCGGTCGACAAAAGTCGGTCCCGACAACTCTTGCTCCTGTGTTTTCAAACAACGTGAGGGCCAAATCGCCCGTGCCACAGGCAACGTCGAGCACGCGCGCATTGCCCGAAATTTTGTCGCGCACTCTCGCTGCCACGATCCGGCGCCAACGCTTGTCGACGTTGCCGGAAAGCAAGTGGTTCAAAAGATCGTACCGCTTCGCGATTCCCGAAAACATTTCGCGAACGCGTCCCGCATGTTCATTTGCGGCGTTCGTACGGTCAGGCACAGTTAAACGAAATCTCGTGCGGGTTTGGTTGCAAGACGCTTGCGAACACTTTGTGATTACCTGGGGTTCGAATTAGTCGCTGGTTTCGCCGGCGGTTTTGGTGAAGGAGCCGGCACCGCAATTTCACCGAGCACTTCGTATTGCACATGTCCCTGTAAGGCGGCTTTAAGTTGTTCAGTTTCACCAGCAACGACGGAAGCAACGGGTGCGTCTTTGAAGAGTCGCGTCGCCACGCGCTGCACGTCCGAGGCGGTGACCGCTCGCAACAGCGCAGGCTGATCTTGTACGGCATTGAGACGATAAGTGTCGGCATCGAGCCACGGATCGGGAAGCATTTCTGATTTGCTGCCGGTGACAGCAGCTTCGTTAACCAGTTCCGACTTTGCTCGCTCGAGTTCAGCGGCAGTTGCCGGAGTCGTGACGAGCGACTCGATCACTTTGTGCGCGTTTGCCAGCGCATCCACCGCCTTTTCGGTGCTGACCGCCGCGCCCATCACAAACGAGCCGGGCAAAACGTGCGCGTCGCTGCGCGCGAACACCGGTTGATTTGTTAGCTCAGGGGAGAGCGCTTGCCAGCGCTGCTGGGCTACACGCGCTATCACTATCGAAGCCGCGAAGTCTGAATCCGAACGCGCCAGACCGCGCACCGCCAGCCGGACTTCCGTCGTTGGGCCAGGAACGTTGACGATCAGTGTACGCGGATCCGGAGCTTTCGGCTGTTGAAAGGTGGTGGGCACGATCTTTTCGCTCTTGCGCCACGGGCCGAGTAGTTGTCGCACGGTTCGCAGCGCGCGAGCTTTGGTTACCCCGCCGACGATCGTCAGGGTTGCGTTGTTGGAATTCAGAAAACGTTCGTGCGCCAGCATCAGGTCGGCGCGGTCGATGCGCTTGAGATCTTCCGGAGTGCCGCCGGCGAGACGACCGTACGGGAAATCATCGAACAGCCGGCGCGCGATCGCTCGATCGGCAACCATCGCCGGCGAGATGGTCACATCGCGCAGGCTCTTGATGCGCGCGTCCCGAATCCGGGTGACGACTTCGGGCGAGAATTGCGTCGACAGCAAGCCGTTTCGCAGCACTGAAATCACCTGCTCGAACTCAGCCGCCTTGCCAACCATCGTAATCGTGAGCGAATCGTAGTTGACGCTGACGTTCAGTTTTCCGCCCAGTTCCTCCGTAAAAAAGTCGACGGTGGCTGCGTCGGGGAAAAGTAAGTCACCAAGCAGGGCCATCTGACCCGACTTGCCCGACAGGTCGAAGGCAGCGCCGCTGTTGATGCGCAGCTTGACCAGTAAGTCAGGACTGCCGGGCTGCGACCAGACCAGCACCCGCAGATCGTTTAGCAGTTGCTCGCGTTCGGGTTCCTTCGGTGTTTGCGGGAAGGCGGGCTGTGCGAGGAGGAGGAGCAGGAGAGCCGAGGCTGCAAGTCCGCGGAATACACCGCTTATTACTGGTATTGACATGGGCAAAACATCTTAGATGCCGTGTGTTTGCTCGTCAACCGTTTGGCTTTTGAACGCATCCTAAGCTCCGGTTCGCCACGTAATTGGGCGTTTCAGCCCGGCAAGAGAGCAAAAGAAAGTGTACTTGCCGGCCCTGCGGGGATTAATATCGCGGCCGGAGTGCAAAATTTTAAGTTAGCCCCGTAACCTTTCCCCGAGTCGCGGTAACTACAGCAGGAACGTTTCCTGCAGGATCGAGTGCTTGATTGCCCGAGAGAACCACAGACGAGGTTTTGCTGAAACGAGCGGGTGAGGGTGACCAGGCAGCCTTTCTGGAGTTGTACGACCGGCACCGGCAGCCGATTTTTCGTTTCGCCTACCGGTTACTTGGCGAAGTTGATATTGCTGAAGACGTCACGCACGACTGTTTCCTGAGCTTGATTCGGAAGCCGGAAAACTTTCGTCCCGAACGCGCCTCTTTGAGAACTTACTTGTTTGCGGCTGCCAGGAACCTGGCGTTGAAACACTTCCGCAATTCGGGCCGCGAGACCGGGCTCGATGAAGTGACGCAAGAACCGCAGCTCTCGTCGCGGCAGGGACCGTTGCGAAAGTTGCTGGACGAGGAGCTGGCCACGGAGGTGCGCAAGGCTGTTTTCAGTCTCGCTCCGTTGCAGCGTGAAGCACTCATTCTCTACGAATATGAAGGGCTCAGCCTCAACGATATCGCGGAGATCACGGGTGCGGACGTCGGGGCAGTGAAAGGTCGTTTGTATCGAGCGCGGGAACGTCTGAAAAGCATTCTGCGACCGTATTTAGCGAGTGATAGGGAATTGAATAGTGGTCGGGACTTTGTTACTTTGAAGGAGGCCTGAAATGGGCGTTGAGCCGGAACGCGAATTTGTTTCCGATGATGAGCTCAAGTCGTTGCTCGAACGCTGGAACGCGCCAGGGCCTTCGAGAGTTCTCGACAAGCGAATCGAAACCAGTTTTGCAAGAGAATTTTCAGGTGCAGACAGGCTGTCACAGTCGGTGCTGCTCCCCCATAGGCGAGAAGAGGTAGTATCGATGAAGTTTTGTTCCAGATGCGAAGAAGAGTTCGCTGACAAGTTCAGCTTTTGCCCGGTCGACGGAACGCCGCTGACTCCCGTTTCCGCAAAGGTCGCGGAAGTCGATGAGCCGAGCGTAACCGTGATGCGCGACAACAAGGCGCCCGACGATGATGAGTCGGTGACGCGAGCTGACGGCATGCTGCATATCGTGCCGCGGATTGAGCCGGCCCGGCACGCCTCCCATGCTGCTGCGGGTCGGGCCTCGATGGCGCTCGTTCCGCGCGGCGAATACCATCTCACCATCATGGACGACGCGGGCCTGGGTTCGCGTTTCTTGCACCAGGTCATCGACGTCGCTCACGAGTATCAGTTGACGTGGCCGGAGTTCAAACGAGATCCCTTCGGGTTCACCAAGCGCACCATCGTCGGCTACGGCCAGATGTTCGTGAACTTCCTGCGCAAACCGAATGTGCTGCTCGCGATGGGCGCCGCTTTCCTCGGCATCCTCGCGCTCGTCGGCGTGGTCATGCTGATGGATCGTTCTCATTCGGCAACCTCGTCGCGCATCGGCCTGGCCGTGTTCGCGCTCTTCGCCGGCGGTTTGCTGGTGGCGCTGTTTTCGACCTGGCTTGGCCGCGAGCGTGGCGCCGCAGTCATGGGCGCTGAGCCTTCCGACTCGCGCAGCGTAGTCGCGGCGATGGTTACCTCGTTCGTTTTCCTGTTTGCGATCCTCGGCGTGATTGTCGCCATGGATTACCGGCACCGGCAGCATCAGTTGCTGGCGCAGAACGAGGAAGGCGAAACCGTCGATCAGGTTTTTGAGATTCCCAACGAACAACCCACGCCGGATCCGGGAACCGCCGGATTTAACAAGGGCAATGGCGGCGGTAGCAAGCCGAAGCCTGAAAAGGCTGGCGGTGGTGGCGGCGGCGGACGTGAAGAGTCGAAGCCCGCTTCGTTCGGTAAACTGCCGCAGGCTTCGTTAGACGTGCCGCAGATTCTGCCGCCGGATCCGAAGCCGGTGCTGCCGAAGAACCCCGCGCTGCCAGTAGCGGCGACGGTTGTGGCCGACCCGATGCTGGTTCCACCTGATGCGCGTGTGTTGCCGTACGGCGATTACAAGTCGAAGACCACCGATCCGTCGTCTGGTCCGGGCACCGGCAACGGTATCGGTAATGGAACGGGCACTGGTGTTGGACCTGGTGAAGGTGGCGGTGTTGGTCCGGGCCGTAATGGAAACATCGGCGGCGGCGACCGCAACGATGGCGGTGGTGGACCGGGTGGCGGCGGTGGCGGCTACGACAAGATCTTCACGGGTAAGGACGTGACGTCGAAAGCACGGCTGCTCTCCAAGCCTGAGCCGCAGTACACCGAAGAGGCCCGTAAGAACCAGATCACCGGCACGGTCGTGCTGAAAGTGGTGTTTGCCTCGAACGGCGGCGTCACGAACATCCGCACTGTCTCGGGTCTGCCTTATGGGTTGACTGAAAGGGCCATCGCAGCCGCGCGTCAGATCAAGTTCGTGCCGGCAACGAAGGATGGGCATCCAGTTTCGATGTGGATGCAATTGGAATACAACTTCAACCTTTACTAATTAACTGCCGAGAATTCTTTCCGCGAGGCGTCGGATTCGTCCGACGCCTTCTTTTATTTGCTGCATGCTCGTGGCGTAAGAGATGCGCACAAAACCCTCCGAACCGAAGCCGGCGCCATCCGTGACCACCGTGTGCTCCTCTTCGAGCAGCCGTTTGGCGAAATCACCTGACGTTTCCAATCCGTTTTTCAAAAAAGCGCGCACGTCCGGGAACGCGTAAAACGCCCCTTCGGGTTGGCCGCACTTCATGCCGGGAATGTCGCACAACGCTTGCAGCAGCCATTCACGGCGCCGCGTGTATTCAGCGAGCATCTCGCTCACCGATTCCTGTGGCCCGTTGAGCGCTTCGACTGCCGCCCACTGCGCGATCGAGTTGGTGTTTGAGGTTGAGTGCCCCTGCACCTTGAGCATCGCCTTCGTCCACTCCGCGGGCGCGAGCGCGTAGCCGACACGCCAACCCGTCATGGCGTACGTTTTTGAAAACGAACCCGCGATGCACAAATGCGACCGGAGTTCTGCCGGCAGGCTCGCCGCGCTGAAGACTTCTGCCGGTGGATAGACGAAGCGCAGGTAGCACTCGTCAGAAACAACGTAGATGCCGCGTTCGCTGGTTAACTCCATGATGCGGCGGAAATCGTTTGGCGGCAGCACGCGTCCCGAGGGATTTGACGGCGAATTGAGAATTAGCAGCTTCGTCCGCGGCGTGATCGCTTGTTCCACCTGGTCGAAGCTGAGTACGAAGTCAGTCTCTTCAGTTTCGATGAAGACCGGAGTGCCGCCGGCGAAGACCACCACTTCCGGAAACGTCACCCAGTAAGGTTTCGGAATCAGCACTTCATCGCCCGGATCGATGAGCGTGACGACAGCGTTGAAGATAGCCTGTTTGCCGCCGGCGGTGGCCATCACTTCGGTTGGTTGATATTCGGTGCCGAAGGTTTTGCCGTAGAACTCGATAATGCTTCTCTGCAGTTCGCGAATGCCGCCCGCGGCCGTGTACTTCGTGCGGCCGGCTTTCATTGCCGCGGCAGCCGCTTGCTTGATGTTATCGGGCGTGTCGAAGTCGGGTTCGCCGGCGCCGAAGTCGCAGACGTTCACGCCTGCGGCGCGCAACGCTTCCGCGGCCTGCATCGCGGCCATCGTGGCGGACGATTGCATGCGGGCGACGTTCTTGGAAGCAGAGAATGATGACGTGGCGGCGTTTGACATAACGGAAAGGGTTTTCATCGCTGGGCTGTCTTTTCCTTCATGCGTCTTTCGATTAGCGGCGGCACGAGGCCTGCGACTGTGCCGCCCAGTTGAAACACTTCCTTGACGAGGCGCGAGCTGACGTAAGAATAACTTTCCGCGGGCATCATGAACACGGTTTCGATGCCCGGTTCGAGTCGTCGATTCATCAGCGCCATCTGTAGTTCGTACTCGTAATCGGAGATGGCACGGATGCCGCGCACGATCACGTCCGCCTGCTGCGCGACCGCGTACTGGACCAGCAGTCCGCTGAACGAATCGACGCGCAGGGTGCAGCGCCCGTGATCGATGTGCTCCAGCACTTCCGCGAGCATCTGCTGGCGTTCTTCGACCGTGAAGAACGGCTGCTTCTCGGGATTTACGAGGATAGCGATGATGATCTCGTCGAACAGTTTGCAGCCGCGCTCGATAATATCCAGGTGACCGTTAGTGACGGGGTCAAACGAACCGGGGTAAATGGCGCGTCGCATGTAAGGGCATGGTAAAGGGAATTAGGTGCGTTGGTAAATAGCGGACGGGGCAGACAGGACAGCAAGCTTCAAGTATGTTTAGTTGCGGCCATAGGCGTTCATAGTCCGGAGATAGGAGTTCGACGGTGTTGGTAAACAGGATTGAGCTTCAAAATCACAGTAGGAGCGAATTAAGATTCGAAAGACTGGCTGACGTAATGCAGTGTTCGGGAAACTCGACAACCTCTTTACTGAGGTTCTCGATCGTCATCGATATCATCATCGAGACCGCTTTCCAAGAACTCCCCTGTGAGGTCAACTGATACCTCGGCTTTGTCTTTATCAACTATAACAACTGATTTGTCATCGGCTCGAAAGATTAGCCTTCCATCCTTCTCTTCGATTAGTTTATAGCCCTTCGCTTGCAGATTGGTTCCCAAACGAGCGAGCTTCTCATCCCGCGATTCTTTGACAGGCGGCTCTGCTGACCAACGCACGTCACCAAAGTCAAAGGCGGGCACAGCACAAGGCTCATCAGGGAAGTTGGGACCAGCAAAAGCATTCTGATTCAGATAGGCCTTAACCTGATTTACCACCTCGTCGTTGTTGATCATCTCCGGCGCATTAAGACTTTCAGCAGTCAGCAGCAGGATCAGATCATTATTGATTTCCCGAACTTCGTAACATGGCGTGGCGAGCAGCTTCTCATGACCAAAGAACTCAATGTACGGACGGCCAAAGAAGTTGGCCCAGTAGATACCCGGCAAGCGTTCTGCAGGTGTCAAAACGGGAGAATGTCTTCGTTCTTGCTTCTTGTGTGCGATGAACCCGTAATCAGCATGGGTGATCAAGGTCATATCTATTGTAAAGTTCAACAGTTCCTTTTCCTGGGCGGTACTCTTGAAGTGGCTCTCATCGATGTAGGCCGAGAACTCATTAAATTTCGCCCGCTGGTGACGTTGAATGTCGACTGACAATTCAATCGGCGAAGGACGTTTTCTACTAAAAAAGAGAGTCTTCCACTCCTCCGCTCGGGTCCACTCTTCAATGAATTCAGGTAAGCACGACCGATCAAAAGGACGGCGCAACCGGGCTCTATCTTCCGTATCCCATCTTTCCGGCAAATAGATTCCCTCATAACGCAAGAGTAGTTCAAAGAACTCTTCGCCAATGTGTTTTCGACCAAGGTACAGCGTGGCGTCTAGCTCCACCTTAACGAAGTTCTGGTTTTTGTCGGTAAACATCTTTCGAGTTTCTACTACAACTTACGCCTGACAACCTTGTCCTTTACCACATCATAGACTTCAGCACCGGCTTTCTTCAGGGGCATCAGTCAACTTTGCATCCAGCTTCGCCCCGGATTGCAGATAGATCTTAAGGGTAGAGTTCGTGTCTCCAGCGTATCTCAGTAGATCCTTAAACTGATTGGTCAGCCGCAACGTACCCGTCGTGCTTTTAATTTCACCTACCACATTCCCAATCTTTTCCGTGAGAACATCCGGCACCCGGTAGGCCGCCCCCGTCGCTTCACCTTGCATTATTCGCGTCGTGTTCTTTGTCTCACCGATGATGCCCAGGACACGGCTCTCAAACTTCGCGCCTTGAGCTGCATTCGCCACGATTCTGCTCTCAACCTGTCCAACCGCTTCGTCAGCGAAAAGTCTCGGAAACAGTTGTCCCATTATCGGAGCCGCGATCGCCTTAGTTGCTCCACCCGCGAATTCACCAATGAAAATGTTGCTGACCAGATCTCGCTGGCCGGTGCCGGATCGATATCTGGGTTCATTGGGAGTCAGCGTAGGGCGCATTAGCATATTCCGCGCTCGCCGCAATTGCGATGACTGCAACAATGATGCAGACGGGACAATGACGTCAGCATCAACGTAATTCAACGGATTGTTGTATGTGTATTGGTACTTGTTCAGAGATTGCGGCTGAGTGATATCAGCATAGGGAAGAGCCTGTTTCTCTGGATCTTCCTTGCTAAGCGCATAAACTTCAGCGGGGCTGCCTGAGAATTCATCTGGAGAGGTAAACCGTCCCTGAATTGATGAGTAATATCGAGCAAGGAAATAGTCCAGCCCCGTCTCGACGTCCCGTTCCTTTGAAGTTAAGAACGGGTAATTACAGGCCGCGCACCCACCCGCACGAAACCCTTTTTGTCAAAGAACAGCAGCGGTTTAAGAGCAGCAACTAAAGACTTTACACTTTAGACGGCTCGTTATAGTACGTCGTATTAGGGTGGACTAAATAGTCGAAGTTGTGACGGCTTAGGAAATTGTCGTACTGGCGAAGAGTCTTCCTTGTAAACCTCTATCCCGCGGGCAATTCCGTCAATTACATGCATAAGGATATGAATGGTGGTCCCATCAATATCCTCTGCCTCTGCCTCAACTGGTACTTGACTGGTGACATTCGCTTTTGTGTCTTCTCTGACGAGAAAATCAAGACTCCCATTCTTGTCGATTGAACGCACTAAACAGTTCTTCACTTGCTCCTCTAGGTCATTCGATCCTGGAAAGGGAGATTCAAATAAACGAGAAATGATCCGTTTTTCTTCCATCGTCATTTCTCTGAATCCGGTTTGGCCACGAATACTTGGATCTGTCATTCGCCACCTCTAATAGTAAGTACCAATATTAACTCTTCCATCTGGTAGTGTGTAGGCTCGATAAGTTATCGTTTTCCCCTGAACTGTCACCTTTCCCCACCATGAACCACTGACGGCTGTGGAGCGTTGGACGGCCGCGACGTCTTCGATGATAGCCGCCTCGACTTCTTCTTGAGCTAGGCCAAGTGATAGGAGATGCCGCGCCCCATGTCCTATCGCCTGTCCCTGTCCGCTAAAAGTAATACTGCCAGAACCTAAGTAGATGATCCCTTGGTAACAATGTGGCGTCGGATAGGCACAAGGGTTAAGTGCCCTATCAATTTTTCTGGCTAGCATTATCGTCGCTCGTTGCAGTTCTCGATCATGGCGTTCTGCCATTTCTTCAAAGCTCTCTTCTCTTACAAGAAGCACCCGGACAACGGCGGGGCCTTCATCTCTGACGATTACAGCCTCACCTGGATCCGTAACCCGAAGCACTTGTCCAACTTCAACCCCAGCCGTGCCGAACTGCCGGATTAGGTCTTTGTATTTAAGGTGGTATTGCTTTGCCAATGTACTAAGGCTGTCATCTTTCTCAGCTTCGAAACACCGATCGCTGCCACAGTTAACTTCTTTCCACAAACCAAGGGGATCGGTGTGATTTAGCGGCTGATTTCCGACGTAGGCATAAAGATTCCAACTTTGAGGGTCAAATGTATTTTGATCTGCGAAGGCGCGGTCAGCGCTTGTGAATCTCGCTGGCTGTGATGAGTAATAGCGGTTGACGAAGTAATCCAGCCCCGTCTCAACATCCCGTTCCTTTGACGTTAAGAACGGGTAACGGCTGCCCGCGCACCCACGCGCACGAGCGCTTCCGACGCTTGTAAGCGCGTACACGCAGAAGTCGTTGCCGCTGCAAGAGTAGACGCGTGTGCACACGCTGCGTATACGCGACAGCCACGCGAGCGGGGGTGTCGTGTCTCATTTCTCAGGTGCGCAGCACCTTGCTTCATCTCCCAGGCCTTGCCGAGTTTTCAAAGAGCTAGCAGCGGCCAGAGTCAGCAGCTAAAGAAAGAGCATTATAGCCGCGCTCCGTGAGGCCAGCCTATGCTTTGTCGTGGGCGGTGCGGATGACCTGTTGCAGGTCCTGGAGTTCAATATGCGTGTAGATTTCCGTCGTGCTGAGGTCACGGTGGCCCAGCAACTGTTGCACGTGCCGGAGGCTGGCGCCGCCACGCAACAGATGCGTCGCGCACGAGTGACGAAAGGTGTGCGCCGAGGCCTTCACTGCGGCTTGCAAAGCGTAGTCGCGGATGCGGTCGGCAATCATTTGATATGAGAGACGACGGCCGGTGACTGAGAGCCAGAGCGCCGCAGTTGGGGGAATGAGTTTCGGCTGGCCACGTCGACGGCCTTTGCCCCACCACTTGCCGGCAGCGAGTTCCGGACGTGCGGCAGTTACGTAACGGGCGAGCCAGTGCGCGGCGGTTTCCGTGAGCGGTACAACGCGATCGCGCTGGCCTTTGCCCAGGCGCACGGTGAGACGCCGCGCGGCCGTATCGATGTCGTAGAGGTCGAGCTTCTGTGCTTCAGCGTGACGGATGCCGGTAGCGTAGAGAGTTTCCATCAACGCGCGATCGCGCAGGCCAATGGCTGTTTGCAGGTCCGGAGTTTCAATCAGCCGCGCGATCTCTGATTCGTTGAGCACGTAGGGCAATGATTGCTCTTTGTGAGGAAAGGCCAGGCGCTCGGCCGGATTGTGTAACAGACGGCCAGTGCTGTTTAGCCAGAGAAAGAACGAGCGAATAATGGAGAGCCATTGGCGCAGCGTGGCCGCTGAGACTCTTATGCCCCTGGGTGTGCGATGACGCGTCGCAGCGTAGAGTACGAAGTCGCGCAACTGAGATTCAGTGACTGCCCGCCAGTCAGTGATTGAGTGCGCTTCGCGCATATAGATCAGCAAGCGTTCGAGCGTGCGCGCTGCATGGTGGCGGCGGGAGTGCGAGAAGCGGAGCGCTTCCAACTCAGCCAAGTAAGCGTCAATGGCTCGGTTCATTTTCGCTTTTCGCGGGGATGGCAGCGAGCGATCACTTCGTGCAGATCAGTGAGCTCCACGCGCGTGTAGACTTCCGTTGAGGAAAGCCGGCGATGACCGAGCAGCTTTTGTATCTGTCTGATGTCGGCACGGCCTTTCAATAAGTGAGTGGCACAAGTGTGGCGCAGTGTGTGCGGCGTGACGTGCTTTCTGATGCCTGCTCGGTTAGCAGCTTTGGCGACGATGCGCACGATGTCATCATCGTCAAGTGGACCACCGGAACGAGTGGAGACAAACAAACGCACCTGGCCAGCTTCACGGATGAACAGCGAGCGGGCTTCTTCCAGATAAAGTTTCAGGGCAGCGATCGCACTTTGAGTGAGTGGGACCACGCGTTTTGTATTGCCTTTGCCGTGCTCGATGCGCAGCGTGGCGGTTTGCAGGTCGGCGTCGTAGATCGTCAACGCGATCAATTCCGCGCGGCGGATGCCGGTCGCGTAGAGCGTTTCCAGGATAGCGCGGTCGCGAATGTCGCGCGGCTTTACCGCCGGCGTGGCTTCGATCAGCCGGCGCGCTTCTGATTTTGTCAGCACCCCACGAGGTAAGCGTTGCGGTTGTTTCGGCAGTTGCAGGGTCGAAGCCGGGTTGTAGGCGATCTGTTGCTCACTTAACAGCCACGAGAAGAACTTGCGCACCGCCGCCAATCGATTTGCTTGCGTGCCCACACTGAGGCGCTTCGGTGCTGCTTTTTCTTTAGTCGCTGCTTCTTTGTCGTCGTGGTGCGCGAAGTTATAGAGCCAGATTTGATATTGCTGCAAGTGCGCCGGCGTCACTTCAACGATGGAGTTGAGCGCAGTGTTTTCAGTGAGCCAGGCGAGGAACAGTTTTATGTCGCGGGTGTAGTTGACTCTCGTTTTTGGTGAGTAGTTGATGGCTTCCAGCCATTCACTGAAGCGCTCAGCCATTAACTTTATTCGCTGTCTCTGGCTTTCATTCATCGCAAGGCCAACACCGACAGCTCGAGATTGAGATCTCGAGTAAGAAGAAGATCCGATCAGACGGTTTGAAAAAAGCGCTCGACCTGCTTTTTGCCTCAAGGCCACAAGGTTGGGCTTAAAGCGTTGACTGGCTTGGCGTAAGACCTTGTGGTCCACCCACCACAACCCCACCTCAACCCCCTCGTTTTCGCCTCAAAGTCCTCAAGGTTGGACGGCTGTCAGCCAGCAGCTTTTTCTTTTAGTCGCTGCTTTAGCTCAGAGACATCGCTTAACCCGCGCAGACCATCGCTGCCGTTTTCTTCCGCGCGCGCCAGGCTGTAGACGCAGGGCCGGCCGTTGCCGTTCACTGTCGCGTAGAGATATTCCAGCTCTACCAACTGCCGGCAATAGGAACGCACCTGCCAGTCGCTCCAGCCCGTCGCTTCCCGGATCTCACGCCGCGAAAGCAAGACCGCCTCAGGTTGGCAGTTCATTTCCTCGGCACGCTGCACGCACAACTTGCGCAGCTCGTCATAAAGGCCGCGCACCGGCGGCGCCAGCTCATCGAGTCCACGTGATAAGACGTCCTGGGCCAACTCGTTGGCCAGGGCGATGTCAGCGATCGTGACTTCCACGTATTCGAGCTCGACGTCGCCGCGAGCAGCCCGCTTCACTTCGCGTTGATGTTGGTGCAGCAGCGCAATCGAGTTGATCAAAGCGAGATACTTTTTCTGTTCCCGCCTGCTGCTCAACCGATCGCTGGGATAGGTCAACTGTTCGACGTAGGGATTGACGACTGCCAGCGGCCGCAGCAGTCGCTGTGCATTGTGATGCAGTCGTTGCACCGCTTCGGCCGTCGCTCGTTCCAGCACGCCTTCGAGTGTGAATGACCGTCGCTGACGTTCCAGTATCGCTTTCGTCTGTGCGGCTGATTCATCCATCGTCAGTTGTACGAAGCGGCTGCGCGTCTCTTCATCGAAGGCCTCCGGCGACGTCGTCGTCAACACGATCACCACTGGTCCATAGACTTCGTAATGCTCCGTGTGCAGCTTCCCGCTCTGCGGGTCCGTTCGCGTCGCGGCAATCGATAAGCGCTGGTCCGAGGCCAATGTCCGTAGTGAATAGACCGCCTGGGCTGCCCCTTCATCTTCGGCGATCAGCAGCACTTTTCTTTGCAGAGAGTACGGGTCCTTGTAGAACAATGCCTGGCCCGTCAACCGCGTCACTCGCACTGCTTCCTCAGGTGGCACAAACGCGCAGAGCGCGTCTTGCAACGCACTCTTACCCGCGCCACTGCGGGCCACGATCAACACCGCCAGCGGCTCCGAAAGTTTTCTCGAGACCGCCGCCAGATAAGCCGTCAACACCGTCGCTCGCTCACCAACCAGCCCACACTTGCGAAAGTCTTCGACAATGCGCTCGGGCAGTTTTGGATCTTTCAGATACTGAAGCCCCGCCTCTCTTTCCGCCGGCGTCATCGGCGCTTCGTGGTTTTGCTCGTCGCCGTTCCTGCGCATTGCCAGTCGCGCCGCTTCTAGCTTCTCAATCATCCGTAATAGATCCCCACTCACTTGTTGCTCGCCGACGCCGCACAACTTCGCCGCGCTCTGCGCAAACAACGATCGCGCTCGGGCCTGATAGAGATCTAGCGTGTCCAGATGAAAGTTGCCGTTGAGAGTGAGCCGTACATTCACCCTGAGCCGCTCCAGTCCCACCGGCGACAAGCCGCGCACGCGATACTCACGACCGTCAACTGAGAACCGCATTGCGCCGTCGTTGCTCGTTTCAACCTGCATAGTCTGACTCGGCTTGTTCGTTGTCGCTCCTGGTTTCATGAGCCGGCGCACGTCCTCAGCCGTGCCGCCGCCGGCGATGAACTCCGCTGCATCCTTTACCGGCAGTTCCACTGAGCACATCTCAATGTTTACCGCTGCTAACCGTTGGGCCATGTCGATCGCCGCCGCGCGTCCCGCTTCGTCAGCATCCAGCATTAACACCACCCGCCTGACCCGGCACTCCACCAGGTGCGCGATGATCTCCTCAGTTAAGCCGGTCACGCCGTAAACAGGAATGACATTGCGCAGGCCTGCGCTCCACAACGCCGCGGCATCGATCACGCTCTCGGTGACGATCACTTCCTCAGTGTTCTTTGCGCCCTGTGGATTGAACACGCCGCGCCGCTCGCCAGGCAGATAAAGATGCCTTCGTCCCTCAATGCTGCGCCCGTAAAGTCCTACCACCTGGCCACTGTTCGCTCCCCCGGCAGCGACTAAAGGAAAGAGCACGCAGCCACGCAGTAACTCACGGCCTGAGCCAGTCAGCACTCCAACGCGCCGTAAGGCGCGCCTTCCTTCTGCCGGCAGCTTCGCGGCCAACGTTCCATCTGCATAACCAACGCGAAAGCTAGTTACAAACTCCGTTGCCGTCATACCCCGGGAGCGCAGGTAGTCCTGCGCTGCCGGCGTCTCCAACAGCCGCGCGTGATAGTGGTCCACCGCGCGTTCCAGCCATTGTTGATCTTCAACCATTACACATTTCGATTCCGCTTCGTGACCGCCAAGCCGGCGGTGCGCTTCACGGAAGTCCACGCCGTCCGCCTTCATCACAAAGCGGTACACGTCGCCCCCCTCGTGACATGCGCCCAGACAGTTCCACAGTTGTTTCTTTGCATCGACCACCAGACTCGGTTCGTGGTCGTCATGGAAGGGACAGAGACCTACAAGCTGCTTCCCGCGCTGCGTGAGTGAGACGCCGCGGCTGCGAATGAACGCTACCAACTCATTCGCGCGCTTCACCCGCTCGATCTCTGCCTTGTCGATCAGCATCCGGCTCAAAAGGCTGTCAAGAACTTTTTCGCTCTTTATCTGCCGCGAAGAATATAGGATGATTCTATATCGGTCAAGAGGAAAGTGCTGTAAGCCGTTATAATGCTGGGCATAAGTTCACGGCTCCGAGAGGTACAATCAGTGGCGAAACGAGCAATTAAAAAGCGCGGCGTGGCAACCACCGAAGGCTTGGAGACCATTGCCCAAAGGCTGGTACGCCTGCGCAAAGAACGCGGCCTGACACAAGCACAGATGGCCAAACGGTTGGGAGTGTCGCAGCCGGTCGTCTCCGACTATGAGCGCGGCGGCTTACGATTACATGGTGAGTTGATTTTGAGAGTGGCCGAGATATTGGATGTGTCAGCGAATGAGTTGCTGGGACTGGACGCGAAAGCAGCGCCGAAAAAACGCGGCCCCCAATCTCAACTGGAAAAGCAGATGGCTGCCATTGCCTCCTTGCCACGCAAGGAACAACAGCAGCTTTTGGCTGTGGTCGAAGCCTTCATCTCACAGCACGCCGCGCGCTGATTCTTCGGGTCCATCGCCTATTTAGAAGTCGCTGATTTTTAGATATGGCCGAAAGAGCTTATCGACGTAGGGTCCATACCACTTTTCCAGGTCTCGGCCACACCAGGGACAATACTGTAGGCCAACTTCTACAACCGTGGAGATGGGTTTCGGTGAAGTGATTAGCTTCTCATCTCCCTGGTCAATTGCCCGATATTGAAGTGTGAACGCTGGAGTCTTTGTTGAATCACGTCCGATGAGAATGCCAATTCCTTTCTCTCCAGCCTGCCCGTACCAACCCTCGAACGCTGCACAACACCAATTCATATATCTGTGCTCTACTCTTTAAAAAAGGAAGTAATGAAACGCGTGGCTTGAGGCAAAAAGCGATATTCGATTGCGGTTGCATTGCTTCCAGCCATTTGTGTAGTTGATCTTATCGCGAGTCCGGATCTTTCTAACTGCCCAAGCAGAGCCTGCGGAACATTCGCTCTGTAAAGTTGTCCCGTGCTCCTTGCCGCATTCGCTAGCGCCTCCGCCCCTTCGCCCGTCGCAACTGACAATGCACGGCCCGCTTGTGGAAATTGTGTAAGCTTAGTAACTATCTGCACCGTAGGTCCGGAAGATGAGGCAGCTGCTTCAAGCGCATCAACTGATACTTTGCCAAAGAGGCCTACAACCTCTTCTGCCGCGCCCGCTGCCGCTCGCCGCGCAGTAATGGCTGCTGCTGCTCCTCGTAGCGCGAGGCCTCCTATTCGTACCGCAGCTGTAGCTCCACCAATATACCCAGCCACCTCAAGTGTGCCATCGAGCTGACTAATGTCTTGAGGAGGATCTCGCTCTAACATCGTTTGTCCGGCCATGGCATCAGAGAACGCTGTAGCGTCTTCTAGACTCCCAAAGCCGGTCAGAAAGTTATTGCTGAACGGGTCCAGCGCAACGTAACCATTTGCTGCCCCACCATAATACGCATACTGAGTAAAGCGCGTGTAACCCTCCCCTGGGTCATCATCAAACCATTCCGGATGGCCGTCACCGCCGTCCTTCGTGTACCACCACAGCCCACTCGGATCGATATATTTCAAGGGATTGTTTATGGAATACGCGTAACGATTCCAACTTTGTGGTGACCCCTGTCTTCCTGATAGAAGATCAGGTGAAGTGAATCTGCCTTGACTTGAGGAATAGTAACGCGCCTCGAAGTAATCGAGCCCCGTTTCAACATCCCGTTCTTTTGACGTAAACTGCTGACGCACGCCGTCGCCGCTTTCATAGCCTTGCGCTGCGTTGCGGCCGCCTGCGGGGGCGAAGAGTTCTTCGCCGAATGGTAAGTAGTCGTGGCGCTTCACGTTTGCCAAACTGCCCGTCTGGTCCAGGATGATGCGCGGGGTGCCCAGGTGATCAGGCACGAGCCATTGAATCTTCGGTCCGGGTTCGGCCGTCACCAGCAACTGACCGTTGCGATAGCCGTACTCTTTTTGCGGATTACCAGCCACGCCATTCGCGGGATATTCAGCCACCAACTCACTGTCTATCCCATATATTTCCCACGTCTCCGTATTATCAACCTTCCGCCGCACTCGCTGTCCCGCAGCGTTGTAGGTGTAATACTGCCATTGGTTGTTTTGCGCTCCACCCCACGCCTGGATTATCCGGTTCTCAGCGTCATAGACGCGATCGCCCGCGCCCGTGTAAGTATCGGTCGTCAGGTTACCGGCATTGTCGTAAATCATCGTGCCGGTTTGTCCCGCGGGTACTCCCAGCCGATTGTTACTGACGTTCACCGAAAACGGCCTGTTGTTTATTCCCGCACCCCAGGTTGGCGCAACTATCGTCCGGTTTCCATAACGATCATAAAAAAACGTCTGTTGTGATTGCTGCGACTCAGCCTGGGAATCAGAAACAAAGTACTCGGCGACCGAAGCGATACGATTGAGTGAGTCGTAATTGTAACGCTGGCGGTGAATGGCCCAACCGTTATACTGTTCATCAAGCGGAATATAGAAGTTCGCAAACAGCAGGTTCCCATTGTTGTCCGGACCACTGGTACCGTAGCCTAGGCTCCCGTCATAGAAGAACTGCAAACAGCCCCGATTCCACGAGCCGTTGATGTCCGCGCCGGTCGATACACGAACGTCCCACAACTGTCCGCGCATGTTGTACTGCAGCTTGTGATAGAGAGGCGTCTGCGTGCCAAACAATTCCTGCGTGATTTGGTTGCGCGCATTGTAGTTGAACGACGACGCGTACGAACGATTGACGCCATCACCGAGATCGCCGCTGAAACTGCTCGTTCGCCCCGCGGTGTCGTATGTGTAAGAAACGGTGCGGCCTGACGGATATCTTTGCAGCCTGACATCCCCCGCCAGATCATAATCTCGGTATACCTCATAGCCCGTGGACCACCCTCCCTGTCCGTCACCGAAAAGATTGTAGAACTGCTTTACCCGACCGAGCGCATCGTAATATCCAACTGCTGTGTGCGACGGTTTCGCATCCCATTTGTAGGTGAGCCACAGGCGCCCCTTGCCGTATGTGGCGTTGTCGTAAATGTATTGAAGGTCACCGGTGTTTGGATCGGGCTGCCCGTTGATGCGATACAGAGTGTTCGTAACGCGATTGAGCGCGTCGTAAAGGTTTTGCGTAACCACTCCACGCGCATCGGTCTTAATCGTCAGGTTGCTGTTGTTGTCATACTGGTAAGTAACCGTCCCGCTCTCCGGATTGCTTGCGGACGTGAGGCGTTTGAGCGAGTCGTAGGCGAAGACTCGCGGCGGCTGTTGCGGATTGTTCGGATCGTTGTCCTGGACAACTTTCGTTAGATCATCCAGCACGTCGTATTCGTACGTTGTGACGTAATTCACGCCGTTCGGATCTTCGTAAACGCTTATCAAGCGTCCGAGTGCGTCCGTCACGCTCTTTCGCGCTCTGCCCGCCTGATCGGTGACGGTCGTGCTGTTACCGGAATATGAGGTACTCACAACCGCGCCATCCGCTGTCGTTACGGACGTTGTTCTTCCCAGTACATCAAAACCCTGCGTGGTCCATACAGCCGTTTCTCCGCGCCACGGACAAAACGGATCGGAAGTTTTGTAGGCGCGGCCGAGAGCATCGTACTGCGTCTGGGTCGCACAGTAGTTTGTGCCACCCTCATACTGTCTCGTTTCGATCGTCCTGCCCACGGCGTCGTAAAGCAGCTTATGCACCAGCAGCCCGTCGTTATTTGTATCTCGATCGCTCGCAGTCGTCACTGTCCGATTTGAATCGTCGTAGGCAAAGGTCGTCTGATTTTCGAGCGTTGTGCCAACGGCGCGCCGAATCTGTGTTGGTCGATCAAGTAAATCATTGAAATACCCGGCGGCAACGACTCCATTCGGATCTTCACCGTTTACGGGCTGACCCAAGTAGTAATCAAATTTCGAATAAATCGTGTGGCCGAGCGCATTCGTCACTTTCGTCGGTAAAGCAAAAGAACTCAACCCGGTTAATTCGGTCGGAACACTATTGCTGCGGGCCTCCGCGGCCGGCGTACCGTAGCGGTCGTCGTATTCAATTGTCGTGGCGATCACATTCCCCGGCGTGCTGCGCGGATCAATCAACTTAACGACGTTACCCGCAACGTCATACTGTGAGTAGTTTGTGATCGAACTCGTCTCGACGCCATTGACGAGTAGATAGACAGTCGAACCAGTGGCATTACCCCGCGTTGTATAACTCGTCGTGAATGCCGGATCGAATCCGCTGATGTTTGCGCGTGAGACGAGTCCCGCGTGGTAAGTGTCGGCGACGTAATTATCATAGTCCACCGTCGATCGCGCGCGTTCCGTGCCGCTGCTGTCGTAAACAGACACTCGAACCGGAAGATTGCGGAGGTGGACATTTGGGTCCGTGTACGTTGGGCTGGTCAGGAATGTCGTTCGCGTTTCTCGAATGAGTGCGCCGGGCGAGCCATTGCCAAAGCCGTATTCTTTGAGGTTGTTTCGATTATTAAAAGGAACGGTATCGTCATACCCGAACGTTTGTTTTGAAACCAGGTTTGCGGCGGCCGGTTCTACTGTGCTGGTGATTTGTGTGACACGTGGATCGTTCGGAGGTTCCTTACCTGGATCCAGGCCAAAGGCGGCGGCATGCGCAGCCCACCAGGATATGGCCGCGCGTTGTACTCGAGTCGTGATGGATCGTCTGAGCACCGTTGCTGACGCGATGTCGCCGGCTGTGTCCAAAACGTCGGTCTGCTTCTCATTGCCTTCGTACCAGGCAGCATAGGCATACACGACATCTCCGCCAAATAACGAGTCGAGCGCGCTTCCGTCAAAGTAATGTCGAGTTCGGGACAAAACACTGCCCGTTGGGCCAAGCGTTTCACAGGTGACAGTGGAGGCAGTGCTGCCGAGGGCTTCGCTGCTGGT